>ERZ1685331.1-NODE-1-length-165096-cov-20.249902_pt1 | contig 165096 bp, 151 predicted proteins | sample MGYA00580194_ERZ1685331 | MGnify/ENA primary metagenome ERZ1685331 (study PRJEB41501, sample SAMN08275520) | hot springs metagenome | biome: alkaline hot spring; material: microbial mat | place: Russia: Ush-Beldyr | collected 2015-07 | depth 0.5 m m ...
AGTTCTTCGAGGGAGAAGGGCTGCATAGCGCTGAGGTCGGTCGGTTCGGCGGGCGCGGGCGCGGCAGCGCTATCGAGCGCAGCAATCTCGTCGGGGGTCAACCCGAGTTCTTCGAGGGAGAAGGGCTGCATAGCGCTGAGGTCGGTCGGTTCGGCGGGCGTTGCGGCGCAGGCAACCGGCTCCACCTGTGCCGAAGCTGCCGCAGTCCCGGACGGTTCTTCTTCCAGTGCGCCAAGACTTGCAAGTTCGGCCTCGCTCAACCCCAATTCCTCGAGCGTAAATGGTCGTGTATCCGAACTGATTTCAACCTCGGCTTCCTCGACTGGATGTGACACAACAGGCGGCGCCGCGTCGATCGCCAGCAGACTGGCGAGAAAATCATCGCTATCGGCATAGGCGAGCGGCGGCGCTGGCGGCGGTGGCGGCGCCGCGACGGCAGTTGGCGTCGTAGCCTCCATCGAACGGGTTGCGGCGAGTTGCTCCGCAGGCGCGGTCACCTGCCGATTGAGCCATTCGGTCTCATCCCATTCGGGAAGCGTGGGTTCCGGCACATCGACCGGCGGGAGCGACTCGAACAATATCCGGGCCATACCCTGATACGGATCGATGGCTGCCGCCGTCTTCCAGAACTTTTCGCCAGACGGCTTGCCAGCAGCCAGTTCGATGTATCCCAGAATCAGGTTTGCCTTCAGCACACTGGCATGCTCTTGCTGCGCAAGAATCTCGCGGCACACTTCTGCCGCTTCTTCTTCCTGCTCATCGCGCCAGAGGACTTCTGCCAGCGCCACACGAGAGTCGAGACGGTCGGGATGATCCGCCACAACCTGGCGAAACTCAGAGATCGCCTGCGGCAGCATGTGCCCTTTGGCATACAATCGCGCCAGTCCAGCGCGGCTGAGACGCAGGTGCGCATATTCGCCCCCCCAGGCATCGGTGTAGAGCCGCAGCAACTGGCTTCGCAGTTCCGGCAGGTCCGGCTTGATTTCAAGGGCGCGTTCGAATGCCGCGATGGCGCGATCAAGCTGTCCAAGCCGTTCGCAGGTCATGCCGAGACCCACAAGCGCGGGGATATACTCCGGATCGAACTGGAGCACGCGTTCGAAGTCAGCGCGCGCTTCCTCATACCGACGATTGGCCAGATGCGCTTCTCCGAGCATCTGGTGCGCTTCCAGGCAGTGGGGATAGGTCTCGAGGATGTGGTGCGCCATCCCGATGGCGCGATCGAGGTCATTGGTTTCGAGCCATTGCCGGGCCTGGTCGAAAGCCGTCTGCAGGCTCATTCGTGCCATTACGATCCTCCCGGTGTCCGAACTGCGGCGACGGCAGTGTCGTGTAATCTTTTACGCCCTGGAAAGAAACTGTGCGTGTCAGGGCGCAGCAGCACCCTACTATGCGTAAAACTAGAGGCATTATAGCGCAAGCGTCAAGGGGATGCAAGAGAAAGCGCACTTCAATCGCAAACGACGCAACGACCTGCAACAGCAGTTACAGGTCGTTGTTGTGAGCCACGGTATGGTCGGGGCGACTGGATTTGAACCAGCGACCTCCTGAACCCCATTCAGGTGCGCTACCAGGCTGCGCCACGCCCCGTGACGCTTTGTATTGTAGACCCGCCTGCCGGTTCTGTCAATGGCGTGTCCGCCCAATCCATCGGAGGCATCACCCAGACGCGCGTAAGTTTGAATCGCTGGGATAGACCGCGCAATTCGCGCTCGAAAAGCTCTAGCCCGACATCCGCGCGTTCCAGCAAGGAATGCACCAGCGGATCGCCGGTCAGCGCTTCGGTCAGCACGATATCGCCGCCGATGCTCTCGTTCTGCACGCGGGCGGCAATGTTCACCGTCGAGCCAAAGTAGTCGAGCAGGTTGTTGGCGTTGACGGCAATGCAGGGACCGCTGTGTAGTCCGAGTTTGATCCGCAACGCCGGATTGCCGCGCGCCATTTCGCCCAGGGTAAATTCGCGCTGAATCTCGATTGCCGCCGCAACAGCGGATTCGGTCGAGGCGAAGACTGCCATCACCGCATCGCCGATTGTCTTGACGAGCGTCCCGTTGTGGGCGCTGATAATCGCGCTCATCAACGCAAAATGGTCACGGACGCGCGCATAGGCTGGCGAGTCGCCAATTTGATCGTAGAGCGCGGTCGAACCTTTCAGGTCGCTGAACAGAAACGTCAGGCTCCGAACGGCGATGCCCACCCCTGGCGACAACACTTCCGACGAGAACAACTGGCGAAACTCGGTGAGTGATGTCGCCAGCGCGGCGCTGGTTGCCTGAGCGCTCCAATCGCTGCGCTCGATAACGATCAGCGCCGGTGTATCGGTTCCATTGTCAATGACGATTGTCACCTCGCCTGCTCCGATGCGCGATTCGTCGATCCTGGCAGACTCCGCGCCGAAGACGATGTGGGCAGTCGGTGCAGCGGCTTCACTCACGACTTCAAACGCGACCCGCCCCGTCATCTGGCGGCTGCGCAGACGGTAGCGGTCGGGGGTGAGACGCAGTTTCACCACACGCTGCCCCCGTGCTGGCAGCGCGATCTGCGCAACAATGTGGGGAGTGTTGGCGGGTCCGCCGATGCAGTAGGGAATATCCACCGCCTCGCGGATGGCCGGATTGACACTGAAGCGCACTTCGATCGACTCATCGAAGTTGGTGTCGTAGCGCACGTCGCACGATGGACAGTAGGCATCGTGTTCGAGATCACTGAGTGAACTGACGCGCTGGCTCGGTCCCCGGCAACTGGGGCAAAGCACATCCCATTCGAGGTCGAGCAACCCGGCGCGGGTGGCATACAGGCACATGCGCAGCACGTCCATCCGCGGCTCGCCCCAAGCATCAGCCAACGCGAAGGCGCGCAGCTTGAGCACCTGCGGATCATCGGCACGCACGATATGAGCGGTCAATCGATCGATCAGCGTGTCGCAGACCCCGAACGCGCGCAGACGTTCGGCGGCGATGCGGAGACGCTGATGATTGACCCGCGGCGGGCGAACTGGCGGAAGGACGGTGCGCTCGAGCGTTGCCGCCAGATATCCCAGTTTGCGGTATGCCTGGCGCATCTTGCGCAACATCCGCTGCCCGACGATCAGGCGCCCGCCGATGTTTCCAATGATATTGCGCGGCGCCATGTGAACTTCGACATCGACCTTTGTGCGATTGCCTGGCAGTGGAGTGAAACGGGTAGTGGTCTGCAATCGTTCGACCGGGAGCGGCGGAGCAAATTCGCGCTCGACAGAGAATTGTTGCTCGAAGATCCATTCAAAGGGGTGCTCACGCCAGCTGACGGGAACCCCCAGAAAATGACCATAGACAATCTGCACGAGATGACGATCCGGCCGGGTGCGCTCGAACGCAGGCAGACCGATCATGCGATTCGTGCGGTCGGTGTCGGAGAGAATGGGCCAGAGACGCTCGACCGGCGCATCAAGGACGATGCTGGAATGGAGATGGATGGTGTACGGTTCCATGTGCGCAGCCTTACTAAGAACTTAAGCCGCCTGCCTTTTCCACAAGTGGCTTCTTAAGCATTATACCGGTAGCGCACACCGGATCAAGATGAGGGAATGATTACAATACTTACGGAACAAAACGTTCCTGCACTATGCCACGTAGCCCCAGTGTTTGTGCAATTGTCTCGACCACTTCACGCCGGGCAGCGGCGGAGTGGGCAAAATCGAGATCATCGGTTTCGATGCGCAACACCGGGCACATCTCGAAGCGCCGCAACCATTCGTCGTAGCGTCGGTTCAGATGTTCCAGGTAGGCGGGAGGAATGGCGCGTTCCGCAGGACGATCGCGTTCATTGATGCGCCGGATCAATGTCGGCACGCTGGCGTGGAGATGGATCAGCAGCGTTGGCGGCGCAATGCTCTGCACCAGCGCCAGGAACAACTGCCGGTAGGTGCGAAAGTCGCGGTGGCTGAGGATGCGCTGCTCCAGCAACCCTTTGACGAAGACTTCGTAGTCTTCGTAGATGCTGCGATCCTGGCAAACCGAAATCGGCGTATCGGCAATTTCGAGGTGTTGCTGATAGCGTTGTGTCAGGAACCAGATCTGCGAATGAAATCCCCAGCGCTCGGGGTCGCGGTAGTAATCTTCCAGGTACGGATGATCGGCGACCAGTTCGTAGTACGGCTGCCAGTTGAATTCTTCCGCCAGAATGCTGACCAGCGTGCTCTTGCCGACGCCGATATTGCCGGCGATGGTGATATGGTATCGTCCGTTTCTCACAGGCGCTCTCCTGTCGGTGGGTCAGGGCGGTGTGTAGGCAATGAAGAGGACGACCGACTCCCATTCGCCATAGAAGCGTTCGACCGCGCCGCCGGGGAAGCGTTGCTGCACCACTGCCAGTTCCGCTTCGCGCTCTGGCAGGAAGATAAAGAGCGGGCGTCTGCCATCGGGCGGCGGCATGATCTGTGCGGGGTCGGTCACCGGATCGCGCACATCCATGCCCTCGATGCCGGAAGCGACGAAGCGGATGGTTCCATTTCCCAGGAAAATGCGCGGCGGGGTGAACATATACACATACACCGGCGCCGATTGCGCATTCACGTAGTGCGACAGTTTGGTGACGATTTCGGTGTTCGTCCAGCCATATGTGCGGCGCGGGATATAATCGCGGAAGTAAAAGTTCAGGTTCCATCCCGCCAGCAGGGCGATGGTAGCGATGGCAATCAGCGTGTGTTTACGATCCGACAGTCGAAACGCCTGCCCTGCGAGGGTGATGATGCGCTGAAGAGCGAGCGTGACCAGCAGGCAGAGCGCAGGGGCGGTCGTGACATACCGTGGACTCTCAGGAGTGTTCACCAGCAGCATTCCACCCAGTACTGCGGCGCCAGCCAGCCAGGCAATCAGGAGAAACCACTCGGAGCGACGCCAGTTGACCAGCGCAAGCGCCACACCCAGCACCAGCAAGACGGCAGAGGCGGAGTCCAGCAGCGCAATTTTCGGATCGTACCAGGCGCTGCGATCAGCCACAAACGTGTAAGCGCCAAAACTCTGGCGGGTCTGATCGATAATAATCTGAGCCAGCGGAACGCCTTCCGCCAGTTTCTGTTCCAGCCAACCGCTCTGTACCACGCCGACCATCGCCAGGCGGGCGGTCAACGCCGACGGATTGGTGATGAAATGGGCCATCAGGGGTCCAAACCCCAACAGAAATCCAACGACCATCAGGGGCAGGCGCGGCGCCAGCCAGCGGAAGCGACGCCAGTCGGTGATGGCCAGGTGGACGACGAGGACAGCAATCATCACCGGCGTTAACCGCGAGCCCATGTAGAAATGCTGTGCCACACCACAGATAACGCCGGTCCATCCCAGGGCAAAGGGCGACGACCGGCGCACGCCGGCAAAGAACGCAATAAATGCGGACAACGCCAGGAGCGGGTCGACGATATTGTTGACCCCCAATCGACTGAAGTGAATATGGAAATGAAACACGGCGAGAAGGGTTGCCGCGCCAAATGCGACGCCGCGCCCGAAGAATGGGCGCGCAAACAGGTAGAGGAGGGGAATGGTCGCCGTGCCGATCAGCGCCGACAGGGTGCGCAGTCCGAAGACATTATTGCCAAAGACGCTCAATGAGAGCGCCTGGAGGAAGAACCAGAGCGTCGGATGCGACAGCCATCCGGTGGTGAACGGGTTGGTAATGCGTCCCTGCAGCACACTGCGCGCCTCCATGCCCATCTCGCCCTCATCGCCGCCGAAGTTCTGCGGGATAGTTTCGATCAGGGTCATACGCAGCACAAAGGCAAGCAGGATCAGTGCCGCTACCGCCAGCCATTCCCGGCGGTCCCAGGGTTCGTCCTCGATGTGGCGCTCGCGACGATGATCGAGGAGTCGTGCGCCCGCCAGAAAGAAGCCCATACTCGCCAGCCAGGCGAGCAGCGCCGGTATGGGGCGCAGCGCAGGCGTCGCCGCGCACCAGAAGGCGATGCCGCTGCTCAAGAGCGCCATGGTGAACAACAGGTAAAACGGAGGAAGACGATCCAGCAACGCAACGAACCTGGGTGCGGTGTCGCGATCGTCTGCCATCGTCCATTTGGGCATCCATGCGCCGAGTACAACGAACGCCACGCCAGCAAGCGTCAGCAGCGCCACCCCCGCCACAAGATTCGGCGGCGTGCTGGTCAGGAACGTTTGACCGATCCACGCCAGAGCGAGGGTTGCCACGAGCAACGTCAACAGATTGGCGCTGGCATACGAACGCGGTTGCGAATCGGTGATAGAATCTACGGTTTCCATAGATGGCAAACCGTTTTCTGACGTGACGTCCTCGTCTGCGACGGTTGGTGGAGGCGGTGCAACGCTTTTCATGAACAACCCGGCATACACGTTACGCGCAGTTCAGGCAGGCTTTCGCGCTTTGAGCACGATGCTGACGAATGTTTTCTCATCACCGCGCAAATGGTCATTGCGCGCATCTGCCAGGCGGAACAATTGCACCCCGAGGTTGATCGGATTGAGCAGACTGCCGCTGTTGCGTTCACCACGGAAACGGTCGGCGCTGTCGCGGAAGCGACGCGGCAGCAGATTCTTTTCGATCAGCGGTTTCCCGATGCTATACACGATGAAGTGGATAAACGGAAACGAATAATGTGTCTGCTCATCCAGCGCCTCGATGGCGAACCCCGCGCCCGACACCACATCGCGCAGCATGTCCGGGCGATACAAGCGCCAGTGGTTGCTCCACAGACCGGCGATTGGTCCGGCGCTCTGGATGGGGCGGCCGCCAAGCGCCTCGATCGTTTTGTTGATCGGGTCCCACCAGAACGGATAGTTCGCGTGCGGCACACTGAGCGCCAGGATGCCGCCGGGCTTAAGGATGCGGAAGATCTCACGCAACGCGCCGCGATCATCGGCGAGATGTTCAAGCACCTCGGACATCAACACCTTGTCGAAGCTATTGTCGGCAAATGGCAAACGATGAATATCGACGTTCGACAGGCTGGCTGGCACATGTTCGCGTTCTGCCCAGCGCAGACGGTCCATATTGCCATCGACGCCGACCAGACTTAACCGCCGCAGCCGTCCCATGAGCATCAAATAGACGCCCATACCGCATCCGCAGTCGAGCACAGTTTCACCATCGTGGAGTTCGAGGTAGTCGAGCAGGGTGGTAGCGCGACGGCGGTAGGCCATATCCGCTTCGTTGCGCAGCAAGCGCTCGAGCATCGTCCGATCGTCATCAGAAAGCGACCCGGATCGAGGGATATCGACCGTGTGCGGAGCGGATGATGCCAGCATCGTCGTCGCCGTCATCGGCGCCGCAGCGATGACGTGGAGGGTGCTGCGCACCAGGCGACGGCTCGCGCGCGCAGCAAGATGAGTACGGCTCCGCGTGCGCACCAGCCGGTCAAGTAATCGCTCATAGGCATCGATCGTCTGTTGGGAGTTGAAGATGCGGCGAACGCCAGCCCGGGATGGAAGATAACGCTCACGATCGCGCAGCGTTTCGAGGATGACCTGTGCGAGCGCCGGTGGGTTGTACGGAGGCGCCAGGCGCCCAAAGCCGGTTTCGCGCACCACAACGCGTGCGCCGGGGATATCCGTTGCCACGACCGGGGTTCCGCACAACATCGCCTCGACCTGCGTAAGCGCCATCATATCGGTATGGCTGGGCAGCACGAAGAGATCGAGCATCGCGTAGAACTGTGCAAGTCGCTGGCGATCCCGGATGAGACCCAGGAAGGTGATATGGTCCTGCTGCGCTTCGATCAGCGGCTGGCATACGCGATAGAAATCGTCGTAGACGACATTGCGTTCACCGGCGAAGACGAGGTGCGCGTCGGGCAATTCGGCACGGATGAGGGGCAATGCCCGCAGCAGGTCATCGAACCCTTTCTCGCTCACCCAGCGACCGGCGAACCCAATCAGGCGTTTCCCTTCAAGCCCCAGGTCGCGCTTCCAGGCGGCAGCAGCGAGAGGATCCGGCTCGGGAAACTCCACCGGCGGATAGATGCAGGCCAGTTTGTCGCGGAAGGGCCAGAGCAATGGCGAATGGCGAGCATAATCTTCGCTGTATGAGGTGATGCCATCCGCCAGCGTCGCCGCAAAGCGGAGGATGTGGAAAGCAGCGTGCTCGACGAGTTTTTCCGCCGGACTATCCGGCATGACCACATCGCCGTGATGGGTCATCAGGAGAGGGCGACCGAGCACACGGCACAGCGCCGCCACCAGCGGCGCTTCAGGGAGGGGCGTGTGAATCTGGACAACATCGTGTTCTGCAATGAGTTGCGCCACAGCCCAGGGAAACGCTGGCGTGATCATCCCGCGGCTAAACCGCGCGATGGGCCAGAGACGGACCACGCGCACGCCGTTGACCATCTCATCGCGCGCCAGGTCGGGGCTGTGTCTGGTCGTCAGCACCGTCACCCGATGGCCCCGCTCCGCCAGATGCTCCGCCACCCGCACTGCGTGAACGGTCAGGCCCGTCCAGTGAGGGTAATAGTACGTCAGCACAACCAGGATATTCATCGCCGCCTGTCTTTGCCGCTCTGACATTGCCCTATCGCCGCGCGAGAGGCGCAGCGGATGCGTGGTATTATAGCAGACGCCCTGCCGGAAGCGCCAGATACCCATTCGTACTGGTGCGAACCACGACCAGGCATGAAGAAAATTTGTGCTTGACAGCATGGAACATGCATGCTACACTGCCGATATATCGGCAGTGTGCCGGTGTCCGGGGCGCTTCGGATGGGCGAAGGTCCTGGTGGGACGACATCAGTACAGTCGGGAAGAGGAGGCTCACATGGCCAGAGATCTGAACAAAGTGATGCTGACCGGTCACCTGGGAGCGGACCCGGAGATGCGGTTTACCCCACAGGGCAGTGCTGTCACGACGTTTCGCGTTGCGTCGAACCGTTCGTGGAAGTCAGGGGATGGCGTTCAGCACGACGATACGGAATGGTTCCGGATTGTCGCCTGGGACAAGCTGGCAGAAATCTGCAACGAGTACCTGAAGAAGGGAACGCGCGTCTACATCGAGGGGCGGTTGCAAACGCGCGGTTGGGAAGACCGCAACACCGGCGAGAAGCGTTACATGACCGAGGTTGTTGCGCAGGACATGATCATTCTGACGCCAAAAGGCGATCGTGTTCCATCGGTCGAAGCCGAGGATCTCGATGTGCAGGCGGTAGGCAGTGCGCCGCGCCGCGCTCCGGCGCCCGGCGCCTCTACCGAGGCGATGTCCAACGGTCCTGCACGGGCAGGCGCGTCGCGCGGAACCGGGCGCAATATGCCGCAACCGGTCGAAAGTGAGGACGATCTACCGTTCTAGCGCGTCGTCATCGAATATCTTCTGGTCGTTTGCGTCAGTAGCGCACCGCATGTTGAGGGTAAATCGCCCTTCCGCCATGCCGCCCCTTAATACGGCGCTTCACACAAGCGCCGGAATGGGAGATAAACCTCACCATTCCGGCGCTGCATTCTTGAGACTCCTGGAACAATATGGCTTTTGATTATTCCGCTATAACACGGTAACACGGTAACACGGTCTCGCCCGCGCAGGCAGGTTTCGAGGCGTGCGCTCGAACGCGCGCTTGCCGTCGCTGGCGGTCTCGCCCACGCAGGCGGGTTTCGAGAGCGCTGGTCGAACACTGGATGTGCCTGCACACGGTCTCGCCCACGCAGGCGGGTTCCGCTTCCCGTAGCCTGCGGCTGCAGTCGCCGTGCGGGTGGGCGGATCTATTCGAAGTCCTATTCGGTTCTTGCAAGCGACGATTGCGGCGAGCGGTCGAGCAGCGCCCACAAAATAGCCGCCAGCAGCAGCCAGAGCAACTGATCACGCACACGCATGGTAAACTCAATCACCCGCTGCGAGTCGGGTTGCGTCTGCATTATCTGCGCCAGCCACTGCGTCGGTGTGTCGAACACCCACGCCAGCGCATCGGTCAGACCGACCTGCATCAACAAATTGCCGCCATAGGTCCAGGCAACCGCCAGTGAGACTGCCACGACCATCGCCGTCAGGCTGTAGACAGTGATAATGTACCAGCGACGCGGGCGCGGTACGGAGGTGAGATGAGATGCCTGCAGCGCGATTGCCATCAACTGCGCCGTCAGCACCGGGGGCGTCTCCCAGCGGAGTTCTTCGCGCAGTGTTGCGTCGATCACCCGGTTGCGCCGGTGATAGATGGCGCACGCCGGGCATTCAGCGAGGTGATCGCGCAGCGCTGTTTCTTTAATGTCCGGCTCGGTGTGAAGCGCCAGCAATGCGCGGGCTTCGTTGCAATTCAACATAGCGCCTACCTCCCTCCGACCGGTGCAGGCAACCGCATAAATGGGCTGAACGGTCTATTGCCAGCCTCCGATTGTTTCGGTACGGGCAGTGCGCGCGCAGCCGGCGGTTGTTCACGCTCCTTCAAAATGGCCGCAAGGCGCTCTTTCCCGCGCCGAATGTGACTTTTGACGGTGTTGAGCGGCAGATCGAGGATCTCGGCGATGTCGGTATATTTCATGTCCTCGAAGTAATAAAGCGTCAGTACCAGGCGATAGTGTTCCTCGAGCTGCGCCAACGCACGACGCACCTCGCTGCGCAATTCACGCGAGTCAAGCGCCTCCTCCGGGTCCGACCAGCGATCGTCGTCAGCGATGCCATCGATGGCATCAAGGTCCTCATCGCCGTCCGCAGGAGACGCCAGCGGCGCCTGCCGTCCACGGCGCCGCAGTTCATCGCGCCCCAGGTTGACGACCAGACGGTAGAGCCAGGTTGTGAACCGGCTTTCGCCATTATACTGCGGCAATGCGCGAAACAGACGAATAAACGCTTCCTGCGTCAGATCGGCGGCGTCGTCGGGGTTCTTCAGCACGCTCATGGCAATGCTGTAAACATACTGCTGCTGGCTGAGCACGAGTTGCGTCAACGCCTCAGGATCGCCAGCCTGTGCGCGCCGGATGAGATCGGCAGATGGCTCGGCCACCGTTTTACTCCCTTGCCGCGCCGGTGTGACTCACAGCAAACCGGCGCATACCGTCACTTCAATTGTACATGACGAGTCTCTAGTTGAAAAGGTTGCAAGGCGCCGGGGTTACAGGTGCGAAGGCGGTTGTTGTATGTTTCAGGCGGGGAGGTGACGGTCACGCACAGGGGTTTTCTAATCCCTGCCCCCTAACCCCTGGCATGCAGAACAACGATAATGCCGTTATAATGACACATGTATTTCAGAGCTGGCGTTTTGCCTGCTCGTCCACGTGTACGACGGTCATTACCTCCCCGGAGACGCCTGCGCCGGATACCCCCGGCGTTGTGCCATATCAGTGAATCTGCGTGAAGCGACCGGTTCTTTGCCGAAAGAGGCTGCGTCGCACATCCTTTCAGTGCAGGCGTCTGCGCTTGCCTGGTCAAACGTACACCTGCGCAAGGAGGCGCGTATGGGGATAGCAGCAGACATTGCCATTATTGTCGTTGCGGCGCTCATTGGTGGATTTGTCGCACAACGGCTTGGCCAACCACTCATTCTGGGGTACATCCTCGCTGGCGTAGTGGTTGGTCCACATACCAGCGGGATCACCATCAGCAATATTCACGACATCGAACTGCTCGCCGAAATCGGTGTGGCGCTGCTCCTCTTTGCGCTCGGTCTCGAATTCAATCTTGGTCGCATGGGCAAGGTGCGCACCATTGCCCTGGCAGGCACGATCATTCAGATCCTGGTGACCATGGCGTTCGGGTTTGGCGTCGGTCGAATGCTTGGCTGGCCCGAGTATGAGTCGCTCTGGTTTGGCGCCATCGTGGCCCTGTCGAGCACGATGGTCATCCTCAAGACGTTGCTCGAACAGGGACGGCTCGGTTCCCTGGCAGGGCGCATCATGATGAGCATGCTGATCGTGCAGGACCTGGCGGTGGTGCCGATGCTCATTATTCTGCCGACACTCCAGGATCCCGGCGCCGGACTGCCGGCGCTTGGTTGGGCGATTCTTCGCGCTGCGCTCTTTCTGGCGTTGATGATCTATGGCGGCACACGCCTGATGCCGGTCATTCTGCGGCAGATTGCCGCCTGGAATTCGCGTGAACTCTATCTGATCGCGGTGGTCGCCATTGGGCTTGGCGTGGGGTATGCGACGTATCTGGCGGGTCTGTCGTTCGCCTTCGGCGCATTCGTTGCCGGCATGGTCTTGAGCGAGTCGGAGCATAGCCATCATGCGCTCAGCAATATCGGTCCGCTCCGCGATCTGTTTGGCCTGTTGTTCTTCGTATCGATCGGCATGCTCATCAACCCGGCGTTTCTGATCGATCATCTCGGCATTGTGTTGCTTGTGGTGGCGCTCATCGCTGTCGGGAAGGCGTTGATCTTCGGCGCGATCTCGCGCGCCTTCGGCTATACCGATGGCATTCCGATCCTGGTTGGATTGGGTATGTTTCAGATCGGTGAGTTTGCCTTTGTGCTGGCTGAAGTCGGGTTGAATGCCAATGCGATTCGCCAGGAGACCTTCACGCTGGTGCTGGCGACGGCAGTGGTGACGATGGTGTTGACCCCATTTGCGGTGCGCGGCGCCGATCCGCTGGCGGCGCGGCTGCGCCGCACCCGCGCGGTGATCGAGGCGCATCTCGTTCCAGAACAGACGTTGCACAACCACATTATTATCATTGGCTATGGACGGGTCGGGCGCTACACTGCCGGGGCGCTCCAGCACCTTCGCATGCCGTGCGTGGTGATCGACCAGGACTACAATGCTGTTGAGCGGGCGAAGAAAGCCGGATTGCCGGTGATCTATGGCGACGGCGCCAGCCCGGTGGTGCTGGAAGCGGCCGGACTGGCGCACGCTCGCCTGGTGATGGTGGTCGTTGCCAGCGGGGTCGATGTGGAGCATGTGGTGCGTCAGGTGCGCGAGTTGAATGCAACCGTGCCACTGATCGCACGCGCGGCAAATGTGGCGCAGATCGAAGAATTGCAACCGCTTGGCGTGGACGAAATCGTGCAGCCGGAGTTCGAGGCGGGGATCGAGATGGTGCGTCAGGCGCTGCTGCGCTGCGATGTGGCGCCGGAAGCGATCGACACGCTGAGTGATGTGGTGCGTCTGCACGGATACCAGCCGCTGCGGCTGCCAGGGCAGGAGGAACTGCTGCTCAATGCGCTGCGCACATCCGCTTCGGCGACCAGCCTCGCCTGGATGACGGTCGAAGCCAGATCGCTGCTCGACGGCAAAACAATCGGCGAAAACCATATCCGCTGGCGCACCGGCGCGACGATCGTCGCCATCGAGCGTGCCTCCACCATCATCGCCAACCCCGGACCAGAGGCGCTGCTGCTGGCTGGCGACCGGCTTGCCGTCTGGGGAACACTGGAGCAGCGCCAGGCAGTGCATGCGCTCTGTGCGCCATCGGACGATGCTGCAACAGGCGCGCCGCAGCCGATGGAAGTGCGCGCATCAGTGGAAGTTGATGCGTGCTGATCCGGCGATCAACATACACCGAGGAGCGCCATAAGATTGTGCCGGTGAAACGGATTGCGCAGGCAGCGGCGCTCTGAATGAAGGACGCCTCTCCTCCCATCACATGGAGCGCATCGCCCGTTCCGTATGGAGTCCATCGGGGCGCAGATGACCGTCACCCGAGGGCTGCAGGTGCGCGCCTGGGGATAAGCAGCGCCAGCGGTCTGCGCTGGCTAGCGCGTCCGCCGGTGGAGGGACGGTCATCGTCGGGGCGAATATGTTAGAGCGGTCGCAACCCCGCCTCGATCTGATTGCGGTGCGGCTCCAGAAACGGTGGGAGCGCCAGACGCTCACCGAGATGCGCCGGGTCCTCGTCAGTCGCAAAGCCGGGATCGTCGGTTGCAATCTCAAACAAGACACCGGGCGACACGCGGAAGTAAACCGAGCGGAAGTAGTAGCGATCGATTACCGGCGTCGGACGCAGGCCGAGCGACGCCAGGCGCTGCTGCCAGCGCAGATGTGCTTCATCGTCCGGCACGCGGAATGCGATGTGATGAATGCCGCCGATCCCGACCTGTGCGGGTGGCAGATCAGGGCGCACCGCCACATGCACTTCCGCGCCGGGACCTCCTGCACCAACCGCAAAAACGATGACGTGCCACCCGGGATCGCCCGATTGCCGGTACTCACCCGTCCGGTGCATGCCAAGCGCATCGGCGAGCAGGCTCGTCAGCGGTTCGGCATGACGCACGATGATCGTGATTGAGTACAGACCACGGATGGCGTACTCTGGCGGCACAGGGCTGTTGCGCCAGGGAATGCCGCCAGGAGCGCCGCCATCGTCAACCAGCAGCAGCCGCTGACCTTCCGGGTCGGTGAAGGCGATTGCGGCGCGCCCGTTGCGTTCGATAACACCGCTGTGGCGCACCTGCATTGCATCGAGTCGCTGCGCCCACCAGTCGAGCGCAGTGCGTCCCGGCGCTCGCAGCCCAATATCGGTCAGGCTGCCGATGCCAGGCACGTTCGGACCAGCGTTGGGCCAGTCGAAGAAGGTGACTTCCGTTCCGGCGCTGCCGATCTCATCACCATAGAACAGGTGGTAGGCTGATACATCGTCTTGATTGACGGTTTTCTTCACCAGACGCAATCCAAGCGTCTGCGTATAGAAGCGCACGTTCTCCGGCGCATCGCCGGTAATGGCAGTAACATGGTGGAGGCCAGTGAAATGCATGATCGTGTTCTCTTTCATTGGCGGAGATGCCCGGTAGTGTTCCCTGGCGCGCCACGGTATGCGGAGCGCGGTCCGATGGCAATCTCCGAATGGCGAAACCCGGCGGTTCGGCGCCTTGTGGCGTATCTCCGATCCTGTTCCGCCGCCGGTTATGTCATTCAGTACGATCACGGGCGCGCTCCGGCTCTCTGGACCCCAGTGTAGGAGGCCCGCTCATTTCCCCAGCAGCGCCATCACAATCTCGAAGACGATCAGGAGCACGATGGCCCACTCGAGCGCAGCGGCGCGTTCGGAGTCGGCGTCCGCGTGGAGCATGGCAAACGTCTCGCGCAGCAATGCCAGTTTGTGATCGACCCCCTCGCGCCAGATGCGCACGCGCAGCACGCCGAGCGCCGCGCTGTAGAGCCGGTTCCAGTAGACATCATCGGTGACTTTGAGGGCATTGTCGATCTGTTCGGTCACTTCAGTCACTTCGGCGACCAGCCGCTGCACATCGCTGAGCAACTGGCTGTAGCGGCGCACAAGCGGCATGGTAAAGCGCCGTTGCGCCTGGGCGATTCGACGATGGACTTCAGGCAGACGCGCGTCGAGCGTGGCGTCGTAGGAGCGAATGAGGAGCAACTCGACATTGGCGAACGCCAGAATGTCGGCGGCAGTCGCGGCTGCGGCGGCGTCCGACTCAATGAGCAACGCACCGTTCCAGCTCAGCAGCGCTAAGTCGTCGGGGTAGTAACTGAGCGCGGTGACCAGGCGCGACGCATCTGTGCTGAGCGCGCGCCGTTCGCCGAGGAGCGCTGCGCGCACCACTGGATGATCTGCAAGTTCGGCGGCAGGGTACGGCGGGTCGAGTCGCTCGACGATCAGCACGCAGTAGTCTTCGATCACTGGTGAGCGCTGCGGACGGGAGATCGCCGGTCGAATGAGCGTTTCCAGTTCATCGAGCGCGGCAGTGATGCTTCCCATGACATCGGCTGGCAGGTCCTGCGCGGCGGCGAACAGATCGGCAACGTTCTCCCACGATAGCGGCGCGCTCAGGCGCACCTCGATGGCAATCTCGACGGCGCCGAGATCGTACACCACGGCACGCAGAGCGCCGGTGCGGCTGTGGTCCGCCAGTGTGACCGGCACGGTTCCAAGTTCAACGCGCAACGGCGGCTGCGCGATGCGGATGCTTTCAGACTGGCGCGTGCGCAGGCGAGCGCGCCGTTCCGACGGGTTGCTCAGGCAGCGTTGCGCCTGATCCAGATCGATGGCGTCGCCGATGTCGAAAAACTGATAGATGGTCAGAACGGCGGACGCGATCGCGGGCAGGGACGAGGCGGCGACAGGTGGCGCGTCGGTGGTCGTGATCATAATAGGGGGTTCGCGCAAACGTTTACCCTCGCCCTGACCGGATAGAGTTGGAAAACTGGCGATTCCAGACCTGTTCACGATCCTGGTCGGTATCCTAATAGAACTGAGACACCAGTTCGACAAGTTCAGGGGGGCGTCGAGGAGAAGATCGTCGGAAGGACCGGCTCAGGCGCCCGAATTGCCTGGCGATGCTTCTGGCAATGATCCGGAGAAATTTCATAGGAGCGCCTCCGTATCCAGTGCTTATGTGCGTTCAATTGGTCTGCGGGACCGTCTCGAACCGCAGCCTGTGTGCGTCCACCGACGGTGCACGCCTGGAAAGATAGACCATCTCAACACAGATGCGACTTATATTGTATCAGAAGAGCCTTTTCTTTGCGCATGGAAGCGCGTGGATACCTGTTCACTGTTCGTGGAAGCGATGCCGCCAGTCGCACAAAACAGGGGTTCGGGGAACATCCCCGAAATACAGAGTCGGCGGCGGAATAGCTACGACCGGCGCCCCGCTGACCCAAAGGATCGCGCTTGCGGGTGCAGGCAAGATTTGTCAGGAACCGTCGTATCGCTACGGGCTAAAGCCCTTGCTGAGAACATGAAAGCCCCTGCGGGGCTGGTTCGCGCGCCGGGCGCCGTTCCAGACCGCTAAGAAAAAGCGCGATGGCGGACGAGGTCGCGCAGCCGGTGGCGCTTGAGCTCATGGCAGCCCCGCAGGGGCTTGCCTGACCTGAGCGAGGGCTTATGATTTTCGAGAAAATAATCCGGTATCGCCCGGTTTAGCCCACGAAGGCGGGCTTCGCCTTCCATAGCACGCAACTTTAGTCGTCGGGCGAGCAGGATCCATCCGCCTGCTGCGCCGCCCGCGCTCCCAGGAGCAACATCAACCGTCTCGTGACGGGCGACTCGTCACTGAGCGACAGTGAAACCGTCCACATCGAAGCGCCCGTTGCCAGGTATGGTATGCTTGTGCGAGGCGGAGGTTTAGAACGAGCGGAGGCTGCGGGTGCGATCGTATGGCGCTCAGAGCATGATCGCGCCGCTCCGGCGGGTTGTTGTGCGGCGACCGGACGAGGCGTTCGGCGAGGCGGACCCACAGCGCTGGCATTACACGGCGCGCCCCGATCTGGCGCGCGCGCAGGATGAGCACGACGCGCTGGTCGCCATCCTGCGCAGCGCCGGCGCCGAGGTCATCTACCACGATCTGCCGCAACCCGGTCGGGCGGACGCCATCTTTGTCTTCGATCCAGCAATTGTCACGAATGCAGGCGCGGTTGTGCTGCGCATGGGGAAGGAGTTGCGGCGTGGCGAGGAGGATGCGCTAGCGGAATGCTTCGCGCAGATTGGCATCCCCATCCTGGCAACGCTCGATGGCGACGCGCTTGCCGAGGGAGGCGATCTCCTCTGGCTCGACGAAGAAACGCTGGCTGTCGGCATCGGGTTTCGCACGAACGCCGAAGGGCTACGTCAGTTGACCGGGGCGCTGGCGCCGCACGGCATTCGCACCCTGCCGGTCGAACTGCCGTACTACCAGGGTCCCGACGCCTGCCTGCACCTTCTGTCGCTGATCAGTATTGTCGATGAGCGGCTGGCGGTGGCATATCCGCCGTTGCTCTCCGTGCCGTTCTATCAGGAATTGCAGCGCCGCGGCTTTCGCCTGATCGAGGTTCCCGACTCCGAGTTCCCAACGATGGGACCGAATGGGCTGGCGCTGGCGCCGGGGCAGTGCCTGATGCTGGAAAACAACCCGCTGACGAAACGACGCCTGGAAGCGGCTGGCTGCGAGGTGCTGACCTATTGCGGCGACGAAATCTCACTCAAGGCGGAAGGCGGCGCAACCTGTCTGACGTGCCCGATTTTGCGAGGGTAGCGCAATGATGATCACCGATCCAGTCGAGCGTGCGGTCATCGAAGCAGTTGACATCGATGGGTTACTGGCGTTTCTCAGCGATCTGGTGGCAATCCCGAGTCTCGACGGTTCACCCGGCGAAGTGGCGGCGCAGGAGTATGTTGCGGCGGCCCTGGAGCGCCTGGGGTGCAAGGTGGATGTCTGGGAGATCGATTTCGATGAAGTGCGCCGCCATCCGGCGTTTTCGGCAGAAGCGGAGCGTCAGCGCGGGTTGGGGGTCGTGGGCGCCGGCGGAGCGGGAGACGGACCAACCCTCATCTTCAACGGGCATGTCGATGTCGTGCCGGCTGGCAACGAGTCGTTGTGGCGTTTCCCGCCGTGGCAGGCGACGATTGCTGATGGTTGGGTGTATGGGCGCGGCGCACTCGACATGAAGGGTGGGCTGGCATGCGCCATCTTCGCGGCAAAAGCCATCCGCGATGCTGGCGTGCGGCTGAAGGGGCGCCTGCTCATCCAGAGCGTGATTGGCGAGGAAGATGGTGGAAGTGGCACGCTCGCTACGGTGTTGCGCGGCTACACTGGCGATGGCGCGATTGTCGTCGAGCCGACCGAACTACGCATTGCGCCGGCGCAGGCGGGGGCGCTCAATTTTCGTCTGATCGTCCCCGGCGCGGCTGCACACGGGTGCGTCCGCGAAGAAGGGGTAAGCGCCATCGAAAAGTTCATGCCGCTCTACCAGGCGCTGATGGACCTGGAAGCGGCGCGAAATGCAGCAGCGCGGCTATGGGATGATCCCATCAGCCGTCTCTACCGCCGTTACACGCTCCCATATGCGCTGTGCATCGGCGTAGTGCGCGCTGGCGAATGGGCTTCGACCGTCGCCGAAACACTCGTCGCCGAGGGACGGTACGGCGTTGCCGTCGGCGAAGATCTGGACGCCGCGCGGCGCAGGCTGGAAGAAACGGTCGCGCGTGCTGCGCATGCCGACCCGTGGCTCCGCGAGCATCCGCCGCGCGTTGAGTGGTGGGGCGGGCAATTTGCGCCTGCCAGCACGCCTACTGACCATCCGCTGGTACAGACGACTGCCGCAGCATTTGCCGCCGTCACCGGCGCGCCAGCCATATTCGAAGGCATGACCTATGGCGCCGATATGCGCCTGCTGGTGAACGAAGGGCGCACCCCGACGATCCTCTTTGGACCGGGAGACGTGCGCCATGCCCACCGTCCGGATGAGCGGGTCGCCATCGCCGATCTGCGCGCCGCCACGCAAACGCTGGCGTTGACGGCGCTGCGCTTCTGTGGCGTGGCATGACCGGTATGCGCCATCCTACCGTCGTGCGGGCGGAGGCGTTGCGCCAAGAGCAACGTCACTTTCGACCGCCGACAGACTGCCGCTCTGCGGCGGACCCTGCGCTGCCTGAGCAACGGCGGCGCACTGCTGCAAAATCGTATTGGTCTCATCGCTGATGGTGCGGATCGTCTGAAGTTCAGTGGCGCTGAGTTCGCGCTCGATGCTCTGCGCTGCGGAGCGCCAATTGTTGAACGAAGAACGTAATGAGGTGACAAGCCCCGGTGTGTTGCGCACAATAGACAGAATGTTATAGTAGTACAGCGCACTTTGCACCATTTCGATCGCTCGCAAAAACTCCTGACCCGACGCGCCAAAACGACGGATGATCCAGCCGCGATGTTCAGCGATGATCGACGCCACTGTGCCAAGCGCAAAGGCTATCCGATCTACCCACAATGCGGCGCGTGCAAGCAAGGACGCCTCGGCGCCAGCGCTGGCCAGCGCCCCGGTGCCCAGCGTCACTCCGATGCCAGCCACTTCAATGATCTTTGTCAGCACCGTAGTATCGGTTGCATTTGCCAACTGAATGAGGAACAACGCCGGACGATAAAGCGTAACGCCTCCCATATCGTACATTCGGACCCCAACGATTTCATCCTCTGGCAATTCGACACCCGAGGTAAAAACCTCCGCTGGCAGCGTGCGCGTTTCTGCGCGAAACGTCGACGTTCCCAGCACACGCACCGGCTGTTTGACCCAGATGCGTCCGCGCTCGCGCCGTTCCGCCGTGATTGGCGCATCGTTGACAACCGTCAAACCGGGAAGGCGAAAGGGAAAGATTTTTGCCGTGCGCATGCCCTGCTCGAACTGTTCCGGGCTGATCCGCCCTGCTTTCACACGCACAATCCGGTCCGCCTCCTGCTGCTCTTCCTGCGCAACATTGCCGGCAGTCAGCTCATCGAACAGGCGGTCAAGCAGGCGACGCCCTTCCGCCGATTGAGCAGCCTGTCTGAGATCGGTATCGGATGAGCGATGCATGACTTCGTATGCCACATCGTCCCGGTCAGTCGAACCAAGGGCATCGAATACCTGAATGATGAAATCGTGCTGTCCGCTGCGCATGCGTTGCAGCAGCGCCGCCCGAATTCTCACCAGGAAGCGTCAGCCCTGCGAGCCGCTGTTCTCACGCGCATCGGCGCGCCCCACGAGACGCCACGCGCCGGGCAGGAGCAGCGCCGCAATCGTCATCTTCACCAGATCGCCGGGGATGAAGGGAAATGCGCCTTTTGACAGCGCATCGATCATCGTCGTTTGCAGCGCGTAGGCCAGCCACGTCGAACCAAGCCCCAGGATAAGCACCGAGCAGATCGCCATCGACGCCGCCATGCGCAGCGGATGGCGATCAACGCCGAAGCGCTGCACCAGAAAGCCAATCAACGCCGCAGCCAGCGGAAATGCCACCAGATACCCGCCGGTTGGACCGAAGAGGCGCGCCAGACCTGCGGCGCCACCCGCAAAGACCGGCAAGCCCACGACACCCGATACCACATACGTTGCCAGCGTGATGAATCCTAGTCGCCAGCCATAGGCTGCGCCAATCAACAGCACCCCTAGCGTTTGCCCTGTAATCGGAACCGGCGTAAACGGAAGCGCAATCCGAATCTGCGCCAGCAGCGCAACAAAGATCACTCCCCCAACGACGAGCAGCAGATCGCGCAACCAGGATGCACGTGGAAAGACAGCCTGCGCGAGCGACGGATGGCTAACTGATGGTGTGACCACGAACGCCTCCTTTTGACGTTTCAGATGGCCCGGAGCAGATCCCCGGGCGCAGATCTTAACTTCCCATAAAGACCAGTATGATATATAGTATCCTGCGGGAGTTACAATCTTGTTACTGATCATCTGTGCAGGTCTTCCGATGGCGCAGACTCTCCTGATTTTCATTACTGCTCTGGTCTTTTCCGCCCTGGCGACGCCGGTGGCGCGGCGGGTGGCGCTGCGCACCGGCGTGGTCGATGCGCCTGCTGCGCGCAAACTGCAACTCGTGCCGGTGCCGCTGCTCGGCGGCGCCGCCATCTATGCCGCGTTCGTCGTTGCACTCATTCTGTTCGGCGATCAGGCATATGTGCGTGAACTGATCGGCATTCTGCTCGGCGCCACGCTTGTCTCGCTCTTTGGGCTTGCGGATGATCGCTGGGGGTTGAATGCCTACGTGAAACTCGGCGCTCAGGCGCTGGCAGGGGCGATCCTGATCCTTGGCGGCACGCAGGTGCGCCTCTTCCCGGCTGAATGGATGAACTGGGCGATCACGCTCTTCTGGGTGGTGGGTATCACGAATGCGCTCAACCTGCTCGACAATATGGACGGGCTTTCCGCAGGCGTGACGACAGTCGCCGCCGCCTATTTTCTGCTCCTGGCCGCGATGAGCGGGCAGTACCTGGTTGGCGCAATGGCCGCCGCGCTGATCGGCGCATGTATCGGTTTCCTGCGCTACAATCTCAACCCGGCGACGATTTTCATGGGCGATGCTGGTTCACTCTTTCTCGGTTTCGTCCTGGCGGCGCTGGCGATCAAACTGCGTTTCCCCTCGAATGTGCCATGGGTGACGTGGCTCGTGCCGGTGTGCGTTCTGGCAGTGCCGATCTTCGATACGTCGCTGGTTTTTATCTCCCGCCTCCGCCGGGGCAAGAACCCGTTGACGACGCCGGGCAAGGATCACGTGTCGCACCGTCTCACTGCCATCGGTCTGACTCGTCGTGAAGCGGTGCTGATCTGCTACCTGCTGGGATGCGGCGCGGGGATGGCGGCGGTGTACATCTCGCAGGCGCGCGCGCCAGACGGATATATCGCCGCCGGATTGCTCGCTGCGGCGATGCTGGCGGGTATCGTCTGGTTTGAGCGGCGTCAGGGGAGGGGGTAGGGGTCAGGAAAACTGTCTACCTTCCCACCTGCAACCTGCACCGTGGGGCGCGCCGCAGCGCGCCCCTACCGGCGCCACGCACCGCGCGCCTCTCGCCATATATCATCCCTGCGCCTCGTGCTACCTGCCCGGCTCGTGTTCTCCGGCAATCTCATCGGGATGCAGACGAATATCCAGGCTGCGTCGTTCGATCTCGCGGCGAAGCTCGCGCCGCAATTGCGCTGCTTTCCAGCGCCGCTGTTCGACAGGCGTGGTGGGCGTAAACGAGGGGACGCGGTGCGGTCTGCCATGCTCGTCAACCGCCACCATTGTGAAGTAGCAGGTCATCACGTGGCGCTCGCTGCGCGCCCGAATGTTTTCCGCTATCACCCGAATGCCAACTTCCATCGAACTTGTGCCGGTGTAATTGACCGATGCGAGAAAGGTGACCAACTCGCCGACGTACAATGGCTCATGAAACACAACCTGATCGACCGAAATGGTTACCACATATGAGCCGGAATAGCGGGCAGCGCAGGCATATGCCACCTGATCGAGCAGTTTCAAGATCGAGCCGCCATGCACGCGCCCGGCGAAGTTTGTCATATCCGGCGTCATCAGAACGGTCATTTCAAGGCGACGATAGCTGTGATCTTCATCCATTCCTGTTTCCTCCAGAACAGCATTTATCTGGAAAATACGCTGTCGGTGCGTATCCGTGATCCATCGCAGGCTGTGCTTACAGGAGCGCTTACCATCGTTCAACCGCTGGTTGCCCTCTCTGCCGGATGCCAGGGCGTCTCCATCATATCAACGTCAGATACGAGCAGTGTGCATGCCCCGATGGCAGAGTCGCAACCCGGCGATGACTGTTGTACCGGCGCGCCGGAGGTGACAGTCATCTGTGCGCCAACCCTAACTCCCCAGCAGGCGCGCGCGCAGATAGTCGATGGCGCCTGGCAGCGCATACTGTGCATAGGGGTCGTCTGGCGCGCCGATGCTGACGTGGTTGGCGTCGAGCGTGTAGCGTTCGATCTGATCGGGCGTAAAGTCGCGGAATGCCCATGCCAGACCGAGAAGTTGCGTTTCGGGAATATCAGTGGTCACGTAGCCGCGCAACGCAGTCATCGACGCTGCAATGCTTTCGAGGCGTCCGACGGCGTTCCGCTCACGCACCTGCGCGAGCGCTGCCACGATGACCGCCTGCTGACGCTTCATCCGTTCCCAATCGCTGTCCATGTGCCGGATACGGGCGTACATCAGCGCGCGCGCACCATCCATGTGCTGGACGCCAGGGCGGAAGTGCGCAATCGTGTACCCATAATCCATCGTCGGATAGAGCGGATCGTAGAGTTCGACCGGCACATCGATCGTCACGCCGCCAATCGCATCGATCGCACCAATGAAGCCGCTAAAATCGATAGTAACGGTGTAATCGATCGGGATGGAAAGAAACTCGCTGACGGTGCGCCGCGTGAGCGCGACGCCTCCGCCGAGCGCCGGATTCAGTTCGCCGTAGACTGCCGCCGCATTGATCCGCGACCATCCCCATCCTGGAATCGGCGCCACCAGATCACGCGGCAGCGAGAGGAGCGCAATCCGGCGACGCTCCGGTTCGATGCGCGCCACGATGATCGCATCGGTGCGCGCCGGAAACGTTTCGCCTGGTCGCCGGTCGATACCCAGCAGCAGCACATTGATCGCTGTCCCCGGCGGTGGCGCACGCTGAGGATCGCCGGACAGCGTGGGGAGCGGAACCAGCGGCGGGGTCGGCGCTCCGGGCCGATAATCGGGACGCAGTGGAATGGGTGTGATGGTCGGCAGAACTGGCGATGGCGCGACAATTGTCCGCAATGCTACGGAGGTGGTGATCAATGCCGGCGATTCTTCGACCGCCGTAGTGGTCGGGCGCGCCGGTTCCGTGGGTTCGGTCAAGCGCGTCGGCGCTGTGGTTGCTGGAGGAGACACGGTCACTGTGGTGGAGGCGTATGCCCACGCAGGCGGCGGCACGGTCGGCGGGATGAAGGTCGCCAGTTCCGGCGGAATCGTTGCCGGTGGAGCACTCTGCGCCTGTTCGGCATTTCCTGCCATCGCACCGAGGCTGCTGGCGATGGCAGCGAAGGCAATCGCCAGGCGCCCGACGAAGATCATGCTCAACACAGCCGCGATGCCTGCCAGCGTCAGGCTCACATTGCGGATCAACCGCGCTGTCGGTCGTGCCTGTCGGTGATGCCGCGCTGCTGGAGACACTGCGGACTCGAGCGGCGTTTCCAGCAGCGCCGCCAGAAGATCATTGTTATTGTGCGCACGGTAGGTACGGCACGCCACGCAACCAGCCAGATGAAACCCCAACGCGCGCCGTTCAGGGCGCGTTGAACCTGGAGGAACGCCGCGGTCGATCAATCGCCGTGCTTCACGGCAGTCGAGTGTCAGTTGGTCCATACCACCACGGCATCATCGTCCAATCAGGCGGCTGCGCTTTACAATTATGCCATACTCGGCTAGAATCGCACTGCACAATTGATGACACATTCGTAACACATATGAAGCTGATTGTCCAGATCCCCGTGCTCAACGAGGCCGAGTCGATCGCGCGCGTTCTTGCCGATATTCCGCGCGATATCCCCGGCATTGAGAGCGTCGACGTGCTGATCATCGACGACGGGTGCACCGATGATACCATCGCCGTTGCCCTGGCGCATGGCGCCGACCATGTGGTGCGCCATACCAGTCGCAAAGGGCTGGCAACCGCCTATCAGACTGGCATCGACGCAGCGTTGCGCCTTGGCGCCGATATCATCGTCAATACCGATGGAGACAATCAGTATCCGGGGCGCGAGATTCCTCGATTGATCGCGCCAATCCTGGCCGGTCAGGCAGATATGGTGATCGGCGATCGTCAGATTGAGAGCAATGCGCATTTTTCGCCGCTCAAAAAGATGTTACAGACGGTCGGCAGCAGCGTGGTGCGCTGGGCTTCGGGTACAAATGTGCCCGATACAGTGAGCGGCTTTCGCGCGCTCTCGCGTGAAGCGGCGCTCCGCACGTTTGTCACGAGCGATTTTTCGTATACGGTAGAGAACCTGATCCAGGCGGGCAAGCGGCGCCTGACGATCCAGACGGTGCCGATTGCGACCAATCCGGTGCAGCGCGCTTCGCGCTTGCACACCGGCAACTGGAACTTCATCAAACGGCAGGCGTCAACGATTGTGCGCACCTACACGGCATATGAGCCGCTCAAGACATTCACCTATATCGCCCTTCCTTTCCTGATTATTGGCGTTCTGTTTCTGGGGCGCGCGTTATATGTCTATCTGATGCGCCAGCTGGTCGATAATTTCCCGCAGGACAACGCACAATCGCTCGCGGTCGGCAGCACAGCGCTCATTCTTGGCTTCATTATCTTTCTTATCGGCCTCCTGGCGGACCGGATCGGCGGGACGCGGCGGCTCATGGAAGAAGTGCTCTACCGCGTCCGTGCACAGGAGATTGCCGACCTGGCCTGGCGACGTGATATGCAGGCGCGCTTGGATCGCCTCGAACAACGCCTGACGGAGAGCCAGGAGATGCAGGTGGGGGAGAGGGTCGAGGATGAGGGGTTAGGAGTTACGAGAACCAAGAACTGAGAACCAGGAACTGAGAACTGAGAACCAGGAACCAGGCGCTCCGCCGTAATCTTCACCACTCGCGTTTCAAGCCCAACCCTGCGGACACTTGTTGCGCCGGGCGAAGAACAGAAGAATGCCAGTCGTCCAGTGATGACGGTCACACAGGCGTTGCGGTGCAACGTCTCTATCAGCACATTCAACCCTCCCACCTGCAACTTGCAACCTCTCCCCTCTCACCCAAAGAAGATCGACCGCCGCGCGGCGGTGCGTTCATCGAGCAGCGACTGAATACGGCGCTGCACCAGATCATTGATCTGCACAATCGTTGCCGGATCGTCGGCGGCTGCGGCGTCGTAGGCAGATGGGTCGATCGGCGTGTCGAAGATGATCGACCATTTGCTCGGCAGCGGCGTGATGCCCAGCAGACCAAACCACGGGAAGAGCGGCGTCAGCGGGAAGTATGGCAGGTTCAGCAGTTGGGCGACGGGGCGGACGTTGATCAGCATGGGATAGATCTCTTCCGCGCCAATGACCGCAACCGGAATGATCGGCGCGCCGGCGCGCAGTGCAACCCGAATGTAGTCGCGCGCGTCGAAGCCGGTCAACCGGTAGCGGTTCCAGAAGAGTTTTCCTGCACCCTGCGCGCCCTCTGGAAATGCACAGACAAGTTGCCCATCGTCTATCAGACGCGCGGCATTCTCCGGCAATGCTGGCGCCTGACCGAACGCGGCGAGGGCGGGCGCCAGACCCGGCGCCGCCGTCATCCAGGTGTCATGGAGCGAACGCACCAGCCGCTGTGATGGATGGTCTTCGAGCACGGCGGTGGCAATCATGGCGCTGTCCCATGGCAACACGCCGGAATGGTTCGCCAGGAGCAGCGCCGGTCCTTCGACGGGGACGCCGTCGAGCCCTTCACTTGTGACCCGCCACCAGGAACGGTAGAGGAACCCGGCAACCGGGCGCACCAGTTCGATGAGTTCGGAGTCCATGCCATAGGCGTCAACGGCGAACTCGCCGCGCAGCCGCCGCTGGATCAGCGCCGTCAGTTCGGTGACCTGGTACTGGAGCACCATGGCGATGCCACGCCAGAAATCCGGGTCGAGATAGTCGCTGTTGAACACATTCTGGCGCAGCGCCGTCACGACATTATCGAGCGCTGGCGGGCGCAGGCGCTCAAGGTTCTCGCGGATCAGGCGCAGAAGATCGGCCGCCAGATCGCGCGTTTCCGCCGCTCCTTCGGTCTGATTACGGATCTCGACTTCCAGTTCCTGCACGGCTGCAGCCGTCTCGGCGCGCAGCGTTGCGACCGGATCGACCGACGAGGTTCGCTCACCGGCAAATGCCACGCCGATCTCCTCCTCTGGCGCCGGCGGCGCCTCGTCCGGCTGAGACGCGGGGGCTTCGACAGGCGCAGAAATAGCATCGGTGACCGGGGTGCGCTCTTCCGCCTCGACGGCGGGCGCTGTTTCCTGAAGACGATCCATGACATTCGATCCATCTATCGCAGCAGGCAGATCATTTGCGTTCGACTCTGGAGCGTCCGACATGTCCACCTCCTTTGGAGCAACTGATGCGGTTATTTCAGGTCGTTCGTCCGTTACTGCGCGCTTCTTTGTGGAAGCAGCGCTCTGTTTACTCCTGGGGCGTTTTGAACCGCTGGACGATGTGGTTTTGCGCTTTCGCGCGCGTGCCGCTGACGATGCGGCGTCACGTTCGACGTCATTGTTCGAGTCAGACATAAGCACACTCTCAACAAGGCGTGAGCCGCCAGGCGGATCACACGTGATCCCCGATGAGTTCACGCAGCGTCTCATCTGGCTGGCGCTGCGGTTCCCAGTGCAGTTCGCACGCCGCGCGACGGGTATCGCCCACGCACGCATACTGCAAATACTCGATTGGGAACGGCAGCGCGCCAATCAGCGAACGAACCGGATCCAGGAACGATGCCGCCTGAAACACAAGCACGGGCAGCGGCAGCGGCTGCCCGCCAGCGATCAGAATCGCCTGCGATAGAAGCAATGGAGGATGCGCCGCGATGTTGAACGCACCATCGACCTGATCGTTCAGGGTTGCCAGTGCCAGTGCAACCGCCGCATCGTGGGCGTGGAGCACCTGCACCCGTGGGTCGAAACCCGCCAGCACCGGCGCCGGGCGACGGCTGAAAAACTGGACGACGGGCGAGCGGACGCCGTTGCCGGCAACCGGCGCGCAGCGGACGATCGTGATCCGCATGTCGGGATGGCGCGCCTTGAAATCGGCAACCAGACGTTCGATCTCGATATAATCCTGGAGCAACCCGGCAGGGGCGCCGCCGGACAGCGGCGCGGTTTCCGGCAGGAACAGCGGCGCGTCGGCGCGCGCGCCGTAGACCAGCGTGCTGCTCCGCATCACAATGCGACTCACCCCTGCGGCGTGGCATGCGCCGAGCACCTCGATAGCGCGGTACACATTGCCGCGACCAGGGATCTCGTAAGGAAGCGCCTCTTCTTCGCTGGAAATGTCGAGGTGGACAACCGCATCGACGCGCGCGGCGCGCATGATGGTCAGCAGCGTTTCGCCGCTCATATCGCACACGCGTATCTCGACCTCAGCCAGCGTCTGTTCAGGAGCCACCCGTCCCACGCCAATCACGCGCATGCGCGGTTGGGTTGCCAGAATGCCAGCAACAAGGCTCCCCAGCACGCCGCCGATCCCAGTGACCAGCACTGTTGTCATGCTCACCTCTATCGGGCTACGCCGAATGATGCCAGGCGCTGACGCAGCCAGTGCTCGACCCCGTTGCGATCCAGATCGGAGTTCGAAACGGAGCGCACCAACCAGAACAGTTCCGCCTCCGCCACGTCGTCGCGCAGCGATGCTTCATTGAGGGCAAGAAAACGCAGCATACAGAGCAGCGCCGTTGACTCATTGGCGCTGACAAAGGGACGGCTCTTGATCATAAGGAACATCAGCGCCGCAGCCTTGCTCGGCACATCGGGGTACAACTCAGCCTCGAAGAGCACCTGACGCGGCGCCGTCACCACCGACATCAACCGGTCGTGACTGGCGATTCCCAGGCGCCCGCCATATCGAAGAACCGTATATGTGTGCAGATCCAGCACGTCGTCTGTCGTCAAATAATGGACCATGCCATCAACACCGCGCGTAAGCGATCGCTTCGAGCAGGCAACCGCCCGGTTTCCGTCCTCTGGTTCCTGGTTCTCTCAGATTCCCGCCAGTTCTCGAAACATCTTATCATACCGGTCACTCACGCCACGCGCCCATTCACGCAACTCCGGACTCATCGGACGGCGCAGCAGCACTTCGTTTTCGGTAAAGATCAGCTCGACCAGTTCCTCGTCGCCAAGCCCGACGGCGCGCAACCAGCCCTGTACTGTTTCGGGCAGGTTCTCCCGTTCGATGGTAAACGATCGTGGCAATGCTTCCTCCCCCATGCCCGTGGAACCATGCATACTCCCGCCATTCGTCCCTGCAACACGCCAGCATCCTCACTCCCGCGGTCGCAGGTGCGGGAAGAGGATGACGTCACGGATGCTCGGCTGGTCAGTGAACAACATCACCGTCCGGTCGATGCCGATGCCCAACCCGCCGGTTGGCGGCATGCCGTACATCAGTGCGTTGAGAAAATCGACATCCATCTGTTGCGCTTCATCGTCGCCGGCGTCGTAGGCGCGCCCCTGCTCGAGAAAGCGTTGCTCCTGGTCGAGCGGGTCGTTCAACTCGGTAAAGGCATTACCGATCTCCATCCCCGCGACCACCGGCTCGAAACGTTCGACCAGCAGGGGTTGATCGGGGCGCCGTTTTGCCAGCGGCGACAGCGCCACAGGATGATCAAGCACAAAGGTCGGCTGGATCAACTCCGGTTGGACATAGACGCTGAACAGTTCATCGACCTGCCGGCCCCAACCCGGCTTGAGATCAACCTTCAGTCCGGCGGTGCGGATCGCCTCCTGGAGCGGTTCGAGTTCCGTCAGTTCGAGAATGTCGATGCCGGTGCGTTCGGCAATTGCTTCGGGAATCGAGACGCGCCGCCACGCGGGATCAAAATCGATCATGTGCCCCTGAAACTCAATCGTCGTGCTCCCGGCGACTTCCAGCGCGAGCGTGCGATACAGATCTTCCACCAGACGCATCATGTCGTTGTAATCGGCATACGCCTGGTAGCATTCCATCATCGTAAACTCAGGATTATGCGTCCGATCGACTCCTTCGTTGCGGAAGACCTTGCTGATTTCGTAGACGCGCTCGAAACCGCCGACGATCAGGCGCTTCAGGTAGAGTTCAACGGCGATGCGCAGATAGAGATCCTGCTTCAATTGATTGTGATGGGTGATGAACGGGCGGGCGGACGCGCCGCCATAGATCGGCTGCAGGGTCGGCGTTTCCACCTCGAGAAAACCGCGTTCATCGAGAAAACGCCGCATCGTACTGACGATCCTCGCGCGGGTGCGGAACACGTCGCGCACCCCGGCGTTGACGATCAGGTCGAGGTAGCGCTGGCGGTGGCGTTCCTCGATGTCGGAAAGACCGTGCCACTTTTCGGGCGGCGGATTGAGCGACTTTGCCAGAACCTCCAGGCGCGTGACAAACACTGACGGTTCGCCGCGTTGTGTGCGGCGCAATGTTCCACTGGCCTGAACAATGTCGAACGTATCGAGATCGTCGCGAAACCGGTCGAACCACTCATCACCGAGGTCACCACGACTGAGCCAGATCTGAATCTGTCCCGATTCGTCTTCGATGTGGGCGAACGCCAGTTTGCCAAGCACCCGCCGCGCACCAATGATCCGTCCGGCGACAGTAACTGTTTCGCTACGTTCCATCAACTGGTCGAAGCTGGCAAGTACACTCCCGATCGCGTGCGTGCGCTGCGTGCGTGGCGGGTAGGGGTCGATGCCGGCAGCGCGCAGCCGTTCCAGTTTTGCAACGCGCTGTTGCTGTAGTTCGTTGAGTTCCATAGCGCCTATGATACGCCATTATGATTAAAACGCAAATAGAGCGGGGTATCCATCAAAACGCGCGCGAACATCACCCTGCCCGGGTGACATCCACGCGCGTTCTTTCCCGGAACTGCCGACCGGCAATGCGGCTACTGAATGGTGACGATAGTGAGTTTCATCACGCCGGAGGGCGTCTCTACCGTTACCTGCTGGCGCGGTCGTTTACCAAGGAGCGCCGCTCCGATAGGCGACTCGTTCGATATTTTGCCTTCGCTTGGCTTCGCCTCCGTGCTGCCGACGATCGTCCAGGTTTCTTCCTCATGCTCACCATCGATGCGCACAGTTACGCGCGAGCCGATGCGAACTTCGTGGTTGTTGCCGTTCTCTTCGTCGATGATCTGAGCACGAGCGAGAATGCTCTTGATCTCGCGGATGCGACCTTCGAGATGAGCCTGCTGATTTTTGGCATCCTCATATTCGCCGCTTTCCGAGATGTCACCCAATTCCTTTGCTGCGTTGATGCGCTCTGCGATCTCTTTGCGGCCCTTGGTGACAAGCTCTTCCAACTCGGCTTCGAGCCTGGCGCGCCCATCACGAGTGAGGTATGCTGGTTTGTCGCTCATCGTTCCTGCCTTCTTCCGACACTTGCTCCTGCTATGTCCGCCTGCGTTGCGGTTATCGCCGCCATCGTGGAGCGGCATCCCGGCGCTGCGGGGCGTTCCCTGCGCGCCTGCGTACTGCGATCCAGGAGGACATGACCCGGCAACCCGACGCGCATGTGCGCCCGATTGCATTGCTGACCGTGCTCCTGAAAGGGGAGACATCAGGGTGTGTGGTCACCCGCCGCATCGTGCGCGTAAATGAAACGACTGAGAGCATGCTCTCAGCCTGCCGGTCGGGGTTGCCCCGCTCAACGTTATGTATTGCATAACGTTGGCGATACTCATTATATGCGATTGCACACCATTTGTAAAGCCGTTTCCCATGCTATAATGCGATGCGGGATTTGGAGAGCCTGCCCTGCCCGATGTCACACCTGACCAATAACGACATTGCTGAAGTTTTCAGCGCGATTGCCGATCTGATGGAGATCCTGGACGAGGATCGGTTCCGCGTCCAGGCGTATCGGCGTGCCAGCGATGCGCTGCGCGATCTGCCGGCGCCGCTGGCGACCTACCGCGCCCGTGGCGAACTGGAGCAGATCCCCGGCGTTGGCAAAGCCATCGCCGAAAAGATTGGCGAACTCCTCGACACCGGCGAGTTGCCGTACTATCTCCGGCTCCAGGAAAAGGTTCCGCCCGGCGTGCGCGAATTGCTGCGCGTGCCCGGCGTCGGTCCGCGTACTGCCGGTCGCCTCTACCGCGAACTCGGGATCACCAGCCTGGCAGAGTTGAAGATCGCTGCCGAAGACGGGCGCCTGGCGACGCTCAAGGGGTTTGGCGCCAAAACCATCGAGGGCATTCTCCAGGGCATCAGTGCAGCGGAACGGCAGGAGCGCCGTGTACTGCTGGCGCACGCACTCGAGATTGCCGAAGCGTTGATCGATGCCCTGCGGGACGCTGCGCCTGGGCTGTACCAGGCAGCATATGCCGGCAGTTTGCGCCGTGGTCGCCCTATGGTCGGCGATCTCGACATTCTGGCGGCTGCCGACGATGCCCCCGCCGTGGTGCGCGCCTTTACGGCGTTGCCGCTCGTGGCGCGGGTCGAGTCGGCGGGGGACGAAAAAGCCAGCATTTTGCTCCACAATGGCATGCAGGCAGACCTGATCGCTGTTCCGCCGGGCATGTGGGGGTCGGCGTTGCAGCACTTTACGGGTAGCAAGGCGCATAACATTCGCTTTCGCGAACTGGCGCTGGCGCAGGGGTTGAGTTTCAGCGAGCATGGCTTCCGCCGCACCGATGGCACGCTCTTGACCTGCGCCACTGAGGAAGAGGTGTACGCCGCCGTTGGTCTGCCCTGGATTCCGCCGGAATTGCGCGAGGACGAGGGGGAGTTCGAGGCGGCGCGCGCTGGCGCGTTGCCGCGCCTGGTCGAACTCAGCGACATCCGCGCCGATCTCCATATGCACAGCACCTGGAGCGACGGGCGCACCGATATTCGCACCATGGCGGAAGCGGCGCGCGCCCGTGGCTATTCCCATATCGCCATCACCGACCATAGCGCGTATGTCGGGCTGACCCACGGATTGGACCCGAAGCGATTGCATGCGCAGCGCCAGGAGATCGCGGCATTGAATGCCGAATATGCGGCGCGCGGCATCCCGTTTCGCATCCTGCACGGCGTTGAGGTCGATATCACTCCTGAGGGAAACCTCGCGCTGCCCGATGATGTGCTGGCGGAACTTGATATTGTCGTCGCTTCGGCGCACGTTCAGTTGCGTCAGTCGCCCGACGCTGCGACTGAGCGGTTGATCCGGGCGGTGCGCAATCCACACGTCGATATCATCGGGCATCCCGTGGGGCGGATGCTCGGATCGCGTGAAGGCGCTCCGGTCGATATCGACGCCCTAGCGCGCGCCGCTGCCGAGCATCGGGTGCTGCTGGAAGTCAACAGCGGGCCACACCGCCTCGACCTGGACGGTCCAGCAGTGCGACGCGCACTGGCGTTGGGGGCGACGATCACGATCAACAGCGATGCGCACCATCCCGACAATCTGGCGTGGATGCGGTTAGGCGTCGTTACGGCGCGGCGCGGCTGGGCAGGCGCAGCGCAGGTGGCGAATACCTGGAGTTTCGCAGCGCTCCAGGAGTGGCTGAGTCGGCGTTGAGGGGGCTATCCGAAGCGCCCTGTGGTGCTGTCATTGCGAGGAGTGCAAGCGACGAAGCAATCTCCCCGCGAACAGGAGATTGCGTTCTTTCGCGCGCAATCACACCCGACCATCGGTTATTGGGAGGAGGAAGCATGCCATCCGTCTTTTCGCGTATTGTGAGCGGCGAATTGCCTTCCGCCAAAGTGTATGAGGATGATGAGACGCTGGCGTTTATGGATATTAACCCTGCCAGCCGGGGGCATACCCTGGTGATCTGTAAGGAAGAGCACCCGGATATTTTCACCACGCCCCCGCATCTTATTGCGGCAGTGGCGCGGACGGCGCAGAAGGTGGCGCTGGCGCTCCGCGATGCACTCGATATCGACGGGTTGAATATCGTTCAGAACAATGGCGCTGCGGCAGGACAGGTGGTGTTTCATTACCACGTTCATCTGATACCGCGCTGGAAGGGCGACCATGCGCTGCGCCCCTGGACGCCCCATCCCGCCGACCCGTCTGAACTGCGCGCGATTGCGGAACAAATTCGGGCGGCGCTTCAAGATTAGGGGGTCTCGATGGATAACAATACCAGTCATACGCAATCGAACATAACAGAAGAGTTGACCGACAACGGCATCAGCGCTCGTCGCAAGGCCTTTTCGGCGCTTATGCTGCTGGTGTTGCTGCTGCTGATCCTGCTGCTGTTCGCTGCCGCCACCGAGCGCACCGACATCATCAACTTTACGTCTGCGGTCTGGAGACTGCCTGCCTGAATGGAAGACGACGTTCACACACTTGCCGCCGAGCAGGGGCTCAATCTCGAAGCGCTGCGCGCCGCGCTCGCCGCTCTGCGCATGCACGCCGGGGGCGATGCTTTCTATGTGTTCTGGCTGCCCCGCGGGAGCATTGGATCTGACGATGGCAAGAAACGTTCCCGCACCCTGCTCGCTTTTCCATCCCCCGATGCTGCGCTGGGTTTCGCCCAGCGCAATCGTCTTGTGCACCCTCCAGCCGTTCCGCGGCTGCGTCTCCTCTCCCTCGTGCAACTGCTGCGCGCCATGCTGCGCGAGCCCTCAATTACGGCACTGCATCTGGTGTTCGACACCGAGGACCTGCAGGCGTATCCGCTGGGGCATCTCCCGCCCGGGTTGCATCTGACCCGCGCTGATGTGTTGCACCTGATTGGTGTGCGGCAATGACGCGGGCGGCGAGGAGGGGCGGCGTCTCCGCGCTGATGTGTTGCGTGTGATTGGCGTGCGGCAATGACGTGGGCGGCGACGAGGGGCGCCCCTACAGGGGTGACGCCCGATATTCAAACGATGTCTCAGGAGCGAAATTCTGGTGGAAACTCGCGCAGATTGAGGTGCGGGTCGAGGCACGCCAGTTCCACGTCGGCTTCGACATAGACCTGCCCCTCACGCTCGATGCGCTGCTTGAACAACCCCCGATATGGCGATTGCAGAGTGAAAGTGGAAACGACTTCGAGGATGTCGCCGAGTTGCGCAGCGCGTTTGAAGCGAATGTTCATTGCGTAGACGACAATGTAGTAACCAGACTGATTCCATTCCCAGATGGGTTTGCCGAACCGCTCCACGTACTCGCTGCGCCCGCGCTCCATATATTTGAGGTAGTTAGTGTGATAGACGACGCCGAGCGCGTCGGTGTCTTCGTAGTAGACTTTACAGGTCAGACGATGCTCCACACTCGCTCCTGTTGTGTTCCTCAACCATCTTCTGGCGTGTACCCGGTCATCTCGATGTATCCGCTGCCGCCAGCGCTGCCGCTGATGGCGACGGCCCCTTCCCAGTAAACGACGGTCACTGGCAACTCCTGGTCCGCCAGCAGCGGCGTCAGGGTGAGGTCAATCGCTGCTGCCGGCACACGCAACCGCCAGCGCGCCGGGTAGGTCGCCCCACTGCGGGGACTTGTCCACGTATCGAGTGGTTCGACCAGCACATCGTCAGCGTTCAGGCGCTGCGCCGTTCCGTCGGCGCTCACCAGAACCCCTTTGCTGTAGGGGTCAACCCCTCCGTCGCGCAGGCGCAACCGGTAGAACATCAGATCGCGGCCATCGTCCAGGTGCAGCGCGAACCAGTCCCAGCCGACCTGATTTTCGCCGAGCGCGCTTGTGCTCCACTCGCGGTCCATCCAGCCCAGTCCGCTCACCTGGTACGCGGCGTTGCCAACGCGCACGGCGCCGCTGACTGGCATACGGGTGAAGGAGTAGTAGTACGACGCATTCCCGGCATCGGCGCTCTTCTGGCTCAAGCCGCGATCACCCTGGAGCACCGGCGGCTTGCCTGCTGCAAGCGTCAGGTCGATCGCCACATCCCCTTCGGCGGCGTATAAACGCATTGGTGTGCCATCGGGTCCCTGTCCTTCGGCAACCCAATCTTCCAGCCAGACGCGAAACGGCTCGCTCTGCGCCCCGGCAAGCCCTGCCGCGCCGCGACTGAAGCGCTCGAAGGCGTGGAACGTCCCGCCGGTGATGTCGCTGAGCGCAAAGTGCGCCATGTAGACGCTGTTCGATGCCCACGTCGAAGGGCGCTGCGGGTCGCCGGGCGTCAGTCCGGTGCGGAAGATCGTGAACTGGAAGCCAAAGCGCCGCCCTTCGGGCGACTGAAGATTGCCGGTGTAGTACCACCACTCGATGGCATACTCAGGGTGGGGACCGTGGTCGCGCGGGAAAACGAAAGGACGTGGCTCGGTTGCGCGCGCAAAACCGGTAGTGTCGCTGCCAGCCATAGCCTCGGCGACGGCGAGCCGGGCGCGCGGCTCGCCGGTCGCAGCAGGTGCGCCGCACGTAGCCAGCATCGCCGCTGCCGCAACCATCAGGAGCAGGCGCTGCCCGAATGCCAGACAACGCCGTATGCGAAGAGGGAACGTCATATGTCTGCAAGCGTCAGCGCCGGATGTGGGTGGCTGACAGTGATAAGACCTCGTTCCGTGACATATCATCACATGGTACGAATAACGCCTGTGTGCGGATGATGCGCGAATTGACCGCTGACAGACGCTACCCGGCGCTGTGCAGCAACCGCTCGCGAATGGTGGCGACTTCCTGGCGCAGCCGCGCATCAGCGTTGAGTTCTTCGGTGATCTTGTCGCACCCATACATAACCGTCGTATGATCGCGACCGCCGAGCAACTGCCCGATCTCCATCAGGCTGGAGTCGGTTTCCTCGCGGAGCAGGTACATCGCCACGTGACGTGGAGTAACGATATTGCGGCTGCGCCCGCGTCCCTGGAGGGAGCGCAGATCAACGCTATAGAATGTGGCGACCTCGCGCAGAATAGCGTCGGGGGTGACCCGTTTGCGGCGATTGGTATCGAGCAGTTCACTCAACGCCGTCGTGGCCACGTCGATCGTCACCGGGACATTATACATTTGCGCGTATGCAGTCACCCGATTGAGGCATCCTTCAAGTTCACGAATGTGGCTTTGAATCCGTTGCGCAAGGAAGTCGATCACCACCTGCGGCACCGGAACCGGCGATTGTTCCGCTTTTGCGCGTAGAATAGCCGTGCGAGTCTCGAGGTCGGGCATTTGCACATCGACGATCAATCCCCACTCAAAGCGTGAGCGCAGGCGTTCTTCGAGCGTCAGGATCGCTTTGGGCGATCGATCCGATGAAATGATGATCTGTTTTCCGGCTGAATGCAGCGTATTGAATGTATGAAAAAATTCTTCCTGAGTTTGCTCTTTGCCTGCGATGAACTGAATATCATCAATCAGCAGAATGTCGATATTCCGATAGCGAATACGGAACTCTTCGGTCTGCTGGCGACGGATGGAGTTAATCAGGTCATTGGTAAAGGTTTCGGAAGAGACATACAACACATTCACCTCTGGATCGCGATCCAGCACAAAATTGCCAATGGCGTGCAGCAGGTGCGTTTTCCCCAATCCCACGCCGCCATAGAGAAACAGCGGGTTATATGCCTGCGCCGGATGCTCCGCCACCGCCATGCATGCTGCATTTGCCAGGCGGTTGCTCGGACCGATAATGAAGCGGTCGAAGGTATACCGCGGGTTGAGCATGCTGGATCGCACGGCTCGATGCAGGTCGAGTTGCTGCGTGGATGCCCGTTCGAGCGGATGGTTCACGCCATTGCCATAACCGTCTGAGTGCGGCGTGTGATAGTCGCCCTGGCGGATGCCACGAGCGGCATACCTGCCATTGATCGTCGCCCCTTCGACCCGCTCAGCCTCTGGCGTTGCCAGAACGATGCGCACATCGACAGGAAACCCGACGACCGATCCCAGTTGCTCACGAAGCGCAGTGAGGTATCGGCTCTCGAGCCCTTCTTTGATAAAGGCATTTGGCGCGCGAACGATTGCCACACCATTGTCGATGTCGAGCAGGGTCGCGCCGCGCACCCATGTGTTGTACTCGTGGCGCGGCAATTGGACCTGAAGTGATCCCAGCGTTGTGTTCCAGACTTTGGTGAGGTTCACAGCAACCTCCCTGATTTTGGCAGAAAAAAGCTTCCCGGAGTGCAGTCATTGGACTCCAGCGCAGCACTTGTGCTATCAGCGCAACCGGCGCTTCTCTTGGGTGAGGAGCGTCTCGTATGTTTTGCTCGTGCTCCCGATCATACTCCATGCCCCTTGACTTTTCAAGCCAGAAGAGAGCTTCCTTTTATTGCACTTCCTTATAGTCTGCACCCTCCGATCATTGGTCGTGATTGTGAGATCGGGCGCATGCCCTTTTGCTATGTCGACCAACGGTTTGCAGAGTCGTGGATAACTTTGCCTGCCGCGTCGATCCTGCACGATTGTTATGGCTTGTTTATGAGGAATGAGGCGGGGCGCCAGCGAGTCGCCAGTTATCCACAATTTTGTGGATAACTGTTGCGCGGATGTGGAGAAGGATCTGGTTTCATCACACAATCATAACACTCAGGGCGACGGCGTTTCTGGCAGATCGAGGGGAGGCAGATCGGCCAGGCTGCTCAGACCGAACTGCCGGAGAAACTCAGCGGTGGTGACATACAGGATCGGGCGTCCGACGGTTTCGAGCCGCCCGCCTTCTGCGATAAGGTCGCGCGACAGCAATGCGCGCAGCACACCGCTGCTGTCGACGCCGCGAATGGCTTCGATCTGCGCACGTGTGATAGGCTGGCGGTAGGCGACGATGGTCAACACCTCGAGCGCCGCCGCCGACAGGCGGGATGATGCTGGTGTTCCCAGAAACCGCTCGATGAGCGGCGCCGCTTCGGGCGCCGAAACCATCTGGATGCGATCAGCATCGCGTTGCAGGCGCACGCCGCGCCCGGCGCAGGCTGCCACCAGATCGTCGAGCGCCTGTTCGACTGCATCCGGCGGCAGATCGAGCACACGCGCCAGTTCGGTGACAGTCACCGGTTCACCCGCGACGAACAGGAGCGCCTCGATCAGTTGCACCGTTGTGGGTGGCGGCGGCGCGGGGATGTCGAGCAGCGGCGATTGTTCCATATTATCCACGAAGGACACGAAGCGTCACGAAGGGTTGCACGGCGTGTTTGTGCATAGTTTTTCGAACATGTCTTATCGTGCGCTTTTGAGCATAATTCGTCTTCCATCACCTTACGATATGTACTGAATCTCGCGCGGGAATGTCGTCAGCGACTCGGCGCCGTCCACAGTGATGACGACGTCGTCTTCGATGCGCACACCCCCAATGCCACGAAGGTAGATGCCCGGCTCGACGGTAAACGTCGCACCGATCGGCAGCGGCGCCCGGCTGCCGGCAACGATGAACGGCGGCTCGTGCACATCGAGACCGATGCCGTGCCCGGTGCGGTGGATGAAGAACGATCCGTATCCGCCGCGTTCGATGACCTGACGCGCCGCCGCGTCGATCGACTCGCCGGTGGCGCCTGGTTGCGCCGCCGCTTCCCGTCCGGCTGCGTTTGCCGCCAGCACCAGGTCGTACACGCGACGCATCTCGTCGGATGTATGTCCGACTGCAAATGTGCGAGTGATATCCGAGGCATATCCCCGGTACACGGTGCCTCCATCGAACACGACCATGTCGCCGTCCTGCAACTCACGATCGCCGCTGGTATGGTGCGGATTGGCGCTGTTCGGTCCGCTGGCGACGGTCGTCTCGAAGGCTGGCAGGCATCCCGCCGCACGAATGGCGCGTTCCCACAGATCAGCAACGTCGCGTTCACGCATGCCTGCCCGCACCTGCGTCACGGTCTGGCGCAGCGTCGCTTCGATGACCTGCACGGCAATGCGTATCGCGTCCAGTTCTGCCGCATCCTTGACCATCCGCAGTTCAGCCAGCAGGGGAGTGGCGTCCACGAACTGTGCGCCGGGGAGCGCCTGTTCCAGCGCGCGCAGTTCGAACACGCGCATGATGGTATGCTCGACGCCGACGACGCTTCCGCGCCCCAGACCAGTATCACGCACCGCACGCGCCAGTGCGTTTCCCGGTCCCTCATCGTCGCTCCAGGGGTAGTAGCGAAACGCAGCGCCGGCTGTCGCAGCCACACGGGCATGCTCCAATCCAGGAACCACCAGCGCCGGTTGACCCTCGCCCGGCGTCAGCGCCATCGTCAGCCGTAGACCGGCATGCAGCGTCAGGCCCGCAAGATAGCGCAGGTTGCTTCCTGGCACAACCGCCAGCGCGTCAAGACCGTGACGGCGCAGCGCTTCCTGAATATGTGGGAGGCGTCCGGTCATGCCACTATCCTCTGGTTTGTCCATTGATGACGGTCACATCCATCGGCTCTCCGCGTGACCATCACCTCATCACTGCCCATCGCTCTCGTGTTGCGGGAAGCGTACCCGGGCAACCGTCCATTCGTCGCCAATGATGAGCGAAAACTCGCCCTGCAGGTCGTCCTGCACCAGTGTGCGAATGATATGCAACCCCAAACCGCTGCCGCTGCTCGAGGGTTCGGCGGTTGTTACACGAGTTGGACCATCGTCGCGTACTTCAACCGTGATCATTCCGTCGTTCTCCGTCGTTTCGATGATCACACACCCGCCCTCTGCCGCCAATCCATGGGTCATGGCGTTGACGATCAGTTCATTCAGCACAATTGCCAGTACGGTTGCGTCGCGCGATCCGACGCGCGCCTGATCGCCGTAGATTTGGAAGCGGATGGGGCGTTCTGGCGACGACAGGCTGAGGCGGGCGCTTTCGGCAATCTGGCGCGCCACGGCATCAACTGTCGTAACCCCGACATCTTCGCGGCAGAGAAGGTTATGGACGCCGGCAATCGCCTGGATGCGCGCCACGCTGTCGCGTAGCGCAAGAGCGCCGCGGTCGTTGGGCATCAGGCGACGCTGCTGCATCGTGAGCAGTGCCGAAATGGTTTGCAGATTGTTACGCACACGGTGGTGCATCTCCTGCAACATCGCCGACTTGACCGCCAGTGCGCGCAGGCTTTCGTCGTACAGGCGCGCATTTTCGATGGCAATCGCCGCCTCATCAGCGAACGTCGAGAGGAGCCGCATATGCTCATAATCGAAATGGCGCGCTTCACCCGTATAGAGGCAGATGGCGCCAATGGTTCGGCTTTGCTGGACGCGCAACGGCATACAGAAGAGCGAGTAGAAATTTTCGCGCGCGGCGACCTCCGCCAGTTCGGGAAAACGAGAGTCATTGAAAGCGTTGTGAACCGCCAATGGGCGTGCTTCACGCACTGCCTGCGCAATGAACCCGGGTGTCTCACCACGTGGCGTTCCGCCGTATGTTGCGGCAAGTTCCAGCCGCCCGTCGTTGCCGACGCGAAAGATGTCGGCGCGCTCGGCGCGCGACAGTTCCACTGCCTTGACGACGATCAGTTTCAACACCTCTTCGAGATTGAGTTGTTCGGCAATACTCTTTGAAACCTGCTGCAGCGTCGTCAGTTCACGCACCTTCTGATGCAACTGCTCGTCGGTCTGCTGGTAGAGTTGCGCATTGACGATAAAGAACGCCAGTTCGCCTGCGACGGTCTCGACGAAATTGATCTCTTCGGCCGTGAAGTCGCGCGGACCATACGTTTGAATGGTGATCACGCCCTGCAACTTGGCAGCGCCCAGATGAAACCGTTCGACGCTGAAGAGAACGATCGGGACGGCGAGCATCGAACGGTACGGTTCCTCGCCCAGCCCCGGCTCGATGTGGAAGCGCGGCTCGCGGCGCACATCGCGTACAGCAAGCGGGCGCCCTTCCCGCGCCGCCCATCCGGTGATGCCTTCTCCCACGCGAATACGCACCTGGCCGACAGCGGCGTTGTTTAACCCGTGCGTCGCGCGCAGCGTGAGATCGTCGGTGTTCTTGTCGTACAAATAGACCGAACAGACCTCCACACCGATCACTTCCGCCACAGTTTCGACCACCAGTTGCATCGATGTGTCCAGGTCGAGGGTGGAGTTGGCGGCGGAGATGATCCGGTGGAGACCTTTGAGTTCCGCCATGCGGCGCACCAGATGGCTTTCCCATTCGCGGGTGCGCTGTTCCTCGCGTGCCGCACCGTATGCCAGCAGCAATTCGGAGAGCGCAACACCCGGCTCGACGCCGTGCAACTCCGACAACGCCAGTCCGAGTTCCGCCAGCACCTCTGGCTCCCCGTCCTGGCGATACCAGAGCGCCCCCAACTGACGCAGCAACACACGGCGCTGCTCGTTCGACTGGCTGGCCGCCAGTTGATCGATGACTTCTGAGATATTCGGCAGCGATGCTCGCAGCTCCTCCACGAGCATCGGGAGGAAGGACGTGTGTGCGCTGTGCATACAGACCTGCCAGTGACGAAATTTTTGTGACGCTACACGCATATTATAGCAAACTACGCTGGTTGAGAAGAGGTTTGGATAAAATCAGGGTTTTTGCTAGCCGCACTTGCCCGCTCGTGTCTCCTCTGGTATGATTCTGGCGCACGAAGACGACTATCTGGCATGATGATCACCCCGCCAGACGCTGCCGTTGCGGCAGTGCATACCACGCCAGCCACCGTTGCCGCCGATTGCCAGCGGTTACTGGCGCTGAACGGATCTGATGCTCTGCCACGCCGCGCTATTCTGATTCCACGATGTGCGCGACGTATGCCGTTTCCCGGCGCCGGCGCGACACCCTGGCAACTGGAGACGGTTACACGCCTGCTGCTTGCTGCGGGAGTCGCCTCGATCACTGCTCTTCTGCCCCTTCGTCGCAACGACAGATACGGGTTAACGTCGATTGCCGCCGCGCTCGGCATAGATGCGCTGCGCCGACCACTGCCGCTCGACTGCGAAACCCTGATCGTTACGCTCATTCCATGTCGGGTTGACCGGTGCAATGGGCTTTTTGGCGCCACGCACGGTCTGGCGGCAATCTTCCATCCTCTCGCAGCGACGCGCAATACGGCTCGTGGCATTCCAGTGCTGGCGCAGGTGCGACGTCTCGGTGCGTCGCTTCTGGCAGTGGCGGACGCAACGACAATCAGCGATGGACGAGACGTTGAAGCGGAGTACGCCGAGGTGCGCAATGTTCTGCTGGCGTCACGCGATCCTGTGGCGCTCGATGCAACCATTGCCGCGCAGTTCGGTCTCGATCCGCTCCACGATGTCCCCTGGCTGCGCGAGGCGCACCGGCAGGGATTGGGGACGGCAGACCTGCGCGCGATCGCCATGTGTGGTGATCGCGCTGCGCTGAACGAGCGATGGGGGCGTGCGGAACCATCATCTCGCCGGGCAATTCGCTGCTTCGGACGCTGGACGCCGGCAGACGCAATGACCCTGACGAGCTGGCTGCGTGATACCGGCTGGGGGCGGCTGTTCCGTGATTACCAGACGCGGTATGCCGTCCACATCAGGAGATAGCATATTGGACCGGATGACCGTGAGTCCAGGCATGAATTGTCACGCGGCAGTCTGCCATGCCATCCGACGCTGAACCGTCGGGCTGATCGCACGAAAGGCGCTGCCGCGCCCTCGCCCCGATGCGCGCTGATGCTCCGAAGCCCGCGCTGGCGCGGGGCTTCGTGCATTCAACGCGGGCATTATGATTGTTGAATACGTACTCCGCCGCCTACCCGCCCGGCGACCGAAGTCACGGGCTATGGAAAGCGAAGCCCGCCTTCGCTGGCTCGACCGGGCGATACCGGATTAATTACTCAAGAACCATGATGTCCGCGCGCAGCCCTCGCGCGCTTCATATTGCGCAACCTGTTGCTACAATGCAAGGCGCAGCGATTGCAACCCGCGCAGCGCAAAATTGTCGCGCCAGACGACGCGCTCATCGAGCAGGCGCATGCCGGGGAAGCGGCGTACCAGCGCGCTGATGGCCACCTGCCCTTCCAGCCGCGCCAGGGGCGCGCCGAGGCAGTAGTGCGAACCGTGCCCGAACGACAGGTGCCGCACATCACTGCGTGTCAGATCGAGCCGCGCCGGGTCTGCGTACTGCGCAGGATCGCGATTTGCCGCACCGATGAAGACGGTTACTGTCTGCCCTGCTGCGATGCGATGGCCGTGGAACTCGATGTCGGTCAGCGCCCGGCGGCTCGTTGCCTGGACTGGACTGTCGTAGCGCAACAGTTCTTCGATGGCTGCAACGGTCAGTTCAGGATGATCGCGCAGCAGCGCAAACTGATCGGGATGGCGCAGCAGCGCCAGCGTGCCATTGCCAATCAGGTTTGTCGTCGTTTCGTGACCGGCGAGGAGCAGGAGAATGCTGTTAGCCACCAGTTCCTGCTCGCTCAGCCGATCGCCGCCATCTTCCGCCTGCGCCAGCGCCGAGAGCAGGTCGTCGCGTGGTGCGCGGCGCCGCTCAGCCACGAGCGCCAGAAAGAAGTCGCTCATCTCCAGCACCGCCTTCAGTGCTGCCGGGAACACCTCGGCTTCAGGGCGCGTCGTACCGCCGATGAAGGCTGCCAGGCTATCCGACCAGCGACGAAACTGGTCATGCATATCAACGGGAACGCCAAGCATGTGGGCAATGACCGTCACCGGCAACGGGTAGGCAAATTCGCCGATCAGTTCAATCTCGCCGCGTGCTGCGGCAGCGTCGAGCAACCGGTCAACAATGCGCTGTACCAGCGGACGATACGACTCAACGACGCGCGGTGTGAAGGCGCGATGCACGAGCGCGCGGAGCCGGGTATGGTCTGGCGGGTCGGTAAAGAGCATCATCTTCGAGCGCGCTTCAAAGAGCGGCGCAAGCCCGGTCGTCGCCAGCCATTGCGGATCGACCTGAAACTGTTCGGCGCCCAGGCGTAGATCACGGAGGATGGCCTGGACGTCCGCGTAGCGAAACATCTGCCAGTCGCCTCCCGTCCAGCGGATCGGTTGTGCAGTGCGCCAGTAGTCGTAGATCGGGTAGGGATTGTCGATGGCTGCCGGGCTCCAGAGTTCCGGTAACGATTCGGTTGCGTGATGCATGGTTGTCCTCGTGTCATCATATCCATCCTGCATATGATACGATACGTGACAGGTTATCGTCATCCCGCCACGCCGAAAAGGGTGCGGTCAGGAATTGCCAGGAAACGACGCCCGTCGCGCGCCGCTCGCTGATGCATTCGTGCAGTCGCTGCCGGCGATCGCAATCGCCCCTGATGGGCCTGCGGCCGACCATCGGTCTTCGCAGACGGTAACGGTGGCGTCCACCTGCGTGGATGCCGGGCGGAACGCCCGCCCGGCGCACCCCCGCTGCTCCCACGTGCGAGGATTGGGAGGAGCCGCCCCCCGTATGTCCTGCAACGGGGGACGTTGCCACGTGGTATTTCATGCTCGCACCCCACTGAAAGGCACAGACATGTCGCTGTTGGATCTTGCGCCGCACAACCCGTATGGACTACCGCTGCGCACACCGGTGATGACGGCTGCCGGTTGCCTGGGGTTCGGCGTCGAATACGAGCGGATGGCGTCGATCGACCGCCTGGGCGCCATTGTAACCGGAAGCGTTTCGTTGCACGGCAGACGCGCTCTGCCGCCGCTGCGACTGATCGAAACGCCGGCCGGAATGCTGAGTGTCGGCGCGTGGCGCGATCCGGGACTGGATCGGGTGCTGCGCGAGTATGTTCCGGTATGGGCAGCCTGGAAAACGCCGGTCATTCTCAGCGTAGCGGCGGATCATCGCGATGTGGCGACGGCGCTCGAAGGCGTCGAAGGAATTGCTGGCATCGAACTCACCCTTGGCGACGATTGGGGTTCGGCTGCCAGAGTCGTGGCAGCGGTGCGCGCCGTAACCCTGCTGCCGCTGCTGGTCAAACTGCCCCTGCACGAGCGCCTGATAGCCGCAGCGCGCGCTGTGATCGATGCTGGCGCCGACGCAGTGACGATTGCTGTGCCGCCACGCGCCTGCGCACCCGACCCGCGCACCGGCGAATTACTGCACGGTCGGCTTGCCGGTCCTGCCATCCGTCCGCTGGTGCTGGAAGCGGTTGCCGAGGTGTGCGCCACGCTGACAGCGCCGGTGGTGGCGTGTGGCGGGATCGTGACTGCCGCCGACGCGCGATCGTTTCTAACGGCGGGCGCGATTGCAGTGCAGGTGGGATCGGCGCTGCTCGCCGACCCGCTGGCGGCAGTGCGGATTGCGGATGCGCTGGAGAACATGCCCTGACCGCGACTCGTCAGCATGCGGGGTCACGAAGACGCTGGATGCTCTGGCAGTTCGGCGCGCTCACCGCAAGTTGGCACGGTTCATAAGAGAACACAGACTCACGCGGACTGATTGCCTTCCATTACCTACTGTTCCGGGCGAGTCCGCGTCTGCATCAGCCACGTCGTGCGCGGACACCTCACTGGCAGATTGGTCAGGCGCGCACGTGCCCGTCGCCTTCCACCACCCATTTGTAGGACGTCAGTTCACGCAGCGCCATCGGTCCGCGTGCGTGGAGTTTTTGCGTGCTGATCGCAATCTCGGCGCCCAACCCCAGTTGCCCGCCGTCGTTGAAGCGCGTTGAGGCATTGACAAACACCGCCGACGAGTCGACCGCCTGCACGAACGCTTCCGCCGTCGCCGGATCGCGGGTGATGATCGCGTCTGAATGGTCGCCAAAGCGCGCAATATGATCGAGCGCCTCGTCCAGCCCCGTCACGACGCGAATGGAAAGGATCAGCGCCATGAACTCCACGCCGAAATCGCTCTCCTGAGCAGGGACAATCTGCGGGGTGTCGAAACCCGCAGCGCGCAAGATGGTCATCGCTTCTTCGTCAACGCGCAGTTCAACGTTGCTGGCGAGCAGATCGCGGGCAACCGCCGGCAACACCTCAGCCGCGACTGCGCGATGCACGAGCAGCGTGTCGAGCGCATTGCAGACGCTGGGACGCTGCACCTTGGCATTGTGGACGACAGGAACGACCATCGCCATGTCAGCCGCCTGATCGACATAGATATGGCACACGCCAATGCCGCCGGTGATCACCGGGATGGTCGCCTTTTCGCGGCAGAAGCGGTGCAGCCCCGCGCCACCGCGCGGAATGATGACATCGACGTAGCGATCGAGGCGCAGCAACTGCTCAACGAGTGCGCGGTCCGGGTTGTCGATCACCTGAATAGCATCGGCGGGAAGCCCGCTCTGCGTCATGGCGCTCTGGATCAGGCGCGTCAACGCCGCGCAGGATCGGGTGATCTCTTTGCCGCCGCGCAGGATCGCCGCATTGCCGGATTTCAGGCAGAGCGCAGCAACATCAACCGTTACGTTAGGGCGCGCTTCATAAATGACGCCAACAACGCCAAGCGGCACACGACGTTTGTGCACCCGTAGTCCATTCTCGAGCACCGTCGCATCGAAACGCTCTCCCACCGGGTCGGGCAGGCGCGCAACGGCGCGGGTATCGGCGGCAATCGCCGCAAGACGCTGCGGCGTCAACGTCATCCGGTCGATCAGGGCAGGCGACAGACCGGCATCGCGTCCGGCGGCGACATCATCAGCGTTGGCAGCCAGCACTTCAGCGGCGTTGGTTTCGTCGAGCAGCGCCGCCGCAATTGCTTCGAGCGCCGCATTCTTTCGTGCTGTCGGCGTCAGCGCCAGGCGCCGTCCGGCAGCGCGGGCGCGTGCTCCAATCTCTTCAAGGTTCGTCATGGTTCACTCCTGACAAACACGCAGCACAACAACTACAGTAACACCATATCATCCCGGTGCACAATTTCTGGACCGTAATCGAATCCGAGCGTCTCGGCAATTTGTGACGATTGCAGCCCGCGAATGCGGCGAAGGTCAACCGCCGCGTACTGCGTGATGCCACGCGCGATCTCTCTGCCATCGGCTGCATAAATGCGAATTGTCTGTCCACGGGCAAAGTCGCCGTCCACCGCAACCACACCAGCAGGGAGGAGACTCTTGCCTCCCGCGATCAATGCGCGCACCGCGCCTTCGTCCACGACGACACGGCTATGGCGGACGGTTTCCGCCAGAATCCAGCGTTTCCGGCTCTCGACTTTCGTCGCCTGCGCCGGGAAGCGCGTGCCGATCGCCTCACCCGCCACGACGCGCGCAATGACATCGCGTTCAGCGCCGCTGGCGATCACCACATCGGCGCCACTGCGCGTCGCCAGGTCCGCCGCCTGGATTTTGGTCAGCATGCCGCCGGTGCCACGGATATTGCTTCCGCCGGCAATCGCATAGATCTGTTCGGTAATGTCAGGTACGACGGCGATGCGTGTTGCGGACGGGTCGCGGCGCGGATCGGCGGTGTAAAGACCATCGATATCGGTCAGAATCAGCAGCAGATCGGCATCGACCAGGTTGGCGACCAGCGCTGACAGATTATCGTTATCGCCGACACGAATCTCGCTGACCGCGACCACATCGTTTTCGTTGACAATCGGCAGCACATTGTGCATCAGGCAGGCGAGCAGCGTATTGCGCGCATTTAAGTACCGATACCGGTCCGCCAGATCGCCGCGGGTCAGGAGCGTCTGCGCCACGGTAATGCCGTAGAGTTCGAAGATTTGCTCATACAGATGCATCAGGCGGCTCTGTCCGACTGCTGCGAGCATCTGTTTGAGCGGAATATCACGCCGTCGCGCCGGAAAGTTCAGGCGCTCGCGCCCCACCGCGATGGCGCCAGAACTCACCAGCACGATCTCGACCCCCTGGCTGCGCACAGCGGCAATCTGCTGCACCAGCGATACGAGCGTCGGGCGATGCACCTTATCGGCGCCAGCGGTAAGAACATTGGTGCCGACCTTGACAACGATGCGGTTGGGATGGGTCATACGTTCAGACACGAGGCGCGAGGCGTCAGGTGCGAAACGAGAGAGCGGAGACAGGGGGCAGGTTGCAGGTGGGAAGGTTACAGGTTGCAGGTGGAAGGTTAAGCCTCCTGACTCCTGCCCCGTAACCCCTAACCCCTATCTCACGGCGCCAGACGATACCCGACTCCCCATTCCGTCAGCAGCAATTTCGGTTCACGCGGATCCTGTTCGATTTTGCGACGCAAATGCCAGATATACACCTTGAGGTAGTCGTTGTCTTTCGTGTACTCGTGCCCCCACACGCCGCGCAGGAGCGTTTCGTGATCGAGCACAGCGCCGGCGTGTTCGGCAAGCAGGAGGAGCAGATCGTACTCGGTTGGGGTCAGATCGATCGGTTCGCCGCGCACCAGCACCTCACGCTTCTGCTTGTCGATCATAATTTCGCCGCCGCCAGCAATGATCGGGCGATTGGGGGAGGGCACCCGTCGCAGCAACGCTCGAATGCGCGCCGTCAACTCATCCATGTTGAACGGCTTGGTCAGATAGTCATCGGCGCCGCTTTCCAGACCGGTGACGATATCCTTGCTCTGCGTGCGCGCCGTCAGCATCAACACCGGTATCTGCGAGAACTCGCGCAACCGCCGGCAGACCTCCCATCCGTCCATTTCCGGCATCATCACATCGAGGATCATCAGATCGGGATGCTGGTCGCGTACCATCTGCAACCCTTGAGCACCGCTCTCAGCCTCTATCACGCTGAACCCTTCGTGCTCGAGGTTGATACGCAGCAGATCACGCAGACCAGGCTCATCATCCACGATCAGAATTCGACGCTGCTCATTCCCCTGCATGGTCTCACCCTTGCCTCTCGCGCCACACCGGCGCCAGTACACGCGGATTGATTGAAAACCTGCACAAACCCTTCGGCAGTATGCTACCGCAATTGGGCGAACAGCGCCGCCACGTCATCGGTCGTGAGCGTCCCAATGCGGACATACCGGATTGTACCCTCTGGATCGACAAAGTAACTGACCGGTATCGGCGAAATCTGGAACAATCGCGCTGCTTCTCCGTCAACGTCGAGTGCAATCGGATACGTGACCCCATACTGCTGCACAAACTCACGCACCGCATCGTCGCTGGTCTCCTGACGGCGCAGATTGACGCCGACGATGACCAACCCCTCGGACTGCAACCGCTGATACGCCGCCTGCAACGCCGGAGTTTCTTCCTTGCACGGTTCGCACCAGGTGCCCCAGAAATTGACGAGGACGACCTTCCCGCGCAGGTCTGCCAGGCGCACGCTGCCGCCGTTCAGCGTCGGCAACGTCAGATCCGGCGCGGGGCGGTTCAACTCGCCGACGGCAGGCAGCGCAGCCCCGTTTTCACGACCAACCGTGAACCAGACCAGACCGATGATCAACACACCCAGGAATGCGCCTGCCACAGATGTAATCAGTTCGCGCCGGCTGACGCCTCTCCGTTGAGACGATGCGCGTTTCGGAAGCGTTGTTTGTTCGTTCATAGATGTAAACGTTTATGTTCTTGCATTTTAACACATTTGTCGGATAGTGTATAGCGGAAAATGAGCCCAGGAGTCCATGGCATTGCATTACTGTTTGTGCTGACCCTGAGTGCACAGGCGGCACGCCGGTCAGTGGCGAGAATGATGGCGAGTGATGAATGACGGGTGACATGTCGCCTGTTCGTTGCCTCTTGCGCTGTTCCAGAGTGTGCGGGCGGTGCGAACCAGGAACCACCCTGCCCCCGGGTGTGCGGGCGGCGCGTTCGCACGCCAATTCTTCTGTTCAGAGCGACTGGTGGAGTTGTTGATCTCAATCCTGAACAATCGGCATGACGCATCCTTGACAACCCACTAAACATGGAATAGACTGGTCGCAGACCGGTCTAATCAGGAAGATTAACCAGATATTGGACAATCTCGTGCTCGGCGTTGGCTTCGACAGGCTCAGCCAACGCAGGTTGAGTCTGTCGAAACCAACGCCAACCGCTCCACGGATGCAGGCGTGATTGTCCAGGTTGAGATTGATCGTCTTATACGAAAAAATAATGTTGTGATCACCATAGGATCGTATGAAGCAAAAACTCGCTTCTCCGAATTGCTGGCTCGTGTCCGTCGGGGTGAGCGAATTGTCATTACCCTTCATGGAACGCCAGTCGCCGTCCTTGCGCCGCTGGAAGAAACCGCTACACGTCCGTATGCCGAAGTTATCGCCGAACTCCGGGCATTTCGCAAAGGGCGGCGTCTGAACGGAGTCGCCCTGCGCGAGTTGATCCAGGAAGGTCGGTCATGAGCGTTGGTGAGCGGTTTGTCCTCGATGCGTCTGTCGCTCTCGCCTGGTGTTTTGAGGATGAGAGCAGCGATCTGGCTGATCTGGCGTTGGATCGGTTGGCGCAAACCTCAGCCCTGGTTCCTGCCATCTGGTCTCTAGAGATCGGAAACGCCTTGCTCGGCGCTGAGCGACGCCGACGGTTGAGCCAGGCGGAAAGCAGCCGCTTTCTGGCGCTGATTCGCGCCTTGCCGATTGAGATAGAAGCCGTATCAGCGCCTCGAATGTTGAACGATGTTGTAACGCTTGCACGTGAACAGGGCCTGTCCACCTACGACGCTGCGTATCTGGAGCTGGCAATGCGCAACGGCTTACCATTAGCAACTCTCGACGCAGCCCTCTGGCAGGCGGCAGAACGCTGCGGCGTCAGTCTCATCGGCAGCCGGTCGTAACGCACAGGTTCTTTTTTGCGTGTCAGGCATTGGCTGAGCTTGTCGAAGCCGGCGCCTGGCGAGATGGTCAATGTGCGGTTTGAGCGTCGTGAACACCAACGCTACCTACGCGCCAGGTCGATCAGGCGTTGCGCTTCGTTGGCGACGGGCGATCCGGCGGGCGCAAGTGAAATAATCCGCTGCCAGACCTCGATGGCTTCGTCGGTGCGCGGAGGCTGGGTCGACGCCAGGCACGAGCCGAGATTAAGCAGCAGGCGCGTATCTTCGGGGCGCGCTGCGGTTGCCGCCTCCAGGTCCTTCAACCCCTCTACAACGAACGTCTGATCGCCCACACCAGCGCCATAGAAGCAGCGAGAGGCGCCGAGGTCGCCGCGCGCAACCGCGTTTGCCGGGTCGAGTTCCAGCACGCGCTCATAGGCTTTTGCCGCTTCGAGCCAGCGCGGCAGGCGTTGCTGGTACAGTACGCTATCGGGCGCCTGTTCACGCACAATCTGCACGCTGTCGTAGAGGAGGTTGGCGTAATCCACCCATGCCTGCGCATTGTTCTCGTTCTGCTCAGCGATCTGACGGGCGCGGGCGATCATGGTCTCCAGCGCGTCCATTGGCGAGGTCGTGGGAGTGGGAACAGCGCGCGGCACACTTCCACCACCGGTCAGAATCAGTCCACCGATCATCGACACGAGCGCAATTGCCAGCACCGCAATCACCGCCGCTGTCGGACCGGCAATCGGTGCAGATGGCACTGGTTGGCTCAACGTCGGGCGGGGATTGAAACCACGGGGGCGCTCCGCGTGCTGCGCCGGAGGCAGCGGACGGTAATCGGGCACGTCCTGGAGAGGCGCCTGACGCTGCGCATCATACTGCGCGCGGCGCGGCGCATCGGAGAGCGTGGCGTATGCTTCGTCGATCATCGCCAGGCGCTGCTGCGCCAGTTCGACCAGTTCGGCAGCAGCGCCGTTCAACTTTTTCGGATCGTACTGCTCACGCAGGCGCTGATAGGACGCACTGATCGCCGCTTCGCTGGCATCAGGCGCAACCTGCAATATCTCGTAGTAATCCGGTGTCGCCATATCAGCGCGAACTTACAAAGCGCGCCAGTTCACCAAAGCCGCGCGGCAGGCGCACCCGCCGCCCTTCAAGCGCACCGCGTCCCTCAAGAGTGCGCCGCACCACCGCGATCAGTCCGCCGGTAACGCCGATGATCACCCCCAGCCACACCAGCATCACTCCGGGCTTCAGGCTCAGCGTGACGACGGCTTTCGCGGGATCAACCGGCAGGTTCAGCCCTTCGACGCGGATCAGCACCCGCCGCTGCAATGGATCGAACGCTGCCAGCGTCGCCTTGTGACCGCCAGGCAACTCGGCAGGCAGGTCCACAATGTTGCCAACCGGGTCCGACGGACTGGTGACCAACCGCACTTTGGGAGTCAGTTCGACCGACTGCCCTTCGTAGGCAACGCGCAGTTTAGCTCCCACATCGGCGCTGCCAGTGGCGTGCGCATCCGGCACATCGAATGCCAGGAAGGTGAACTCATACGGACCAACCGTTCCCGACTCTCCGATGCCCATATCCGCCATATTGCGGTCATACGGCGGTTGATACTCCGACGGCGAGATGTACACATCGCGGAACAGTTCGCTGCGGATGGCAGGCGTCGCCATGGTGGCGCCCATCGTCTGGTTGAAATAAAGCTGCGGCGTTGCGCTAAAGGTTTCATTCCCGTGGGTCACCGTCAGATCGAGGATGCCGCGGCCTTCTGGCGTCTGCCGCCAGCCATTGAAGGTCACCGAATACCCGAAGGCGCTGACGCTCTCCCCCTCCGGCACGAGCAGGCGCACTTCTTCCGTCGCGTATAGGGTCGAGGCGACGGCGCCGACGAGTAAGACCATCAGACCGACGTGCGCCAGGTAGCCGCCGATGCGCAGCCAGCCGCTTCGCAGGGTACGGACGATCATCAGGACATTCGTGCCAACCGCAAAGGCGCACAATGTCACATACGCTAGCGGCAACGGATCACGCGCGCCGATCACCAACCCGACACATGCAACAATGACGGCGAAGAGCGCCGGGAGGCGCAGCGCGCGGAGAAGCGACCGTTTATTCGTGTCGCGCCAGCCCAGCAGCGGACCAACGATCAGGAGGATGACGAGGATCAAGCCGAGCGGCGGAACTGTCGTGCTGTAGAAATCGCCCACCAGACCGAAGCGCCCATCGGCGAACGGCTGCGCGTTGGGATCGAAGGTCGTTCCATCGTCGATCTTGAACGAACCGGCGAAGATCGACTGCAACTGATGCCCGACGCCAGGGATGGCGGAGATGAGCGGCATCGACGTGCCCAGCCCGACGACGGCGGCGATGACCAGCAGCGCAATAATTCCCAGGACGAAGAAGCTATCGCGCGAAAGGAGATGGTCGGAAAGCGGCTTGCCAGGAATATCGCGCCAGCGCCACGCCAGAATGCTGAAGCCACCGATGGCGAGGATCGCCAGCGATATGAAGAGAACCGTCTTCAGCCCTTCTTCGACGAACGAATGCACCGAGAATGACGACAGCACGCCGCTGCGGGTCAGGAACGTCGAGTAGAAGACGAAAGTGTAGGTGGCAATCGCCAGCGCGAACGTCGTGCGCCGCAACCCGTGACCGGTGCGTTGCACGAGCATGGCGTGGAGCAACGCAGTTGACGTCAGCCAGGGAACCAGCGACGAATTCTCGACCGGGTCCCACCCCCAGTAACCGCCCCAACCCAGCGTCTCATACGCCCAGTAGCCGCCGAGCAGCAGCGCCAGACCGAGGAAGACCCAGGCTGCCAGCGTCCAGGGCAGCGCATCGTGCACCCAACCATCGTAATCGCGGCGCCACAATCCGCCAATCGCAAACGCGAACGGCACAGCCATCAGCGCGAAGCCAATGAACAGCACCGGCGGATGGATGAGCATCCACATATTCTGGAGCGTCGGGTTGAGCCCTTTGCCGTCAAGCGGCGTCACCGCCACGCCGTTCTGCATAAAAGGCACGAACGGATTACGGATGAGCATATAGAAGAGGAGCGCCGCCTGGATGGCCATGAACACGGTCAGGACATACGGTTCGGAGTGGCGCGTGCGGCGCACCAGAAACTGTGCCGCAATCACGCCCCACAGCGCCCAGATCACAAACGACCCCGGCTGACCAGCCCAGACTGCCGCCACACGAAAGGCAGGGTCAAGGTCGCGCGAGGTATAGTTGTAGACATAGTCAACGTCGTACCGTTCAGCAATGAACAGATAGTTCATCAGCGCCACGACCGCCAGCACCGCAACCAGCGTCATCCGCACGCCAACCCGCCCAAAGGTGAGCGCCGCCAGATTGCCGCGCGGCGCCAGCGCGTAGCTGGCAGTCGCCAGCAGTGCGGATGCCAGCCCGGCAATAATCAGTGTTGTCCCAAGCAAATACATGCCACCCTCGAATCTAGCGGTCGGCGCTTATCCGAACAACCCCGCGCCGCCGTCATTGCGAGGAGCGCAGCGACGAAGCCATCTCCTGTCATGCGGTAGAGGCGCCTTGCGGGCGCCTGCTACGGAGATCGCGTCGCTCCGCCCGGTTATTGTGCAGCCGATTGCATCTCCTGATACTTCGACGGGCATTTGACGAGCAGATCATCGGCGAGGAAGACGCCGCGCGCTGTGTCGTAGTGCCCGATCGCCACGATGCTGACGGCCTGTTCGAAGTTCGACGGTTTTGGCTTGGCGTAGACGACCGGAATCATCTTGCCTGTGCTGTCCTGCAGCATAAAGACGAAATTGCCATCAGCGTCGTACCTGCCCATATCGCCGAGATACCCGGCGAGTTGCACGCTGCGCCCGCTCTGCGTCGCTTCGTCGATACTGACGGTGTACGGCCGGTACGACGCAGTGAGTCCGTAGTACCCCAGCCCTATCGCCAGCGCGATGACTGCTGCGCCGATCAGGTGGAGCGGCTTGACCGCCGCCGTGCGGCGAACCGGAGAAGAGAACGTCGCCATGATCGCCTCCTGGCGTCCAGAACGCTTACTCTTGAGAGTCTGTCATCGACACCGTCTCACGCGCGTGGCCGTTGCGGGTTTCGAGGGTTGCGCGCGGTGCGGCTGGCGGCTCAACTGGCGTGTCTTCGTCGAGCCGGCGGCGCAATTCGCGGGTGGCGTTATCGATCCGCCATAGAAAGATGAAGATGCCAATCCAGACCGTCAATGCCACCGCCAGCGCCGTGTAGAGCGCAATGGCCGGATCAAACAGAGGGTTCATACGCCACCTCCCGTCGCGCCAGGCGATCCTGCAACAGCAGCACGTCGGCGCGGAGCCGATACAGCCAGATGAACAACCCCAGGAAACCAATATTCGCCGCCATAAACGTCCAGAAGGTGCGGCTATTGCTCAACAGCCCGCTTCCCGGCGCTTCCATATTGAGCAGCACCCGTCCCTTCGCCAGATCGACCTCCTCGATAGCCAGCAGGAACTGCTGACCGGGGAACTCAGGGCGATCCGCTGGCTTGCCGCTCATCAGTTCGAAGGTTGGCGCCAGCACCGCGACATTCTGAAGCCCTGGCATCCGCACTTCCACCTGTGCCACTGCGAGATCGCCGCGTTGCTCCACCCCTTGCAGCGCCAGCACCACATCACCGAGTTGACCGACGCGCGTTCCGTTCAATTCAAGCCAGATGCCGTCGCAGTGGCTGCCCTGAATGAACGCACAATTCGGATGCAGCGTACTCTCCGCCATACGCGGCGCAACGAACAGGAGGAACGGCATTGTCACCGCCGCAAACAGGTTGTACACTGCCGAGAGGCGACGGCGGCGTTCGAGATCATCGAGCGCGGAACGCAGCGCGAAGTAGGCGGCATAGATCAGCAACAGAATGAGAATCGTCGTCTCGCGCGGATCCCAGTTCCATGGCGTCCCCCAGACGATGTTGGCGAACCACATGCCCGAAACAGTCGCCAGCGTGCAGAACAGAAACCCCGCTTCAGCCGCCGCCACTGCGCCGGCATCGTCCGCAGCGCGGCGTTTCCAGAGATAACGAATGCTGTACACCGCAGAAACGGCGAAGGCAACGGTTGTAATCCAGGCGGTGGGAACGTGCAGAATAATAATGCGCCCGGCGTCGCCGAGGCCGACGTACTGCGGCACGACCAGAAACATCGCTACGACGATTCCGGCCATCCAGACGCCAAGGAGGATCTTGGCAGCCTGATCGAGGCGCAGCCTGTCACTCATGGAGCGGCTCCTTCTAGGCATCGCACGGATGCTGATGTGGTAAATGATACTACATGTGCCAGGGTAAATCAAATGTTGTTCACGGTTCCCACACACTGTTGAACAGGAAAAGTGAAGCAGTAAAGAGAGCAATTGTATACCCCGCGAGCACCTGCAACGAACCGACTCCGCTCTCCCACCCGCGCCCCGCTATCGCATTGGCGCTCCCCTGAATGGCGACCACCAGCAGCGGCGCCAGCAACGGGAACGACAGCACGGCAAAGAGCGCCCCCTTCACACTGGCGCGCGCAATAATCGCCGCGATCAGGGTCGTCGCCGCCACCAGCCCCAGGCTGCCCGCCAGCAACAGCGCTGCCAGCAACCCCGGATTGCCAACCTGCACCCGCAGCATGATAATGAACAACACGGTCGTCACCACGACGAGCAACAGCAGCAGCGCAAGGTTGAACAGCAGTTTGCCGAGGAAGACAGCAGTCGGGCGGGTGGAGAGGCGCAGCGCAGCAGCGGTGCGCGCCTCTTCTTCTTGCACGAAGGCGCGTGCCAGACCGGTGAATGCCGCGAAGAGGATAGCAACCCACAGCAACGCTGCCTGGATGATCGGCAGATCGGCATTGCGCGAGACGGTCAGCGGTCCCATCCCAAGACTCATCGCCACGACGGTGCTGACGGCGAACAGCAGAATAGCGTTGAGCGCATAGCGCGTCCGCAGTTCGCTGCGCACATCTTTGCGGAATACGGCCCACGCCGCCGCCAGCAGCGGCGCTCCTGGCGCCGCTGCTGGCGCGGATGCCTCAACCGTGCTCCGGGATGAAACATGCTGGTCCATCGCGTTGTCTCGCTCTGGCGCTCATGGAGTTTGAACACATACTCCGCTATCCGCTTTGCAGCCCGGCGGCTGAAACTGCGGGCGACGGATGCGAAACCCGCCTTCGCGGGCTATATTGGATTATAATCGCTCAAAGACCATTGGCGCTCCCGCCCCGTGCTTGAAAAGGTTGACGCGAAGTGGTCGTTCTGTGCGACCCTCCGGCATTCCGGGTATGCTGCGGGCTAAAGACGTTCCTGCCCCAACCGCAGGAGATAATCGCCAAACCGCTCTTCACGCGGGTCGTTGGTGGCAATAATGGTAATGCCGCGTTCGCGCTGCCGGGAGACCACTCCTTCCACGAGCGCCACGCCACGCACATCGAAGGTCACTGTCGGCTCGTCGAGCGCCAGGATCCGCGGACGGTGCAGCAACGCATAGGCGTAACGCAGCCGCTGCGCCATGCCCGACGAATACGCCGCCAGGAGATCGTCGCCGCGCCCGCCTAACCCCACCTCATCGAGCAGCGACTCCAGGTCGGCGCGGGTGCAGCGGATGCCGCGCACGGCAGCGAAAAACGCCAGGTTCTCCAGGGCGGTCAACTCACGGTAGAGGTGCAGATCGGGCGCAACCCAGCCAAGGAGGTGCAGCGCCTCCGGCGGGCGGAAGACCGTCCCATCCATCTCGATTGCCACTGTGCCGTGCGCCGGGCGTTGCAACCCGCAGATCACGCGCAGCAACGAACTTTTGCCGCTTCCATTTGCACCGGTCACCACCAGCGTCTCGCCGGCGCGCAACTCGAACGACACGCCTGCCAGCACCCGCCGCGCGCCGTACTCCACTGCGATATCGTTGACGACCAGGCGTAAAGGTTCACTCATCCGCATCCATCCGGGGTGTGACAGTGACATCCAGTATGGTACTGCGGAAGGGGCATTCCGGCAAATGTGAGAGCCAGGGGGTAGGGTGAAGCATAAACGCTCTGCGCGATAGCGGATCATGGCAATTGGCAAGAGGCATTCATTATCGATCGCTCAATTGCCGCTGTTGACTTTTTTTTGACCATATGCTATAGTCCTAGATACAACTTCCAGCATCAATCCAACCCCGTATTCTCGCTGTAGCACTGCCAGTCTAAAATTGCTATAAGGTCTTCAGGTGCGGTCAGGAACTTTCAGTTCCTTGATCGGCATCGCATGCGCTTTGCGCCTGGAAGGGATATTACAGGCTCAAACCCTTAAGCTGATCACGTTCCTTTCTTCATCATCCGTCTTGCAGAAAAAGAAAAAGCCTTTCTCAAAATCAGGTTGATTGGAAACCTGATAATATGGTTTGTTTTTCGAAGTGATCCGAAAAACCCCAATCCCTTCAGAATAAAACAAATAATAGAGGCTTTGCTGCTCGAAGACCGATCCTGGCATCATCGATAGGTAGGCGCTTAGAGAACAGGAGGAAAGCCAATGCAGACGATGAAGGCCGCCGTTGTCCATGACTTCCAGCAACCGTTGCGTATCGAGGAATTGCCCAAGCCGGAGCCGGGATTTGGCGAGATCGTGGTCAAAATCGAAGCATCGGGTCTGTGCCACACCGACATTCACGCCGCTCACGGCGACTGGCCCGTAAAGCCGAAGCTGCCGTTCATCCCTGGTCACGAGGGCGTCGGCATCGTCGAAAGCGTTGGACCTGGCGTGACAAATGTGAAGGAAGGCGACCGCGTGGCGATCCCCTGGTTGGGGTATGCCTGCGGCGATTGTAAATACTGCGCGTCTGGCTGGGAAACGCTCTGCGAACGTCAACTGAACACCGGCTATTTCCTTGATGGCGCGTATGCCCAGTATGCGAAAGCCTGTGCAAAGTACGTGGGCATCGTTCCTGCCGGTATTTCGCCACTCGACGCTGCGCCGCTTACCTGTGCGGGTGTGACGACCTACAAGGCGGTGAAAGTCTCCGGGGCGCGCCCTTCGGAGCTGGTGGCCGTTTTTGGCGTCGGCGGATTGGGACATCTGGCGTTGCAGTACGCGAAGATCGCCGGCGCGACGGTGGCAGCCATCGATCTGCTCGACGAGCGATTGCAGTCCGCGCGGGAACTCGGCGCCGACATCACGATCAATGCCAGAACGCAGGACCCGGTCGAGGAACTGAAAAAGTGGGGCGGCGCAGATGCCGCAATCTGTGTGGCGGTCTCGCCAAAGGCATTCGAGCAGGCGTATCGATCGCTGAGCCGGGGTGGGCGATTGGTGTTCGTTGCGCTTCCTGCCGACAACCATATCCAGTTGCCGATCTTTGAGACGGTGCTCAATGGCATCCACGTCATTGGCTCGATTGTCGGCACCCGTGCGGACCTGGCGGAAACGTTCGCACTTCACGCTGCCGGCAAGACGCGCGTTCTCTACGAGACGCGCGCGCTCGATCAGGTGAACGAGGCGTTTGAGGATGTCGAGCACGGTCGCAATAAGGCGCCGCGCATTGTATTCTCCGAACTCTGAGTCTGTGTATCTCTGCCCCAGGACCCTTGAGGTCGGCGATACCCTTGAAGTGGGGGATCATGCCGCCGATGATGTGTCGCCGACCTCAAGGGTTGGGGATGTTCTTCGACATGCCCACGTTCAACTTCAACGCGCAACCTGCCCCCTGCGGGCGCACCGCCGTAGGTTCCTGCCTGATCACCCGCCCCCTGCCTCCTGCGGGCGCGCGGTCGTGCGCCCGCGCCTGACTGCCGACATCCTGCTCCATGGCAGGGGTGCACGGCAGTGCGCCCCTACAACTGCACCTCGCACCTCACACCTCTCACCAGACATGGTGCTATAATGACCCTCCGTACAGGAGGCGCCGCATGCCGTCGCCATTTCCCGGGATGGACCCGTGCCTCGAAGGCGAGTTGTTTCGGGAGTTCCACGAACGCCTGGCGCATCAGATCAGCGTCGAACTGAAGCCGCAGACTCAGTCCCGCTGTGTGGCGTCGCTGGCGAAACGATACATGCTTGACCGTCCGGCGATCGGACTGTTTGGCGCGTCTGATCAGCGGGTCTTCTATCACAACGTGCATGTTGTCGAGCGGCGGGAGAAGGAGAGCGAGACGTCGTTTACAGACGTGCTCGCGGTAGACGAACCAACAGGCTCGCTCCCAGGTGCGATGGAGACGCCCCAACTCAGCGTCAATATGGCGGAACAACGCCTGGTGACCATGATCGAAATCGTGTCACCAGCCAGCACGTATGGCGCCGGGTACGACGGGTATCAGCGCCGACGACCGGAATTGCTCAAAACTGAGACCCATCTGCTGGAGATCGATCTGCTGCGCCGGGGGGTGCGGATTGCATTATACGACACGCCGCCGCCCACGCCCTGTGATGTCTATCTCGGTCGCTTCGCGCGTCGCCCGTACACCGACATCTGGTGCGCCTTTTTCGTCGAACGCCTGCTGCGCGTACCGGTTTCGCTGCCGCTGCCGGATGCCGATGTTGTGCTGGACATGCAACGCGCTGTGGATGCCTGTTTCGCCCTGGTCGGGTATGACCTGTTGATCGATGATACGCCACCGCCGCTGCTGCCCGCAATGAGCGCCGAAGACCTTCCCTGGATTGATGAGCGCCTGCGTGCAACTGGCGTGCGCCCTGCAACGACCGTATGAAATCGAAACCGACACACCGCGTTGTGGTGACCGGCATGGGAGCGGTGACGCCCCTCGGTATTGGCGTGATGAATTTCTGGAACGCCATGCTCGAAGGACGATCCGGTGTTTCCTTTGCCACGCGCTACGACATCACCACGATCCCATATGTCATCGCTGCCGAGGTGCGCGACTTCGACCCGCGCAACTTCATGGACGCGAAGGCGGCGCGGCGCATGGCGCGCTTCGCGCAGTTCGCGGTTGCTGCGGCTGGCGAGGCGCTCCGCGATAGTGGGTTGAACCTCGACGCCATTGATCGGTCGCAGATCGCAGTCGATATTGGCACATCACTCGGCGGCACGGCTGAGGTGGAAGAGCAGACGCTCGCATTCGAAGCGAGAGGACGTCGACGGGTGGACGCCCTCTATATGCCGACGTTTATTTACAATATGGCATCGTGCCAGGTAGCGATGCAGTATGGGCTGCACGGTCCCACGACGACGCCGGTGCATGCATGCGCCACCGGAACCTACGCGATTGGCGAGGCGGCGCGCATGGTGCATCGCGGCGATGCGCTGATTGCGGTCTGCGGCGGAACCGATGCCGGCGTGACGGCGCTCAACGCCATGGCGTTCGGAGTCATTGGCGCGATCGCGCCGCCTGGCGACGATCCGGCGCGCGCCGTGCGCCCGTTCGACGCCAACCGCAAGGGCACCGCTGGCGGCGAAGGGTGCGGCATCCTGGTGCTCGAACAGTTAGCCCACGCCCTAGCGCGCGGCGCGCGCATCTACGCCGAAGTCGCCGGATTTGGCGCAACTGAAGACGCTTACCATCTGACTGCGCCCGCGCCAGGCGGCGAGTTTGCCGCGCTCGCCATCAGTCGCGCCATCGAAGATGCCGGATTGCGCCCGGACGATGTCGATCATATCAGCGCCCACGGCACCGGCACTCCGCTCAACGACGCCGCCGAAACCGCCGCGATCAAGCGCGCGCTCGGCGACCGTGCGTATCATGTGACTGTCAGCGGCATCAAGTCGATGATCGGGCATACGGCGGGCGCGGCTGGCGCATTGGCGGCCATCGGGTGCATTAAGAGCATCGATACCGGCATGGTCCCGCCGACGATTAACTACGAAACGCCCGATCCAGCGTGTGATCTCGATTATGTGCCAAACCAGGCGCGCCGCCAGGATGTGCGGGTCGCGCTTGCCAACGCATTCGGTTTCGGCGGGCAAAACGCCGTTGTCCTGTTTCGCCGCTATGAAGACGATTGCTAAACGCCAGTCGCAGGTCGAGTTAACCTACTTCGAGCGCGTGCTGGAACGGCGCCGCGCTGCCGATCCGGTGGCGCTCGCCGCTTTCGGTCGGCACGTCCACTTCGGGTTCTGGGAGGACCCGGCGCGTGCCGATGGTTCGATCGACGATTTCGTGCGCGCCGCCGATGCGCTGACCCTGCGGATCATCGAGGCGGGCAACGTGCGCTCCGGTCATCGCGTGCTCGACGTTGGCTGCGGCATCGGCGGCACGCTGGCGCTGCTCAACGAACAGTTCGATCAAGTTGAACTCCTGGGACTGAACATCGATCCGTCGCAGGTTGAACAGGCGCGCCACGTCGCCTGCGCCCGCCCTGGCAACATGGTCGATTTTTCGATCGGCGATGCTATGCGCCTGCCTTACGCCGATGAGTCGTTCGATACGGTGCTGGCGGTGGAGTGCAGTTTCCACTTCCCCAACCGCGAAACGTTTCTCCACGAAGTGCATCGGGTGTTGCGCCCTGGCGGACGCCTGGCGCTCTCTGATTTCGTGTCGAGCTGGATGATGCGCACGGCGCTCTGGATGCTTGGCGGAACCGTTGAGCGCGTCATTGAACCAAGTTTTGGACCATTCGATCTGAGTTACACGCTCGACATCTACCGGCGCACAGCGCGTCGCATTGGGCTGCAACCGGTTGTGATCGACGACATCACGCGCGGTCTGTTGCCCACCTTTCCGATCTGGCGCAAACTGATTCGCTATCTGCTGCCAGATCACTACGGCATGGCGGAACTCTTTACTATCTTTGGCTGGCTGCACCGCCTGCGCCTTATGCGCTACATGGTGCTTGCATTCGAGAAAGAAACGCAACAGAAAGCGAGTGGAGCAACATGATCATTATTGGCAGCAGCAATGGCAGTGTGGGCATTGCCGCTGGATGGGCCATCCTGCAGGCAGGCGGATCGGCGCTCGATGCTGTCGAAGCGGCGACACGCCTGGTGGAAGACAATCCCGACGATCATTCGGTCGGCTACGGCGGGTACCCGAACCTGCTTGGCGAGGTCGAACTCGATGCCTCGATTATGGATGGAACGACATTGCGGGCAGGCGCCGTAGGGGCGTTGAAGGGATACCGTTACGCCATCAGCGTGGCGCGGCGGGTGATGGAAGACCTGCCGCACGTCATTCTGGCTGGCGAGGGTGCGGCGCGCTTCGCCGCCGAAATTGGTATGCAACGCGAAAATCTGCTCACGGAGCATGCCGAAAAAGCCTGGCGCGCCGGTCTTGAAGGGCGCGCGATGATCGACTGGCAGGGCGTGTCCGAACTGGTTGCCACGCTGCTTCGGCGCAGCGCTACGCTGGTGAAGGATCCCGAACACGTAACCGGCACGGTCAACTTTATTGCACAGGATCGTCATGGACGGATTGCATCGGCGGTCAGCACCAGCGGATGGGCGTGGAAGTATCCTGGACGCCTTGGCGACTCGCCAATCATTGGCGGCGGTAACTATGCCGACGACCGCTACGGTGCGGCGGCGTGCACCGGGTGGGGCGAAGCGGCGATCCGTGCGGCGACTGCACGCAGCGTTGTGCTGTACCTCAAGGCAGGGTATCCGCTCGAAGAAGCGTGTCGGGAAGCGTTTCGCGATCTTGCCCCCATTCTGCGCGGTACGCCGAACGTTATGAGCCTGGTGGCTATTGACCGGCACGGCAACCACTGCGCCCTGACCACAGCGGAAGAGCGCACCTACGTCTACCAGACCGATGGGATGGATCAGTTCGTCGAACTGCCGCGCATTGTGGTATCTGTCGAATGACGGCGTACCGGTCGGTATGCTATAATCCGGTGGATGATGAGAGTGTTTCGTCGGATCATGCGATGCCGTCTGGTTGCCGTTTTGCTGATTGTTGCGTTGCTCACCGCGTGTGAGTCAGGCAGTGCGCCCGAAACCCCTTCCGCCCCGACGATTGTTACGAATGCTTCCGATGTTGGACCGCTCCTCCTCTGGCATGGATGGTCGGGCAATGAACGGCAGGCGCTTGGACGACTGGTCGAGCAGTACAACCGTCAGCAGAGCGACGGGCGCATTGTGCTGCAATCAGTGCCGCTGGCGAGCTTCGCCGCCGAACTGCGCGCCGTCGTTGCAGCGGGGAGTGGTCCGCACCTGATTCTCATTCCCAACACCTGGATTGGCGGGCTGGCAGAGGCCGGAGTGTTACTGCCGCTCGACGATCTGGCGCCAGCACAGGAGATCGGCACGCTCCTGCCGGTGACGCTGGCAGGAGCACAGGTGCGCGATGCCGCCGGAACACTGCGGCTGTACGGTGCACCGGTGCGCTTCGACACGCTGGCGCTCTACTACAACGCTGCCAATCTCACCGAGCCCCCCGCCGATACCGCTACGATGCTCGCCATCGGGCGCGGCTTGAGCGATCCGGAAGCCCAACCGCCAATTTGGGGGCTGGCGCTTAATCTGTCGCACGACAACATGATTGGATATCTGTATGCCTTCGACGGGCGGATTTTTGATGACGAGGGACGGGTTGCGCTTGGCGCAACCGGTCGCACCGGCGCAGAGCAGTGGCTTTCCTGGCTGATCGAACTTCAAAACGACGCGCGCATCCTCGCGCGGAGCGAGAGCAGCATTCTGGTTGATCGCGAGTTGAAAGACAGACGCGCGATTATGACCTTCGATTGGGCGCATCAGATTGGCGTCTATCGCGGTCTGTGGGGCGATCAGATCGGCATTGCGCCGTTGCCGCGGCTGAGTGAAACGGGACAGGCGCCGCGCCCCTATGTGCGAACTGACGTTCTTGCGATCAACAACCTTGCCGGACCAAACGAGCGTGTGGCGGCTGCCCGGTTTATCCGTTTCATGATCAGCGAAGAAGCGCAGACCATTCTATTGCAAAGTGATATGCAGCCAGCGTCGCGCCTCCTGGCGTTGACCGGCGACTCGCCGCAGGAGAGCGCAGCGCGGGTGTTCCGCACCCAGGCAGAACAGGGGCTGCCCATGCCCAACTCGAGTGCACGCGCCTTTGTAGAGCAGGAAATCAAGCGGATGCAGCGTCAGGCGTTGCTCGGTCTCACGACGCCGGCTAACGCGGTTGCCGAAGCCGACCGTCGGCTGCGCGAACGATTGGAACCCTCTGCGCCAATGCCCTGACGGTGAACGCATAAGCCTGCGGCGCTGCGGCGGTTTATGGCTTGTGTAAAGCGATTGTCTACAGTATAATACCCGGTGATCGCACTGTTGACGCTTTATTCGTCGCTTTCTGCAGGCGCCCCGGCAACCGAGAGAGTTGCGGTGCGCTTAAGTGAGCGCATTGCCATTCAGCGCCCGGCGCGAGGGCGAAGAACGCATCACATCGGAGGACGGGGTGAGTTCAACCTCGATTGTGCTAGTCAACGCGCACGCACTGTTTCGTGAAGGGTTGCGCTATCATCTGGCGAGTTCGACCGATTTTCGTGTGATCGGTGAAGCAAGCAATGGTCAGCAGGCAATTCAAGTCGTCGACTTGCTCGACCCTGACATGGTCGTGATGGAGGTGGACCTGCCAGGGGTCAATGGCCTCGAGGTCGCACGCGCCATTAAGCGTTCGCATCCGCATATTCGCATCGTTCTGCTCAGTTCGACGATGGATGGGCAGGAAGTGGTCAAAGCCATTCGGGCTGGCATCGCTGCCTGCGTACCGCGTAACATCGCTCCTGAAAAGTTAATGCAGACGCTGCACCAGGTGCGGCGCGGCAATTATCCGATCAACGATCTGGTGCTCTCCTCGCCCGACGTTGCAGCGCAGGTGTTGAGCGCCTTTCGCCAGATGGCGGCGGAAGAAGAGACGCAGAGCATCTACTCGCCGCTCTCGCCGCGTGAGTTGCAGGTCCTCGAACTGGTTGCCGCCGGACGCACCAACAAGGAAATTGCCAAACTGCTCGACATTTCCAACCAGACGGTCAAGAACCATATCTCGTCGATCCTGCGCAAACTGGCGGTGAACGATCGTACACAGGCGGTCGTCTATGCAATGCGCCGCGGCTGGATCAAGGTTGCGCTTCCCGGCGACTCGCTGACATAGTTGCGCTTTTCGGCAGACGTGTTATGCTGAGGGACGTGGTGAAACGTGGTTGCTGTCTGGTCGAGCCACCATCCCATGGTTCCCGCTCGCGCGGCCCCTCGTCGCCCTGAAGCCTGGTGAGACGACATGACCCGAATTCGCATCGCCCTCGTGATCATACCCTTCGTGGCGCTGGCGCTCACTGCCTGTGAACAACTCTCGATCGCCGAACAGGAACGCATCCGCGAAATTCAAACGATCGAAGCCTCGACGCCAACGGCGACGCCCGTTCCTCCAACCGGTACGCCGACGCCGTTGCCGCCGACGTCAACATCAACCCCCGGTCCGACGCTAACGCCGTTGCCGCCCACCCCGACACCCACGCCATCGCCAACATCGCTGCCGCCCACCCCCACCCCTAACCCGATCCTGGCACAGTTCAGCCTGTGCAATCAGCAGGCAGGCGATCCAACCAGCGGACGGTTCAGTATGCGGGTGACGACAATTACAACCACAGTTGAACCGTTTTTTGAGCGGCTCGAACTGGCACTCGACGTTCCTGCCGATTCGGTGCAACCGCACGCGTCTGCGCGCTGCCGCCCGGCGTCCGCCGCTCCCCAGACCATCGGCGAGGTTGAGGTGGCTGGCGCATATCTGATCGAAGTTCAGCTTGATGGATGGTTGCGCGATGAGGCGTTCCGTGCATCGCTGGCGACACGGACTGTGCCGTTGAGCGGGACCCAGGTCATACGCGCTGCCGCGTTTCGGGTTCCTTCCGACGCAACCACAGGCGCACATCTTGTTATCGGCGTCGATCAGCCGCTTCCGTTCCGTGTGCGCCTGGAAAATAATCCGCTGCGCCTGGTGATTGATGTGGCGACAGTCGGACCGGTCAGCCAGGCGAGCGACCTGCTGCGTATTCCGGCAGGGACATCAGCGGCGCCCGTGGCGCCGATCTTCTACCTGGCTGCTGGCGATATCTGGCGTATCAGCAATGGCGCCTCGGAAAATCTGACCGAACGCCTCCGCGCCGGGCAGTTTGGCGATGTGACGGCGCTGGCGACACGCCCGAATGCGCGGATGATCGCCTTTTGCGCCACAGCGCCGGGTACGGTCACAGCCGATGCCGCCGCCGCTTCGACCCTGTGGGTGCTGGAACTGGACAATGGTTCGATCCGCCAGTTAACGCCGCCGCCGCGCGGCCGCTCGTGCGCCGACCCGGTCATGTCGCCAGACGGGACAACCATTGCCTATGCGGTTGATGAGTCAGGGGTGTCGCCGCCGCAACTGCGCATTTTCTCGGTGCAGGTCTTCCCCGGTGCGCCGGCCGTCGCGTTGACGCCTTCCGGCGATGAGTGGAGCCGGTATGCGCCGCAATGGCTCGATGATGCGCGTCTGATCTACGCGGCGACCGCCGAGGATGGCCGGAGTACGCTGTTCCTGCGCGAAACCGATGGAACTGAACTCGATATCGGCATGGCGCTGCTGGTGTCGGGAACAGGTGGGCAGCGCAGCGCGCGGTACGACGGATTCGGGCGACTGCTGGCAGCGCCCGACGGCAGTGCTATTGCTGTCGAGGCGTTCCGCATCGATGGGAGTGGCGCCGATCTGCTCATTCTGAACCGGTCGGGGGCTGAGATCGACCGTCTCAGCCCGATTGCCGCAGGGTTCTGGAACCGCCCGGTCGCCTGGAGCGCCGACGGTGCGCTCTACTACCTCTCCACTGCCTGCGCCAGCGATGCCGTGTATGAGTATACCCTCCATGTGCGGAGCGCCAATGGCGCCGACCGGGTGCTGGCGGCTGGTATTGCAACTGGCGGTTTGGGGGTCTTCGCGGCACACCAGAATGCGCTGGCGTATGTGACCTTTGATCGTCTGCCCGAGGGAACGGTAGGTCCGCTCCGGGTTGTGCCGGACGATCCGGCTGCACTCTGGTACTGGGACCTGACGGGCAATATGCGCGCACGCCTGGTTGAAACCGATCGTGCGATTACTGCGCTGGCGCCGTGATAGATATCCTTGGCATCGACATTGGCGGCACGTTTACCGACTTCGTGCTGTTGCGCGAAGGGCGTGTGCGCATCTACAAGACTCTCTCGACGCCCGATGACCCGGCGCGCGCGTTGCTGCAGGGCGTCGATATGCTCGGTGCGCCGGCAGCCGTCGTTCATGGCACGACAGTAGCAACGAATGCGTTGCTCGAACGCCGCGGCGCCGCCACCGCCCTGATTACGACCGACGGCTTCGGTGATGTGCTGGTAATCGGTCGTGGCAACCGCCCGGCGCTCTATGACCTGAATGTGACTCGCTCCGACCCGCCGGTTCCTGAAGCGTGGCGCTTCGAACTGGTTGAGCGCATGCTGGCTGATGGACGTGTGCTGACTCCGCTCAGTGACGACGAACTGGCGCGCGTGGTCGCCTGCGTCGAAATGCAACCGGTTGAGTCGGTGGCGATCTGCCTGCTCCACAGCTATGCCAACCCTCTTCACGAAGCGCGCGTTGCTACGGCGCTCGATCAGGCGGCGCGCGCTTCGCAGCGCGTCCTCTTCATTTCTGCATCGCATCGCGTCCTGCCGGAACCACGTGAATACGAACGCACCACCACGACCGTCGTCAATGCGTATGTCAGCCCGGTGCTCGGACGCTACCTGGATCGCCTTGGTCCGGCATTGACCGCGCGCGGCGTGCGGTCTGTCCGCATCATGGCATCTGATGGGGGGAGCATGGGGCTGGTGACCGCCCGTGAACTGGCGGCGCGTGCGACGCTCTCTGGTCCGGCAGGCGGCATTGTTGGCGCATACGCGGTTGCACAGCGCGCCGGGTTCAGTCGCATCATCACCTTCGATATGGGAGGAACCTCCACCGATGTTGCGCTGATTGACGGGGTGCTGCCACGCACGTCCGAGTCGCACGTCGGCGGGCTGCCGGTGCGCCTGCCAAGCCTGGACATCCACACGGTGGGCGCGGGAGGCGGCTCAATTGCCAGAGTGGATGCTGGCGGCGCGCTGCGCGTCGGTCCGCAGAGCGCCGGCGCCGATCCGGGACCGGCGTGCTATGGGAAGGGAACCCTACCAACAGTCACTGATGCGAACCTGCTACTGGGACGGCTACAGGCAGACCATTTCCTGGGAGGGCGCATGATGCTCGACGTAGAGCGGGCGCGCACGGCATTCATGGCGCTGGCGCAGGACCTGTTCGGCACACAACACCCTGGTGACGAACGGCGGGCTGCGCTTGGCGTAGTGCGCGTTGCCAATGCACTGATGGAACGCGCAATCCGGGCAATTTCCGTCGAACGCGGCGAAGACCCACGCGACTGCGCGCTGGTTGCGTTTGGCGGCGCGGGACCGCTGCACGCGGCACACCTGGCGGAAGCGCTCGGCATCCGCACTGTGCTCGTCCCGCGCTATCCAGGGGTGCTCTCGGCGCTTGGCATGATCGCCGCCGATGTGACACGTGAGAGCACTCGCGCATTGCTGATGACCCTTGACGTACTCGATACCGAAACCCTCGCCGCGCACATCGCCGCGCTCGCAGACGAGGCGCTGGCAGCGCTGGCAGCCGACGGCGAGGACCCCAATGGCTGCCACATCGAGTGCGCGCTCGACCTGCGCTACACTGGACAATCGTATGAACTTCCCACGCCGCTCGAGCGCGGTTGGGAACTGTTGTCAGCGCCGCTGGCAGACCTGGCAGAACGCTTTCACGCGCTGCACGAGCGACGTTACGGGCACGCCATGCGTGAGCGGCGCATCGAGGCAGTGACGCTGCGGGTGCGGGCAGTCAGCCCGCGCAGCGCCATTGACTTCGCGCCGGAGGAGTTGCCGCCACGCACAACGCCATTGACACCACACACTGTGGTGCAGGGTGCGTTGACCGGCGACGCCGCAACGCTTGAACCTGCACCATTGTATGAACGCGACGACTTGCGTCCCGGCGACACGATCGATGGACCGGCCATCATTGCACAGTTCGACGCGACGACGATCGCGCCGCCGGGCTGGCGCGTCACCGTCGATGCCGACCTCAACCTGCTTATGACGCCGCTGCCGCCTCAACCGTCTCCGACTGCGGCGCCTCTTGCCTGACCAGCTCAACGTCGATATCGATCTCCACTTCTTCGCCAACCAACAAACCGCCGGTCTCCAGCGCCACATTCCAGGTCAATCCCCAGTCTTTGCGGTTAATTGTCGTACTGGCGTGAAAACCGGCGCTGATTGTGCCCCATGGCGAGCGCGCCTGACCGTTGTATTCGACATCAAGCGTCACCTCGCGGGTCACGCCGCGAATGGTCAGATCGCCAATCAGACGCCCGCGCGCTGCGTCTAGCATCTCGATACGCTTGCTGACGAAGGTGATATATGGATAATTGGTGACATCGAGGAAATCCGGCGATGTCAGATGCCCGTCGCGCTGTGCATCGCGGGTGTTGATGCTGGCAGCGTCGATCTGAACGTTCACCGATGAACTGGCAGGATTCTGCTCGTCGGCGCTGATTGTGCCACTGAAGCGATCAAACCGCCCGCGCACCTTCGAAATCATCATATGGCGGACGGTGAACTGAATGAGGGAATGACTGTCGTCGATGGTCCATTGAGCCATGCCTGACGCTCCTGTTACTGCAAGATTGTTCGCATGCAGCATAGCACTCCCTCATCAACATCACCGTCAACATGAGCGTGAACACGTTGCCAGCATCTCTTCCGCCCGGACAATATCCGCCAGAAGGCGACGGCGACTGCCGCTTTCGGCGATTGTGCGCGCCTGCGCGAGAACGGTGCGCGCCTCGTCGAGCGGGAGGAGCGGCGCCAGCCAGACGCGAATCTGTGCGGCGAGATGGCGTGTGCCAAGCGTATCGGCGTGCGCCAGGGCTGTCGAGAGGTGGTGAATAGCGATCGTGGTGCGTCCCCGCCTCAACGCAATCAGCCCGAGGTTGGCCGTGATTCCAGCCACCCGTTCAGGGACATCCAGGCGTTCGGCAAGCGTCAGCCCCGCGATACAACTGGCTTCTGCTGCGTCGAGGTCGCCGCGCGCCAGTTCAATCTCACCCCGGGTCGAGAGTAGGTACGGTTGAAGACCCGGCGCACCATATTCGCTCGCCAGGCGCAGACCTTCGTCCAGCCAGCGTCCGGCTTCGTCCAGATCTCCTTGCAGGTGCAGATGGTAGGCAAGATTGTTGCGCGCCAGGATGCGCCAGGTGAACGATTCTGGATGATCGGCGGCGCTGTCGGCGGCTGCCAGCGCCTCGCGGTAGCTGGCAATCGCGGTGGAGAGGTCGCCCTGCTGGGCTGCCACGCCACCGAGTTCGAAGCGTACCTGCGCCAGCGCAACCGGATCAGGCGTCGGTTGCGCCAGGATCAGGCGCGCCGCTTCACGCAAACGGAGCGCAGCGCCGACCAGGTCGGACCCTTCCAGCGACAGTGCCGTTCCCCACAGGAACAGGGCGGCAATGCGCTCATTGAGATCGCCTTCACGCTCCAGCCCGCGCACCGCTTCGATCATTTCGGCGTACCTGCCCTGGGGCGCCAGCGCGCGTGCCATGCTCAAACGCGCCCGCCGAGCCTCGGTAGGAGTGCGTGCCAGCGCAAGACTCTCGTGGAAGCGCTCTGCCGCCTGCGCTGTTCTACCGCCCATCAGTAACGCTTCGCCCAGACTCATCAGCGCATCGAACCGTTGCCCAGGCGCAACGCCTGCCAGCGCCTGTTCGTAAAACGCAATCGCTTCCGTCCAGGCGGCGACGTTCGCAGCACGGCGTCCGGCGCGTGTCGCGTAGGCTGCGGCACGCTCGGGAACCCCGCCTTCAGCGAAGTGCCATGCGATCAGCCCTGCCAGATCGTCCAGCCGGTCGCGGGTGAGCGCCTCGAGCGCCTCGGCAACCCGTCGGTGCAACACCCGATGGCGTGGCTCGCCAACCTCGCGCTGCGCCACTTCCATCGTCAGACTATGGTCGAACTGAAAGCGACCATCGGGCAACGGCTCGATCAGCCGGGCAGCGCGCAGTTCGTCGAGCGCATCAAGCGCCGCAGCTTCAGAAAGCGCAGCGGCGCGCGCCACCACGTCGAACGAAAACACCCGTCCGACTGCCACTGCCGTGTCGAGCACGCGACGCGCTTCCTCGGAAAGGCGCGCCAGCCGCGACTGGATCAGGCTGTACACCGACACCGGCACAACCGGTTCATCGGGCAGAACCGGACTTAATCGCCCATTGGCGGCAAACAAGCCGGTTGCGCGGGCATGGCGCACCAGTTCGGCGATGACAAAGGGGTTGCCTTCGGTGTTGCGATACAGCCACGCCGCCAATCGCTGCGCATCGTGAGCGCTTAGTGCACGCGCCAGCGCTTCAGTTTCGGCAGTGCTCAGGCGACGCAGCAGGATGCGTTCCAGGCGCCCTTCGCGGAGCAGCGTATTCAGCAGCATGCGCAGTGGCGCCTGGTGATCCGCCGCGCGCGCGGTTGCAATCACGCGAACCGGTGCATTCTCGGTTCGCCGCACCACATACCCCAACAGACCAAGACTGCTGGCATCCGCCCAGTGGAGATCGTCACAGAGCAGCATCAGTGGTTGCTGGCGCGCCAGTGCGATCAACAGGCGCGCCACGCTTTCCCAGAGACGCGCTTCGTCCGCCTGCGCCGCCGCGGGCATGCCTGGCGTCAACTCCGGCAACAGACGCGCTACCTCGCCAAACCAGACTGGTTCGAGATCGAGCCGCGCCCGCAGAGCCATCCAATGGGGGTGCGCCAGAAGATTGCGCAGCAATCCAATCCAGGGCTGGTAAGGCAACCCCTGCTCCAGTTCGCGTGCTGCCGCGATGAGGGTCAACCCACCCCGCGCAGCGTGCCGGTCCAGCGCCTCGAGCGCCAGGCGAGTCTTGCCGATCCCGGTTTCGCCTTCAATGAGCGCAAGACGCCCCCCACCAGTCGTCTCGATCGCTTCCATCTCCGCCGAACGCCCAATGAATGGAAGCGGCGACGGTAAGGTGTGACGCACTATTCGCGGCCCATTGCCGGAAACGCTCGGCTGCTCATACCGTTCGACCCCAGGACTGTGACGCTGCTCTAGAACGCTATCGACCAGGCGATCGGTCACGATCGCATCGTAGAGTTTGCGGGTCTCACGCATCGGTGGTACGCCCAGTTCGGCATTGAGCAGATCGCGCAGGCGCTCGTAGCGTCGAATGGCGCCGACGCGGTCGCCCCCCAGGTAATGCAGACGAATGGCTTCACGTTGCAGGTCTTCCTGGAGCGGATCGAACGTTAGCGCACGATCGAGCGCTGTCAGTGCTCCAGCGAAATCACCGCGCATCTCGGCGGCGCGCGCCAGGCGCGTGTATCCGCGCACCGCCAGCAGGCGCGCCTGTTCGCGCTCCGCTTCGAGCCAGTCCGAAAACAGTGGTGCATCGGGAAGTGCGAAACCTGTCAGGAGATCATCACGGTAGCGTGTCAGTGCGGCAGCCAGCGTCGCCTCATCGACAGCGGGCGCAGTTACGGCATTGACCAGCACGCGATAGTCTACGTCGGCGTCGAAGGCGACGGTCAGTTCCTCATCGCCTTCGATGACCGATCCGAGCGACCGCCGGACGCTGTGGAGCGTGGTGCGAAGCAACTGCCGGGCAGCGGCTTGTTCGTGGTCATGCCAGAACAGGTCGATCAGGCGCTCGCGGTGAATCGGCTTATCCTGCGCCGCCAGATAGTAGACCAGCGCGCGCGCGCGCCGGCGCGCCAACGTTACAGGGACGCCATCGGACAGGATCTGCGGCGGACCGAGCAGGAGGATGGTGAGCATAGGACCTCCAGCAGGCATTATACCAGGGGTTAGGGGTGGGGGGTTAGGGAACCTTCCCCCTGTAACCTGTAACCTTCCCGCCTGCGCATCTGCCCGCTGGCGGCGGCGGGCGCGGCGGCGTCGGGCGCGGCAGCGCCGCGCCCCTACGGGTTCCTGCCGATGTGCGACGTTCCACGTTCCACGGGCCACCTTCCCATCTGTAACCTTCCCACCTTCCCACCTGCGCATCTGCCCGCTGGCGGCGTCGGGCGCGGCGGCGGCGCGCCCCTACGGGTTCCTGCCGATGTGCGACGTTCCACGTTCCACGTTCCACGGGCCACCTTCCCACCTGTAACCTTCCCACCTTCCCACCTGCGCATCTGCACCTTTGCCACGTGCAACGTGCAACAGTCAACGTTCAACTCTCATCTCCCCCAAACGGGTGATCCAGAATCACTCCACCAGGGGTGGCGTAGCAGCGCTGGCGAGGGTATCCTGGTATCACAGACGGAACCGCGCACCAGGTGGGAAGGGCGTCTATGCGCATCTCGGAAGTGAAACACCCATCTATCGAAACCCTGACCATGCTGATCCTGAGCGCCGGTTTTGGTGCAGCCGCAGCGGCTTCCACGCTGCTGATCGTCTTCGCTCCAGCGCTCATCGGCGGCTGGCAGGGTGAACAACCGGTAGATCGCCAGGCGCTGACGCTGACCGCGCTGGCAGTTGTGGGTGTGCTGGGGGTTGCCTTGCTGATCACGCTGGCACTGATGCAGCGACTGGTCATCCGGCGAATGCGGCGTGAGATCGAGATGCATACCGATGATCTCGGTGAGCAGCGATCAGTCCTGATTGCGCAATTGCGCGAGGCTGCCGCGCAGGAAGAACGCAATCGTCTGGCGCGTGATCTGCACGATACCATCAAACAGCAGTTGTTCAGCGTGAATGTGGCTGCTGCGACAGCGCAGAGTCTGTGCAGGCGCGACCCCGATGGTGCGGCGCAGCACATGCAGCACGTGCGCGATCTCTCGCAGGCGGCGCTGGCGGAGATGAAGGCGCTCCTGACCCATCTGCGCCCACAGCCGCTGGCGACCATCGGACTGATCGAAGCCATCCGCGAGCAACTCGAAGCGCTACGCTTCCGCGCTGAAGTGACGACCGGTTTACGCCACGGTCCGCTGCCCGACGAAGAACGCCTGCCACCCGGCGCGCAGGAAACGATCTTTCGCGTTGTTCAGGAGGCGCTCTCGAACACGGCGCGCCACGCGCGCGCCCGCCACGTGCACGTGACGCTCACGCAGGAAACGGCGCAAGGCAGAGACTGGCTGCAGGTGTGTGTCGAAGACGATGGGCAGGGTTTCGATCCGTCGACGACGCCATCCGGCATGGGGTTAGCCAACATGCACACCCGTATCGAGCCGATAGGCGGTTCCTTGCATGTGCGCTCGGCGCCGGGTCAGGGAACGACGGTACAGTTTCGCATACCGCTTACAACACAACACGAGCGTGAAGAAAAGGAGCGACGTATGAAAGAAGAACGGCTTCAGCAGGTGTATGGCGCCAGCGGGCTGTCCAGTCTGGCAGCAACGGCGCTTCTCATTTCGGGTGCGCTGATGGTCTGGATTCTGACGCACATAACGACAGGGGAGTCGGGTGTCTGGTCATATCTGGCAGGGCTGGGCATCATAGGCGCCATTGCCAGTGTCCCGCTGATCATCGCCAGCCTGAACTGGCGCCGTCGTGCGCTCGAAGGGCAACCATCAGACTCGGTCTGGCGGCGCCTGATCCACTACTACGATACCGGTGCAGTATTCACGCTGCTGATCGTGCTGGCGTGGATTGCGTTTTCACTGCGCGCATTTCCGCTGGCGACAATCGTGCTGGTTGCGACAGCAGCGATTGGTGCGCTCCATATCCGTTTCTATCGCATGCTCAACACGCACATCAGAGAATGGGCGACGTTGCCTGCGCTCCGCGCCCGTCTGCGCGAACAACTGCTGCTCATTGGGTTCATGATCGTGTTCCAGATCATGGTGTATGGCGGGTTCTTTGGTTCGATGGCGGCTGTGCGACTGTTCCACGAAACGCTCGATCTATCCTGGTTCGTATCGTTTCTCGCCATTTTCTATCCGCTCTTTATCGTTGTCAGCATACTCAGCGCGTTGCTCATCCATTATCAGATCCGGCGCCTGGAGACACTGGAAGGAACGCAGATCACCGCCGAACCCGCACCTGACATCCGGGTGCAACGTGTGCGCCGCATCGCCAGCAGTCTGACGCTGGCGTATCACCTGCTCGGCGTCGCCATCGGAGCACTCGCGCTCCACACGCCTGCTGGCGCGATCATTCCGGCGGTGGCAGCCGTCACGCTTCTGGCGGTCAAATGGCGCACCGAGCGCTCGCTGACTGCGCGCATTGGTGAATGGTCATCCCTTCAGGAGCAGGAGTCTGCGCTGACCATCTACGTTGTCTTTCTAGGGATAAACATCACCGGCATACTGGGAGGCATTGTGGGATACCTGATAGCGTCAGGTGAACCTGATAGCGGACCAAACGCTGCCGCGCCGTCGGTTGCGCTCTGGATGCTTGACGGCTTTGGGACGTGGTGGCTGTGCGCGCTTCTCTATCTGGCGATGCAGACCGTGGTCTCCTGGCGTCGGGTGCGTGCCCTGAGCGATGGAGTGACGAGTGATGAGCGGTAACCGGATTTACGCGGTGGCGCGTTTTTTATCCCCGCAGAGCCTGTGGCAGCGTGGCGCCTCCGATTTATGGTGGTGCGGTGCAGCGGCTTTGCCGCCACACTGCACCACAAAAGAAGGCAAGCGCCGCTCTGTCGCAGGCAAAGAGAGCCGTCACGGTAAGTATTCACAGTCGAGGGAAACGATGCCGCCGGTTATCCAAAACGGGGTTTCGGGGGCAGCCCCCGAAAAGGAGAGGCGGCGGCGGAACGGCCTCAGCAAGCGCCAACGCGCGGCGCCCCGCCGCCCCGGGACGCCGCACATAGCGCCTGCACTCCCAGGAAGAGCGTGAACAGTGACCCGTCACGCGGCTCGTCTGTGAGGTGACCGTGTAACTCCTGTCATACAAGAGGCGAGAGGAGCAGCGTGAGCGTCTGAATCTGTCACAAACGGGCAGGAATGTACGTCTTATCGATGCAAGGTATAGAAAGGGAAGGTGATGGTTATGTCCCACGCGATAGCGCCGACCACGACACGCGAGCGGATCGATCTGCTCGACATTCTGCGCGGATTTGCCCTGCTGGGTATCCTGATCGTCAACATGGGCATCTTCAGTTTTCCGTTCATTGCGGCATTCACCGGAACGCCGCGCGGCGAAGGCGCGCTCGATCAGGCGGTTGAATTTCTCACGTACGCACTGGCGACGGGCAAGTTCTACCCGCTCTTCTCCTTCCTCTTTGGGTTGGGGATGTGGTTGCAGATGGAACGCGTGCAGGAGGCAGGCGGCGCCCCGGCGCGCTTTATGGTCCGCCGGCTGCTGGTGTTGATCGGATTTGGTCTGGCGCATGCCCTGCTGATCTGGAATGGCGACATTCTGTTCATCTATGCGCTGGTTGGTCTGGTCGCCCTGCTGTTCCGCAAGGCGCAACCGCGAACGCTCCTGATCTGGGGAGGCGTGCTGATTGCCATCCCGATTATCTTGAGCGCAGGACTTATCATTCTCGGCGTCCTGGCGGCGGGCCTCGCACCAACCGATACCAGCGGCATGGACGATCTCATGACATTCGTGCGCGATCTGGAGCGTCGGACGATCGAGACCTACGCTCAGGGATCATGGGGGCAGATCTTCGTCTGGCGCGCTGTTGAATGGCTGATCGTTCTGGTATTCTTCTTGTTGAGCGGAAACGTCCTTCAGATCCTGGCAATCTTCCTGATAGGCATGTACGCTGGCAAGCGCCAGGTTTTCCAGCGCCTGATGCAATTGCCGGCAAACGAGCGCCGACTGCCAGCCGGAGGCGTGTGCCTGGCAGTGGGACTGATCGCCAATTTCGCGCTGACCTGGCTGATGTGGACGGTGGATATAACATCGCCGCTGGCAGGATTGCCGTCAATCCTTCTGCTCGTCTTTGGTCCGGTGCTGAGTTACGGCTACATGGCGGCATGTGTGGCGCTCACCCGCAGGGAAGCCTGGCGCCGCTGGCTGGAACTGCTGGCAGCCGCAGGACGGATGGCATTGAGCAACTACATCACACAATCGATCGTCTGCACGCTCATCTTCTACAGTTATGGATTGGGGCTGTTCGGTCAGGTAGGCGCGTTCGCCGGGCTGATGATCAGCGTGGTCATCTGGCTGGTTCAACTGGTCATCAGCGTCGTCTGGCTGAAGCGCTTCCGGTTCGGACCACTGGAGTGGGCGTGGCGCAGCCTCACCTATGGCGCCCCGCAGACCATGGTTCCGAAGGCGCAGCAGTCGGCGGCGTGATCGGAAAAATGGAAGGTGCGGCTAAGCGTTGAACGGGGCACATTGAACGTGCGAACGTTCAACGCCGATCCGGCGTGGCGCGATGGTGCGATGCAACGTCGCCGTACAACGCAGGAAAGGAGTGAAGCATGACTCGTACTGTCCGAACCAACCGGCTGGCAATCATCAGTTTTGTGAGCGGGCTTCTTGCTCTGCTCTGCATAGCAGGGATAGGCGCTGTGTTTCGCCTGGCGCCGACCAACGATAACCTGATCGCAACACTTGTCGATGGCATCCTTATACCGGCACGAAATCTCAGTGTGCTTGTCGCATTGGTAACCGGCATTCTTGCGCTCAGGCAGATCAGGCGGAAAGAGGGTGCAGCGAAGGGCAAAACACTGGCGTGGCTGGGCATTGCGATTAGCATCGGATGGATCGTGTTCTTTATCCTGGTGGTTCTGGCATTTTTTCTGCTTCTGTTCGCGAGCAGAGTTCCTGAAGGTTCAAACGGTTTGACACCGATCCTATCCCTTGCGATAATCCCCATCAGTGTTTTTCGTAAGCCGCCAACAGGATTTCCGCCATGTCTGACACATCATCAACCATGTCACGCCGTCCGTTGGGGCGCACCGGGTTCCAGGTGACGCCGCTCTGTATCGGGTGCGCGCCGCTCGGCAATATGCCCGAAACGTTTGCCTACAGCGTCGCCGAAGAGCAGGCGATTGCAACCCTGACCGAAGCCTTGCGCAGCCCGATCAACTTTCTCGACACTGCCGCCGCCTATGGCGATGGCGAGAGCGAACGTCGAATCGGCAAGGTCCTTCAGATGATCGGCGGGTTGCCAGCCGGTTGCGTGCTGGCGACGAAAGCCGACCGTGATCTGGCGACCGGCGATTTCAGCGGCGACCAGATCAAACGTTCGGTCGAGCGTAGCCTGAACCTGCTGGGGCTGGATCGCCTTCAGTTTGTGTACATCCACGACCCGGAGCACACGACGTTCGAGAATGTCATGGGCAAAGGCGGTCCGCTGGAGGTCTTGCAGCGCTTCCAGGCAGAAGGGGTGATCGAGCACATCGGCATTTCCGGCGGTCCGATCGACATGCTCATCCGTTATGTCGAAACTGGCGCGTTTATGGCGGTTGAGACGCATAATCGCTATACCCTGCTGAACCGCTCGGCGGAACCGCTCCTCGATGTCGCCGTCAGCCGGGGGGTCGCCGTAGTGAATGCGGCGCCATACGGCAGCGGCATGCTTGCCAAAGGACCGGACGCCTACGCGCGCTATGCGTATCAGGACGCACCGCCTGCGCTGGTCGAGCGCGCGCGCGCGATGGCGGCGGTCTGCCAGGAGTATGGCGTTCCGCTGGCTGCCGCAGCGTTGCAGTTCTCGCTGCGCGATCCGCGTATCACTTCGACTGTCGTTGGCGTCAGTAAGCCAGAGCGCATCGCCGCCACCCTGGACCTGGCGCATTTTCCCATCCCTGAGGACCTCTGGCTACGCCTCGATGCCGTGGGGTTCGACACGAACGACCCGGAGGAGAATCGGTTCAAATAAGGTGAGAGGTACGGGGTGCGAGGTTTCAGGCGGGACGGTAGAGACGTTGCGCCGCAACCTCTGCCAGAGATGCGGCGGCGGCATGTCGATGCACCGTAACGTCTCGAAGTGGTGCATCACAATGTCTCGAAGCGTTACACGTTGAACGTTACGACAGGCGAATCATGGCGCATGCGCGCAGGGGTGCGCGGCATGCGCCCACATAGAAACATTGCATGCACCAGGTCATCGAACGCTGGCGCGGGCTGGAGACCGGCGCGCGTCGTTATCTCTTGCACCTGGCGATCCTCACCCTGAGCCTTTCGGTTGTGGTGTTGTACTACAATCTGGCGGTGCTGGCGCTCGGGTATTCGCGTGGCTTCCTCGGCATCCTGCAGACGGTCACACAGGCGATTGCGGCGCTGTTGAGCCTGCCGCTCTGGTTGGGCGTACAGCGCCTGGGGTTGCGCACTGCGATTGCCGTATCGGTGGCGCTGTATGCCGCTGGTATTCTGCTGTTCGCCGCCTTTCCGCAGGCGGCGCTGCTGGTCTGTTCTGCTGCGCTGATGGGAATGGCGTCTGTGCTGATGCAGGTGACCGCCGCGCCGCTCATGATGCGCCTCAGCGATGACGCCACCCGCGATTACCTGTTCAGCGCCAGCGCTGCGGTCGCCGTCGGGTTGAGCGGCATCGGCAACCTGGGTGCGGGGTTTCTTGCCGATGCGCTGGGACGCGCGCTCGGCGTTCCCGCCGATAGCGGCGAGACCTACCGCGCTGTATTTGCGGTCGCCGGGATTGGAGCGCTGGCATCGCTTCCGCCGCTGCTGCTCATTCGTGAACCGATGCGTGCGCCCGCCCCGCCGTTGCCAGAAAGCGCTGCCACGTCGATCAATGTGGACGCGCCGTTCGATAGCGCGCCGTCCTGGCTGGCGTTTGCCCGGCGATGGTTCGAGCGTCTTCCGACGCCGCTGCGTACGTTGCTGCGCAAACCGATACTGACGGCAAAACTGTTGCTGCCGCCGTTCCTGATCTCGTGGGGCGCGGCGCTGCTCATTCCTTACCTCAACCTCTACTTTCGTGAGCGCTTCGGTCTCGACAATCGCGCGCTCGGCGCCCTCTTCGCCGGGTTCGATGTGGCCACCGGTCTGGCGTCGTTGACCGGTCCGGCGCTGGCGGCGCGGCTGGGGAAGATGCGCACCGTGGCGGTGACCCGCGCCATCGGCGTGCCGTTGCTGCTGATCCTGGGAGCGGCGTCGGATCTGTGGCTCGCCATTGCAGCGGCGCTGGCGCGAGTGGTAGCGTTCAATATGGCGGCGCCGCTCTACGACGCCTATGCGATGGAACAGACCGAGGAAAGCGCGCGTCCGTTCATGATCGGTCTGCTCGGAGCCGCGTACAGCGCCGGATTTCTTATCGCGCCGTTGATCAGTACGTTCGTTCAGGAACGGTATGGCTTTAGTCCGCTGTTCGCCGCTACTGCAATTCTGTACACGATCTCGGTCGTGGCGACGTGGTGGTTTTTTGGGAATGAACGTCGTCAGGTTCGCCAGAAAACCCGCTGCCCACCGTAGTACGTATACACAAGAGAAATTTCGCGCTGCAATTGACCCGGCATCCATGCAGTGCTATACTATCGCACACCTGTTCACGTATTTGCAGCACGACTGTGGAGGCGCTCCACGAGCAGCGCGTTTCTTATTGGTATTGACCAGCGCTTTATTTTGCGAAAGGTCGCCAGATCATGGCAAAGAATGCTATTGTCATTAAGGGTGCGCGCGAACACAATCTGAAAGGGATCGACCTCGAGATTCCGCGCGATAAACTGGTAGTGCTGACCGGCGTCTCCGGGTCGGGCAAGTCGTCGCTGGCGTTCGACACGCTGTACGCCGAAGGGCAGCGCCGGTATGTCGAGTCGCTCTCGGCGTATGCGCGGCAGTTCCTCGGTCAGATGGAAAAGCCAAAGGTCGATGCTATCGAAGGATTGTCACCCGCTATCGCCATCGAACAGAAGAGTGCGTCGAAGAACCCGCGCTCGACGGTCGGCACCGTCACCGAGATTTACGACTATCTGCGCCTGCTGTATGCCCGCGTCGGGGCGCAGCACTGCCATGTGTGTGGCCGTCCGGTCAGTTCGCAGAGTGCCGAGCAGATGGTCAACCGGGTGCTGACTCTGCCAGCCGGGACGCGCTTTATGGTGCTGGCGCCGCTCGTGTCGCAGCGCAAAGGCGAGTATAAGGACGTATTCGCCGAGGCGCGCGCCGAGGGGTTCGCACGGGTGCGCGTCGATGGCGAGATCCTCGATCTGGCGGGCGATATCAGGCTCAACAAGAAGGTCAAACACACAATCGAAATTGTGATCGACCGGCTGGCAATGCCGGCGCGCGACGCGGCAACCGATCCGGCGCGCCCGTCTGGTAGTCCGATCGGCCGGGCGCAGGAAGGGGCGCAGAGCGAGTGGGACGCTTTTGTGACCCGCTTGACCGACAGTGTCGAGCAGGCGCTGCGGGTCGGCGAGGGGCAGTTGATCGTCAGCATTCAGAACAAAACCGGCGCAGCCGAAGAGTGGCTGATGAGCGAAGCCAATACCTGCACCCACTGTGGCATCTCATTCCCGGAACTTTCGCCGCAAATGTTCTCGTTCAACAGTCCGCAGGGCGCCTGTCCCGAATGCACCGGGCTCGGTGTGCGGCTGGAGGTCGATCCGCTGTTGCTGGTTCCCAATCCGTCGCTGACCCTGCACGAGGGTGCGGTGACGTACTGGGGCGAACTGCGCAAGAAGCGCGATTCGTGGGGGTATCGCGCGTTGCTGGCGATCGCACAGCACTACGACTTCGATCTCGATACGCCGTGGGAACAACTCAGCGAAACGGCGCGCTATGTCATCATCTATGGGAGCGGAAAGGAGCGGATTCGCTTCCGCTGGGGCGATGAAGGCGGTGATAGCCGCGGCGAGTATCTGCGCACGTGGGAAGGGCTGGCGAGCGAGATTCGCCGTCGCTATCAGCAAACCGGCAGCGACTACACACGCGAGTATTACCAGAGTTTCATGAGCGAGCAGCCCTGCCCGGCATGCGGCGGTGCGCGGCTGCGCCCCGAAAGCCTGGCGGTCAAGGTGGGCGGGTTTTCGATCCGCGAAGTTACGCGGATGACGATTGCCGGAGCGCTGGCCTGGGTGAATGCCTTGAGCGGCGTGCCTGCCGACATTGCACATCTGGTAGACCCGCAAGGGCGGGTAACGGCAGAGGTTGCGGCAGGCAACGGCGCTGCGCATCACCACGCGGCGACGCCGCTGACCGGCTATCAGATGACGATTGTCAGTGATGTGTTGAAAGAGATCCGTGAGCGCCTCGGCTTCCTGCTGAATGTCGGTCTCCATTACCTGACCCTCGAACGCCCCGCGCCGACGCTTTCTGGCGGCGAGGCGCAACGCATCCGCCTGGCATCGCAGATCGGTTCCGGTCTCGTGGGTGTGACCTACATTCTCGACGAGCCAAGCATCGGGCTGCATCAGCGCGACAACCGCAAACTCCTCAGCACGCTGCTCAAACTGCGCGACCTGGGCAATACCGTTGTGGTGGTCGAACACGACCTGGAAACCATGCAAGCGGCTGACTGGATCATCGATTTTGGTCCCGGCGCAGGCGTCAAAGGCGGGCAGATCGTCGCCGCCGGCCCGCCCGACGTGGTGGCGGCAACCCCCGAGTCGCTGACCGGCGCATATCTGGCGGGGCGGCTGGAAATCTCGACGCCACAGCAGCGCCGCACGGCGCGGGTGCGCCCGGTGGCCGATACAGCGCACGATGCCCCGCGTCGCCGCCGTCGCGCCGACCATCAGACTGATCCAGCCGAAGGGCCATGGCTCGAACTCGAGGGCGCCACGATGAACAATCTGCGCGATGTGACCGTCCGTTTCCCGCTTGGCGTCTTCATCTGCGTTGCCGGGGTTTCCGGTTCGGGCAAGTCATCGTTGATTACTGAGACCCTCTACCCGGCGCTGGCGAATCGCCTGAATCGCGCTCAGTTGAAGCCGGGACCCTTCCGCGCGCTGCGCGGGCTGGAACATCTCGATAAGGTCATCGACATCGACCAGCAACCGATCGGGCGGACGCCGCGCTCGAACCCGGCGACGTATGTCAAACTGTTCGACCTGATCCGCGAATTGTTCGCCTCGACCAATGAGGCGAAACTGCGCGGCTATCATGCCGGGCGCTTCTCGTTCAACCTGAAGGGCGGGCGCTGCGAAGCGTGTGAGGGCAACGGCGAAAAGCGCATTGACATGCAGTTCCTGGCAGACGTCTGGGTGCGCTGCGATGTTTGCAAGGGCAAACGGTACAACCGCGAAACGTTGCAGGTCAAGTACAAAGGCAAGTCAATCGCCGACGTTCTCGACATGGACGTACAGACGGCGCTGGAGTTCTTCGACAATGTGCCGCGCATCAAACGCATCCTGCAAACGCTGCACGATGTCGGGCTGGACTATATCAAACTCGGGCAGTCGGCGACGACCCTCTCCGGCGGTGAGGCGCAACGGGTAAAACTGGCGAAAGAACTGGCGCGGGTGGCCACCGGTCGCACCATGTACATTCTCGACGAGCCGACGACCGGGTTGCACTTCGCCGACGTGCAACGCCTGCTGATGGTGCTGCACCGCCTGGTGGATGCAGGCAACACGGTGCTCGTCATCGAACACAACCTCGACGTTATCAAGACCGCCGACTGGATCATCGACATGGGACCCGAAGGGGGCGATGGCGGCGGCATGGTCGTTGCCACCGGCACGCCCGAAGATGTCGCATTGGTCGAGGCGTCGCACACAGGGCGGTTCCTGCACGAGATTCTCTATACTGCTGGGGTCAGGAGTTAGGGGTCAGGGGCTGCGCCAGCCTGTGGCGGACCACCCTCCCGCAGACCAGGTGCTCGACCCACCGGGGGGATGGGGCTGCGCCAGCCTGCGGGAGGGTAATGGCGGCCAGGTGCTCGACCCACCGGGGGGGATGGCGATACACCAGCCTGCGGGAGGGCAATGGCGGCCAGGTGCTCGACCCACCGGGGGGGATGGCGATACGCCAGCCTGCGGGAGGGCAATGGCGGACCCCCCGCTTGCGGGGGGAAGGGGTGTGCAGCCACTCTGGAGAGGGGCAGGGGGTTGAGGAAGAAAAAGGCGCCAGAGCGTAGCAAACATCTCTCGCGCCTGAACAACTCGACCCCTGAGACGAGTCCCTTCCCTGTTGATCGTCATCCAACCGAGCGCTCGCTCAACGTCTCCGTTTCCGTTACGGCAAGCGGCTCCGTCCGACGCATCTGGCGCACCCGCACCACGTGAACCAGCGCTGCCACGAGGAACAGCCCAAACCCGACGACATCGGACCCCAGATCGGCGTAGAGCATTGCCAGACCGGCAATGCCCATCAGCACCCGCTCGAAAAGATTCGCCTGGCGCAGCAGCCATCCGCCAAATGCCACCGCCAGCGCGCCGACCGCCACACAACTGGTCAGGAATGTGACCGTAATCGTGACCCATCCGCCGGACGCGAGCGCTTCATACCAGGCGGGTTTGAACGCCAGCGCCACTGTGCCCACATCTCTGCCGACCTGCTGCAACAATAGCAGCAGACTCGTGCCGTCGATCGTCATCGTAAACATAAACGGCACCAGGAATCCGGGCAAACAATACTTCCACGCCATGAACATCGTGGGCCACGGACGACCGCCGGTAATGGCTGCGGCTGCCATCGGCGCCAGCGCCGTCGGTGGCGACACATCGGCAAGGACCGCATAATAGAAAATGAACATATGCGCAGCGGGTTCCGGTACGCCCACCTGCCGCAGCGCGGGAACGATCATCACCGCTGCCAGGATGTACGAGGCGGTGACCGGCACTGCCAGCCCCAGCACCCAGACCGCGACCGCAGCGAAGAAAATCGTCATCAGGATATTTCCCCCGCCCAGGCTGACAATCAGTCCCGAAATCTTCAACCCCAGGCCGGTCAGCGTCACGGCTGACACGATGATGCCTGCACAGGCGGTGGTAGCAGCAATCGACACCACACTGCGCCCGCCGTACTCCAGCGCCCGCAGAATGCGCATGTTCTCGTCTTCACCCGGAACAGCCCGCACCCGCCGGTAGAGCGCCATGGCTGCTGCGATCACGACAGTGAGCATCAACCCCCAGAAGATTGCTACTGACGGGCGCATACGCGGCAGGACACCGGTCACCTCCAGCGCCATAAGCAACGCCATAAGCGCGACGCCAGCCGCCAGCGCCTTCAGGGAGGTCAGGCGCGTTTCAGGGCGGAGAAAACTCAGGAAGAACGCAACCACGATCGACCAATAGACCGCCATGAAGGGCGTCATGCCAAATCCCATCAGGATGGCGACGGCAAACAGCGACGAGAAGTGATAGCCGAACTTGCGCGTCAACTCCCAGAGCGGTTCGGTCTCGAATGCGACTGCCTGCGTCTTCATGCGGCGCGAGTCGGCTTCGATCATCAGGATAATGGAAAGGTAGTAGAGGATCGTCGGCACAATCGCCATGATCAGCACATCGAGGTAGGATATGTCGAGATATTCGGCGATCAGGAATGCTGCCGCACCAAGGGTTGGCGGCGAGAGGGTGGCGCCGATCCCCGATGCTGCCAGCATGCCTGCGGCGACCGTCTTGTCGTACCCTGCCTTGCGCAGCATGGGCCACGAAAGCGACCCAAGCGTCACCGTCGTCGCCACACCGCTGCCCGACACCGTGCCGAGCAGAAACCCGGCGGCTGCCACGGTGCGTCCCGGACCGGCGCCGCTCTTCGACTTGCCGAGCGCCGCGAAGGACCAGTCGATGAAGAACTTGCCTGCGCCGCTATACTCCAGCACTGCGCCGTAGATTGTAAACAGCACGATGAACGTGGCGGCCACATCGAGCGGCACGCCAAATACCCCCTGCAATGTCAGGTAGTTGGTGCCGATCAGGCGTTGGAGCGATATGCCGCGATGGTCGAATGGTTCAGGGAAGATATACCCAAACAACGCATACAGGATCGAGAAAATTGCCACCAGCGTCAGCGCCATGCCCGTAGTGCGGCGGGTCGCCTCCAGCACCAGCAGCAGCATAATGGTGCCCATCACCAGTTCGGTCGGCGTGGGTTGCGTGACCCGCTGTAGCGCCTCACGGAAGTGAAGACTCAGATAAATCATACTGGCAGCGCCAAGCGCTGCCAGCACGACATCATACCAGGGCACCTTCGTGCGCGCAGCTTTGCGCAACGGAAAATAGAAAAAGGTCAATGCCAGGATGAGCATCAGGAATGTTGCGCGGTAGACCTGAGTCGTAATGATCGCCTGCGTCCAGTAGAGTGCATAAATCGAGAGCGCAGCCGCAACAATCCCGGCGATCCATGCCCAGGCGCCGCTCAGTTTGCGGGTTGCTGCTTCGTTCTCGAACTCCTCAATGAGTTGCTCGACTTTTTCCTTGGAAATGACCTCATTGTCAGGTGTGTCGTTGTTCTGAGCGTTGGCGGCGATGCTCATCATTGACCCCCTCATCGCGGAAACTGCGTGCGTTCTGGTGTGACTCATAACAGGGCAAGACGCGGCTTTCCACCGCGTCTTGCCTCAATCTCGCCTGTTACTCCTTCCAGACCCCCCGTTCCTTATAGAACTCAACGGCAGCCGGGTGGAATGGTATCGATGAACCGGTGACAGCAGACTCAAGCGACAGGGTGCGCGCCGCCGGATGGATCTGATGCACTTCGTCGAGATTATCGAAAATGGTTGTCAGAACGCCTTTCACCTGATCAGCAGGCATATCCTCGCGCACCACGAGCAGGTTCGTGACACCAATGCCCGGCACATCCGCGTCGGTTCCTTTGTAGGTTCCGCCGGGCAGCACAGTGGCGGCGTAGATCGGACCGTACTTATCCACCATCGGCTTCAGCAGCGAACTGGTGTCGATAAAGACCACCGACTCGGTCGTGACCAGGTCGGTGACCGCTGCCGTCGGCAATCCACCAATCCAGAAGAAGGCGTCGATCTTCTTATCTTTCATGGCAGCCACCGAGTCGGCCACCCCCAGATTTTCGCGGACAACGTCCTCCGGTTTCAGCCCCGCCGCCTCCAGCAGGCGGAGCGCCGCCGTTTCCGTGCTGCTGCCCGCCGAACCGATCGACACGGGGCGCCCTTTCATATCGGCAATGCTGGTGATGCCGGAGTCGGCGCGTGCAACCACGTGAATGAAACTCTGATAGAGTACGGCAATCGTTGCGGCAGGAACCGGACCGGTCGCCTGGTACGCTGCTACGCCATTAATGCCGTCATATGCCGAGTCTGCGGTTGTGAAGCCGATCTGCGCTTCGCCATTCTGGAGCAGCTTCATATTATCGACAGAGCCGCCGGTTTCCTGCGCTGTCGCTTCGGTATTGGGCATCTTTTCGGTGAGAATACGCGCCAGACCTCCTCCGTATGGAAAAAATACACCGCCGGTGCCGCCGGTGCCGATGATCAGTCGGAGTTTTTCGCCTGTTGGAGGGGCAGGGGCTGTTGTAGGCGCTGAGGGCGCTGCCGTGGGCGCCTCTGTCGGACCTGTCGGCGCGGCGGTGGGGGCTGAAGGTGCAGGCTGTCCACATGCAGCCAGCACCAGCGCCATGATTGACCAGAAGACGACCAGTGTTCGTTTGACCATGCGAATGCTCCTTTCCTGTCTATATGGCACGTATCAGGCATCACGCTCCTGACCGTTGCTCCCCCGGAGGATGGTACGGCATGGTTTACAGAGCACAGCAAAAGAGGGCCCGATTGCGGTCACGCTGATTGCGCAAACGGCGTGTCTTACACTCTGCTATTTCTTTGTCGTATCTGTCAGGCGCTGAGTTGCGCCGGGATCGCTTGATTGCAATAATCCTTGTGTGAGGACGGCAATGCGACGGAGAATAATCAGGATATCGCAAGTGTACCCATAATTTAGCAACACGTCAAGGGAGCGTCTTCTCCATCTAAAATAAAGGTTTCCCAACCACTGCGCAGCGGCTAGAGGTTCGACATCAATGCAGTCGAGCGCCAGCAGGTCGGTGGTGCGCGGCGCGCTGCTACGCTGGCACGTGAGGATGTTCCTGATGCGACTGATCAGGCGCTACGCTTCTATCGCAGAAGAAGAGGGTGCCAGCAGTGATGCAGAGAGGCACGGCGAACAGGTTGATCAGGGGAATGCTCACCAGACCAAGGCAGATCAGCCCAAATCCGGCAGTCGCGGGCAAACCCTGCCGGACGAAGCCCAATTTGTCACGAAAGCGCAACCGGCGACGCTCGAGCGGCGGATCGAAGAAATCGAGGCAGGAAATGGTCGCACCAAGCGCAATGCCGCCAGCCGTCGCCAGGAATGAACCGACAGCCGGAATCAGATTCAGGAGCAACGTTGGCGCACCGATAGTCAGGGCCAGAAGCAATTTCTTGATCTCGAACAGCAGAGCGCGAGTGATATCACGCGCCACATTCCCCACAGTCGGTGGTGGCGCATCGAACACAACGCCGCTGAATCGTTCTTCCAGTCGTTCGGAGAGGCGGCTGTAGAATGGCGAGCCGATCACCACTCCAAAACGCACGAGCACAAAGCCGGTGGCGATCAAGAGGGCAATGATCAGCAACGCGCGCAGCAACCAGGCGATAAACGCCATCCATTCGGGAAGACCGGCGATCAACTCGTCAATAACACGAAATCCAGCAACGAGCAAACCGGCGTACAGCGTGACGCCTGCCAGAATATTCAGGAAGATTGGCACGATAATATACTGCCACAGCTCCGGATGGCGTCTGAGAACGCCAAGAGCGCGCAGCGGATACGAGGCGCCGGTGAGGAATGTCTGCATGGCTGAGAACCGAGAACCGAGAACCGAGAACTGAGAACTGAGAACTGAGAACTGACCACCAGGAGCCAGGAGCAAAAAGGTCAGAAACATCCCAGGACAGAAAGAGTGAGATTCTGGCTCCTCTTCTTCAAACCCGCTGCCCGATCCTCGACTCCTGGTTTCTTATTCTCGGTTCTTAGTTCCTGGTTCTTAGTTCCTGGTTCTCAGTTCCTGGTTCTCCTAACCCCTAACCCCTACTCCTGCCGGATGATCAGGCTCTCGTCGCGGTTCTTCTCACCCTCCTGAAGCAGCATGACTGGAATGCCATCTTCGACAGGATAGCGATACCCGTTGCGGCGATTGACCAGCCACTCTTTGCCTTCGCTATCCCGCATCAACTCCACTGGTCCCTTATCGCCGGGGTCTGCCAGGATTGCCAGCAACTCAGGGCTGATGCTGCGCGGCTCACCGCCAGACGATGATGGCGGCGGCGCTTGCGGATTGGCGCCCAGGTCGAAGACGCTGTCTTCACGATACTGGCGAACAGCGCGATAGATGACGATGCCCAGCGCGATCAACGCAGCCACGCCAAGGAGACGAAGAACGAGTTTCATGCGTGTGACCTCCTCTATTCCTGATGCCTGTTATTGACGTATAGCGCACGAGCGATGCCCTGCTTCGGCGGGACGACATCGATTGGCGCTTGCCTTCTCGGTTCTCAGTTCCCGGTTCTCATACTCAATGGCGCTCGGTCGTACAAGACGCGCAGGCGTCCGGTTCGCCTGGAAAACGCGCAACGTACATCGCGGTATTGTACGAATGACCGCCCATCAGTATCAGTTCCCGGTTTCCGGTTCTCAGTTCTCAGTTCTCAGTTCTCAGTTCTCAGTTCTCAGTTCTCAGTTCTCAGACACATTATACCGGGTATTCGACTTTTTCCAACATTGATGGACGCTCATCGCGCCAGAGAGATGGCGGTTCACCAGCGCACCGCCACACCAGCAACCGCCAATCAGGCGGCGAACCTGGCGCCGGGTAAGTGACTTCCAGATAAGGAAAGCGCTGCTGCTGACGCTGCGACATGGCGACATCGACGATGACATCGGTCCACGTCCCGATATTGATGTACACCTGACGCTCGTTCAATGCCACAATCTGCGCCAGGTGCGTATGCCCGCAGATGAAGAGACTGGTCGACCAATGCCGCGGATCGCGCGCAATGCGCGCCATACTGCGGACCGACGCACTCCCAAAAGCCCGAACAGAGCGGTGCAACTGACGCTCCGCTGCGCGCTGAAATGCAGCCTCGGGAAAAACCCTGGGTTGCTGCCGTACCCCTGCCGCGCGCCCCAGTAATGTCGCCGCCAGCGCGACCTGGCGATACATCGGTTTCCAGAGCAGACGCGATGACTCCGTGCGCTGTTGTGGATCGTCATCAAGGACATACGCAGTGTTGTGCAGCAACAGGTTGATCAGCAGAACCAGACCGCGCGCCGCCAGCCGACGGGTGGCGCGGTTGCGCAGGGTCGGCAGCGACAGGGCATACCAGAAAATGGCGGACAGCGGCTTGATATTGTCGATCAGCGTGGCGACATCCACCGGCTCGTCTTCCAGCAGATTGATTGCCTCACGGATCAGGCGCGTGCCGAACACAACCTCGAACGGCTCACAGATGCCGTCGAAATGCACGAAACGGTTCCAACGGTCAAACTGATTGCCATGAACGAGAAAGATGCCATCACCTTCATAGGACACCCCAAACCGCAGCCGCGGATCATCAGGCGCCAGTCCGAGCGCCCGGCGCAGCGTCTGTTTGGCGCTTGCATAGTGCAGCTCGAAGTCGTGGTTGCCGATGATGACCGTTGCCTGATTCTCACGCCGCGCCAGGAAGACGCGCAGCGCCGCCACTGGTTCATCATGCGCACGCAGAATTGTTTCCAGACGGCGCGCCGCTGCACGCGGCGACCATTCGAGGTCAGGCACATCCGGCAGGCATACCTGCAAAAACTCGAAGGTGTCACCCGCCAGGATCAACTCCGTCGGCGCCGGATCGGCGGCATAACGGCGTAGCAACTCCGCGAGTTCAGCATCGGCGGTAAAGTCATCGAGGCGATCACCGGCGCCCATGTGGAGATCGCTGATCACCAGACGGCGTATTCCAGATCGAATATCGCCTGGACCGATTGGCGGGGTCGTCTCTCCCGTCGGTCGCAGGCGCACCGGGTGCAGACGACGCCGAACAAGCAATGCAACACATGCCACGATGAACGCCAGGGGGAGCGATCGAAGAGCAGACAGCATAGCGTTATCGTGCAGCAGCGCGAGCGGCTGCGATGAATGCGCGAATCTTCGCCTGATCCTTCACGCCATTGCTCTCGACGCCGCTGCTGACATCGACCCCCCACGGACGAACGTGCGCTATGGCGCCGGCAACATTCTCCGCAGTCAGTCCACCCGCCAGGAGCAAGAGACGCCAGCGCGCCAGTTCAGCCGCGCGATTCCAGTCGGCAACGACGCCAGCCCCGCCATAGCTGCCAGGCACGTGGGCATCGACCAGCAATCGCACATGAGACCAGTCGTGTGTGAGCCACGCGCGCTCGTGCGCCGAGTCATCGAAGCGTATGGCTTTGATAACCAGCAAGGACTCCAGCGCATCGGCATAGGCGACAGGTTCGTCGCCGCTCAGTTGAACGCCATCAAGATGACAGATCTGTGCAATGTCGCGGATGCGTTCCACCGTCTCGTTGACGAACACCCCAATCAAGGTGATCGACCGTCCACGATCGATGGCGGCGACACGCGCCGCATCCGCAATGGATGCGGCGTCCTCAACCGTGATCTGACGGCGCGAAGGCGCGAACACCAGCCCAAGCATATCGGCGCCGGCATCGACCGCCGTCAGGGCATGTTCCCGCATTCGCACGCCACAAATTTTGATCATCATCGCACGTTCGCCGGAGAGTCATCACGCTTCAGGCGGGTCTTCGGTCGTCTCAACCTTCTTCCGTCGCCGCGCGGGACGCGGCGCTTCTTCGGTTGGCGCGGCGATGGCGGCTTTGCCGCGCGCGCGTTTTGGATGCGCTGCGGACCCCCCGTCTGTCGCTGTTTCGCCCGTGCTCGCTTTTGCGCTTTGAACGGTGCGACGACGCGGCTTCGGTGGATTCGCAACGACCGCATCGACTGGTGTGCTCTCGACTGATGCCGTAACCTCCGGAGGTGCGCCGGCAACGACCTGCGCGTCGTCAAGAGCGTTCTCTTCAGTTGCATTTCCTTCCAACGCGACTGCCGGGATGTCCACGTCACCAGTCGTTCCACCTTCACCACCGATTGGCGCAGGCTCGAACGCGTCCACTTCAGGCGCGCCCTCCGCCGCGACACGAACCTCCTCCTCCGTTATTCCAGCAGTCACATCCGCTGACGCCGAAACATCGAAGGGAAACGCTTCAGAAACGACCATTTCTGAAGACTCCGGTTCTGCTGCAAGCGCCGACACATCTGACGTGGCGACGATCGCCATTTCGGCATCCATCGCAACCGACGCCTCAGACGCCGGTTCGTGCGCCGACGCAGGCGCTTCCTCGATCGGTGCGTGTACCGTTTCGACAGCCGCACCATCCACCTCTTCGAGCGCTTCCTGCGGCGCCAGGTGATACACGACGCGGGCGCCTTTACCGCTACGCCGGAGGACGCCGGTATTGATTGCCTGCTTGATGAGCGAACGCAGTTCTTCGTTGGTACGGACGATGCCAGCGTTGTTGCGGGCGCTCCGCAGCAGATCATGGATCTGCGCAAACGACAGTGGCCGACCTACCGACGCAACCACGTTGCGCAACATCTGCCATTCAGCATCAGTGAAAGGGGGCGTCTCCGCCAGGGGCATCATTGTGTCGCCAGGCGGTGTTCCAGGCATCTCGAACGCTTCAGACGGCTCGACCGGCGTATCGATGATGATCATCCGGTCTGCCAGATCAGGCGCTTCCAGAACCGGTTCCTCCGCCAGATCGCCGCCTGGCGGCGTCAGATCCGGCTCTTCTTCCAGATCGGGCAACTCATCGAGCGCTGACGTGACGTTGTCGAGCCGCATGTCGATCGCCGCGAGCGCCGCCTGGCGTTCACGCTCGGCTTCCAGGCGATCGAGCAATTCCTCGAAGACAACATCTGTCGCGGCGGGTTCGCCATTCACCACGTCGTGCAGCGCCTCCGCCATCAATTCTTCCGTCACGTCCTCGTGTAACACGAACTCTGGCGGTTGTGCAGAAGTCATTTCGGAGGCGGTCGTCGGACGGGTTGCACTGCTGCGGCGCCGACGGCGGCGGCGACTGGCGGATACCGGACGGCCGTCGATATGGGCATCGACGTGGACAGGCGTGGTGGATGTGCTGACCGGCGGTTCTTCTTTGAGGTCTTGTGCGAACTGCGAGAGTTTGTACGGATCCTCGCCGGGCAGAAAGACTTCGACGATAGCGCCGCTGGTAAAGACCTGCACCTTGCCGCGTCGTTCGGCTTCGAGTGCAAAATCTTTGAACTTTGCAAACGGCTTGCCGGTCGAGTCGCGATACTTGCTCTCCTTGAACTCGCCGCCCATCAACTCCTTCATCACGAGTTTGAGCGACCCGAAGGAGCAGACATACCCGCGCTCGCGCGCCAGATGCACTGCCCGCACGAGCATGTCGTAAATGTCGGCTTCCTCGCGCGGGGATTCAGGCGCTGGCGGCTCCGGCAGCGGCATGCGCTCTGCCGGTTGCGGCTCCTGGCGCATCCGCACTGATGGTGCGGGTTCCACGACATCCTCAACCTCGCGCCCGCGTTCTGCGGCGCGGACACGCGGCGTGTCGGACTGCAACGGCTGCGGCTTCTTGCCCAGCAACTGCTCGTAGAAGATGAACTCGTCGGCGCTCTGGGCAAGGTGCCCGGAGGCAGCGCCACCTACCCCGATAATGATAACTTCCTTGCCATGCTGGCGGATCGCATTCACCAGCGGGATGAAGTCGCGGTCGCCGGTGGCGAGCACGAATTTGCCGATATTCGGGTTGGTGTACAACGTTTTCATCGCGTCGATACAGAGATTCATATCGACGCTGTTCTTGATGGCGCGCCCCGTCCGACCCAGATCGCGATCATAGTAATAGGTCGGCACATACATCGGCTCGATGCCGTTGGCGTACAGGGCGCTCGTCACACGTGGATAGCGATACCAGTCGGCGTATGCGCGGGCGATCACCACCCGTCCCAGGTCCGCGACGCGATCCATAATGATTTCAAAGTTCGGATTGACGTCGAGTTTGTCGCGGACACTGACGTAGACGTTCTCGAAGTCGATGAACACAGCGACATCGAGACGCAGATTGTCGGTAGCCATGGGTCGTTGAATCTTCTCCTGATAATTGGTGTCGTCAAGCATTGGCTCCAGCGATCAGACGCGAGCCAGGCGCTTTCCACAGCGGGGCGTTGGAACGTTCAGAACGCCAGACGCGCGACGATGCCATCCGAGCGGAACCGCCTGTATCCGGAGCGTTCGCTTCCGTCTGCGGCATCATTGCGCATCATCCGCCTGCGGGTAGACCAAAGCCAGCGAATGCGCGACGAAACTTGCGGCGTCCATCTTGCGGGCAGGCTGCTCGATGATGCGACAGCCCGGCCATATCTTTCCACCAAATACCGATCCGCCGCAGGAATTTCGAACCATTGCGCTGTTCGAAGAAGCCCATCACTTGTCAACGTACAGATAAACAGCCGAAACGTATCACAGGTCAGGCGTCGGCGCTTCAACGCCTGACGCTCCGTTATATTCTAACTATAGCATTGCTGCACCTAAAGTGCAACCGATGACACTGCGCGATAAAGCGATAGTGCGCGCATACGTCGTTCAGCGTGATCGACGATCGGTGCAGGATAGTCGCGCCCGACCACAACGCCGCACCGTTGCTGTTCTGCGTGCGGCATGGTCCATGGCGCGTGAATATAGCGGTCTGGAACCGGCGCCAGTTCCGGCAGATAGCGACGCACATACACGCCCTGTGGATCAAACTTTTGCCCCTGACTGACCGGATTGAAAATGCGGAAGTAGGGTTGAGCATCGGTGCCCGTACTGGCGCTCCACTGCCAGCCGCCGTTGTTGGCGGCATGATCGCCGTCAACCAGTTGTTGCATAAAGTAGCGCTCGCCCCAGCGCCAATCGATCAGCAGGTCTTTCGTCAGAAAGGACGCAACGATCATGCGCGCCCGGTTGTGCATCCAGGCTTCCTGGTTCAACTGGCGCATGGCGGCATCGACAATCGGATAGCCGGTGCGTCCTTCCTTCCAGGCATCGAACAGCGCCGGGTCGTTTTCCCATGCCAGCGCATCGTACTGTGCTTTGAACGATCTGCGCAATACGTGCGGGTAATGCCACAGGATCTGATAGTAGAAATCGCGCCAGGCGAGTTCCCCGATCCAGGTCTCGATCGATCTGGCAATTCGTTCAGTCTCCTGCGCCTCCCCCGCGCGATCGAGCAGGCGCAGCGCCGCACGCAGCGCCATGCGCGGCGCCACGCATCCGAAGCGCAGGTAGGGCGATAAGCGCGAGGTTGCCGGTTCCGCTGGCAGGTTGCGTCCATCTGCGTAGCCCGCAATGCCGTGAGCAGCAGCCAGATCGACGAATGCCGCCAATTGCGCGGCGCCGGGAGTTTCGCCGCCAGGGGGAATGTGCTGGGAGACGGTGACGCCAAGGTCTGATGCATCAGGGATTGCCAGATCGGCAACACTATCGGGAACCGGACGCAACAGCGGCGGCTCGAACTCGCGCAGCCATTCAGCGCGACGTTGCTCCACCAATGTGCGCCAGCGTCGCCAGTAGGGGGTATACACGGTGTATGGCTGACCATCGCCGGTGCGCACGTCGTCGGGACCGAGAATGACCGCCTCTTCGTCGATCACCGTTTCGACCTTCAGATCGCGCAGCAATGCCTCAACCTGCGCGTCGCGCTGGCGCGCGAAGGGGGTGTAATCGCGGTTCCAGGCAACGCCAGTCGCGCCGGTTTCCTGCACCAGATCACGGATCACGTCCAGCGTCCGTCCGCGCCGTACCACCAGGCGACTGCCGCGCGCGCGCAGGCTGGCGTCGAGGTCGCGCAGCGCAGCGATCATGAACGCTGTGCGTGCTGCGCCGGTGCGTGGAGCGCGCAGAATGGCGTCGTCAAGGATGAAGAGCGGGATGACGCGCCCGTTGCTCCGGTCGGCAGCGGCGTGCAGCGCCGGATTGTCGCGCAAACGCAGATCGCGGCGAAACCAGTGGATCCAGATCATAGAACTTAAGAACCGGTAGAACCTTCGAGACGCTCGCGGCAGGCGGCAATCCCTGCTTCGCTTTCGGGAGAAGGTTCGAGTTCGTGCGAATGCATCAGCGCATCGCGCGCTTCGGTATAGCGCCCCAGCATATAGAGCACTTTACCGCGATTGAGCCAGTACACCGCCTTCACAGTCGAAATTGGCGCCGCCAGATCGATAGCGCGCTCGAAGCACGCCAGTGCCGCGTCCAGGCGACCAAGTTCCATCAACAACGAACCTTTGTTGTTCCACACGCCCGCGCTCTCCGGTTCGAGCGCCAGCGCGCGATCATAACTGGCGAGCGCATCGTCGAAGCGCCCAAGATCGGTGAGCGCTATGGCGCGCCAGAGCCATGCGCTCTGATTGGCGTCCGACGCCGCCAGCGCAGCCTCGAAACGCTCAAGCGCATCTTGCGGACGACCCTGGCGCAACAGGACCTGCCCCTGGTCACAGAGCATCCGGCTTTCCCGTTCGGCACTGACGCGTTTATCCGCAGGTGCGCTTTCGCTCTCAAACATGCGCGTCACCTGTTCGCGCAGACGATCTTCGGTCATCTGCAGGCGCCGTTCGTCATTGCCCAATCCCGCGCCAGCAATCAGACGCCGCACCTGCTCGCAGATCAACAGGGCGGTCTCGAGCGATTCGTAGTTGCCCAGGGTGCGCGCCGCATCTGCAATCCAGAAAGCAAATGCGAGAATGGCGCGTCGAGCGGCAGGCAGTTCCCGGCTCGACAACTCCCCTGCTCTGGTGTAGGCCGCAACCGTCTTGGCGGCATACGTCTGGCTGAGCGTTGTGCCCTGCGCCGTCAGGCGGGCGCAGAGATCGCCGATGACGAAGTAATCATTCGCCTGCGGCGGGCGGCGCGCGCGCGCAGCGCGCCCCAAGGCGCGCACATCGGGGTGGGCGTCGTTGGCGAATGCATCGAATGCACCGCTCAGATCGCGGAATGCGGTCAATAACTGTGCCCACAGACCGATCGGCTCTTCACGGACGAGCTCTGTCACGGTGCGACCGGTTTGAGGCGGAGAAGGGATGTTCGGGTCGGAAGGTATTGTCATACACGCCTCTCTGCGTCACAAGTATTATAGGCATTGTACACCACTTCGCGCTGCCGGTGAACCTGCCCTGAGTCCTTTTTTACGGGCTTACGTAACGCAGGCGCAGCGCAATAGGCAAGCCGACATCGCTGTCGAGCGCTTCTCGCTGCGCACGGTCGAGATCGGCAAAACGTCCATCGAGCGCAATCTGTCCATCGCGCATAAGAACGACCCGATCCAGCGCTTCATAACAGAAATCAATGTCATGACTGACGACCAGCACACTGCGTCGCCGCGCCGCAAGATCGTCGATAAGCCGCATCAGCAAGCCGATGCTGGTGTGGTCAAGCCCGGCAGTCGGTTCATCGAGCGCCAGCAGCGTCGTGTCCATTGCCAGAACTGCGGCAATCGCTACAAGGCGACGGCGCGCAGGCGGCAGATCGTATGGGTGCTCATCGACGACCTCACGCAAGTCGAGTGCATCGATGGCAGCTTCGGTCAACGCATCGATCTTTTCCGGCGCAAATCCCAGGTTTCGCGGCCCAAAACGAATCTCGTCGCGCACGGTGCGGGCAAACAGTTGATTGCGCACGTCCTGGAAGACGACGCCAACATGCCGGGCGCAACGCGCCACGGTGGTCGTCCGCGTATCAACGCCGCCTACCAGCGCGCGCCCGCGCGCTGGACGCAACAAGCCGTTGAGATGACGCAACAGCGTACTCTTTCCTGCGCCGTTCCGCCCCACCAGCGCAATGCGTTCGCCGCGCCGCACCGCCAGCGACACGCCACGCAGCGCCTCAACGCCAGCCGGATACGTAAAATGCACTTCATCGAGCGTCACGATGGGTTCAGCGCTGTGCGCCACGCTCAGTGCGCCGTCTGTGCCGTCAAGCGGTTGCACCACGGCTGAACGCGAGGCGCCATCCTGTCCATTCATCGAGGCCTGGTCCGGCGCCGCGGCGCGTAATCCTGCCGCAAGGTCGGTGACCGTGATCGGCAAAGATCGATCCGGCGCCCAACGGCCTTCGGCGCGCGCCCGCGCTGCTATCTGTGTCGGGCGGGGCCAGCCGATGCCACGTTCGCACAGCCGCGGGTCGGTCAGCACATCGGCAGGCGCGCCATCCGCAAGAAGAGCGCCGCGATCCAGCGCCACTACCCGCTCAGCCACCTCAGCAACCCATTCCAGGCGATGTTCAGCGACGAGTATGGTTATCCCCTGCCGACTGAGCGAATGCAGCACAGCGGCAAGTTCCGCCATCGCTGGCGGGTCGAGTTGCGCGGTTGGCTCATCGAGCGCCAGCACCGGCGGGCGCATCGCCAGCGCGGCGGCAATGACCATGCGCTGCTGTTGACCGCCGGACAGCGCATAGGGCGAACGGTCGCGCAGTTGGTCGATGCCAAGCGCCTGAAGCGCCCATTCGACGCGCGCAATCATCTCCTCGCGCGGCACGCCGAGATTTTCCAGTCCAAATGCCACCTCGTCATACACGGTAAACCGCGCGCCGGAGATCTGACTGAAGGCATTGCTGCCCACCAGAGCGACATGGCGCACCAGTTCGGCGATAGGGTGAGTTGCTATCGGCAGCCCATCCACCACTGCCTCACCGTCAAGGCGACCGTGAAAGAAATGCGGCACGAATCCGGCGCAGAGCGCGCAGAGCGTACTTTTACCCGCGCCTGCTCTGCCAATGACCGCACAGATCTGACCAGCGGGAACCGTGAGCGTCACATCCCGCAATGCTGGTTCGGTCGCGCCTGCGTAGGTGAAGGTCACACGGCGCAGCGCGATGGGGGTGTGCGAGTGCAAAACATCGTTCATTTCAGCATAAAGGAACCATTGGAGAGACAGGGTCGAGGCTACGTCGAAGCGTGACCCGAATATAATATACCGTCATCCAGAGAAGAACGTTGCAACGCGCCACACCACCAGCGTTCCCAAAGCCGTCAGCATGGCAATTCGCGCCATGCGTTCGGCGGGCGGATCGGGAATAGCGCGCACCCAGGTTTTGGGACCCGGCGCGTTGAAGGCGCGCGCCTCAATCGCCATAGCGCGCTCCTCCGCCTCGACCAGCGCGCCAACAATCAGCGGGCTGATGAGGGGAAGCACCCCACGGATGCGTTGCAGCACATTCCCTTCGGTCTCCAATCCGCGCGCGCGTTGCGCTTCCGCCACTCCCACGGCGCGCTCGCTGATTGCAGGAATGAGTTGCAGCGCCACCAGCAGAATATACCCGATCGAACGCGGCATGCCGCTCTGGATCAGCGCCTGGACCAGCATACCGGGGTGGGTCGTCTGAAACAACAACAACGGCGCCCCGGCGACCACCAGCAGCCGGCTGCCGGTATCGAGCGCGAACTGAAGCCCGGCGCGGCGGAACAGGAGCGGACCGATCGCAACGATTGTCGGATCGGCGGTAGGGAAGAACAATCCCTGCACCAGCACGAGCGAGATCAGCACCGGCAGCAGCGTCTTCAGCAGGATATCGAGGAAACGACGCGCTACCAGCGAAGCGAGCGCCAGCGGAAGCAGCCCACCTCCCAGAAGCGCCGCTCCTGTCAGCGGCGCGGGGAGCAGGAAGGTCGCTCCAATCAACAACAACGCGCCAGTTGCTTTCGTCAGCGGGTTCAGCCGCTGGAGAAAACCGGCGCGTTCGATAAACAGACCGGTGCGTTGCACGGCAGCGAAACGGCTACTGGGCGTTGGCGCCGAAGCGCGCAAGCAAACGTTTCGGCAACGCGCTGATGATCGCCCAGACGATAAGGTAGGTGATCGTCTTGTCGAGTGGATCGGAAACGGCGCCCTGCATAAACGACGCGCCCAACACGCTGGCGCCAAGACTCTGGAACATTGCCACCAGCACATCGGCGCCCGCGCCGGTGACGCCGCCGAACACATACGTTGCGATCGGCGCCGAGATTGCTGCGGCGACCACACCGGTAAGCAATCCCGCCAGCGCCATCTTCCACCACGAATGCATTGCTCCATACTGGCGGGCATATCCCGCAATCAAACCGATCACCGCTGCCACTGCAGCAAACGGTAACGCTGAAGGCGCCAGCGTCAATCCCCAGATGACATTGGCGAGCAAACCGGTGATCGCTCCCGCCAGCGGACCAAGCAGTACACCGACCAGCACTGTGCCAATCGAGTCGAGATAGATGGGCAATTTCAGAACGCTCTGCACCAACTGACCCAGCACCACATTGATGGCTATCGCGATGGGGATCGACGCCAGTGCAGTGCTGCTCAACCCGCCGCGTTGCGACGTTGTCGAAGTGGTCATGGTCATGTCTCCTTACAAGGTTTGATACGCCTGCTTTATCGACCGCTTCCGGGAATGGGGTAGGACGCGCACGTCAGGTGTTGTCGATACGACACTAAAATGAGTATACCATATCGCGTGCGCCCGTCAAACGACCACAGATGCGCGAGTTCAGCCATACGCCAGCAGCAGGCGCCGTGTTTGCTGCCAACTGACCCGTCATCCCGGCTGAGGGCAGGTTCTGGATTCGCTTTCGCACTTCGCTTCCTTAGCCGCTTGTACGACAGCCTTCTCGCCGGCGTCCCAGCAGTCTCAGACGCCCTTGTGTTTTGCTGCCTCATCGCATGACACTATTCCCTCCAGCAAGTCTCAGACCCGATCTTGCCCTGCCATTCCGCCAGGTCTGTTCCTCGTGGTTGGGTTCACACACTCTGCTCATCTCATTCCCGAACCCTGGATGCGTCGATTGCACGTCACAATCCGCACATAAGCGCGTGCGCTGGAGTGCGCCGAACTTGTGCTATGATGAGTGTACGCTCTGAAGGCATAACGCAGAGGTTTGCTATGAAGTCGGTTTTGTTCGTCTGGGGCGGCTGGGAAGGGCATGAACCGAAGCAATGCGTCGATATCTTCGCGCCGCTGCTACGCGCCGAAGGATACGAGGTGACGATCAGCGACACGCTCGACTCGTATCTTGACCGTGAGCGCATGCATGCCTGCAGCCTCATCGTCCAGATCTACACCATGTCGATGATCACCCGTGAACAGGAGCAAGGGCTGCTCAACGCCATTGCCAGTGGCGTCGGCTTTGCCGGCTGGCACGGCGGCATGGCGGACGCATTCCGCCAGAGCACCGATTATCAGTTCATGGTCGGCGGGCAATGGGTGGCGCATCCCGGCAATATCATCGACTATACGGTGAACATCATCAACCACGACCATCCGATCACTGCCGGTTTGAACGATTTTCGCATGCACTCCGAACAGTACTACATGCACGTCGATCCGAGCAACCAGGTGCTGGCGACGACCACATTCAGCGGCGAATACTGCCCCTGGATCGAGGGCGTGGTCATGCCGGTCGTCTGGACGCGCGTGTGGGGCAAGGGGCGCGTCTCCTACTGCTCACTGGGGCACGTGGCGCGCGATTTCGACGTGCCCGAAGCGCGCGAACTGGTGCGGCGCGGCATGCTCTGGGCAAGTCGGGATGAACGTTCAACGTGATACGCGACGGGTCATTCGCTCATTCGCCAGCATATCTCACCGAGGAACTATCATGATCATCCCCGCTAACGTCGGCATCATCGGCTGCGGCAACATCAGCGGCATCTATCTGGAAAACGGCAGGATCTTCGACGCGATCAACATTGTCGCCGTGGCGGACATCGACCCGGATCGGGCGAAGGCGCGCGCTGCGGAATACACTATCCCCAGAGCATGCAGCGTCGCGGAAGTGCTGGCTGATCCCGACATCGAGATCATCATCAATCTGACCACCCCTGATGCGCATGGTTCGGTGGCGCTGGCAGCATTGAACGCCGGCAAGCATGTCTACAACGAGAAGCCGCTTGCCGTCACCCGCGACGAGGCGCGCGCTCTGCTCGACCTTGCTGCGCGCAAAGGGCTGCGCGTCGGCTGCGCCCCCGACACCTTCCTCGGCGGCGGGTTGCAGACCTGCCGCAAACTGATCGATGACGGCTGGATCGGCGAACCAATCGGGGCGACTGCCTTTATGATGAGCCATGGACCCGAAAGCTGGCATCCGAACCCGACCTTTTTCTACCAGCCCGGCGGCGGTCCCATGTTCGATATGGGACCCTACTACCTGACGGCGCTCTGTGTGCTGCTTGGTCCGGTGCGGCGGGTGACCGGCTCAGCGCGTGTATCGTTCACGGAGCGCACCGTGACCAGTGAGCACAATTACGGCGCAAAGATTCCGGTCAACACGCCGACGCACGTCGCCAGCGTGCTCGATTTCGCTTCCGGCGCGGTTGCGACGATCATCACCAGTTTCGATGTCTGGAGTTCACAACTGCCGCGGATCGAGATTTACGGTTCACATGGCACACTGAGCGTGCCCGACCCGAATACCTTCGACGGACCTGTGCTGCTGCGCCGCGCCGGCGCACGTGAATGGTCGAGCGTGCCGCTGTCGCACGGCTTCACCCGCAACAGTCGCGGTATCGGCGTGGCAGACATGGCGACCGCCATCCGGTCAGGCAGACCGCACCGCGCATCCGGTGAACTGGCGTACCACGTGCTCGACATTATGCACGCCGTCCACGATGCATCGCGTGAAGAGCGTCATATCACGCTGCGCAGCGCGATGACCCGTCCAAAACCATTGCCGCTGGGACTTGACGAGCGTGGTGTAGACCTGGAGTGATGACACTATGGCAGATGTCGTCTCGATGGGCGAGTTGCTCGTTGAGTTTGTGGCGACGCATCCAAACATGCCGCTGGCGCACGTGCCCGGCTTTATCAAGGCGCCCGGCGGAGCGCCTGCCAATGTCGCCGTTGGGTTGCAGCGGCTGGGAGTCGGCGCACGTTTCGTCGGCAAGGTCGGTGATGATCCGTTTGGCGTCTACCTGCGCGACAGCCTGGCGCAGGAAGGGGTAGACACCCGTTTTCTGCTGGTTGACCGCTCCGCTCGCACCACGGCAGTGTTCGTGGCAGTGTGGGACGATGGGCGCAAAGACCTCTGCTTCTACCGCAACCCCGGCGCCGACATGCTGCTCACCCCGGAAGAGATCGACGAACGGATCTTCGACGGAGCGCGCTGTTTCCACTTTGGCTCGATCGGGTTCATCGACGAACCGTGCGCTTCGGCGCAGCGCCGCGCACTCGAGATTGCCCGCACGCGCGGACTGATGATCACCTACGATCCGAATTATCGCCCGACCCTCTGGCATGACGCCAGTACGGCGCGCGCCGTAATCCAGGACTCATTCCGCTTCTGTCATCTCGCCAAGATCAGCGAAGAGGAATGGGAGACAGCGACCGGTGAACGCGACCTTGACGCTGGCATTGCGACAGTGCTGGCGAAAGGCGTTGAACTGCTCGTCATCAGCCGGGGAGCGCGTGGCGCGATCGCAACCAACGGCGCGTATCGTATCGAACTCGCGCCGCCATCGGTGCCGGTCGTGGAAACAACCGGCGCCGGCGACGGTTTTATGGCGGCAATGATTGCACGGTTGCTGCCGGAGCGTGAGCGTGTGGGATCACTCGCGCGTATTGATCGGGAAATCGTGCGTGAAGCGCTGGTCTTCGCCAATGCCGTCGGCGCGCTGACCTGCACCCGACCGGGCGCAATCCCGGCGCTGCCGACGCGCGCCGAGGTCGAGCGGTTTATCAACGGGTGACAGTCACCTTACCCGGCGATCCCCAGCCGCTGCGCATCGGCACGCAATCCTTCGATAACGTGCCCGATGACTTCATCGAGCGGCATGCCGAGCGCCGCAGCGTTGTGGGTGATCTCGTCGCGGCTCACAGCGCGCGCAAACGCTTTATCCTTCATCTTCTTGCGCACCGCCGTCGCATCGACCTCGAACACGCTCTTCGTCGGGCGCACGAGCGCGACTGCTACCACGAAACTCGACAACTCATCGACCGCTGCAAGCGTCTTTTCCAGCACCGTGTCGCGCGGCACGCCGCTGTAGTTCGCGTGCGACAGGATGGCGCGGCACACCTCCGGCGACCAACCGTTCAGACGCAGGTAGGTCACGCCGACGAACGGGTGCATCTGCAGCGGCGGCGCCGTCACCTGCCCCGTCAGAATGGCTTCGGACGCAGCAGTGGCGTTGTCGCCCGGCGGCGGCATCTGCGGATAGCGCTCAAAATCCATATCGTGCAGTAGACCAATCGCCCCCCACAGATCGGGATCGGCGCCGTTCAGTTGCGCAAAATGGCGCATCGACGCTGCAACGGCATAGCAGTGCTTGCGCAATTGTTCACCCTGCACCCACTCGTGCAGAATCGCAAACGCGCGATCAGTGTACGTCACGAATCCCTCCGTCCAGACGAATCGGCAGAATCCAGCATGTGCAATGGGCGTTCAACCAGCGGGCGCAGTGCAGGCGCATCACGTGTCGCCGCCTCCCAGACGATGTCTCTGTCAATGTTGAAATAGCCGTGAACCAGAATGTTGCGCATTCCTATTATCTTGTTCCAGGGAACATCCGGCGCTATAGCGCGCACTGCATCAGGCAACGTCCGTGTATCCTCGCCAATGATGTGCAAATGAAGCAGGAACCGCGCCTGAAGCAACTCATCCTGCTCGAAAGCGGCTCGATCTCGATCACGGTACCGCTCAATCGCGTCAATGGCAGACAGCATGTGGCGCAGACGCTCGACGGGACGCCTCATAGCGCCACTGCCTCACAGAGAACCTCTTCACGCAGATGCATCTTGAGACCATGTTCCGTAACAACTTATCCTGATCGAATATGGCGCGCTTGTGAGCGCGATATTTTTCAATCTGCTCAATTGTAGCAAGTATATCGTGCAAGACGCGCTTTTGCGCATTTCATAACGGTACTGCCTCTGTGAGCGCACGGCTGCACAGGCGCGGTTTCAGTCCGCCCTCATTCACCACATCGACCGGGCATCCCAGCAGTTCTTGCAGATCGAACAACAATGCCGCGTGATCAAACAAACTGCGATCAAGATCGAACTCTACCAGAAAGTCAACATCACTCTGCTCATCGGCATCGCCGTGCGCCATCGAGCCAATATGCGCACATTGCGCGCGCCATGCTGCGCCGCAATCGCCAGGATTTCAGCGCGTTTCCCTCGAACCAGTTCCGCCAGCGTCCTCATCATCACCATTCCTCCGCAACCCTAACCCCTACCCCCTGACTCTCACTCGCCACGCATGGTAAAGCACAATACTTCCGGCGACCGCCACATTCAGCGATGCAATCTGTCCGCGCATGGGCAGGCGCACGAGAAAATCGCAACGTTCGCGCGTCAGGCGCGCCAGCCCCGGTCCCTCCGCACCGAGCACCAGCGCCAGCGGCAGGTCGAGATCGACCTCATCAAACACCTGTGCGCGTTCATCGTCCTCAACCCCCACAACCCACACGCCGGCATGCTGCACCCGTTCGATCGTCGCCGCAAGATTAGTGACGACCGCGATTCGCAGGTGCTCGACCGCTCCTGCCGACGCATTCACCACGGCTGGCGTGATCTCTGCTGCGCGTCTGCCGGGAATCACGACGCCGTGCACCCCGACGACCTCAGCCGTCCGCAGGAGCGTGCCGACGTTCTGCGGGTCCTGAATGTGGTCGAGCATCAAGAGGAGCGCCGGTTCGCTGCGTTCTTCCGCAAGCGCCAGGCACTCATCGAGTTCGACGTAGGGATAGTCGCTGCACTCGAGCGCCACGCCCTGATGGTTCACATCGAGTGTGCGTCGGTCGAGGTCGCGGCGGTCGATCCGTTCGACCGGCACGCCGATCTCGCCGGCGATGCGCACAACGTCACCGAGCGTACCGGTCTCCTGTGCGCCAGCCGAAACGAACAGGCGCTGAAAGGTGCGTCGTCGGGCGCGCAGCGCCTCACGCACCGCATTACGACCATACAGCAGATCAGCCATAGGAGGCAATCTCGACGTTACAGACCGAGCGCATTTTTGATGCGCCCGAAGAAACCTTCATCGCGCTGATTGCCAATCGGCTCCTTGTCGAGCGAGCGCGCGAGTTCTTCAAACAAGCGGCGTTGATAGTCATTCAGGTTGGTTGGCACAACCACGCGCACGACCACGATCTGATCGCCGCGCCCGCTGCCGCGCAGGAACGGCACGCCTTTACCGCGAATGCGGAAGACGGCGCCGCCCTGGACGCCAGGCGGAATGTGCAGGCGCTCTGTCCCATCGATAGTTGGCACATCAACCTCGGCGCCCAGCGCTGCCTGCGCCACATTGAGCGGCAATTCAAGAATGATGTCGTTGCCTTCGCGGACGAAGTACGGATGCGGCTGAACATCGATGACCACATACAGGTTGCCATACGGTCCGCCGCGTGGACCGGCTTCGCCCTCGCCGCTGATCCGGATCTGTGACGAACTATCGACGCCAGGCGGCACGCGCACCGTCATTTTGCGCGTCTGGCGAACGCGCCCTTCGCCCCGGCATTCACGGCACGGGATAGCGATAACCGTCCCCTCACCGCGGCACATATCGCAGGTAGTGACCGTCACCATATTGAAGAGCGGCGCGCGCTGCCGGATCTCGCCGAGACCGCCGCACTTCGGGCAGCGCACTGGCTCGGTGCCTGGTTCGGCGCCGCTGCCGCGACATGCCTGGCAGGTTTCCATCCGGCGATACTCGATCGTTTTTTCGACGCCGAAGATCGCTTCCTCGAACGAAATCGACAGCGTATAGCGCAGGTCGGCGCCACGCTGCGGGCCGCGCTGCGTCCCGCGCATCGTTCCGCCGAAGAAGGTCTCGAAGATCGAACTGAACGGATCGGCGCTGGCGAAGGGGTCGAAACCTGGCGCAGCGGTAGGACCGGCATGGCCGAACCGATCGTACATACCGCGCTTCTCCGGGTCGGACAGCACCTCATATGCCTCGTTGATCTCTTTGAATTTCGCCTCCGCATCCGCCGCTTTGTTGACGTCGGGGTGATACTGACGCGCCAGGCGACGAAACGCCTTCTTGATCTCGTCTTGCGAGGCGTTGCGCTGAACGCCCAGCACTTCGTAATAGTCGCGCTTTACTGCCATAGATCGCCTCAGCAACGCTCAACGCACGTCATGTTCGTGATCCGCATCCCTGTCGCCAGCGCTGCGCGCGTCGATTGTCTGCATGGCGCGCTGCACCACGACTGTAAGTTCTGCCGTCCGGTTCCGGATCTCATTCGCGTCATCACCCTCGATCGCCAGCCGCACTGCGGCAATCCGGTCGCGCGCCTGCGCCTGCAAGGCTTCGTCGATCGCGTCCCCCGTTTCGCGCAGCAGGCGTTCCGCGTTGTAGATTGCGCTATCCGCTGCATTCCGTGCCGTGATCAGGTCACGCCGCTGGCGGTCCTCTTCGGCGTGCTGTTCCGCCTCCGCGATCATGCGCTGGATTTCGTCTTCAGACAGACCTGATGACGCTGTGATGGTAATATGCTGTGCAGCGCCGGTGCGCTTATCCATCGCCGAGACGTTCAAAATGCCATTCGCATCGATATCGAACGTCACTTCAATCTGTGGTACGCCGCGTGGCGCTGGCGGGATGCCGTCCAGCACGAACCGGCCAAGCGATTTGTTGGCGCGCGCTTCGACGCGCTCACCCTGCAACACGTGGATCTCAACGCTGCTCTGGTTATCCGAAGCAGTGGAGAAGATCTGTCCCTTCCGGGTTGGGATCGTCGTATTTCGTTCAATGAGCGGCGTCATCACTCCGCCGAGCGTCTCGATGCCGAGCGTGAGCGGTGTCACATCGAGGAGCAACACGTTCTCCACCTCCCCTGCGAGCACGCCAGCCTGGATCGCCGCGCCAATCGCCACCACCTCATCCGGATTCACGCCCCGGTGCGGTTCGCGGTTGAAGAAACGTCGCACCATCTCCTGCACGGCAGGCATGCGTGTCTGCCCACCGACGAGCACCACCGCGTCGATATCGTTCGGGCGCATCCCGGCATCGGCAAGCGCCTGGCGCATCGGCCCAATGGTGCGTTCGATCAGATCAGCGGTCAGTTGCTCCAGTCTGGCGCGGGTCAGTGTCATATTCAGATGAAGCGGCCCGCTGGAATCGGCAGTGATGAACGGCAGACTGATTTCAGTCTGCACAACCATCGAGAGCTCCTGCTTGGCTCGCTCGGCCGCCTCCTTCATCCGTTGCAGGGCTGCCCGGTCTGTGCGCAGGTCGATGTTGTGCTCTTTCTGAAACGTGGCCGCCATCCATTCGATGATGCGCTGATCGAAATCGTCGCCGCCAAGGTGCGTATCGCCGTTGGTGGCTTTTACTTCGAAGACTCCGTCGCCGAGTTCGAGGATCGAAATATCGAAGGTGCCGCCGCCAAGATCATAGACCGCAATCAGATGGTTATGCGTGTTCTGGTCGAGACCATACGCCAGCGCCGATGCCGTCGGCTCGTTGATGATGCGCAGCACCTCAAGCCCGGCAATCCGCCCGGCGTCGCGCGTCGCCTGGCGCTGGCTGTCGTTGAAATAGGCGGGAACCGTAATGACCGCCTGCGTCACCGGTTCGCCCAGGTACGCCTCAGCGTCGGCCTTGAGTTTTTGCAACACGAACGCCGAAATCTCCTGCGGACTGTAATCGCGCCCGCCCATGTGCACCCAGGCATCGCCATTCGGCGCTTCGACCAGGCGATATGGCGCCAGCGCCCGGCTCTTCTGCACCGCCGGATCGGACAGTTTGCGCCCGATGAAGCGTTTGACCGAGAAGATCGTGTTTTCCGGGTTCACCACCGCCTGCCGCCTGGCAGTCTGCCCGACCAGACGTTCCCCTGCCTTATTGACTGCGACGACCGAGGGGGTCAGACGGCTCCCCTCGGCATTGGCAATGACCACTGGTTCGCCGCCTTCCATCACTGCGACGACGGAGTTGGTCGTGCCAAGGTCGATACCAATGAATTTACTCATTTGCAATCTCTGAAGCTGATGGTTGCTTCCGCCCCTGGCCGACCTTCACCATCGCCGGTCGCAGCACGCGGTCGCGCAGCATATAGCCGCGCTGGAGTTCGGCGATAACTTTGCCATCCTCGCCATCCTCCGACGGCTCGTAGATAATCGCTTCGTGGCGATTCGGATCGAACGCCTCCCCTACGGTTTGCATCCGGGTGACCCCCTCGCTTTCGAGGATCGTCTGCAACTTTTGCGGAATAAGTTTGAACCCGCCGTACCAGGGCGTCTCGGCGATTTCAGGCGTCGCACTCGCCATTGCGCGCTCGAGATCGTCCATTACCGGCAGCAACTTGAGCAAGAGGGCCGCGCTGGCATTGCGGATCAGATCGGCGCGCTCCTGTTCCGTGCGGCGCTTGAAGTTTTTATAATCCGCCACAGCGCGCAGCCAGTTATCCCGCAATTCGGCTTTCTCACGCTCCAGTTCGGCAATCCGCGCCTGAAGATCCTCGATGCCCGGAGGCGCTGCGCTTTCCGTAACAGGCGCCTCGGTTGCGACGACTTCCTGCCCATCAGGGGGCGTTTCCGGCTGCTCAGGATGGGGCACTGGTTGCAATTCTTCAGACATTGGCATCAACCTCCCTCAGAGGGACGATTCTTATGGTTCTACTTCCCAGCGGCTCGCGCCTTCAATGCCGTAGAGTTCCGCCAGCAGATCGCTCATCACGGCAGAGATATAGCGCACCGCCGAAATGGCGCGTGGATATGCCATGCGCGTCGGACCAATCACGCCGAGCACGCCAACAATCTCGCCGCCGCCGTAGCGCGAGAGCACGACGCTGTACTCGCGCATTTCATCATAACTATGCTCGCCGCCGATCACCACCTGCACGCCGCTGCTGGAAAGCGCCCGTGGAATGAGCGTGCCGAGCGCGCGCCGGCTCTGCAGGATTTCGACCATCCGGCGCACCCGTTCGACCTGCGAGAACTCTGGCTGGTTCAAAATCTCGATCAGCCCGTCACTGTGAATATCACTGTTCAGATGCTCATTGAACTGGTGCATCGCCTTGACGATCAGATCGAGCACCTGGCATGCAAGCGCATCACCGCCTGGAGGTTCCTGGGCGCGTTCGTGTTCGAGAAACTCCTCAACACGCTCCACCGGCGCGTCGGCGCAACGCTCGTTGATACGCGCCGCACAGCGGCTCAACTCCTCCTGCGCCAGCGCCATGTCGAGCGTGAGCGTCTGTTGGCGGATCGTCCCATCGTGCAGCACCAGCACCATGAGCGCCGTCGTATCGTGGATCGAGATCAACTCCAGGCGCTTCAGGCGCGCCTGGTGCGCGCGCGGCGGCGTGACAACCGAGGCATTCTGCGCCGTGTGCGCCAGCACGGCGCCCGCCAGTTGAATCCACTGATCGAGTTCACTGCGCACCTGATAGAACTGGTGCCGGATGGTGCGCTGCTCGGTCGCCGACAGTGGCGAGCGATCCATCAGGTTCTCGACAAAATAGCGATACCCGGCATCGGTCGGCACGCGCCCGGCCGATGTGTGCAGGTGCGTCAGATAGCCAAGCTCTTCCAGCGCCGCCAATTCATTCCGCACGGTCGCAGGCGATACATTGAGTCTGTATTTGCGCACCAGCAGCTCCGAGGCGACTGGCTGCGAACTCTCAATGAACTCCTGGATCGCCAGTTTCAGGATCAGCTGGCGGCGATCGGTCAGATCGGTCGTCATAAACTGTTCCTCTGGCATGGTCTCTTCGAATCTCTTCCCGCCTCGCTTTTCCTCCAGAACCCGTCCCGTCCATCTTTTAGCACTCTCGACCGGTGAGTGCTAGCATTCCAGGCTAAATGATTGGCGTGCCTTCGCACGCCATGACGCATACTATTGTATCATACTTCTCACATGCTCTGCAACGATGGATCAGAAGGAGAGGCGCTCAGTGGAATCGCTCATTGTCATTATTGTCGCCGCCATTGCTGTGTACATCGTCTTCAAGATACTGACGGGAATCATCCGGTTCGTCATCTCTCTGGCAATCGTTGGGGTTGTGATTTTTCTCCTGCTCCAGTTTCTTTCCTGAATGGCGCCAGCCTGGGGTAAAGACGACGGTCGCGCGCAGCGCGCTCCTGTATGGACGTCCATACTCCAGGCATGGCGTGTGACAGAACACGGATGTGCGCCGATGGAAACGGATGTCGAATGGATGGGGTCACGCGCCTGGCGCCTTTGAAGCCGGCGCCGCACACGATGTGCTGACGCTAGCGAACCACATTGCCGTGCAGGAGAAGATAGATGAAACTGGACAATGTCTTTGCGCAGTATCTGAACGATCTTGCTGCTACCAATCACCGTGGAGATGCGCGGGAAGAGAGTTTCTATCCGGCGCTCAGCGCCTTGCTGAACGAGGTGGCGCGCGCTATGGGGCGTACCAATGTGCACGTCACGACGCTGCCCCGATCCACCGATGCCGGCAATCCCGATTTCCGCATCTGGAACGGTGTGGATCGTATTATTGGCTACGTCGAGGCAAAAAAGCCAACTGAAGAATATCTCGACCGGATCGCGGAGTCAGATCAACTGCGCCGCTACCGCGCGACGTTTCCCAACCTGATCCTCACCAATTTCCTGGAGTTTCGCCTCTATCGGAACGGGGAACAGGTCGACGCGGCATTGCTGGGCAGACCGGTTATGCTGAACCGCTTGCGCATGGCGCCGCCTGCCGAGCAGGTCGATGCGCTGGCGCGCCTGCTGGACAGATTTCTGCGTTTCGACCTGCCTCGCACGTTCTCCGCCGAGTCGCTGGCAGTGGAACTGGCGGTGCGTACCCGCTTTCTGCGCGATATCGTGGCGCGCCAGCTGGATGATGAGCAGAATGCGCCTGAACCTGGACCGCTGAGCGGCTTCTTCGAGGCGTTCCAGAAGTTTCTCATTGGCGACCTTACTCGGGACGACTTCGCCGACCTTTATGCGCAGACCATCACTTACGGGCTGTTCGCTGCGCGCGTGCGATCGCAAGAGCCGTTCAGCCGCCGCGTTGCATTCGACCGCATACCACGCACGATTGGCGTGCTGCGCAATCTGTTTCTTTCCATCTCGCTTGGTGATCTGCCGACTGAACTGGAATGGATTGTCGACGACATCGCACAGGTGCTTGCAGTAGCTGACGCGCCCGGCATTCTATCCGCTTACTTCCGTGAGGGCAAAGGAAGCGATCCCATTGTCCACTTCTATGAAACCTTCCTGGCTCAGTACGATCCTGAGGAACGGGAACGTCGCGGCGTCTACTACACGCCAGAGTCGGTCGTCTCCTACATTGTGCGTTCGCTGCACATCCTGTTGAAAACGGCATTTGGCAAGGACGACGGGCTGGCGTCCGATGATGTAACCCTGCTCGATCCGGCTGCGGGCACTATGACGTTTGTGGCGCGCGCGGCGCAGGAGGCGGTGCGCGAGTTCGAGCGCACGTATGGCGCAGCGGCGCGTGAAACGTTCATCCGCAACCATATCCTGCACAATTTTTATGCCTTCGAGTTGATGATGGCGCCTTATGCCGTGGGGCACCTGAAGATGAGCTTCTTCCTGGAGGAACTGGGTCACCGCCTGGCAGACAATGAGCGGGTGCGTTTCTACCTCACTAACACTCTCGATATGGCGGAACTGGAGCAGAGCCGCCTGCCCGTGGTCGCTGCGCTGGCGGAGGAGTCGCGGCTGGCCGGTCAAGTCAAGCGGCAAACGCCGATCCTGGTGATCCTCGGCAACCCGCCCTACTCTGGCCACTCAGCCAATCGCGGCGAGTGGATCTTGAAGCAGATAGAGACATATAAATGAGTGGACGGCAAGCCGCTGGACGAGAAAAACCCAAAGTGGCTGCAGGACGACTACGCTAAGTTCCTGCGGTTCGCCCAATGGAAGATCGAACAGGCTGGCTGCGGAGTCATCGGGATGATCACTGACCATGGCTATCTGGACAACCCGACGTTTCGCGGTATGCGACAGAGCCTGCTGCGCACGTTCGATGAGATCTACGTGCTCGACCTGCACGGCAATGCGCTCAAGCGAGAACGCACGCCCGACGGCAACCCCGATGAGAATGTCTTTGACATCCGGCAGGGAGTCGCAATTGCGTTCTTTGTCAAGCATGGGAAGAAAAGCGCGGATGACGGCGCGCGCATTCGCCACGCCGACCTGTGGGGCGCGCGCGAGGCGAAGTACGCCTGGCTGGAAGCGCATGACATCGACAATACCCCATGGCGCGACCTTCAGCCGACGTCGCCGTTCTACCTGTTTGCGCCGCAGGATGAGACGCTAGCGGCGACTTACCGAAACTTCGTCGCCATCCCGACCTGTTTCCGGTCAATAGCGTGGGAATCGTGACCGCGCGCGACAATCTGACGATCCGCTGGTCGCCGGAAGAGGTCTGGGAGACGGTGCGGGTCTTCGCGCATATGGCGCCTGAACTGGCGCGCCAGAGTTTTGCGCTGGGATCGGATGCCCATGACTGGAAGGTGACGCTGGCGCAGAAGGACCTGCGCAGTTCAGAACTGGACCGCGCAAACATTGTGCCTGTTCTCTATCGCCCGTTCGATGTGCGCTACACCTACTACACGGGTCGGTCGCGCGGCTTCATCTGCAGGCCGCGACCTGAAGTGATGCGCCATATGCTGGCGGGCGAGAATGTGGCGTTGCTGACGCCGCGCAGGGTCGAACACGTCGGAATCTGGCGGCACGCCTTCTTATCCACGACCATATCGGAGCATGTCGCGGTGTCATTGAAGACGATTGATTATCACTTCCCTCTCTACCGCTACCCCGATGCAGAGTGCCACGATCTCTTCGCGCCTTTGGGGACGACGGAGCGGCAACCCAACCTGAATGCGCAGATAGTCGCGGCGCTGGCTGCTGCGCATGGCCACGAGCCGACGCCGGAAGCGATCTTCTTCTACGTCTATGCTATCCTCTACGCGCCAGCGTACCGCGAGAAGTACGCTGCACTGCTACGGTTGGACTTCCCGCGCATTCCCCTGACGTCCGACAAGCAACTCTTCGATAAGCTGGCGGCGCTGGGCAGCCGGCTAGCAGACCTGCACTTGCTCCGCGCGCCAGAGTTGGACCCGCCGCTGGCGCGCTTCGAGGGCGCTGGCGACGGTCGTGTGGCGAAGGGGAAAAGCCTGCGCTACGATGAGGAGGCGAGGCGCATTTATGTTAATGAGACAATGAGACGCAGTACTTCGCGCCTGTGCCGCCGGAGGTGTGGAACTATCACATCGGCGGCTACCAGGTCTGCCGCAAGTGGCTGAAGGATCGCGTCGAGCGCCAGCTCTCGCTGGCTGAGGTGCGCGTCTGCTGCCGCATGATCACCGCCCTGGCGCACACCCTGGAGATCCAGGCGGAGATCGACGCGCTGTACGCCGCCGTTGAGGAGACGGCACTCCGAAGATGATGGGACACGCACAGGTGTGGAATGAGACAGACTACCATAGCGTCAACTGCTCGGCAATCGGCGACCGGCGAGCATAGTGCCGCAGGCGGTCGCGTTCGTTCCTGCCGAAAAAGCGTCCATCGAGCGTAATGAAGTCGCGCGCGCGCGCGAGCGCCCCGCCAAGCGCCGCAAGGTGCGTCGGGTCGCGGAAGCGCCCTTCACGGCGCAGGCGAAGAATCCGCGCCACGCTCACCGGACCCAGCCCCGGCACCCGCAGCAGTTCGTCGCGGTCGGCGCTGTTCAGTTCGACCGGAAACCGTTCGGGATGCGCCAGCGCCCACGCCAGTTTCGGGTCGATGTGCAACGGCAGGTTGCCTGCCGCATCGTAGGGCAATTCGCGCTGATCGAAGCCATAGCGCCGCACCAGCCAGTCGGCTTCGCGGAGGCGCTGTTCGCGCACGAACGGCGTTGGTGCGCACTGCTCCAGCGGCGTGCCCGCGACCGGCCGAAACGCGCCAAAATAGACGCGACGCAACCCCAGGTCGCGGTAGAGCCACGCGGTTGTCAGCAAGAGATCATGGTCGCTCTCGCCAGCCGCGCCGACCACGAACTGCGTCGCAAGCCCCGCCCGAACGGCGCCCGTCCGGCTCCAGTCGCGCGCCAGCGCCAGCGGCGCGATCAGGTCGCGCAGCCAGTCGCGCTCCGGCGAAATGCGCGCCAGGTGCATTGCGGTCGGCGCTTCCAGGTTCAGGCTGATACGGTCGGCAAGGCGCGCGGCGCGCTCGATTTCCGCTGCCGGCGCGCCGGGCAGCAATTTGACGTGAACATACCCGGCATAGCCGTGGCGCGTGCGCAACGCTGCGACCGCATCGAGCATGCGCCCGGTCGCAGCGGACGGGTTGCCATCGACGCCGGTGGAGATCAGCAGCCCCTGCGCCGTCTTCCGTTCGACGCGCGGCAGAAAGACGCGCGCGAGTTCATCGGGGGTCAGCGCGGCGCGCGGCGTATCGTTGCCGGAGCGCAGCGGGCAGTAGGCGCAGTTCCATTCACAGCGGTTGCTCAGCAACAGCCGGAAGACCGGCAGCGCGCGCCCATCGCCGTCGGCATCGGCAACCATGGCGGCGTCGTTCCACCCGGTTACCGGAGAGGTCGCGCGACGTTGCCCCAGGAACCGATCACAGGCATCGAAGCGCGCCGCCGGCGCCAGAATGGCGAGTTTGTCGTCGAGGTCCATAGGCTATGATTATATATCAGGATGCCTCGATTCCGCCCGGCCTCGACGAGGACCACACAAAGGCGCAAAAACCAACAACGCGCCATCCGCCTGACGGCGCTTGAGGCTCGCACAAAGGCGCAAGGCGCGAAGGTTCTGTATGATACGCCCCAACTCCCGACCTGATCGAGCAGTCTGGGCGGATGACCGGAAGAGGACAGGGGCAACCTCCTTTACATTGGAGAGCGCGTGATCTATACTCATCACAACGATGGGAGCGCGCAACGCGCGCAACGCGCGCAAACACTAACGCACACACCTATCGGCGTCTTGATAGGTGAGGAGGAGACATTGATACGTAAACTGATTCTTAAGCGACTCGACAAGGAAGAGCGCTCTCTAGGCGAATCGGTAGATTACGTGCGCCACATCCTTCGCACTTCACTCCCGGCGTTCTTTAAGTTCGCCTTGTTCACTCCACTCTCTCAACACCGGCGTAAGCTCCCTCCCGCGCCCTACCGCGTCGCGCGAATCGTCGCCACTCAAGATGAGGACTGTGGCTCGTGTGTCCAGATAGAGGTGAATCTCGCTCGGGAGGACGGTGTTCCGGCTGAAGTGGTACGCGCCGTCCTGAACAATCGCCCTGAAGAATTAACGCCGGAACTTGCGGACGTATATCGTTTTGCGAAAGCCGTGGTGGAGGCTAGCGACGGGGAGGCAGAGTTTCGAGAGCGCCTGCGTGAGAGGTATGGGGAAGAGGGGCTTGTGGAGATGGCTTTGGGTATCGCTGCGGCGCGCGTGTTCCCGGTGACGAAACGGGCGCTCGGGTACGCGACGAGTTGTGCGCTCGTCGAGATGAAGGTGTAAGCGGCATGACGGGCGGGGTGCGTGAGAGAGCTGCCTGCCGATGAGTTGCAGCCGACGCGCTCCGCAAGCGGCTGACGCTTGCCGTTAGCCCGCCGTGTTCATGCGCACAGAAACCTGGATGTATGGTATGATGGCGATGCTCATGGCTTTCTGATGAGGAGAAGGACATCGCTTCGACAGGCTCGACGCGCCGCATGCCGAAGCGTGAGCGCGGCTCAGGGTCTGGCAAAGGGCGCCGCTGCGCCCCAATGAACGAGCCGATGGTTCATCGTGGGGCGCTTCCGGCTCACCATATTGCATCATCGCCCCTTGAGCGCCACGCGCTCATTTCAATCGGAGATCATGACCGTTCGTCGACGCATCATTCAGTTCATCGCCCTCCTCTGCACCATTCCCCTCCTGCTCATCCAGTTTCGGCTCTATCTGCCGCCGACGGATGTGGCGGGACCGGGGCGTGTTCCGCCGGATGCGGTTGCGCAACTGCGGTTCTTGCGTGGGGCGCTGGATCGCGGCGCCGGCGAGGAGATGCAGCAACTCTTCCCCGAAGGGTTCTTCTTCAGCCATGTGTTGTACGGTCTTGCGTGGGTCGATGTCGGCGCTGCGGTCGCTGCTGACGACCCGCTGCGCGCGCAGGCGATCGCGGAGGCGTGGCGGGTTGCCGACCGCCTGGATGCGCCGGCGGCGCTCGCGCCGTTCAGTCCCGCCCTCGATCCGCCGTTCGGGGTGTTCGTCGTTGGCTGGGGAACCTGGTTGCGCACAGGAATCCTGACGCTCGAAGCGCCCGATCAGCGCGCGCCGGAGCGGGTGGCGCGGGTGGCTGCCGACTGTGACGCGCTCAGCGCCGCCTTCGCCCGCAGCGCCACGCCGTTTCTCACCTCCTACCCCAACCAGGCATGGCCCGTCGATAGCGTCGTTGGCATTGCCGCCCTGAGCCGGTGCAACGATCGGTTCGCGGCGCGCTACGACGATGTGATTGCGCGCTGGATTGCCATGGCGCAGGAACGCAGCGACCCGGCGACCGGGCTGCTCGCGCACCGCGCCGACCCGCGCAGCGGGCAGCCGATCGAGAGCGCGCGCGGTTCGTCGCAGAGTATTATCGTGCGTTTTCTTCCGGCAATCGATGTGGAGTGGGGATTGGACCAGTACCGGCGTTTCCGGGAGCAGTTCGTCACCACCGTGGCCGGGTTGCCGGGGGTGCGCGAGTATCCACGTGGGCAGGAAGGTAGCGGAGATGTGGACTCTGGTCCGTTGCTGGCAGGGGTCAGCCTTTCGGCAACGACGGTGACGCTCGGCGCAGCGCGCGCGTGGGGCGATGCCCGGCTGGCGGAACCGCTGCGGCTCGGCGGTGAGTTTCTCGGCATGGGGATCGACATTGGCGGCGAAAAACGCTACGCGCTGGGAGTGTTGCCAGTTGGCGACGCATTTCTGGCATGGTCGAAAACCGCGCCGCTCTGGTCGGCGGCGCAACCGGCGCCAGCATTCGACGAGGTTGCCCCCTGGTGGTGGCGATTGCCGCTCCACGCCGTCAGCCTGGCGCTACTCGCTCTGATCTGGCTGCCGTTGCGCCGGTCCGCTCACGCCTCCACCCGGCGGCGGATGATCCTTTCTGGCTGAGGAACTCGATGATCCCGCGCGGATTATGCCGGTCTGGTCTGGGTGCGCCGCCACGCTAGGCGCCAGCTCCCCGTCTGCCACGCGACCGCGCCGATGTCGAGGTGACCGCCGTATGCGCGGTCATCGATGACGTGCGCGGTCTGGCGATGGTCAGTCTGATGCCCTCAGCCGGGTTGCGCGTCGGCGAGGTTGGGGGGACCCTCTACCGGGTGGACCTGACTGTGCCAGAGGTCACTCAGGGAGTTCATTCACCTTCGGGTGCTGGGCAGGGAGCGGAAAGAACGGCTCGTCCATCTGCTGCCTCCGCGCGCCAGACGCTGCTCGCCTGCCTCCAGGCGGACTCGTCGGCGCCGAATCACACCTCGCTCTTTCGTCATCGCCTGAACTGTTCGCGTGGGCGCGCTGCGGGCGCGCCCGTACCGCCATCTGGTCGCCTGGACTGTGCGCGTGGGGATGCTGCGGGCGCGCCCGTACCGCCATCTGGTCGCCTGGAGTGGTCGCGTGGGGATGCTGCGGGCGCGCCCGTACCGCCATCTGGTCGCCTGGACTGTGCGCGTGGGGATGCTGCGGGCGCGCCCGTACCGCCATCTGGTCGCCTGGAGTGGTCGCGTGGGGGCGCTGCGGGCGCGTCCCTACCGCCACCTGGTCGCCTGGAGTGGTCGCGTGGGGATGCTGCGGCGCGCCCGTACCGCCATCTGGTCGCCTGGACTGTTTGCGTGGGCGCGCTGCGGGCGCGCCCGTACTGCCACCTGGCTGCCTTAACCTGCCACCCCTTCCCACGTTCAACGTTGAACGCCCTTGCCGCTTCTCAGTTTCTTATCAGCATGCTCCCGGTCCGCTGCGTGCTATAATCGAAAGGCGTCGATTGACTCGGCGCGAGTTGTCGGACTGTACATCTGATGCCCGTGTTCAGCAGCCTTCTGAGGAGATGCCCATGTCGCGCTGGAGCGCCCTCGGGAATCTGTGGTCAACCCTGCGCGAGATCGATGTCGGCGCGATCCGGAATGAAGCAGAACAGCCGCTCAACATTGTCGCCGTCGGGCACGATGCGGCATTGGCGGCGATCGACACGCTGGCGCACCGCGGACCCAACCGCTACCCTCCGGCAGGCGTCACGTCCCTGACGCTTCTCTCATTGCACGATGCCGCTCGCTTTCCTGATCGTCTGAGCGCCGCCGATGCACTCATCCTGGCAGTGGACAGCCGGGTTGGGTTAACGGAGCGAGACGCCGCTGCGCTGAACCAGATGGACCGCCTGCCGCGTCCCGCTCTGCTGGTACTCCTCTTCGGAACACGCCTCGCGCCAGGGAGCGCGCCGCTGCCGGCGTCTGCCGCCGCACACGCCGTAACGATCCCAGACATCGACCATGCCGATGCGACGCAACGTTTCACCAGCAATCTGCTCGAACGTCTGCCGGCAACGCATCATCTCGCGGCAGCGCGCCGGTTGCTGGGCGTTCGCTCCATCTATGCACGTCGCCTGATCGACTCAACGTCGATGACGAACGCCACCTATGCGCTGGCATCGAGCCTGCCAGAACAGATACCGATCCTGGGCATCCCGTTTGCTGTCGCCGATATTCTGGTGCTTACCAAGAATCAGGCGATCATGGTCTACCGTCTGGCGCTGGCGTATGGCGCGCCGCCTGATTTTCGCCAGCGCATCGCCGAAGTGGCGCCTGTCATCGGCGGCGCCTTCGTCTGGCGCGAAATCGCTCGCACTCTGGTTGGGCTGGCGCCAGTCTGGGGGATCGTGCCGAAAGTCGGTATTGCCTACGCTGGCACGTATGCGACCGGTGTGTCGGCCTGGCGCTGGTACGAAAAGGGGGAACTGGTTCCGCGTGAGGAACTCAAACGCATTGCTCACGAAGCGCAGACGATCAGGCAGGAAAAAGCCCGCGAGGTGATCGCACAGGCACAGACGACCCGGGAAGCGACGGGCAATGCAGTTAAGGAAGCGGCAAGCCGCGTGACCAGCCTGGGTGATCGGATTCGAGCGCACAGTCGTCACACAATGCGGCGTGTGCGCAATCGCCTGCCAGCGCGCTTTCGCTCTGCGAAACACGCCGACGACTCAGATCGACTGCCGGAGGAGCAGTAATTGTGGAACGTTTTATCATCGAAGGTGGTCACCGTCTTAGCGGCAGCATCCGACCGTCCGGCAACAAGAATGCTGCACTTCCGTTGCTCGCTGCGACCCTGTTGACCAATCACGAAGTTGTGCTGCACAACATTCCGCAGATCGGCGATGTTGCCGCCATGATTGGCTTGCTGGAGCGGCTTGGCGCGCGTGTCGAGCGTCGCGGCTCGCACAGCTGGGCAGTGCATGCCGGTGGAGTCGGCGCTGCTGAACCCGATCCTGCGCTGGCGCGCAAGATTCGCGCCTCGGTGCTGCTCGCCGGTCCGTTGCTGGCACGGCGCGGGTACGCGACGATCCCTCGTCCTGGCGGCGATATGATCGGGCGACGACGACTCGACACGCACCTCAACGCGCTGCGTGATCTCGGCGCCGCCGTCGAAGTCACGCCAACTGCATATATTCTGCGCGCCGAACGGTTGCGCGGCGCTGACATCTTTCTCGACGAAACGAGCGTCACCGGAACCGAGCAAGCGATTATGGCCGCCGTGCTTGCCGAAGGCGACACCATTATCAGCAACGCCGCCTCAGAACCGCATGTCCAGGACCTCTGCCATTTTCTCAATCGCCTTGGGGCGCGCATCGAAGGGATCGGCACTAATCGCCTGTTCATTCAGGGCGTGTCGTCGCTCAGCAGCAGCGAGTACACTATCGGTCCCGACTTTATGGAGGTGGCGTCGTTCATTGGGCTGGCGGCAGTGACTCACAGTGCGCTGCGGATCGTTGGCGCGCGCCCGTCCGAGCACCGCATGACGCGCATTGCATTCGGACGGCTGGGGGTCGCCTGGCGCGACGAAGGGGACGATATCATCGTGCCTGCCGAACAGGAGTTGTGCGTCCGCGACGACATGCACAATGCGATCCCGAAGATCGACTCATCCCCCTGGCCCGGTTTCAACCCCGATCTGATCAGCATCGCCATTGTGGTCGCCACGCAAGCGCGCGGCACGATTCTGATCTGGGAAAAAATGTTCGAGAGCCGGCTCTTCTTCGTTGACCGGCTCATCGGTATGGGAGCGCGGATTGTGCTGTGCGACCCACACCGCGTTGTGGTCGTCGGTCCGAGCCAGTTGTACGGCGAGCCTGACGGATTGCCAAGCCCGGATATTCGGGCGGGCATGGCGTTGCTGCTGGCGGCGCTCTGCGCTCAGGGGCGCAGCGTTATCTACAACATCGGTCAGATTGATCGCGGCTACGAGCGGATCGATGAACGCCTGCGCACCCTGGGAGCGCACATCGAACGCGCCCGCTGATCAATCTCGCAGGCGGTAGACGACCAGTGGCTGCCCACCGCTCAGATCGCGCAGCACCACCTCGATGTCGTCGCCATCAACCGCGCCGCGGCTGAGTGGATCAAAGTTGCGCTTACCTTCGATGTAGTAGTAGTACACCTCGCCATTCAGACGAAAACCGCGCATGTTGCTGGAGCGCACGACGATGCCTGGCGCTGCTTCGACCAGTGGATCTTCGACGGTTTCATCCAGGCGCGATTGAACCGCTGCGCGGAGGGTCTCCGCCTCGAGCGGCGGGAGCGATGTGTACGGTGTGAATAACAGCGCCGCCAGAGCGATGAGCAGCGTACTGAACAGCAGCATGTTGACAGCAAACAACATCCGGTAGAAGCGAATGCTGCTCGATGGAGCAACAGGCGTTTCACGAACGACCGCAGCTGGCGAATACGGCGCCTGGATCATAGCATGCCTCCTCAGGCGTTTATGCAGCGTGCTCATCCTGTTATAATCAACGGTGACATCAGTGTATATTCGCGCGTGCAGAAACACGATGTTCACTGGCTGAAATGTCGCTGAGAATGTTCTCATTCACGCATTCCATGCGGAGTCATCGCATCCTTGCGGCAACCACCATCGCGCTGGGGATAGCGGAAGGTGCGCTGATCGCACGGCTTGTCCTGCGCCTTTTCGCCGCTCGTCCTGATAATCCTGCGGTTCAGGCGCTGTACACTCTCACACACCCGGTGATTGCACCGCTGCAAGCGCTCGATGCCGGGCAACCGCAGTATGGCGCGTCACTCGAATATGCGACGCTCGCGCTACTGCTCGTGTTGCCGCTTCTCACGGCGTTCGTGTGGAGATGGACCGGAAATCGCTCGCCAGAAGCTTAGTTCCTGGTTCTCAGTTCTCAGTTCTCAAGCAGGAGAGTTCTATGGACCCGTTGCAGTTGCTGATACTGCTGGTCATTGCCGGAATCTGCGGCGCCGTCGCTGAATTGATTGTCGGTTTCAGCCCGCCAGGGCTACATGTGATGCTGGTGTCGATCATCGTCGGGGTGATCGGCGCATTTATCGGCGGCTGGATCGGCGGCTGGATTGCCGGAATGCTCGGTCTGCCGCCAATAACGGAGATTCGGGTCGGCAATATGCGCCTCAATCTGCTGTATACCATTCTTGGATCGACGCTGCTGCTGGTGATTCTCCAGGCGCTGCGCAGTGGACGGCAATGGTTCTCGGTCAAGAGGTAGAGGTCAGGGGTTAGGGATTGAGGGCGGGAAGGCTCACGCGAAAGACCATTTCGTCGGCATACCGATGGACGGTCAGTGTGCCGTTGTGTTGTTCAACAATACTGTAGCTCAGCGGCAATTCAATACCGTTCGCCTCACCGCGCACAGGACCGTCTGGTTCGAACAGCCGGGGCAGATCGGCGTCATCGATGGGAACGCCGGTGTCGGCAAACTCCACAATTGCCAGAGACGCCGTATGGTCGATTTGCTGACAGGTTCGAACTGTCAACCGCCCCCCGCGTGGCATGGCATAGGCGGCATTGAGGATCAGGTTGTAACAGGCATAGCGCAAATGACCGGCGAATCCTGGCACACGCAGATCGTCGGACGTAAATTCACGACGCAGATCGATCATGCGTTCGCGCAGAATATCGTCGGCTTGCTGCAGCGCCTGATCGAGAATCCGGTGGAGCGCAACCGGACGTTTTCCCTGTCCCGATGAACGGTACAGATCGAGCATGCGCCGCACGCTGGCAATCACATGTTCCGTTTCCTGCTGCGCCAGCGCCAGATAGCGCTGGCGTTTCTCATCGTTGAGCGGGCGATGCTGCAACAGATAGAGCGTACTGGCAATCGCCTGGAGCGGATTATTGATCTCGTGGGCAAGCGCAGCGGTCAACCGGCCCACCAGCGCCAGGCGCTCCGTATGCGCCTGATCGATCTGCCGCATGCGCTGCTCCAGTTGCGCTTCGCATTCGGCGGCACGGTTGAGCGTGGCGTTGACCAGCGCTGCTGCTGCTTGCAGACACGCACTGATCTCGACATCGTTGTTCGCGCCATCGGGCAACGCTGCGATGATGACCCCCTTGGCTGGCGGTGAAGCGAAGGGCGCACAGATCAGCGAAGCGCCGGTTGCCAGGGTTCGTTCCCAGGAAGCAGGCACAATGCCGCCTGCCGAAGATACGAGTACACATTGCTGCGCGAGCGCTTCACCACAGAGACCTCCCGTCAACGCCAGCGCAAGCGGCAGTGCTGGCGCTCTTCCAAACGACGCTGCTCGCCTGACGCGCAGCGTATCGTCTTCTACCGGTATGACGTAGCCGCGCAACAAAAACGGCGCCGCATCGAGCCGCGTCGCCATCACACCCGGAGTCTCGGCAGCGGTGCGGCACTGCGCCAATGCCAACCCGGTCTGCGCAATCCACGCCAGATGCCCGGTACGCTGCGGCAAGGGGAGATTTTCAATCAGACTGCACTGTCGGCTTTCGCTCTGTTCCGAGAGTGCAACCCTGGTTGGATCCTGTTGCGTCATGTTCAACTACCATGGCGTCGGCGCAGTTCAGCCCAGATATCCTCAAGCGTCATACCCTGGTGTTGCAGCAATACCAGCGTGTGGTACACCAGGTCGGCGACTTCCCAGGCAATCTCGGCGGGTGCGCCGTTTTTTGCCGCAATAATAACTTCCGCTGCTTCCTCACCGATCTTCTTGCCAATCCGATCAACCCCTCCCATGAGCAACTTTGTGGTATACGAGCCCTCTTTCGGGGCGGATGCACGCTGTGCAACAACACCGGCAAGGTCGGTGAGAATAACGGAAGAAGGTGCACGTGTTTCGGTCAGATCGCCGTCGAGGGTACGATGAAAGCAACTGACGCGACCGGTGTGGCACGTCGGTCCAGCCGGTTCTGCCAGCGCCAGCAGTGCATCGCCATCACAGTCCTGCCGGATTTCGACCAGACGCAGGACGTTGCCGGAGGTATCACCCTTGCGCCAGAGCGCCTGCCGGCTCCGGCTCCAGAATGTCACCATGCCTGACACCAGCGTTTGCTGCAATGCCTCTTCGTTCATATATCCCAGCATCAGCACCTCGCCGCTTCGTGCGTGCTGGACGACAACCGGGATCAGCCCTGCCGCATCGAACCGCATACCAAATCCATCCTAGTGCAAGAAGTGGCGTCTGCCGGTGAATACCATCGCCATGCCGAGCCGGTTGGCGACCGCGATCACCTCGTCATCGCGCACCGACCCGCCAGGCTGAATAACTGCCGTCGCTCCAGCCGCCGCCGCAATCTCGACGCTGTCGGGGAATGGAAACAGCGCATCGCTGGCAATGACCGATCCGGCGAGCGAAAGACCGGCGTTCTGCGCCTTCCACACCGCTACCCGTGTGCTATCGACGCGGCTCATCTGCCCGGCGCCGACTCCCAGGGTGCGATCAGCGGCGGCAAACACGATCGCGTTCGACTTGACATGCTTCACGACGCGCCAGGCGAACCGTAGCGCCGCGTGCTCGGCATCGGTTGGCGCGCGCTGCGTCACCACCTGGAACGGCGCCGCATCGAGCGGCGCAAGGTCTGGTTCCTGCGCCAGAATGCCGCCGGGCACACTGTGGTACGCCAGCCCGCGCGCCTGACCGACAGGGCGCAGGGCGCGCATCAGGCGCCGATTTTTCTTCTTGCGCAACAGCGCCAGTGCATCATCGGCGAAGGCTGGCGCAATGACGATCTCGGAGAAAATCTCATCAATCGCCTGCGCCAGCGGCAGATCGAGCGTCTGATTCACGGCGATGATGCCGCCAAACGGCGCTTCTCGGTCAGTGGCGAACGCCTTCTCCCAGGCTTCGAGCGGCGTGGCGCCAACTCCGACGCCGCACGGGTTCGTATGCTTAACAATTGCCAGCGCTGCCCCTTCTGCCGAATCGAACTCCTCGATTAGGGACTGCACCGCAGCAATATCGAGGATATTGATGTACGACAACTCGCGCCCGTGCAGTTGCGCGAAGAACGCATGAAAATCGCCGTAGAGCGCCGCTCGTTGATGCGGATTCTCACCGTAGCGCAGATCCTGCGCCTTGCGAAACGCCAGCGGCAGCGTCTCCGGGAAGAGTTCATCAGCGAGATACCCGGCGATAGCGGCATCATACGCAGCAGTATGAGCAAATGCACGCGCCGCCAGGCGTCGCCGCAGATCAGGCGTCACCGTTTCGGTGCGCAACGCCGTCAACACCGTGTCGTAATCGCCAGGGCTGACCACCACCAGCACCGACTCGTGATTCTTGGCGGCGGCGCGAACCATGGCAGGACCGCCAATGTCGATCTGCTCGATCGCTTCCGCCAGAGTGACATCGGGGCGGGCTATCGTCTCGCCGAAGGGATAGAGATTGACGACTACAAGATCGACCGGCGCAATGCCGTGGACATCAAGCGCTGCCATGTGGTCTGGATCATCGCGGCGCGCCAGAATACCGGCGTGAATGGCGGGATGGAGCGTTTTCACCCGCCCATCGAGGATCTCGGGAAAACCGGTGACATCGCTGACCGGTCGAACCGGAATGCCAGCCGCAGCCAGCGTTCGCGCCGTATTGCCGGTCGAGACGATCTCAAAGCCGAGATCGACGAGACCGGCGGCAAACGCTTCGATGCCGCGCTTATCAGAAACGCTTATGAGCGCACGCACTCCGCGCCTCCATCACAGCATGTCTCAGTAAGGCTAACGCAAAGGCACAACATCTTACGGTCAATACCATGCACATTGCGAGGTTTATTGTACCACAGAGCATAATGTGCAATGTCCTGACCGTGAGACTCTGTTGTCAATCCGCGCAATGTCAGCGCGGCTGCCAGACCTCGACGCCTGCCAGCAACGATCTGATCTGCTGCGGGAAACGGTCGAAATCGATCGGTTTGCCAATGAAACCATCGAACCCGGCGGCGCGGGCGCGCGCCTCGTCCTGCGGCAGCACATTGGCAGTGAGCGCTGCAATGCGGGTTGTGCGCAGTTGAGGAGACATCCATCGCGTTCCTGGCGTTCAGCAGTTCCATGACGCGATGGAGCAGACGTTCGGGCGTCGTTTCGCCTTTTGCGAGCAGGGCCTTCACGCGCTGCGCGAGATACGCGCGCTCGCGGGTAGTCAGGTCTTTTGCCGAGAGCACAACTACCGGAATGTGGCGGGTATACGGGTCACTTTCCAATCGTTTCAGAATCGTGAACCCATCGATCTCTGGCATCATCAGGTCCAGGATGATCAAGATTGGGTCGCTGCTGGATAATCGTCTCCCAGCCCTGTGCGCCGCTGTTCGCCGTGTGCACCCGGTATGATCCTGCCCGATTGAGACAGGTTTCGATGATTTCGATCTGATTGTGGTCATCATCAATGACGACAGTTGCGCTACTGTCGTTCGCAATTGCATCTCGTCAATCGGTTTGACCAGGTAGGCGCTGGCGCCGAGATGGAACCCAAGGCGCTGCTGTTCAACAATCGTTGCAGCCTGATTATCGCGTTGCAACTGGCTGGCGATGGCGAAGATGGCATATGCCACAATCCACAAACTGCTGGGCCACATACCATCCTGATATGTCTCGCTCATCATCATGCTGGAGTAGCCAAGGTCAGCCGCGAGGAATGCCAGCAGCCCGAGGCTAAACACATGCATGGGGAGCGCGTTGCGCCAGTTGTCGCTCCTGAGCGCAATGCGCACCCCGCCAAACAGGACGATCAGATCGCCGACCGGGTACGCAAGAGTCAGCGCCGTCAGCCATGGATTGTCCATTCCTGCACTGGCGCGCGGCAGAACACTGAAGAACCAGATCAACATGCTGCCGCTCACCAGCACTGCGCTGGCATCAAGCCAGAAGGCAACCTTTTCCGCGCGCTGACGTGGAGCGGTTGGCAACAGGAGCAGACCGATCAGGGTCAGCGGATAGAAAGCAAGCCAGCCGAGATCCGCCCACGAAGCAGCAGGTTCCTGGTGGAGCGCCTTCGTATAAATGAGCCAGATCACGTTCCCCAGCCAGCCAGCGAGGAATGCAGATCCGAAGAAGAGCCAGCTGCGTCGTATTGGTGCAGGCAGGTAAGCAGCACGCGCAACGCGAAACGCGAGCATCGTCGCAATGGCGCTGAAAGACAAATATCCTATTTGTGCCAGCCAGTCGCGCATGCCTGCGTCACCCAAAGCAAGCGCCAGCCAGACAGCGCGGGGCAAAACGTATCATAACAAGCCATTTACGAATGGGAGAGTATCACCAGAGCGTAACCAGTTAGAGCGGGATAGAGGGCAGGTTGCGGGGTTACCGGTAGCGACGTTGCACTGCAACGTCACGAAATCGCACGGGTTGCACGTTGAAGGTTGCAGGTGCAAAGGTCACAGGTCGCAGGTGACAGGCAGCAGGCGAGAAGGTACGAGGGGTGCGGGCAAGAAAGGGCGAAGGCAGAAGGGTCAGGGCATTCCTCACCCTGAATCCCTGAAGATCTGCTCGGCAAATGACCGCATATGCACAAGAGGCTCACGAGCGCGCGCTTCGCCAAATGCGCGGATTGCTGATGCCTCGAAGAGATTGAGCGCCGACATGACCTGTTCACGGGTCGCCGTATCCTGATCGTGGATGCTGGCGCGCACATACGCCTCAACCAGCAGCGCGCGAGCCGGGGGACCGAGCGCCTCCAGAACGATGCGCTCAAGTTCGGGGAACAACGAGTCGGTCAGGTTTGTATCACGTTTTTCGACCAGACCGCTTTCGAGCAGGCGATTCAGAATCTCGCATGTGCGCGCTTCACCCAGGCCGCTCCGCTGCGCAATATACCCGACCGTATTCTTGCCATTCACCATGGTCAGCACGCGCCATTCATCGGCTTCCAGGCTGATCTCGCTGCCGGTGGACACCGGGTTGGGCACGAGGCGCAGGATCGTAGTCATGGAAAGGGTTGGTTCGGGCGCATGCGCCATTGCCTCCTGGCGCATAATGCCTTCCATGATAATCATATTATTGCTCTGAGTGATCGTCGGCTTATCGAGCGTTACGTCTTCGTGGAAGCGGAAGGGACCGGAGGTCAGCGTAAAGAACGTATACGCCGCCTCGAGCGGGGGCAACGACCCCAGGCGGGCGCCAATAATGCGACCATCACGGAAGTAGAGCCAGCCGTCGATCTCTTGCGCGCCGCGTTTGCCCTGGAGATGCACAGCGCCCGACTTATTGCTCAACTCGATCAATTGAATGATATCGGTGAGCGAAAACTCACTCAGATCGCCTGCGAGTGCCATAGCTCACATCCCGGGCGCACAGATCGGAAGGCGCATCACATTCAGGAGTCTGTGCGCACTACAGTTTGCTGATCACCAGTTTACTGATCGCCTTCAATGTATCGAACACCCCGGCGCCGTTGGTCGCCGTTGCTTCGAACCGTTGCCATCCCAGCGTATTCAGGTACTTATCGAGGGTCGCTACCGGAAGCGCACCGAGAACATCGCGTTTATTGTACTGCAAGACGACCGGAAAATCCTGGAAGCGCTTATTCTGCCGCGTAATGTTGACGGCGAGTTCGCGCAGGCTGCGGATATTCTCCTCGAGCTTGTGCTTCTGCGAGTCAGCGACGAAGACGACGCCATCGGCGCCGCTGAGCACTGCGACGCGCGTGCGCTCATACAGCACCTGACCGGGCACCGTATAGAGGTGAAAGCGCGTCTGGAACCCGCGTACCTTTCCAAGGTCGAGTGGCAGGAAGTCAAAGAACAGGGTGCGCTCCGTCTCGGTAGCGATAGACAGCAACTCCCCTTTGGTTTCTTTGGGAACCTGGCTGTGGATGTACTGCAGGTTGCTGGTTTTCCCGCTCATGCCAGGCCCGTAGTAGACGATTTTACAATGAATCTCGCGCGCAGCAACGTTGATCAGAGCCATAGGTCCTCTCGCCTGCATGCCGGCGACCGTGCCATATGGCGCGAAAGCACGGCAGTGGCCGACTAGTCGCGGAACAGGAGGTCAATCGTATCTTCCATCGAAGTGCGGAACGACGAGCCGAGCACATCGTCGCGCGCCTTTTGTTGTTCGCGCACCCGCTCGAGAACCACACTCAGATCATCGGTGGCTTTCTTCGTCAGCACCTTCACCAGGCCGATGTGCGTCCCTTTGTTGAAGATAATGCACAATATCCACTGATCTTCGATCAACGAAATGAAGATATTCTCGCGCACCCCCTGCGTAAACAGTTGGCGGAAGTCCTTCTCGCGCAGCAGTTTGGCAACCTCGCGTGAAGAAGCGAATGTACCGGCGATCAGCGCTCCCAGAGCAGTAATATCCTGGCGTGCAGCATCGCCCTGTGCAGTGATCACCTGACCGCTCTTGTCGAGCAGCAGGACGTAATTGCCGCCGGTGTCTTCGGCAAGGCGCACCAGGCATTCTTCGATGACTTTGATCTCTTCGGCTGGAACTATCTGGCTCGTAAGTTGTGGATCCATGCGGCTCTCCACTCTGCGTGCGGCGGCTTGCACCGGTACAGGCGCGTGCAGACGATGCACTCGCCCGTTCTTCCGCTATTATAGCATACCGCTCGTATTGCAGACGGACCACGGCGCCTGCTGCGATGCGCGGACATGTAGCGCGTCTGCTGCAGTCTACTCCCCATTATACTACACAGTTTCATACCAGAATGTGATCAAAGCGGTAGCGACGTGATTGCAGCCTTGCTACATTTGACGCGCTACGCTTCGTTCTCGACGTGCCGCTCGCGTTCTTTGGGCGGGCGCCCGGTACGAATGTTGCGGAGCGATTGGATCGTGGCTGCCAGCGCCCGATCCGCCCACCCGTAGATCGTTGGGCGACTCTTGCGCAGATCTTCGGCAATCTGGGTAACGTTGGTGCGGTATTCGGGATCGAACGTCGCCAGATTGATGCGCGCCGATGCAACGATCTGTAAAATCTCTTCCTCACTCAGGTCGTGTTCGCGGATGAGTTTCCTGGCTCGCTTACTGCTCAGATCGAGTCGCATAGATGCGCACCTTTAGGCTCGCGCCCTGTGTCCATATGCTGGCGGGCAGGCTCTTGACGAATGGTTTGTACAGTGTGATCATAGCATGAGGAAAACCGGATGTCTAGTGCTATTTGTAAACAGTAATCATCCAACCGCATACTGCGTTCGATTCGGGAAAGCCGATCAGGTAGCGGCTCACGCCACGTCGCTTCATGGGGAAACCCACCTCGAAGCGTGACGACATGTAAGTATTAACAGACCGTCGCCCGCTCGTAAAAATACCCCTGCCCGCCAGCATTCGGATGCTGGCAGGCAGGGGTGTCGGTTGGTTCTGCAAAGAACGATCAGTTGTGCGTCGGGTTGATCAGAATCCGGCGCGGCTTGACTTCCTCAGCCTTGGGGATCTCCAATCGCAGGACGCCATTGTTCAGCGTTGCCTTGATGGCATCAGCCTTCACCGAGCGCGGCAGAGCGACCTGGCGCTGGAAGGCGCCATAGCGCCGCTCGATACGATGATAGTTGCGCCTGGTCTCCTGCGACTCCTGCTTGATCTCGCCCTTGATCGTCAGCAGGCTGTTCTCAACTGTCACTTCCAGGTCTTCGGGCTTCAGCCCGGGCACTGCCGCCTCAACCAGATAGGCGTCCTCAGTTTCGCTCAGGTCGAGCGCCGGAACGAAACCACCCCGCGCCAGATCCGGTCGCACGAAGCTTTCCTCGAACAACTGATTCATCGCCTCGCGCAGGGTCATCATTTCCTGGAAGGGATCCCAGCGAGTCAGGTTCGTCATGGCTTTATCCTCCTTGTTTCAGGTCTATTGGATTGCATTGCTGTATGTGTCGTCGTTTTCTTGCTTCCATTGAGCAGTATAGGCGACATGTGTTAGAATGCCATCTACGGAGCGTTAGAACGATGTTAGACCGGTATGATCAACGGTTGCGGCAGCTTGAGTCGCTGTTGCGCGTCAGTCGTGCGATTACAGCGCAACTCGATCTCGCCAGTGTGCTCAATCTGGTGATCGAGGCGGCGGTCGATCTGCTTGCTGGCAGTTCCGGATTGATTGCTCTGCGCGACGACGACGGCACGACGCGCATCTATGCGGCGCATGGGCTGGCGCGCGAAACCTGGCCCGCGTTCGATGACCTGCTGGCGACGCCGCTCAGCGATCAGCAAGCGCTGGTGCAGCATTTGCGCGAAGCAGGCGTCAGCATCGGGTTGCCATTGCGCCACGCCAGCGCGTTGCCGCTGGTGTTCCGCGGCGCGACCGTCGGGGTGATCTATGTCTTCCGCGCCGCGTTGAACGTCGAGTTTACCGCCGAAGAACATCAACTTCTGACCGCATTTGCTGATCAGGCGGCGATTGCGGTCTCGAATGCGCGCCTGTTCCAGAGCGTCCTGCGCGAGAAACAGCATCTCGATGCGCTCATCGAGAACAGCGCCGATGGTGTTATGATTCTCGATGAGCGCTGGCGCATTACCACGTTTAATCGTGCGATGGAGCAGTTGACCGGCTGGAGCCGCGAGGAAGCGATCGGTCGTCCGTGCGCCGAGGTGCTGGCCATCCACACGCCGCAAGGCGCCAATCTCTGTCTGACCGATTGCCCGTTGCAGCGGCAACCATTCGAGCCTAACCCGGTCGCCGAGGGATGGATCACCACACGGGATGGACGGCGTCTCTACATCCAGAGTCGCTATGCGGCGCAGCGCACTCCACAGGGCGCGTTTCTTGGCTCAATCGCCAACGTTCGTGATGTAACCGAGCAGAAGATCGAAGCCGAGATGCAGAACACGTTCATTTCAGTCATCTCGCACGAATTGCGCACGCCTGTCAGCATCATCAAAGGATACGCCGAGACGCTGGCGCGCCAGGACACGATATGGGACGCCGCGACCCTTCGCGAAGGACTGGCTATTATCATCGAAGAGGCCGATCGTCTGGCGCAGCAGATCGCCACGCTGCTGGAAGCCTCTCGCCTGCAAACCGACAGTATGCGCCTCGAATTGAGCGACTGGTCGGTGCGCCCGCTCGCGGAGCGTGTGGTCGAACGTTTCGCGCCGCAGGCAGGCGATCTGTTCACCCTCGAGATCGATATCCCCGATGATCTTCCGCCGGTGCACGCCGATTACGAGCGCACGCGCACCGTCATGGAGAATCTGGTCAGCAATGCGATCAAGTACAGTCCGAATGGAGGGTTGGTGCGGATTGCAGCACGGGTGAGCGGTGATTTTGCGATCATCTCGGTGAGCGATCAGGGCATTGGCATACCACCCGAAGAGCAGAAAAAACTCTTCCGCCGCTTCTATCGCGTCGATAACCGCCTGCGGCGCGAAACGCAAGGGGCAGGATTGGGGTTGTTCCTGTCGCGTATCATCGTCGAAGCGCAGGGTGGGCGAATCTGGGTCGATAGCCGGCCGGGGCGCGGGTCGCGTTTTTCGTTCACGATACCGCTGGCGACGCCGATACTGAGCGATCAGGCAGCGTCAGACGAAACAGACGCTGCCACGTCGGTCGCTCATCCCGAACCAGCCGTAGCGATGCTTCCTCGCGCGGAACCGCCGTTGCTCGAGGATCACGAGCGTTAAGGAAAGAGCGCATATGTCAGAACTCAAAGACAAATTGATCCTCGTCGTCGATGACGAGCCGCGCCTGGTCAACTTCATGCGCATGAACCTGGAACTCGAAGGATGCCGGGTGATCAGCGCATCGAACGGGCGCGAGGCGCTGGAAAAGGTGCGCGATGAGATGCCAGACGTGGTGCTGCTCGATATTATGATGCCGGTGATGGACGGCTTCGAGACGTTGCGGCGACTGCGACAGGCGTCGTCGGTGCCGGTGCTGGTGCTGACTGCGAAGGACGATGAAGAGGATCGCATCAAGGGGCTGGAACTGGGCGCCGATGATTATATTGGCAAACCCTTCAGCCATCGTGAACTGGTCAGCCGCATTCGCGCCGTATTGCGGCGTCACTACACCCCGCCGCCGGCGCCACAGACGCTGGTCAGGGTCGATGATCGGCTCCAGATCGATTTTGCCCGGCGCGAGGTGCTGGTCAATGGCGAACGGGTCAACCTGCGCCCGACGGAGTACCGGCTGCTGTATCACCTGGTGCAGAACGCGGGGTATGTCATGACTCACGAGCAACTCCTGAGCAAGGTGTGGGGACCGGAGTATCGTGATGAGACGCACTATCTGAGGCTCTATATCACCTATCTGCGGCAGAAGATCGAGGAAGACCCGGCAAATCCGAAGTACATCCTGACCGAACGGGGCATCGGCTACCGTTTCGTCGATTTCAAGCGCGAGGCGCCGACCGTCGAACGTTGAACATTGCACGTTGCACGTTGCATGTTGCACGTTGCACGTTGCATGTTGCACGTTGCACGTTGCATGTTGTACGTTGCACGTTGCCGATGGGAAGGTCGATCTGTTGAACGTTGAATGTTGAGCGTTGAACGTGGGCAGGTCGAAGGTGGAAGGTGGAAGGTGGGTTCCTAACCCCTAACCTGTCAGTTCTCAGTTCTCAGTTCTCAGTTCTCCTTCATTGAACAAAGGTCCCCGCCGAATCACGATGACCCCGAACACCCCGGTTTGTTCGACCACAACGGCGTGGCGCTTCCACAATTCCAGCACAGCCCAGAACGCAACGACGATCTCGACACGTTGTGCAGCGAGTGAGATGATCTCCTCGAATGCAACCCACGGACGCGCCTGTAGGCGGGAGCGAATGCGGTCGATCATCTCGCCGACGATGACGATTTTTGGCGCGGGCAATGCGACGGGCGGCGGGTCGAGCGGCAGCATCAACTGCCGGCGGCGCTGTAGAGCGGCAATCAGATCGGCAACGGTATGGTCGAGCCGTGCAGGACGTGGCGCCAGTGGCGCGGCAAGCCGTGCATACATGCGCCGACCCTCGGAGAGACGCAGCAGAGACGCCAGTTGCCTGAAACGCTGATACTCCTGCAACTGTCGCACCAGCACGTCACCTTCGTCGTCGGGTTCCTGGTCGCTGGCGGCAGGGGGGCGCGGCAGTAACGCCCGTGACTTCAACAACAGCAGACGCGCCGCCATAACCAGAAATGCTGAGAGCGACGCTGGATCCGGCGCGTCCATTGCACGCACGTGCGCAAGGTACTGATCGGCGACATGCGCCAGCGCCACGCGGGTGACATCGAGTTCCTCGCGTTCGATCAGGCGCAACAGTAGATCGAGAGGACCTTCGAAGATCGGCAGGGTGACCGTATAATCGATCGGTTCGATGAACATTGCCGTTCAATTTGCATCGTCTGCTGCGCGCAGCGCTTCGGTGAATGGCGTGGCGCGTCGCTCCGCATAGTCGCGCAAGATTTGCACGACTGCCGGGTGACTGCCCGCAGCCGCGGCATAGGCCACACTGCGCCTTTCGTGGGAGGCATGGAGCGCAAATGGATAGAGCAAACCGCGTCCATCACGCGCTGCGCGTTCGTACAGGCCAGGCGCATAGTGCTGCACCACCACAATCAACCCATAGTAGAGCAGGGGAATTGCCCGACCTTCCTCATCGACCTTGCCGCAATCGTGGAGCAATGCCGCCTGCAGGAGATATGGGTTGGCATGACCTGCGCGCCACAGCGCGTGGTAGACATCGAGGCTATGGCGCTGAACGAACCGCGGCATCCGCTCGAAGCGCAGCAATTGCGGGTCGCTCAGCACACGAACCAACAGCACTCGTTCTTCCAGATGAATAATCGCGATCAGGGCTGAGATGAACTGCCGGATCCGGTAGAACCACCGTTGTCGTGACAACAATGGGCGTACTCCCGCCAGTTCGTCTATTGCCTATATGATCTCATCGATCTGCGTTGCCAGGTCGAAATCTTTGCCGGTCAAACCGCCTGCATCGTGCGTGCTCAGGCTGAGCGTTACTTTTCGCCAGCGGATGTCGATATCGGGATGATGCCCTGCGGCTTCGGCAAGAAACGCAACATTGACGACGAACGCAATCGCAGATGGAAACGAGGGAAGTTGAAAGGTCTTCCGAATCTCGTTTCCCTGACGAGTCCATCCAGTCAGATCGCCGAGGCGTTCTTCGATCTCGGCGTCGTTCAGTAGGGCTGCCATGAATGTACTCCTTACACACAAATGATGCGCAACGACCAGTTCGATCACATCGCATCTTACGTTTTCGGTGCCCACGATTTCGTAAGAAACTCCCCAGAGCAGCAGATGGCGATGCACAGCGCCACGCGCCCGCTCACAGTATACCAGGAGTTGCACAGATCCGAGTCATCGTCTGAAAAAGCGACGAAGGTTAGCGGCGATTGGCTCAATACGATCCTGTCCTCTGCATCAAACACAACGCCCCTCTGTCGCGCAGCGACAGAGGGGCGCATAGACCGGGAGTCTGCTCAATCAAGGTAACCGCGCAACTTCTTGCCGAGATGGGGATGGCGCAATTTCCGCAGCGCCACGGCTTCGATCTGACGGATGCGTTCACGAGTGATGCCAAACTCCATGCCCACTTCCTCAAGTGTGCGGTAGCGACCATCCTTCAGCCCATAGCGCAATTGGATAATCTTCCGTTCGCGCTCAGGGAGTTTTTGAAGCACCTCTTCGAGTTGCTCACGCAGCATCGACGCAGCAGCAGCCTCGGCAGGGGTCGAGATACGATCATCTTCGATAAAGTCGCCCATGCGGCCTTCGCCTTCCTGCCCGACCGGCATTTCCAGCGACAGCGGGTGCATCGACGCTTCCAGGGTGCGGCGCACTTTCGTCGAACTGATGCCCATCGCATCGGCGATCTCTTCTGGGGTCGGTTCGCGCTGCATCATCTGCTGAAGTTTATGCGAGGCACGCTTGACCTGACTGATGGCTTCACCCATATGCACTGGCAGGCGGATGGTGCGGCTCTGGTCGGCAATAGCGCGCGTGATCGCCTGGCGGATCCACCAGGTTGCGTAGGTGGAGAACTTATGCCCCTTGGTGTAGTCGAACTTTTCGACTGCGCGCATGAGGCCGATATTTCCTTCCTGCACCAGGTCCATCATCGTCAGGCCGTACGACGTATATTTTTTGGCGATCGAGACGACCAGACGCAGATTGGCCTGGATCAGGTGCTGACGCGCTTCGTTCCCCTGTGCAACCTGCTGTTCGTACATCATGCGCTCCTGCCAGGAGCTGTACTCCTCGCACTCGAGCGCTCGCCGGGCGCGATGTCCCGACTCCATCGCTTTTGCCAGCATCACTTCCTGCTCTGCGGACAACAATGGAACCTGACCAATCTCCTGCAGGTACATCCGAACCGGATCATCGAGCGCCACATCGGTCAGGTCCGGCATTTCCGCCAGCAGTTCATCATCGCTGGCCGCGCCGTGGTCGCTCATGTCGAGCGGGGTTTCGACCACCCGAATGCCTTCCGCTTGCAGTGATGCGTACAGTTGGTCAACGTCGGCGACGTGATATTCGGGTTGTGGGAGCGCTTCAAGGATTTCGTTATAGGTGAGGAACCCGCGTGTGCGCCCGATGTCGAGAAGATATTCAAGCGTTTGCGCCCACGCCTGCTGTGTCTGCTCCACGATCTCGGTGGTCATGGATCTGCCTTCTTGCATTGACTTCACTGGTGGCCACGCAAAGATGCATACCCTGCGGGCCATGCGAATAACAACGATTCCGTGAATGTGGTATCTGGCAACAAGACGGGGCTAAGAGTGAATGACTCTAAGCCCCCAACTTCATTGCCTGACCAGAACGCGAGCCTGGCGCTCTGTTGTTTCTTGCGCTACTATACATTAGCAAGTGGTTAAAGTCAACCCCCTTATCCACTAATGTTATAAACACTTTGTCCACATTCTCCACATACATGGGCTGTCACCTGGCGTCGGATTGAGTCATCGCTTTGCTGAAGCGAATTCAGACGGCGCCTGAAGACGTCCACGCTTTTGCTGGGCAGGGTGCAGCACCGGGCGCGGATGAGGGGAAGAACGATGCAATTATTATAATTGGAACGAGTTACAACACCGGAGCCACGCCATGCATTTTCACGAGTCGTTGGAGGCAGCCGCCCGGCGTAATCAGAGCTGGTTGTGCGTCGGGCTGGATCCGGAGCCTGCCCGCATGCCAGATCATCTGTCAGCGGATGCCGAGGGCATCTATGCGTTTTGTGCCGCCATTATGGACGCCACTGCCGACCTGGTTTGCGCATTCAAGCCGAATGTCGCCTTCTTCGAGGCGCATGGCGCAGCCGGCTGGTCAGCGCTCGAACGTCTTATCCGCCGCTGTCCGGGTCCGCCCATCATCCTCGATGCCAAGCGCGGCGATATTAGTTCGACGGCTGAAGCATATGCGCGCTCCGTATTCACGACGCTCGGCGCCGATGCAGTGACGTTGAATCCGTATCTCGGCAGCGACGCGCTCGAACCATTTCTGCGGCATGCCGATCGCGGATGTTTCATCCTCTGCAAAACGTCGAATCCCGGCAGCCACGATCTCCAGGAGACACGGTTGGCGGATGGACGCCCGTTGTATCTGGCAGTTGCCGAGATGGCGCGTGATCGCTGGAATACGCATGGCAACGTAGGGTTGGTCGTCGGCGCGACGCATCCTGCGGCGTTGGCAGACATCCGGCGCGCCTGTCCAGACATGCTGATCCTCGCGCCGGGAATTGGGGCGCAGGGCGGCGACCTGGAGGCGAGCGTGCGCGCCGCCGCAGCGGGCGGCGATCCACGGCTGATTGTCACTGTGTCGCGCGCCGTCCTGTATGCGGAACGTGGAATGAACTTCGCTGCGGCGGCGCGCACAGCGGCGCGTCAGTTGCGCGACGCTATCAACGCTGCGTTGTGAGTCGGCTCAGACGACGCTCAATGGTCGCGCTTCGTCTGGGGGCGCGGGCGCTATAGGCGCTGCCTGGCAGCGGCGGGGCGCCGTGCGTCGGCGCTCGTGGACGTCATTCCGCCGCCGATGCTTCATTTCGGAGACCTCTCCGAACCCTCGTGCCGGGTGAACAGCGGGGTCGTTGAACCCAACGATGAGCAGGCGCGGGCGCCAGGCGACGCCCGTATTGCGCGTCGCAGACGGAACCTCTATAATAGCAGGACGCGCATCAGCGCCTGAGATCGTGGTGTTGAAGGCAGGCAAGTTGCACGTTGAACGGTGCGTGTTGAACATTGTTGGTGGGCAGGTGAGCAGGTAGGGGCGCGCCATCGGCGCGCCCGTGCGTGTGGGGGACGTTGAACGCGGGACGGTGAAAGGTGCGAAGGTTGAAGGTTGAAGGATTGAGGAGCGAAGGTTAATCTCTACCCCCTGATGATAGAGATGAGGATCCGCTATGGCGCGGGGGAATGACATCGAGCGCGTGGTCGCCGATAATCGCAAGGCGCGCCACGATTATTTCATCGAAGAAACCTACGAAGCCGGGGTTGTGCTGACCGGCAGTGAGATCAAGTCAATCCGCGCCGGTCAGGTGAACCTGCGTGGCGGCTATGTGCGCATTGTCAATGGCGAGGCGTGGTTGTACGATGTGCACGTTGCGCCTTATGAGCAATCTGGCTCGTATTTCAACCACCAGCCGACCCGGCCGCGTAAGTTGCTGCTCCACCGGCGCGAGATCTCCCGCATTGCCGGGCAGGTCGAGCGACAGGGATATACCCTCGTGCCGTTGCGTCTGTATCTGCGCGGACGGCGCGCCAAAGTCGAGATCGGGCTGGCGCGCGGGAAGAAACTGTACGACAAGCGCGAAGACATAGCGCGTCGTGAGGCGCGCCGCGCTATTGATCGCGCACTCAAGGAACGAACGCGCCGCTGAACGGTAAGTCGTCAGGATGTTGGTTCGGTTTCCTGCTGACTCTGTCGCCCCGACGGATCGAATGACAGGTCCTGGAAGCAGTATCCAATGCCACGCACGGTGCGGATCAACATCGGATTAGCGGGATCGGGCTCGAGTTTTTCGCGCAACCAGCGCACGTGGACGTCAATCGTCCGGTTCGATCCGAGGAAATCGCTGCCCCAGACGCGCTCCAGCAGGAGATCGCGTGATAACGCCACTCCCGCATTGTGCATCAGACAGGCGAGCAGGTCGAACTCTTTGTGGGAGAGTTCAACCTCGCGATCCTGATACCAGACGCGCCGGCTGTTGCGATCCAGTTGAACTGGACCAACGCTCAACACACTGGATGCCGGCGTTTGCCGCTGGCGCTCGTTCCAGCGCAGGATCGCCCGCACCCGCGCCAGCAGTTCGCCCATACTGAACGGTTTGACCACGTAATCAATGGCGCCAAGTTCCAATCCGGCGATGCGATGCGCTTCGTCATGCAGTGCAGTTAGCAAGACGATCGGAACAGCGGTTTCTTTCGCCACTGCGCGACAGACGGAGAACCCATCAAGCCCTGGCAGCATCACATCGAGAATAATGAGATCCGGGCGCACCTGACGCGCCATCTCCAATCCGGTCAACCCATCGGCGGCGGTGGTTACCTGAAAGCCGGCCCGCTCAAAGTTGTAGGAAAGCGTTTCGAGCAGAACGCTATCATCTTCAACCAGGAGTATTGTTGTCATGTTTCTAATCTAACGAATGAGCATTAACGTTCTGTTATGCCACAGTTAAACTCATGCGGAGTTTTATGAATCCTCATAATGATCACATCTTCGCAACATACCTGATGCAATATTGCTTACAACCGCGCCCGGTCCCTTGTCTATAATCGACAACAGGAATCATGGGACACGGTATGTCGAAAGAGGCTTTCGTATGGCTCAGATACCTTCCACCTTGCAGCGTGCGGTCCGTGGCGACAAAAACCCGCTCGATGTGATTGAACAGAGTCTGCGCAATACTATTTTTGGCCAGGAACGTGCCATCGAGGCGATTGTCCGGGTGCTCAATCGGGCGCGGTTTGGTTTTGCGGCGGGCAACTCGCGCCGCCCGCGCGCCACGTTGCTCTTCCTTGGTCCCACCGGCGTCGGTAAGACCGAGACGGCGCGGCGACTGGCGCGGTTGTTGCGGCCCGACGGCGAGGCGTTCCTCAAGATCGATTGTTCGCTCTTCTCGCAGGGGCACGAGGTGTCGGCGCTGGTTGGCGCGCCGCCCTCGTATGTCGGGCGCGACCAGAAACCGCTGTTGAACCCCGATATTATCGAACAGGAAAACAGCGTCGTCCTGTTCGATGAGATCGAGAAAGGTCAGCCGGAGTTGTGGAACCTGCTGCTTCAGATCATGGAAGATGGCGAAATCCTGTTGCTGAATGGTGGACGGCGTGTGTCGTTCAGCAACAGCATCGTTATTCTCACCACGAATGTTGGCGCCAAAGAGATGGTCGATTTTCTCGATCAGCGCACGATTGGCTTTCGCACGTCGCGCCAGGATGTGGAGGCGACCGGGCGGCAGATCTATCAGATTGGATTCGAGGCATTGCAAAAAGTCTTCCAGCCGGAATGGATCAATCGCATTGATGAGATTATTGCATTCCGCCCGCTGTCGAGCGAGGTGTTGCGGCAGGTGCTCGACCGGATGGTGAAGGAAGCGAATGAGCAGTATCGGCGCCACGGCATCCACGTCGCATTGACCGAGGAAGCGCGCGAGTATGTGCTGCGAAAAGGATTCGAGCCACGCTTTGGCGCTCGCCCGCTGCGTCAGCAACTGCTCAAACTGATCGAGGCGCCGCTTGCCGATCTGATGGCGTCGGGCGGCATTCCAGCAGGCAGCCGGGTGCTTGTCGTCGCCACAGGGGTGGACCGCCACGGCGAAGCGCTGGAGTTTTACCACGAACCGGCGCCGGAACTGCTGGTGCAGGCACAGGAACTGCGCGCTGCAGAGGTGGGACGTTCCACGAGCGACGGGCCGCAGCAGCCGAGCGTTGGTCTGACGACCGACCGCGGGCATACGATGGAGTACTCCGCCGGTCCGTTCGGCGCCCGCGGACCGCGCGCCACACCGCGCCGCAATGAAGAACGACGCTGAGATTTCACCACAGAGACATAGAGAACACAGCGGGACTCACTCGAATACTCATCTGAATGATCACGCATCAGGAGCAGACATCTGTGTTTCCTCTACGCCTCTGTGGTTGATCATCATTCCCCCACGATCTGCCCATCGCGCAACTGATAAACAATATCGGCAAAATCGAAAACCGTCCGGTCGTGGGTCGCCATGATCAGGGTCACGCCTTCGGTGCGCACAATGGTGCGCAGCAGGGTGAGAAGATTCCGTCCTGTCGTCGAGTCGAGTTCGCCGGTTGGCTCATCTGCCAGCAGGAGTTGCGGGCGTGATACAAGCGCGCGGGCAATGGCAACCCGTTGTTGTTGCCCACCCGACATTTCGGCGGGACGGTGGGTTGCCCACCGTTCGAGACCGACCAGCGCCAAGGCTGCTTCGGCGCGCTGCCGCCGCTCGCGACCGGAACGCACCCCTGCGATCCGCAGCGGCATTTCGACATTCTCCCATGCCGACAAAATCGGGAGCAGGGCGAACGACTGAAAGATAAATCCGATCTTCTCGCGGCGCAGGAGCGTTAGCTGGTCCTGGTTCATGCCGTTCAATGCCTGCCCGAAGAGCGCCACTTCTCCTTCGGTCGGCTGGTCAAGCCCGCCGATCATATTGAGCAGCGTCGTTTTGCCGGAGCCGGAACGCCCCATGAGTGCCACAAACGCGCCTTCTTCGACGGTCAGACTCACGCCGCGCAGCGCGAGCACTCGTTCATTATTGACCGTGTAGGCGCGCGTGACATTGGTGACACGCACAGCCGGGATGACAGCAGCAATTGACATAGCAGCATCAGAAGACGGTTACGACCGTCGGCGTTGCAAGAGGTTCATCCATTTCCTGATGCCGCGCGGTTTTTCCGGCGGCGGTTCGTCTGGTTCGGTCAGGCGCTTGACCGGCGGCGCCACCCCTGCAACAGGGCGCAGCACCAGCCCTTCGGGCGTTTCTTCCATCCGAATGCGGTCGCCGATGTTGTAGCGTTCGCGGATTTCCTTTGGGATTTGCAGGCGCCCGGCAGAGTCGAGCATCACCAGTTCCTCAAAGACATGCTCGCGCGCCGCGCCATCGCCATTGACCGGGTCAGCGGCTTCGGTCTCAATGCGCCGGGTTTCGCTGCTGGTCTTGCCGTCGCGGATTGCCACCACGCGATCAACGAAGCGCGCAATGTTCGGGTCGTGCGAGACGATCACGACCGTCAGACCGTAGGTGCGGTTCAGCGTGTGAAAGATCTCGAAGATGGTTTCAGCAGTATGCGAGTCGAGTTCGCCGGTCGGCTCATCGCCGAGGAGGAGCGCCGGACGGTTGGCGAGGGCGATGGCGATCGCCACCCGTTGCTGTTCGCCGCCGGAGAGTTGTGCCAGGCGATGGTTGCGCCGGTGGGAAAGCCCAACTGCATCGATCAGCTCGCCTGCCCACGCACGACGCTCGCGTGCGCCGACCCCCGCCATGATCATCGGCAGTTCGACATTCTGCTCGACGTTCAGGTAAGGAATCAGATTGCGCGCTTTCTGTTGCCACACAAAGCCGACATACTGCCGGCGGTAGCGGTCGAGTTGAGCATCGCTGAGCTTCAACAGGTCATTGCCCGCAACGACGACCCTGCCGGCTGAGGGACGATCCAGCCCGCCAAGCACATTGAGCAGGGTCGTTTTGCCGCTGCCGCTCGCACCGACCAGCGCCATCACCTCGCCGGGTTGCACCGTCAGGTCGAGACCCTGGAGCGCGACGATTTCGATCTCGTCGAGTTTGTAGATCTTGACCAGGTTTTCGCAGAGAATGAGAGGTTCGCTCATGCTGCTCATATCGAACGCTGAACATGCTGCGTCATATGGCTTCTCCCAGTTTGACCGCCTGGAACAGTTTCATGCGCCGGAGCAGGGCAATGGTGATCAGCACTGCCGCGATCAGCATGGCGCCGAAGACAATGTAGATGATGGCGATCTGCTCCCAGGCGATCTGCACGATAAACGGCGGAGTCTGTGGGTTCGCGCCGCGACGGACCTGCAAAAACGGAATGAATAGCTGACTGGCGGTGATGCCGATCAGCGTGCCGCCGATCATGCCTGCGCCAATGATCAGCGCCTGCTCCCATGCCAGCAATGCGCCGAGTTGCCGGGTCGAAAGCCCGATGGCGCGCAGCATGCCGAGTTCGACGAAGCGGCGCTGAAACGAGAGCGCCGAATAGAACAGGAACCCCAGCACCGTCAGAAATGCCGAGGCGATGAACCCGACCGACAGCAATCCGTAGAATCCCTGGCGTTCAGGGCGTGCGTGCTCGGTGATGATGGTAGTTGGCGCAAAACCGCGTTCGAAGGTGCGCAACCCCAGTTCGCGAATGCCCTCGTCGATCGCCTGGCGATCAGTACCTGGCGTCAGGCGTACCCAGACATCGTAGGGGTACTGCCCGCCCTGCATGTCGAAGGCGTAGTCGAGATTTCCGATCAGGAACGGACCATCAGCCGGATAGATGGTCGGGAAGAGGTTCACATACCCCGCGACAGTCACCGGCACGCGCACCTTCCGATCAAGATCGTTCATGATCACCTCAAAGCGGTCGCCAGGGCGCAGACGATTCTGCCCGGCAAACACGCTGCTCACCAGCACGGCGGAAGGGTCGTCCGCCAGGCGATTCATCAGCGCGCCGAGCGACTCACCGGCATAATCGGCGCGCCAGCGGATGACATCCGGCAGATCCACCCGATCCACGCCGATGAAGCGGGCCGGGGTCGTGCGATTGGCGAGCGTGATCTCGACCTGACTGATCGACACGCGCGTTGCGGCTGCGACGCCGGGGATGGTTAGGTAATCGGTGATCGGCAGGAACATGAAGCGCGCTTCTTGCATGCCGTCGGACGCCTGCGGCTGTTGCGGCTGCATCCCCGCCATGGGACCAGAAAAGCCGCCGCTCTGACCCAGATCGTACAGGCGCATATCGCTGCCGTTTTCATAGTATACCTGATCGATCAGGTGGCGGTCGAGCGTCTGCGCCATTGACGCGGTAAATGTCGCCAGGCTGAGTGTGAGGGTCAGCAGCAGCACTGGACCGGTGTAGGCGCCGGGAGTGCGCGCCAGATAGCGCAGCGCTGTTACGGTCGCCACGCCGCTCATCTGCCGCGCCAGCCACTCCAGTGCGCTCATTGCCAGCGGGAAGATGCGCGTCGCCACCAGCGCCAGCGTGAACATATAGAGAGTCGGCGCGAGTAACAGGAGCGGGTTGCCGAAGGGGTCGTCGGCGGCGCCGAGAAACGCCACTGTGCCACGCTGTTCGAGGAGCGTATAGCCGTAATAGACCGGCAGCAGCAACAGCAGGTCGAGGTACATCCGCTGCCAGAACGGCTTGCGCGTCGCTCGCGCGCGTTCGCTCTTGAACGACACAATTGTATACCGCGCGATGCCGAATGCAGGCAACAGGCTCGCTGTCACCATCAGCGCCAGCATCTGCCAGGCGCGCTGCCAGGCGTCGGGGGTCAACTCGATCGGCAACAGTTCTCCTGGTTGCACATCAAGGAATGAGCGCGTCCAGGTCATCAGCACGCCGGCGCCCTGCCCGAGGGCGACACCCGCTGCCAGCGCGACGATGCCGAGCAGCAAGCCTTCGATCAGATAGATGCCGAGCACCTGCGCGCGCGACGCGCCACGACTGCGCAACACGGCGATCTCGTTGCTCTGGCGCTGCACCACCAGCCCGGCGACCAGCAGAATGAAATAGGCGATCAACCCGAGCATCGGCACGCTGAAAATCGTCAGGATGAGGGTCAGCCGCTGCACCTGGCGCTGATGCTCAGCCAGCGCCTGCGCTGGTGAGATGTCGATGCGCGATCCCGGCAGGATCGTGGTGATGTCGGTGGCGATACGGTTGATGCGCGCGCGCACCTCAGCGACATCCGAGGAGCGCACGCCGCTGCCATCGGCAATCGCGTACCAGGTGGCGACATAGATCGGTTTCGGGTTGATCGCAGTCAGACGTTCGCGGAAACTCTCCTCAGGCACAAAAAGCGTATCGGCGAGAGTGGTTGGATCGTAGAACCAGTAGTCGCTGCCAGGGTCGCGCACACGCCAGACTCCGGCGATGCGAATGGGATAACTCTGCTCGACACGCTGTTCCTGCGGACCAAGGATGAGGTACTCCTCGCCAACCTGAAAGCCGAGCCGTCCCGACAAATCCTCTGAGATCAACACTTCGATCGGTCCTTCAGCCGATGCCGGTTGGGGAAAGGCGCCGTCGATGATGTCAATGTGCTGCTCGATGTCGGTAGCGAAGGCGGTATTGACGAAGATCAGCGGCTTTCCGACGCCGCTGGCGGGCATGAGGGGCGCTTTATCGGTGGCAACGTAGCGCACCGCAGTCGTGACCGGCAGACCGAGGCGTTCCGCGAGTTGTGCGCGCATATACTCATCGAGCGGAGCATAATCGCGCCAGGAGATGACCCCGGTCTGTGAGCCAAGGTAGCGGAACATGAAGGCGAACGGCGGTCGCTTTGATCCTGCTTCCCCCTGCGCCAGTTCATCACGCAGGATGCGGTAGCCGACCGCTTCGGCGTACACTGGAATGCTGACGGTCAACCCGATGGCGACGATAAACCCGACGGCGATGGCCAGCATCAACCCCAGGTGGCTCCACAGCCGCCGGCTGACGACGCGCAGCACGCCGATCACCGATCCCGGCGACCACCATCGGCTCCAGCGCCTCAGTGAGAGACCCGGAGCGGCGGAGTGCGACGATCCAGGGGTAGATGTTGTAGCCATATCGGAATCACCACGTGATGGTGACGTTGCACTGCAACGTCTTTACTGCCCGACGACGACATCGCCTTCCTTCAACCCTTCGAGGATTTCGATCCGTTCCAGGCTGACAATGCCAACCCGTACATCCTGGCGTCGCTGGCGATCCCCCTCTTTGACGACCACGAACCGCCGGCCCTCGAAGGCGCGCACCGCCTGGGGCGGCAGCCAGAGCGCATCTTCGACTCGTTTCAGGGTAATGACCACCTGCGCCAGGTCGCCAACTTCGAGGTCTACACCTGGCGCCTGGAAGTCGATGTGGTACGCGCGGTCGGGGTTGATCGTTGCCGCACTGCTGGTCAGCGTGGTGGGCAGTTTCGTCACCACGCCATCGAACACCGTGCCTGGCGCGCGCGAGAAGGTGATCTGCACCTGCTGCCCTAACCCGATGCGTGAAGCGTCCTGCGACGCGACATTTTCGACCAGCAATTCTTTTTCGGTGTCGTCCATGACTGTGATGACCGCGCGATAGGCGGTGATCTGGTCGCCTGGCTTGTTGCCGACTGCCGCAACCTTGCCGTCGAAGGGAGCGTAGAGGCGCATCGCTTCCATTTGCGTCTTCAGGCGCTCAACTTCCAATTGCGCGGCGGCGACCCGACCTTCGAGCTCGCTGTCGCCGATCTGCTTCGCCTCATCGACTGCAATCTGCGCGCGTTCGACATTGCGCCGCGCGCGCGCCAGGTCTTCCGGTTTTGGTCCGCGCGTCAGCGCATCATACGCTGCCTGGGCTTCCGTCAGCAGCGCCTCGGCGCGCGCAATTGCCGGTCCTTCGTTCTGGCGCGCCTGGTCATACGCGAGTTGCGCCTGGCGGACTGCCATCTCGGCATTGCGCAGTTCGGCTTCGGCGCGTTCGAAGGCTTCTTTCACCGCATTGTAGCGCCAGTCTTGCGGTTTATCCTTCATGTCGTTCCATTCGGTCAATGCGCGCAGGTAGGCAGTCTGGATCGCGGGCAGTGCATTGGACGCCTGCGCGAGCGCCATTTCGGCGCGCGTCTTTTCGGCTGAGGCGTTGGTGCGCACCTGTTCGAGATTTGCCTGCGCCTGCGCCAGATTCGCCTGCGCACGCGCCACCTCGAGCGGCTCCGGCGGCTCTTGCAGGCGGCGCAGTTGCGCCTGCGCTTCTTCCAGGTCGAGTTCAGCGCGGCGGATTGCCGCATCGCGCTGCGCCTTCGAGCGGTTCAGCACCAGTTGCGCCTGTTCCAGCGCCACTTCCGCCTGCCGCAACTGATTCGGCAGATCGCCCATTTCCAGTTCGGCGAGCAACTGCCCCTTCGTGACCGGGTCGTTGCGATCAACGTACAACACTTTGAGGAAGCCGTTCTGGGTAAATGAGAGTTCCACCTGTTTGGTGGCGGCGACGAACCCGCTGACCTTGATCTCATCGACAACCACGCCGCGCTGCACGATGTATGTTGGTTTCTCCAGCACATTCTGGATCGGGCGCGGCGTGGGGGTCGGCGCCGTCTGTGCAGCGGCGCCGCCGCAGGCGGTAAGCAGTGCGAGCAGCACAATGAAGAGCGTGGCGCGGGGAAGGAGGGATTGATGATTCATATGCTATTCCGTCATTGGAACGTGACTGTCTGGATTATACCATCATGTGACGATGGGAGCGGTCACACGCGCGGCAGCGGCGCGACCTGCGCAGCGTCGTTGCTCATCACGCAGCCTTCATTCTCTGGAGATCATGGCGTTTCGATGGCGAAACGGCGACGGTCATGGAAACCGAGAGAGCAGCATTAAAGTCATCAGGCTCGATTCTCTGGCGCCAGATGAGACTCAACGTCTTCTCTTGCGGGAATCTCGTTGGAGGCAACTGTGACTCCGTTATGCCACAATTCGTATTCACTCAGATCCATCTCATCGTTCCAGGACACGCCATATCCGCCCGGATCGACAGTAACCGCCTTGAAAAAGGCTTCCTGATTCAGGAAACGAAAACGTTCGAGGTGTAAAATCTGCTTGCAATCGTAAATTTTTTGCGTTCCATCGACAAATGTCACCAGTAATCGCTTCCCCTCCAGGGAGGAAACAGATTGTATTCTCGGAACTTTCATTTCAGTCACTCCAATTCTGGTAGACGTTTGAACTCGTTCGTCTGCCACATACTTAACAATTCTTGCTGGTATTGCTCCGCCCACTCCCTGACTAACCGCTGTGCACGAACAGGAAGGTCGCCTTCGAGCATATCGAGCGCTGGATATTGAAAACAGCGTTATACTCGCCATAAAGCGCGTGGAAGTGCGGGATGCCGTGTTCACCCTGGCTGAAATACATCTTGATAATGATGCCGTAGAAACGGGTGATGACTGGCATGCGTTGATCTCCCTGACACTCCCTATTATACTCTTCTTCAGGAAGCAGGCGATGGACTCTATACTCGCGGCAGCGGCGCGACCTGCGCAGCATTGTGCGGTGCGCGTCGCCATAGCACGAAGAGATAGACCTGCACCCCCCACCCGACCAGCGCCCAACACCCGACGACCAGTGGCACATTGCCAAGGACGTCCGCAATGCTGCTGAGGAACAGCCCGCTCACCTGGCTGACTCCCATCACGACGAGCATGTAGACTCCCATCACCCGTCCGCGCATGTCGTCCGGCACTGCCATCTGGAGGAGGGTGTTCGTCAGTGTTAGCACGATAATCCCTGTCCATCCAATTGCCGCCAGCAGCGCCATCGCCAGCGCGAACGAGCGGGTGAGAGTAAATGCGCCGAGCAGCAGCATGTAACTGAGCAGCGCCATGGAACGAATGCCAGCCCGTGGCAGTCGGTCGCCGACGAGGGTAATCATCAGCGCGGCAACCAGCGCGCCTGCGGCGTTCGTGGATGCCAGGATGCCGAAACCCTGCGCATCGGCGCCGAGCACATTGCGGGCAAAGTAGGGCATGAGCGGGAAGTATGCCAGCCCGAAGACACAATGTGCAGTGATCTGAAGCAACAACAACCGCCCCCGGGCATCGCGGCGCATATAGCCGAACCCCACACGCATCTGCTGCCAGTTGCTCCGGTGCGGCGGCGCGGCGAACGGGCGCAGCCGCATCATCAGCAGCCCGCCAATCACTGCCAGGACGCTCAGGCCATTGAACAGAAACGCTGGACCTTCACCGGTGGCGGCGACCAGCGCTCCGGCAACCGCTGGTCCAATGATCCGCGCGCCGTTCATGACGGTCGAGTCGAGAGCGATGGCATTTACCAGGTCGTCGCGCCCGACGAGTTCGATGGTGAACGCCTGGCGCGCCGGATTCTCGAATGCAGACGCGATGCCGACCATCAGAGCGGCGATCAGGACATGCCAGACCCGCACCATATCGCTGAAGATCAGCAACGCCAGGAGGAGCGCCATTGCCATTGTCGTTCCCTGGGTCGCCAGCAGCAGGGTGCGCTTGGGGACGCGATCCGCCAGAACGCCAGCAGGGGCGGAGAGGATCAGCACCGGCAACGACTGCGCTGCGGCAATCGCGCCCAACCAGAACGGCGCATCCGTCAGGCGCAGCACCAGCCATCCCTGCGCAGTCGCCTGCATCCAGAACCCGATATGCGCGATGAGTTGACCAACAAACAGCAAGCGGTAGTTGCGATGGCGCAATGCGCGCAGTGCGTGCGGCAGACGAAAGCGGCGATGCAGTGGAGGGAAAGACACAACCGCGAACTCCTCATCGAGCAGGTAACGGGAGTGCTATAATAGCACACATCACGGTACGCGGCTCTTGCCCGTTGATAGTGGAACCAGCGCGCATACTTTGTCTTGCATGTCCGCTGGAGAATCGTGTCTGCGGCTTCCTGACACTATGCAGTGTGGCAGCCGCCGGTGCGACGTCAGCGCCTGAATGTCGCGCGGAGTCATCACCATGGCCAATGCCATTTCGTTTGCCGACATACTTGCTGCCCGCGACCGTCTGCGCGGCATCGCTCATCTGACGCCGGTGGCGACTTCGCGCACGCTCGATGCGCTGACGGGGCGCGCGGTGTTTCTCAAGTGCGAGAATTTACAGCGCGGCGGTGCGTTCAAGTTTCGTGGCGCCTACAATATGATCAGCCGCCTGCCAGACGAAGCGCGACGGCGCGGCGTCGTCGCCTACTCGTCGGGCAACCACGCGCAGGGGGTGGCGCTCGCCGCGCGCCTGCTCGATACGCCTGCTGTGATCTGCATGCCCTCCGACGCGCCAGCGGTCAAAGTGGAAGCCACCCGCGGCTACGGCGCCGAGATTGTGTTCTACGACCGCATGCGCGACGACCGCGCGGCGCTGGCGCAGCGCATCGCAGAAGAACGCGGCGCAACCCTGGCGCCGCCCTACGATCACCCACATATCATGGCAGGGCAGGGAACAGCGGCACTCGAACTGCTCGAACAGGTCGAAGGCATCGATACGCTGGTTGTGCCGGTCGGCGGCGGCGGGCTGATCTCGGGGTGCGCCGTCGCCGCTCATGGCGTGAACCCCGCCATCCGGGTGATTGGCGTCGAACCGGACGATGCCGATGATACACGCCGTTCGCTGGAGGCTGGCGAGCGCATCACCATCTCGCCGCCGTCCACAATTGCTGATGGTCTGCGCGTCACGACACCCGGCGCACTGACGTTTCCCATCGTGCAACGTCACGTGGCGCAGATCGTTACGGTGAGCGACGATGAGATCCGTGAGGCGATACGCTTTGTGATGCTGCGCATGAAACTGGTCGTCGAGCCGAGTGGTGCGGCTGGCGTCGCCGCTGCGCTCGTCGGGCGCCTGCCAGACGCAGCGCGGCGTGTTGGGGTTATCGTGTGCGGTGGCAATATCGACCCGCCGTTGCTGGCGTCGTTGTGGGAAGAGCGTTGAACATGGGCGGGTGAGCGGCGAGCGGGGTGGCAGGCGCGAAGGTTGCAGGTTGCAGGCATCCATGACCGGTAGGGGCGCACGGCGGTGCGCCCGTGGGAACGTTGCACGTTTTTGGTCACGCAAAGGCGCGAAGGCGCGGAATTGAAGGAGGGAAGGTTGCAGGTTGAACGTCGATCTGTTGCAATGCAACGGCTGTAGCGTGAGATGAAAGGCAAGAGGGTTACGGGTTGAAGGCGGGTGATCGTTGCATGTTGAAAGTTGCACGTTGCACGTTCTACCACCTGACCCCAAACCCTTGACCCTCCCTCCGGTTCTCAATTCTCAGTTCTCAGTTCTCAGTTCTCAGTTCCTGGTTCAAGGAGAAGAGACATGGGCGCAATCACCGGTCACATTCCTGGCGCACAATGGTCGCTCTTCGGAGCGGAACTGCACATTCCGGACGGTTTCCTCAACCTGCCGATCTCGATTGTCTGCTGGATCGGCGCGATTGCGCTCATTGCATTTGCCGCACAACGCGCACAGCGCACGCTCGATGAGCGGCAGATGCCGCTGATGGGCATTATGGCGGCGTTCATCTTTGCTGCGCAGATGATCAACTTTCCGGTCGCCGGCGGGACATCAGGGCACCTGCTCGGCGGTGTGCTGGCAGCGGTGACTCTTGGTCCATGGGCGGGGATTCTGGTGATGACCGCCGTGATCGCCGTGCAGGCGCTGCTCTTTCAGGATGGCGGGTTGCTGGTGATGGGGGCGAACATTCTGAATATGGGGTTGATCACGGCGCTGATCGGCTATGGTCTGTACCGCAGCGTTATCAATCAGCGTCCGGCGATCCGCCTGGCGCTCATCGGCGTAGCGGCATGGCTCTCGGTGATGGGCGCTGCGTTGGCGACATCGCTCCAACTCTGGTTGAGCGGCACGGTCCCGCTGGACATCGTGGTCCCGGCGATGATGAGCGTCCATGCGCTGATCGGCATCGGCGAGGCGCTGATCACCGTGGCAGCGGTTTCGTTCATTCTGCGCACCCGCCCCGAGATCATGGAAGCCGGAGCGCAGCGCGGCGCCAACCGTGGCTGGATCATCGGCGGCGTGATAGCGGCGCTGATCGTCGTCGTTCTGTCGCCGCTCGCCTCCGCCGACCCGGACGGTCTCGAGCGCGTGGCGGAGGATATGGGCTTTATCGATCTGGGGCAGAGCGCGCCGTATGAGATTATTCCCGACTATACGGTGCCATTCCTGGGTGAAACGCCGCTCTCGACGATTGTGGCGGGTGTCATCGGAACGCTGGTCGTCGCTGTGGTGGTCGTCCTCGTCGCACAGGCGTTGCGGAGCCGGAGGGTAGGGGTTAGGGGATAGGGGGCAGGGGGCAGGGGGCAGGGATCAGGGGGCAGGGGGTAGGTTCTTAGTTCTCAGTTCTTAGTTCTTGGTTCTCAGTTCTCAGTTCTCAGTTCTCAGTTCTCCCATGACACACACGCACCTGTCAGATCGTTATCACGACGGCACGAGCATTGTTCACCGGCTCGATCCACGGGTCAAGGTGATTGTTACTCTTTTGTTCATCATGTCGAACGTGTTGTTGCCCGATGGCGCGTGGATGGCATTTGTGTCGTCGTTGAGTCTGGTGATGCTCATCTGTCTACTGGCGAGGTTGGGAGCGTTCTTTGCGCTGAAACGGTCGTTTGTGGCGCTGCCGTTCGTGCTGGTTGCCGTTACCGTCCTGTTCACGACGCCGGGGCAAACGGTCGCCGGGTGGCAGTTCGGCGACCGCGCTCTGTCGATAACCGACGCGGGGGCGATGCGCTTTTTCAGCATCCTGGCGCGGAGCTGGCTGTCGGTGCAGATGGCGATTGTGTTGACGGCAGTCACGAACATTCCCGACCTGCTTCACGCCCTGCGGCATCTGCGTGTTCCTCCGCTGCTGGTCGGCGTCATCGGATTTATGCTGCGCTACCTGGATGTTCTGACTGACGAGGCGATGCGGTTGATGCGCGCGCGCGCTGCACGGAGCGCAGGAAGCGGCAGATCTATCCTCTGGCGTGCGCAGGTGGCGGGGCATATGGTCGGGCAACTCTTTTTGCGCAGTTATGAACGCAGCGAGCGGGTGTATCAGGCGATGCTGGCGCGTGGCTTCGATGGACGTTTCCTGACGATCAACCCACACCAAATGCACGAACGTGACTGGTGGGCGCTGGCAGGAATGGTCGCGGTGCTGGCGCTGGTGCAAACGATAGGGTATGCGCTCCGGATGTAGAAACAAAACGCACATGCGAGTGTACAGGCTCGAGATCAGGTGTAACATCGTTGCACCCGCGCGCCTTTGTGTGAGCTTATTCAGGGCATTCTGACGGAGAGCCTGGAGATATGACGGACGCTATCGCTGCCGAACTGGCAACCCCTGCATTTCTTGCCGATCCCTACCCGACGTACCGGCGGTTGATCAGGGAAACGCCGGTGTTCTGGCTGCCGCACAGCAATGCGCCTGGCGGAATGTGGTGCATTGCACGGTATGATGACGTCATCTTCATCCTTCATAACGCGGCTGTTTTCAAAGATACGAGTCGCATCGCTCCACCCGGCAGCCTGACCCCCCTCGACCGGGCGATGTTGCAGCGCGACCCGCCCGATCACACGCGACTGCGGCGGCTGGCGAGCCATGCCTTTACGCCGCGCCGCGTCCAGAACCTTGAACCGCGCATCGAACAGATGAGCCTGGATCTGCTCACACGCATCCGAGAGCGTGGAACGGCGGATTTCATCGCAGACTACGCCCGACCTCTGCCAATCATGGTTATTGCTGAACTGCTCGGCGTGCCATTTGAGGATCACGACCGGTTCAGCACCTGGTCAGATCAGATTATGACCGGAAGCGACTCGGTGCTCGGTGGTGAGGAAGCGGCGCGCGCGTCGCAGGAGGCGATGGCGTCGCTGATTGCCTATTTCACGACACTCATCGAGCAGCGTCGTCAGCAGCCGCGCGACGATCTGATCAGTGCGCTGATCGCTGCGCGCGATGCAGAAGACCAACTGAGCGAGGACGAGCTGCTGGGCATGTGTGTCCTGCTCCTGATCGCCGGTCATGAGACGACGGTCAACCTGATCGGCAATGGTTTGCTGACGCTGCTGCGCCACCCGGATCAACTGGCGTTGCTGCGCCACCACCCGGAATACCTGACATCCGCGATCGAAGAGATGTTGCGCTACGAAAGCCCGGTGCAGCGCTCGACCCCGCGTTTTGCCGCTGAGACGTTCGAGATCGCCGGGCAGCGGATCGAAGCGGGGCAGCAGATCAGTCTGATGTTCGGCGCCGCCAACCGCGACCCAGCGCACGTTCCCGATCCAGACCGCTTCGACATTACGCGCCATCCCAATCCGCATTTGGGGTTTGGTTCAGGCATTCACTATTGCCTGGGCGCGCCGCTGGCGCGGATTGAGGCGCGTGTGGCGTTCAGCCACATTCTGGAGCATCTGCCAGCCATGCGACTGGCGACCGATCAACCGGAGTGGAAGCCGGTTACGTGGTTGCGCGGGTTGAGACGGCTGCCGATCAGCGTTTGATTAGAGTTTGCTGCGTCCCCAGAGAAAGCGCGCGATGCGGCGCGAGAGAACGATTCGCCGATCGGCGCGCTGCACCACCATGCCGTCGTGCGCGTCGGGGCGACGGATCAGCGGTGTTCCGGGACGCAGCCCGCGTGTCCAGAGAAATTGGAGCGCGCAACTGTCCTCTCCGGCTTCCTCATCGATCCGGGAAATGATGAACCAGGAGTCGACCGGCGCGGTCACCAGCAGTTGCTCATCGGGATGCGCCTCGCTCCGCCCGGGAATGGGGTTGCCGTATGGGCAGGTGGTCGCCTGTGTGGTGAGCGCTTCAACCCGCGCCTCCATCACCGGCGAGAGAACCGGTTCCAGATGTTTTGCCTCGCGGTACACTTCGTGCCACGACACTTTGAGCGTATCGTTGAGAAAGCGTTCGAGAAGACGACGGCGACGGAGGATCTGTGCGCCAGCCGCTGCGCCTTCGTCGGTCAGATGAACGATGTGCCCATTGTCGCACCCGATCAGACGCTTTTGTTCCAGCCGCTGAAGCGCCAGAACAATCGACGGCGCCAACGCATATGTCCGCATCCAGTGAACGATCTGTGGGATCGCTACCGGCTCGCGCCGTTCACTCAACACAGCAATAACCTCCAGACAGACACGTTCGAGTCCATCCGTCCCGTTAGTGTGGTCATCAATTCTGTCGGCGCCTGTCAAATGCACGATCCGTGATGTCATTGCATGCCCTGTTGCTGCTGGTTGCGGTCATTGCGAGGAGCGCCAGCGCAGCTTGCAGCGAGCGTGGCGCGGCTGAAGCAATCTCCCGGAGCCGCGGGGAGTTTGCATCGCTTCGCTCGCACTGATAGCTGACTGTTGGGTTTTGAGGAGATTGCGTCGCTTCGCTCAGAGTGACGCCTGTCCATCAATTCTTTAGTCAGTCCCTCATTGCTGGCGCATTATGCCCCTTCGAGCATCCGCTCGATCCGCGCGCGCATTGCTGCGTCGGCGTGCCCGCCTTCGCGCGCGCCGACGCAGAGGCAGTACACGCCGCTTCCGGCGTCGTGGCGAACCTCGATCCGATACGCACCGGCAGTTGGCAGCGGCGGCACGTGGGTTTGAGTCAGACGATAGGCGCGCCCGGCAATCGTCAGCGGCGCCAGGTGCGTCTCCGGCGTCAATCCTTCTGTAGGAAAACCGGGACCGAAGAGGACCATATGCGCCCTGAAGCCGGATTGATACTCCTTTTCGGGCAGGAGGAGCATTGCGCGGATACCGACAGCTTCGGCGACTGAAAACGTGTAGTACGCCGACGGCGTTGTTGCATTGAGTCGACCATAAATCGCCTGGGCGAGCGCAGGATCGTCAATGACAAAAGGCGCTGCCGGATCGTGCGCGCCATCCTCATTGGCGATGCCCAGATGCAGGCGCATCAGCGCCAACAGCGCCGTCAACAGGGCGAGGGAAGCAAGAACGTGCGGAATCATGAGATCAATCGCCAGACATCATAGCCGAACGAACCGACGATAATCGCCAGGATCGCGGCAGACAGCGGCAGCATGTCGAAGCGATGCGGATGGCGCGTGCGCCAGAGATAGCGCAGACCCGAGATGAGCAACCAGAGCGCCACCAGGTCCAGCGCCATGGCGACGACCAGCGAAAAACTGCCTGCCAGCCCAATGATCGGCAGCACAATCGGCAGAACCAGGTACTGCAACGTGCAGCGCAACCCGGAGATGACGAGCGCCAGTCCGATCGTGCGACCCTCCTTCGCTTCTTCCGGCATTACTTCTTCTTCGGCAGGCGGCGGAAGCGTGACAAAAAGCATCCGCGCCATCACGCGATCAACAGCATCGGCAACTGCCATAGCGGTTTCCGTTTCCAGGCCCCTTTCAGGCATATTTCCAATATTCTGCGGTGATTGCAGATCGATTATAGCACGTCTGTTTACGGAACCGTCACTTTCTGATGCGTGCAATCAGGAACGACCCCATGCTCGCCACAATCAGAAGAGCGCCCACCGGCATCTCACGTACCAGACCGAGCGATGGCAGCAGTGTCGTCAGTCCGCGGGCAGCCAGGTCGCTCCCGACCAGCAGTACTGCACCCAGTAACCCGGCAGCAATCGTGCGTTGCGCACCAGACGTGGCGACAGCGCCTGCCCAGCGTGCGGCGGCCTGTCCGACCCATCCGATAGCGCCTGTCGCAACCACGACTGTGGCGACCGTCAGTGCCGCGCCTGCATAGCGCATCCATGGCAGTGCCGGCTTCGATGCGCTGACCGCTCCAACTGGCGCAGCCACAAGCAAGAGAACCCACGCGCTGCTCCATGTCTGCCAGTCACGCTGCTCCAGGCTGCCGAGGCACCAGCGCACCCAGGTGGCGATCCGCACATCGCCTATCAGCAGGGCAAATACCAGCGCCGGCGCAATGACTGCTATGCTCAACCCGACGACTCTGCGCTGCCATGCGCGTTGCAACCAGCGTTGCACAACGATAAAGGCAGCGCCGCCACATCCGCCGCCGATCACTGCTCCTGGGGCACTCCACGACGTATCTCCAGCAATTGTCCATGCAATCACTGCTCCCAACGCACTCAGTGACATCACGCCGCTCCAGCCGGGATCGTGAACTTCTCCGTTCCCTGCGATCCGTTCCAGGATCAGCGCCGCGAACGCAGTGAGAGCACCGGCGCAGCACGCCAGAAGCGCCCTGGGGAGCCGTATGTTGAACAGAATGGCTGCTGCGGCAAGATCTGCGGCTGGCGCAACGAACGCAGTCACCAGGCGTTCTGGTGGGAGCGTCACAGCGCCAAGCGCAAGGTTCAGCACAAACAGAATGCAGAGCAAAACGCCAGCGAACGCCCCGAACCAGACAATCCCCCTTCTCGGAGCGCTCGATGGTAACTCTAACGTTCGTTCCATCATACACCCCCGATCGTTCTACTTGAGGTGTGTGTCGTCTGTCACCCCTGGCGACGACCGTCATCCAGGCGCGGCAGCGCGTGAGCCAGACGCTGCCCGGCGGGCTGGTCGTTCCGCCTGCTGCGCCCGTCACCCCTGGCGACGACCGTCATCCAGGCGCGGCAGCGCGTGAGCCAGACGCTGCCCGGCGGGCTGGTCGTTCCGCGCTCATGCGCCACCCGTCCCAGCGGTGACGGCCATCTATGCCAGATCACCCATGCGCTCGAAACGGCTTGCCACGCGGTTCGGGAACCAGGTCGGGGCGGTTGGTGTCGAGCACGATCTCGTGCAACTCCAGTTTGCTCGGCGCGCTGAATGCTTCAGGAGGCAGACTGTTCGAGCGCGCGTGACCCAGGCGAAACGCATCTGAGCGCACCCAGTTCTCGAAATGCTCCCGACTCTCCCAGATAGTCAGGACGATGTACGGATCGCCGGGATTGACCGGACGCAATAACTGATTGCTGACGAACCCCGGCATGGTATCGACCAGACCGGCGCGGTTGCGGAAGTTCTCCTCAAACAGGTCGGCGTAGTCGGGATTAACAAAGATACGATTGGCGGTTGTGATCATCAGAGTCTCTCCTGTCGCTCTCGTTTCAAACGTCGGATCCGAGCCGATGCTGTGGGCTCAAGCACCTCGTCAGGTCGGGCAAGTCCTTCTGGGCTTTTACGCTCTCAGCAGAGGCGTATGGTCTTTGAGTCATCAATCCGGCAGTCGCCATACAAAGCTGCGAAGGCCGGCTTCGCATTCCGCAGCCTGTGACTTTCGTCGCTGGGCGGGAGGTGGAGAGTGGAAGATGTACTCAAAAATCATGATCCCCTGGCTGGCGAGAAATCGCTCTTGCGCCCGGTTGCCGCCGTTGCAGCGCTCCAGGTGCTGCGACGCACCCATACGTCAGGGCTGCGTACCACGCCATCCAGGACCACTGATCGGCAGTGATGGATGGCGACTCTCGCACACTGGTTGGTTGAGGCGTCGTTGCGTCCGGTTGCTGCGCAGACCCTGGCGGATCGCCCTTCAGATCGCGTTGCAGGGAACGCAGTTGCGCGCTGACCTGCGCCAGATAGATGGCAATGGTGACCCAGACCAGCAACATCGTCGCCATCGAGACATAGATCGCAGATGTGCTCTCGCTCATGCCAGCGCTACCTTTCGCTGTGCTATCTGCACTTCGAGACTCAAGACCCGTGAACGAACCAGGAACATCCAGACGAACAGCATGGTGAAGCCGATGTTGGATGCCAGAAAGACCCACAGTGTGCGCTGGTTCGCCAGCAACCCGCTCCCCGGCGCTTCCATATTGATGCGCGCTTCGCCGCGCTCCAGATCGACCGACTCAAGCGTCAGCGTGAAGCGCTGTCCAGGGAACGTCGGTCGGTCGGTGTAGCTGCGCGTCGTCAGATCGTAGCCGGGTTGCACGATTGCCTCGCTCGCCAGACCCGGCGTGCTGACTTTCACCTGTGCAACAGCAATGTCTCCATGCCGTTCGAGACCCAACAACTGCACCTTCTGATCGCCGATCTGTCCGACGTGCCCGATCTTCAGCGTAATACCATCACAGTCGCTGCCTTTGATGAAGGCGCAGTTCGGGTGCAGCGTACTTTCCGCCATACGCGGCGCAACGAACATCAGGAATGGCATCGTCACAAATGCAAACAGACTGTAGACCGCCGCCATACGTCGCCGCCGCTCCGGGTCGTCGATAGCGCTGCGGAGCGCAAAGAGCGCGGCGTAGATCAACAGCAGGATCAGAATCGTCACCTGGCGCGGATCCCAGTTCCAAAAAACGCCCCAGGCGATCTGCGAGAAGACCATGCCGGTCAGCGTTGCCAGCAGGGTGAAGATCAACCCACCCTCGGCGGCGGCTGTCGCTTTTGCGTCATCGTTGGGACGTCGACAGCGAAGGTAAAGCGCGCTGTACACTGCCGAAACCGTAAACGCAATAACCGCCACCCACGCCGTCGGAACGTGGACGATAACGATCCGTCCGGCGTCACCCAGCCCCTGGTACGGTGGGATGACGACAAACGTGGCAATCGTCACACCTGCCAGCCACACACCAACGAGCAGTTTCCCGATGGATCCAGGTCCTTGAGCCATGCACGTCTTTCCTTTCGTAGGGCGCAATGCCAGAGATGCTTCAGTTATTGTCAAACGCCAGCGGCAGCGGAACAGGCGTCAGATTCAGTTTCTGGCTTGCTGCGCGGCAGAGTTGCACAAATACGAGCAGATCGCGGGGGGTAAAGCGCAGGACCACGTTATCGAACGCCAGGAGCAGCGCTCCATACTTCTGATCAATCCAGATGCTGCGTTCGACGCCAGCGTGCGCAACACATCCCGCAGTCACCGAGTCGTTCTGCATTGCAGCCTCCGCCAGACTGTGCATGAGACTGAAATCGTTCTGATTCACAGCCATAGCGAACGGACCGAAGTCTAGCTGCAATCGCCCATCGCTGAGGAGCAAAATATGCCAGTCGCGTCCACTATGAGCCAGCACGCGATACGGGGCGAGACGGAAATCCATAGACGCTCCAGTCACGAAGTTATCCCCAACCATACTGTCGCCTGGCGCGCAGGATCAACGCCAAGAAGAACGGTCCCCCTGCAAACGCGGTAATCAATCCAACCGGAATCTCAGCAGGCGCCGCCATGGTGCGCGCCAGCAGATCCGCCAACACGAGCAGACTGGCGCCGCCAAGTGCGCAGGCAGGCAACAGAAGCCGATGGTCCGGTCCGGCAATCAGGCGCACAATGTGCGGAACGATCAACCCGATGAAGCCAATCGGACCCGCAAGCGCCACAGCGGCGCCGGTGGCGAGCGCCGCCAGCAGAATAACGGTGCGTTTCACCCGTTCAACTTCGATACCCAGATGACGTGCCTCGCTCTCACCGAGCGCAAACAGGTTGAGCGCCCGCCCCAGGCGCGACGCCAGCAGCAACGCCAGCCCGATCCACGGCGCAGCAGCCAGCAGGGTCTCCCAGAGCGCGCCCCCTAACCCGCCCATTGTCCAGAAGACAATCGAACGCAATTGCGCATCGTCCGCCAGATAGGTCAACAATCCAGTAGTTGCGCCAGCCAGCGCATTGAGCGCCAGCCCGACCAGGAGCAGGGTTGCCACATCGGTGTGTCCATGACGCTGAGCCAGCCGATAGACCAGGAACGTCGTTGCTGCACTGGCAAGGAACGCCGCCAGCGGCAGGGTCATCAACCCAAACGACGATAAGCCAAACACAATGACCGCCACGGCGCCGAGCGCCGCACCGCTGCTGACACCGATCAAGCCGGGGTCAGCCAGCGGATTGCGGAATATCCCCTGAAGCAGCGCGCCGCTCACTGCCATCCCTGCGCCGACCAGCATGCCGAGCAACACCCGCGGTAGACGGATCATCCAGAAGATCGCCTCCTGTTGCGTGCTGACCGGCACATCAATCAGAATGCCGATTTTCTTGAGCAGAATGGCGCTGATGACATCTGGTGGCACAGCGACAGATCCGATGCCCGCACCAAGCGACATCGACGCCAGCAGCAGCAGGATCAGCGCCGGCAGCAGCCCGATCCGTCGCCATCCCGGACGATGTTGCAGCATCGCAGAGGTCTGAACCGTCGATGCCGCGCTCACGGTCGTCCCTCCTGCGGGGCAAACTCGTAAAACGCAATGGCAAGATCGGTGAGCGCCTGACCGGTGCGGGGACCCATGCCGAGCAGATAGAGATCATCGAGTGCAATGATCCGGCGCTGTTTCCCGGCTGGTGTGTCAGCGAGACCGGGGATGGTCAGCAGACCATCGATGCCGCCGACCGACTCTAACCCTTTCTCCAGCACCAGAATCACATCGGGTTGCACAGCAATGACCACTTCGGGACTCAACGGTTTGAACTCCACAATCCCTGCCTCGGCGCCTGCGTTAAGCCCGCCAGCGGCGGTTATCATCACATCGATTGGCGTCCTAACCCCGGCAACCTGCTGCACGTCCGTGCCGCGCAGGTAGAGAAAGAGAACGTGCGGCGGATTTGTTATCCGGTTTGCCAGGTCGCGCGCGCGGGCAATCTCGGCTTCGACCTGCGCTGCGAGGCGTTCACCGCGCTGCGGGATGCCAAGCGCCTGAGCGACGAACCGGATTTTCTGCACCGGCGCATCGAGTATTGGCGGGTCAGCAGTGATCGCCACCGGCACGCCTGCGGCGCGGATCTGCGCCAGCGCCTCGGGTGGACCGGCAGCCTCATCGCCAATCACGAGCGTCGGGTTGAGCGCCAGGATTCCTTCGGCGCTCAACCGCCGCTGATAGCCGATGTTCGGCAGCGCCTTGGTGCGTTCGGGCGGGTATGTGGCGCTGCTATCGACCCCGACAACATAATCCCCGATACCCAGCGCAAAGATGATTTCGGTAATGTCGCCGTTCAGACTAACGATCCGCTCGATCGACGTAATGGTGACCTGCTCTCCCTGATAATCGACGACGGTCGCGGGAAGTTGCGGTTCCGCCTCGCCTGGAACAACCTCGATGATGCCTGGCACATTCGTGGATGCAGGTGTCGTGAGTGACGAAGAAGCGGGAACTGTCGTTGCAGCGGGCGGCGCCACACCGGAGGACGACGGCGTCCCGCATGCGGTAAGCAGCGCCACACACGTCAGGCTGAACCCAAGAACCATCTGATGCAGCCAGCGTCCGGCTGCGGATGAAGGGCAATACCATCTCCAGGCCGTCATTATGCGCCTCCTCATGTGAGTTGAGACCGATGATCAGGGAATGTCAGCAATAGCGGCGTGCCCGTATGCGGGTGCGGGTGGATCGTTACCATCACCCCATAGACGTTGCTCAGCAACTCGGAACGCAACACATCCCAGGGTGCGCCAATGGTGACGAGCCGACCCTGATGGAGGACTCCGATTCGGTCAGCATACGCGGCTGCCAGGTTGAGGTCGTGGAGCACGATGATCGCAGCCCCGCCGGTTTGGGCGGTTGCGCGCGCCAGGCGCAGCGCCGCGTGCTGATGGCGTAGATCGAGCGCAGCGGTTGGTTCGTCAAGCAGGAGCAGCGGCGCCTGCTGCGCCAGCACCCGCGCCAGACTGGCGCGGGTCTGTTCTCCGCCCGAAAGAGTCGGAAACAGCCGCTGCGCAAATGGTGACATTTCCGTTTGGGCAAGGGCTTCCTGGGCAATCGCACTATCTGCTGGCTCCTCCGCCCTTCCGCGCAGGTGCGGCGTGCGCCCCATCATTACTACCTCGAAGGTCGTAAAGGGAAACGTCACATTGATGCGCTGACGCAGCACTGCGCGTCGCAGCGCCTGGTCATTGGCGCGCATCCGGTCGATCGGAACGCCATCCAACAGAACACGCCCCGTCGCCGGGCAAAGGTCGCCAGCAAGCAGGCTGAGCAACGTGCTCTTCCCTGCGCCGTTTGGACCGACGATCGTTACCACTTCACCGGCGTTGACTGCCAGGGAAATATTGTCGATCAGGCAGCGATCGTCCGCGTGATATGTGATGGCGCATGCTTCGATGATTGGAGCGGACACAGATCCCCCAATCCAGGCGCGATAGGGACGCGTGTGGTGTTCGACAGACCAGGAGTATGATTGTATGACCTGCTAACGTTGGAGGTTAGTATAATCTAATAAACACTATTTGTTAACCAGAAACAAAGAAAACAGTGAAAAGTGTCGAAAGCGGATTGTAGCGCGCAGGAGGTCGAAAGGTGGGAAGGTTGCAGGGGCTGCCCGTTCCGTATTGAACGTTGAAGGTGGGAAAGTGGACGAACGTCCCCGACCTTCGAGGTCTGCGCCATATATCTGTCCCTGCCGTTGCGCGTTACCGGCGGCAGGGAGCGCGCCCATGCCAGGAATGCCGCCCGACCTCACGGGTCTTGGGGGAAGGTTGCAGGCGCAGGTGGTGGATGGGTCTCTCTTGCGCAGTATGGGAGGACTTCCACGTGAAACGGTTCATATCACTGATGGCATGCTTGCCGCAACCGCCTTCAGGCACTCATCTGCGACTACCGCGACCATTCTGGTCTCTACCAGACACGTGGCGTGACCGTGCCGCAACAGGGCTGACCGGTTCAGGCGGGCGCCAGCAGACGCACAGGCAGTCGCAATGTCCGCGTCCGTCTTATCACGTTTGTTGGGGTAAGGCGTGATCCTGGCTGCGCGTCTTCAGGCGCCGTCTCAGCATTTCAATCGTCGTCGAGCAAAAGAAGCGGCGATGCTGCTCAAAGCCAAGGCGTTCATACCAGGTGCGCGCGTGGTCGTTCTCCCACCCGACTTCCAGTTCCACCACGCGGCAGCCGTGAACATGGGCATAGGGCAGCAGGCTCGCCAGCAGGTCGCGCGCCAGCCCGCGCCCGCGCCACGCAGGAGTCACATACAACTCATCGATCAGCAGGAAACGTCCGCCTGCCTCAATCGACAACCCCAGCGACCCGACAATGTACCCGACGATGTCGCCATCGATGGCGGCGACGTGAACCGCGCCATACTCAGGGTGATCCAGCAGCACGCAAAAGGCGTCATAGGTACGTTGCGGGTCGAATGGATCGCCGTCGCCGGTGTGGAGCGCCTCGACCAGCGGCAACAGCGCGTCGAGGTCGCTGTGGGTGAAGGGGCGGATGGAAGGTGTAGGGTGTTGCATCGCTGCCTCAATCTCACCATGCGTGAATGCGCACTGGCGCACGGCGGAGACAGGTCGCGCGTGGCGCTTCTGGTCGTTTCGCGCCACCTCGTGTGCCTTCGTGGTCTTTGTGGGTCACATCCAGCAGGCGCACGGCGGAGACAGGTCGCGCGTGGCGCTTCTGGTCGTTTCGCGCCACCTC
>ERZ1685331.2-NODE-2-length-142264-cov-20.232369_pt1 | contig 142264 bp, 124 predicted proteins | sample MGYA00580194_ERZ1685331 | MGnify/ENA primary metagenome ERZ1685331 (study PRJEB41501, sample SAMN08275520) | hot springs metagenome | biome: alkaline hot spring; material: microbial mat | place: Russia: Ush-Beldyr | collected 2015-07 | depth 0.5 m m ...
ACCACATCACCACAATCAGGGATGCCGCCAGTATGTGTGACATCAGCGTCTGGCAGCGAACCGCGATTGCAGGGATGTTCATAATGATCCAACAGACGCGCGATCAGCGCTGTTCGATTCATCACGGACTCTGCTTTGCCAGTTCGCGTGTGGCAAGCCGTTTCAGATATGCGAGCAGGTAACTGATGCCGTTCAGACGCTGTGGCGACAGCGCCTGCTGCAATCCCATCGCATAGAAAAAATCGCCTGGAACAGCGAGCACCATTTCCGGCGTCGCACCCTCCAGCCCCTCACGCAGGAGCGCCGCATACCCGCGCACAGTCGGCGCCTCTTCGGGAACGTCGATATGGAACGTCAGACGCCCCTCGTGCGACTCCGCTGCCGCATAGACCGGTGTGGCGCATTCATGCACCTGTTCCATGGCGGCACGATTGTTGCGCCACTCCTCCGGCAGCGGCGGCAGGCGGTCGGAGTATTCGAGCAGCAGTTCCAGTTTCTCCGCCCGGTCTGCCGCGCGGAACTCCTCGACAATCGCGTGGAGGCGCGGCGGCAGACCGCCAGGGATATCGGACACAGCCATACTGGTTACTTTTCAATCGGCAGACCAACCGCATTGCCCCACTCGGTCCAGCTACCATCGTAGTTGCGCACCTTCGGATACCCAAGCAGGTACGTCAGCACGAACCAGGTATGGCTGGATCGCTCACCAATGCGGCAGTATGCGATCACATCCTTATCCGGCGTGATACCCTTGCTGGCGTACAATTCGCGCAGTTCGTCGGCGCTTTTGAAGGTGCTATCCTCGCGAACGGCGCTTGCCCACGGGATGCTGACCGCTGTGGGGATGTGACCGCCGCGCAGCGCGCCTTCCTGCGGGTACTCCGGCATATGCAGGCGCTCGCCGGTGTATTCCTGCGGACTGCGCACATCGACCAGCGCCGTACCAGGCTGGCGGATATGCGCCAGCACCTGGTCGCGAAACGCGCGGATGGCGGCGTCATTGCGCTCTGGCGCGTGATACTCGCCTGGCGGATAGGACGGAACCTCGCGCGTCAGCGGTCGCCCCTCGGCAATCCATTTGGCACGACCGCCGTTCATGATCCGCGCGTCGGGGTGGCCAAACAGCTTGAACACCCACAGCGCGTAGGTAGCCCACCAGTTGTGTTTGTCGCCGTAGAAAACAACCGTCGTGTCGTTGCTGATCCCTTTCGCGATCATCAACTTCTCGAAGCGTTCGCGATCCAGGTAGTCGCGGATGATCGGATCGTTGAGTTCGCCGACCCAATCGATCTTGATTGCGCCGGGAATGTGCCCCTGGTCGTAGAGCAGAATATCTTCATTACACTCGACAATTCGCACCTTCGGGTCGTTCAGATGATCGCTGACCCAGGCAGTGTCGACCAGCGCTTCAGGGTGAGCATAGCCACTCATCAGGACCTCCCCCGTTTTATTCTGAAGTAGACCGCTCAATTTATTCAACTATATTGTACGTCCGGGGAGGGCAAGAGTCAAGCGACCATTCACCATTCAGCCAACCCGCACCAGCACGTCATCACCCTGCCGTTGCACCTCGAAGACCTCGATGGGGGTGAACGCCGGGAGAGTTAATGGGCGTCCGGTGCGAACATCGAAGCGCGAGCCGTGCAGCGGGCACTCGACCGTGCAGTCGTCGGGATCGAAGAATCCCTCGCTCAGTTCCGCATAGTCGTGCGAACAGATATCGTCGGTGGCATAGATGGTCTCACCGGCGCGAAACAGGGCAATGCGCCGGCCATTGTACTCAACGGCGCACATGCCGCCGTCGGGCAGGTCGTGGATGGTTGCGAGTCTGACGAAATCAGCCATGATTTTGGGAACCTCAGAAAACAACAAAATGCGCCAGGCTGCCGGGTATCAGAAGCGCACTGAGAGTGTCTATCCGAATATCAGAATGATCGGATGTCATTACGAGCCGCCGCGCTTTGCTCGCGGCAGGCTCCGCACAGAAGACAGCTCTGGCGCAGCGTGCCCCATGGCGCCGAAGCGAACTGCGGGTTACGGACGTCCATTCGGTGAGACGAGCGGAGAGCGCACCGGCAGACCAAGGGCTTCGAGCAGTGCCAGCGGCTCGTTCTCCAGCCACCCCGTTCCCGCATCGCGTCCGCTGGCGACCAGCACTGACGCAATGGGAGGGACGAAAATAATGTCAACCGTGCCCTGCCCCGTCACCAGACCAATCCGATCCAGCCTGCCCGATCGCACTTTGACCCACAATTTGAGCGACATGATGCCGATCCGGGCAATCGAAGGCGCAGCGCGCTCAAAAGCCGGATCACTTGCCCACAGTACCTGACCGTTCAAGGCGCAGAGCGCCGCTGCATCAATTCCGGGGTTGCGACGCAACGCTGCTGCGATATGCTTGCCCGCGCGGGCGACGAGTTCGGGAGTCAGGGCTATCGGTTGCATCGGTGCAGCACCTCCAACGAGCGACGACCGGTAGTACAGCCTGTACTATTGTACCATGCCGCATTACCAATGGAGCGCTAGAGTTAGGGGTTCGGGGCAATACCCTATGAGTCAGCCTGAGTTCCCAACAGATCTCCATCTTCGTCCTCGCCCGACAATTGCGGTGACGCTGAACCTGCCGACTGACACTTTTGAAATGGTGCAAGAAGTCGCGGCAGGTCGTGATATGTCGGTTGAAGCGTTGCTGAAACTCTATGGCGGGCAGGGGTTACGACACGATATTGCGCTGCGGTTTGCGGATAAAGTGTTGGATCTCACTGCACAAGTACTGGCGCAGCACGGGCAATCGCCAGAGCAGGTCAATGCAATCTTGCGCGACATCCGGAGCGCAATCGGCGTCTGAGCGGATCTTCGTCTATGCGACCGTTGATCTGGTGTAGGGGCGCCCTTCAGGAAGCGCCCCGACGCTGGCGAACCAGCCGGGCGCCCCTACAATGCAAAAGGTTCACAAGGGTGCAAAAAATGGAACGCCTAGACACGGAGACGTTGCACTGCAACGTCTCTACTTGTCCACCTGTAATCTTCCTGACAGAAACCCCTTGCCCGCTACCCGACCGACCCCTCCATCTCGAGCTGGATCAGGCGGTTGAGTTCGACGGCGTACTCCATGGGCAGTTCGCGCGTGAATGGCTCCATGAAGCCGAGCACGATCATCGATAGCGCATCCGCCTCGCCGATGCCGCGGCTCATCAGGTAGAACAGTTGCTCCTCGCCGATGCGCCCGACGGTCGCCTCGTGCGCCAGGGTGCAGCGATCTTCCTCGATCTCGATGAACGGGATCGTGTCGGATGCCGACTTCTCATCGAGGATGAGCGCGTCGCAGTTCACATTGATCTTCGCGCCGGTCGCGCCAGGCGCCACCTTCGCCAGACCGCGGTAGGTCGTCTTGCCGCCGTTCTTCGAGACCGACTTGTTGGTAATGCGGCTGGTCGTGTCTGGCGCGATGTGCACCATCTTGGCGCCAGCGTCCTGATGCTGCCCCTTACCGGCATATGCCACCGAGAGCACCTCGCCGCGCGCGCCGCGCCCCATCAGGTAGACTGACGGATATTTCATCGTCAGGCGCGAGCCGATGTTGCCATCAACCCACTCCATGCTCGCCTCTTCGTAGGCGATGGCGCGCTTGGTCACCAGGTTGAAGATATTGTTCGCCCAGTTCTGGATGGTCGTATAGCGGCACTTGCCGCCCTTCATCACAATAATCTCGACGACCGCCGAGTGCAGCGAGTTGGTGCTGTAGATCGGCGCCGTGCATCCTTCGATGTAATGCACCGATGCGCCTTCCTCGACGATGATCAGCGTGCGCTCGAACTGCCCCATATTCTCCGCATTGATGCGGAAATATGCCTGGAGCGGAATATCGACGTGCACCCCTTTCGGCACGTACACAAACGACCCGCCCGACCAGACTGCCGTGTTCAACGCGGCGTACTTGTTGTCCGCCGCCGGAACCACAGTGCCGAAGTACTTCTTGAAGATCTCCGGGTACTCCTTCAAACCGGTGTCGGTATCGAGGAAGATCACCCCCTGCTTCGCCCACTCTTCGCGCAGCGAGTGATAGACGACCTCCGACTCATACTGCGCGCCGACGCCGGCAAGGAACTTGCGCTCCGCTTCGGGAATGCCCAGCCGCTCGAAGGTCTGTTTAATCTCCGCCGGCACGGCGTCCCAGTCGGTCTGCGGGCGCTCGCCGGCGCGCACGAAGTAGTGGATCTCGTCGTAGTTCAGTTCCGCCAGTTCCGGGTTTGCCCACATGCCGGTCAGCGGAGTCGGCTTCTTACGAAAGATCTCGAGCGCCTGCAACCGGCGCTTCAGCATCCACTCCGGCTCACCCTTCATGCCCGACAGTTCACGAACGACTCTTTCGTTCAAGCCCTTTTCGGACTTGAAAATATATCGCTCTTCGTTGCGGAAAGCGTACTTCGAGTAATCGAAATCCAGATTTGTTGCGGTGACAGCCATTGGTTGCACTCCTCTCCCGAAAGATGTTTACAACTCGTCGTCATCGGGCGCATGGCCCACGCCATACAACCCCGCCTTGAGCGTTTTGAGCGGAAGCAGCGCGCATTTGATGCGCACCGGATTATGGCTCAACGGAATGCCGATCAGCGCCAGCATCTGGTCCTTGCTGAACTGCTTCGCCTGTTCAACCGGCATCCCGACGATTTCATCGGTCAGCATCGAGGCGGACGCCTGACTGATCGCGCAGCCGCGCCCGTCGAAGCGCGCGTCGGTAATGATACCGTTTTCGATCCGCAGATCGATCCGCACCCGGTCGCCGCACAGCGGATTGTGCTCTTCGGCGCTGACATCGGGATGATCGAGTCGACCGCGACGACGCGGGTGTTTGTAGTGTTCGAGAATAAGTTCGCGGTAGAGATCGTCCATCCCAATCACCCGAACAGGGCGCGCACCCTGTGCAGTGCGGCAACCAATCGATCAACCTCTTCTGGAATGTTGTACAGGTAGAACGATGCGCGCGTGGTGGCGGGAATATCGTAGTGCGCATGCAGCGGTTGCGCACAGTGATGCCCGGCGCGCACGGCAATCCCCTCGTTGTCGAGCACCGCCGCAACATCGTGCGGATGCACGCCGTCGAGCGTGAAACTGACCGCACCGCCGCGCATCTCGGTTGTCTTCGGACCATACACCCGCAGCCCTTCGACTTCGTTCAGGCGTTCGAGCGCATACCCCAGCAACTCACGCTCGTGGGCAGAGATCCGATCCATCCCGATCTCCTGCAGGAAATCGACCGCCTCGCCGAGCGCAATCGCCTCGGCAATTGCCGGCGTCCCCGCCTCGAAGCGCGCCGGAACGTCGGCATAGGTCGATTCGTGCAGTCCCACCACCTTGATCATCGAACCGCCGCCAAGGAACGGCGGCATCTGCTCCAGGATCGCGCGCCGCCCCCACAGCACGCCGATGCCGGTCGGAGCGCACATTTTATGCCCGCTGAACGCCAGGAAGTCGATATCGAGCGCCTGCACGTCCACCGGCATATGCGGCACGCTCTGCGCGCCGTCCACCAGCACGAGCGCGCCGACGGCGTGCGCGCGCCGCGCAATCTCCGCCACTGGATTGATCGTCCCCAGCACGTTCGACTGCTGTGTCACCGCTACCAGGCGCACCCCTTCGAGGTGCGCGTCCAGATGGTCGAGCGCCAGGCGACCCTCGCCGTCGATCGGCAGGAACTCCAGTTGCGCACCGGTGCGCTGTGCCAGCATTTGCCAGGGCACCAGGTTCGAATGGTGCTCCATAATGCTGAGCAAGATGCGATCCCCTGCGCGCAGGTTGGCATCGCCCCAGCTACGCGCCACCAGGTTGATCGCCTCGGTCGTGTTGCGCACGAAAACGATCTCGCGCTGGCTACGGGCATTGATGAAGCGCGCCACCTTGCCGCGCGCCCGCTCGAAGGCGAAGGTCGCCTCCTCACTCAGGCGATAGATGCCGCGATGCACATTGGCGTTATAGCGCCGATAGTAATCTTCCAGACAGTCGATCACGCGGCGCGGCTTCTGTGACGACGCGGCGCTGTCGAGAAACGCCAGCGTCTTGCCGTTCACCGACTGATTGAGGATCGGAAACTCACGCCGCAGCGCGACGATATCGAACAGGCTCAGGGTGGCGCTTGTTGTCATTGGCGCACCTGCACAGACGAAAGCGGGAACAGCGCATTGGATGCAAGGCGCCGTTCCACGGCGTTGGACATCAAATCTTCGCCTCGATCATCTCTGCGATGCGCTGGCGCAGCGCATCGTTAGGAATGCGGTCGAGCACCGGCTCGAAGAACCCCATGACAATCAGGTGGATGGCTTCATCGCGCGGAATGCCGCGTGAGCGCATATAGAACAACTGCTCCTCATCCACCTCGCCGCTGGTCGAGGCATGCCCCGCCCTGGCGACGTCGTTGGTGTCGATCATCAGACCGGGGATCGAGTCGCTGCGCGCCTTCGGCGACAGGTGGAGCGCGTGCTCCTCGAGGCGCGAAACCGTCGCACGGCTCTGATGCTCGATCTTAATCATCCCGTCGAAGGTCGTATAACTCTGATCCTTCACGACGGTCTTGAAATCCATATGCGCTTCGGTTTTCGCGCCGATATGGCGGAGCCATGGCGCCGTCAGCAGGTTCTGCTGATCGCCGGCGAACGTCGCCGCCACCCACTCGACGCGCGACCCATCCCCTTCGAGCGCGGTTTCCGCTTCGATATGCTGGACGCGCGCCCCCAGATTCACGGCTGCCCACTCGATCGCCGCTCCACGACCGACGCGCGCCTTCTGCGCGCCGATGTGGTACACATCCTCGCCCCACGTCTGCACTGCAATGAAACGCAGCGTTGAGTCATTCCCCAGGAACATCTCGGTGACCGGAGCGGCAAATGCCTGGTCAGATGCGGCGATCGAGTGATATTCCTCGACAAACGTCACGCTGGCGCCGTCGTCGAGGATGATCAGGTTGCGTGGTATGATCGCCCCGCCGGGGACTGGCATCGAGAAGACCGCCGTCAGCGGCAGTTCAACGTTGACATTCTTCGGCACATAGAGAAAGACGCCGTCCTGCCAGAGCGCCGCGTTGAGCGCCAGGAACTTATGGCGCGTCGGCTCGATGGCCGTGCCAAGATGCCGCCGGATGAGCGCCTCGTGGGAATGGAGCGCCTGCGCCAGCGTGGTCAACACCACTCCCTGCTCCGACAGGTCTTCTTCCTGATAGAGACTGGTTGCGGCGGCATCGGCGGCGGCGATTACCTGTTCGGGCCTGAACTTCGACAGATCGGTGCGACGCCAGTAGGGCGGTTCAGCAGAGGCGAAGAAGCGCCATGCTTCCGCGCGTTGCGCTGTGAGCCATTCCGGCTCGCCCGCAGCCTGCGACATTTCGATCACCAGAGCGTCGCTGATTTCGCCAAGCGGAGGAAACGTCTTCATAGTCACGCGCTTGCAACCTCCTCGCGGAGGAAGTCGTACCCCTTCTCTTCGAGTTCGAGCGCCAGTTCGGGTCCGCCCTCGCGCACAATCCGGCCGTCCATGAGCACCGACACAAAATGCGGCTTGATATAGTTCAGCAGGCGCTGGTAGTGCGTAATGACCAGCACGCCCATCTCAGGATGCTGCGCATAGAGGGTATTCACGCCCTGCGCAACGATCTTCAGTGCATCAATGTCGAGTCCCGAGTCGGTCTCGTCCATAATCGCCATGCTCGGCTCCAGCATCGCCATCTGCAGGATCTCGATACGCTTCTTCTCACCGCCAGAGAAACCCTCATTCAAATAGCGGCGGGCAAAACCTTCATCGATGCCGAGCGCGCTCATCTGCTCACGCAGTTGCTTGCGGAATTGCGCCATTGGAATAGCGGTCTCTTTCGGATCCTTCCCCTCCTCGGCGCGATGGGCATTGATCGCAGCGCGCAGGAAGTTTGCCACCGTCACCCCTGGAATGGCGACCGGATACTGGAAGGCGAGGAAGAGACCAAGCTTCGAGCGCTCGTCCGGCTCAAGTTCGAGGATGTTGTGATCACGGTACCAGACCTCGCCGCCGGTGACCGTGTAGCCGGGATGCCCCATCAGGGTGTATGCCAGCGTGCTCTTGCCGCTGCCGTTCGGTCCCATGATGGCATGGATCGAACCGGCTTTGACTGTCAGATTGACTCCTTTGAGGATCTCTTTGTCCTCGACGCTGACGCGCAAATCCTTGATGACCAGATCGCTGTTCAATGCAGGAACTCCTGTGTACTCAGTTTCAACGGTTGAATACCGCGCGCGGCGCTAGTCCGAAGACCGCGCAATATGGAAATGACAACTGCGACGTCCTTCGCGGATGGTTCCTTCGAGTTCTACCCGCTCGCCGAGCACCTGTTCGAGCATGCGGCGCTCCATGGTGCACACCCCGGCGTGCTCCTGCGCCACATCGTGGTACGGGCAGGAGAAAACCTGCAAGGCGCCGTCCGGCGTGACTTCGACAGGAATGCCGCGCGCCTCGAGCGTGACGCGCAGGCGCGCCAGGCGCTCCTCCACATCATCGCCGACCACCTGACCGCGATACTCTTCCGCCAGGCGGCGCCCCACCGCTTCGAGCAGCGCGTCGAGGCGTTCTTTCCCCTCGCGGCTGGCAATCTCACGCAGCACAAGCGTCGCCAGCGTATCGTACTCTTTCGGAAACAGGTCTTCGGCACGCGACGTCAGTGAGTAGACCAGCCTGGGACGCCCCGGACCACCGCGCGCCTGCCGCGTCGTCAGCAAGCCTTTTGCCTCCAGGTGCGCCAGATGCTCGCGCACTGCCGTCGTGCTGATGCCCAACAACTCTTCCAGGTCTTTGATCGTCGCTTCGCCCTGACGCCGCAGGTAGGTCAGAATCTTTCCTGCCGGCGAGTCTTCGGTATACTGCGCCAGTGTCATCGCACTATTCCTCCACACTTACTGTGCAGTATACCAGACGGGCGTGCTATTGTCAATAAAAACAGAAGAAACCGCGAATATTGATCGATAATGGCGTTATAGTCTGCCAGCGACATGCCCGACGATCACCTCCTCGACGGCGACATGCGGCGGATAGTCCGCCAGAGTGGCGATCGCAGCGGCGACATCCGCCGGTTGCAGCATCGCTGCGCGGTTCCAGTCGCCGGGGAGATCGTCCCAGAGCCCGGTATCAGTGGCCGCCGGAAGCACCGCTGTGATGCGCACGCCGCGCGGGCGCAGTTCTTCGCGTACCGCGCCGAGCAGCCCCAGCGCGCCATGTTTGGCGGCGCAGTAGGCCGACCAGTTCGGGAAGACCTGGCGCGCCGCCACCGAGGCGACGTACACCAGCAATCCGCCGTTGTGCATAAACGGCGTTGCGTGCTTGCACACCAGGAAGAGACTCGTCAGGTGAACGTGCACCTGCTCATCCCAGTGATCCTTGCTGATCTGCGTGACCGGCGCGACATACGCCCCGCCGACGCTGTGAACGAGCAGATCGATCCGTCCGGTCGCTGTAATCGCCTGTTCAATCAGGCGACGGACATCATTTTCGGATGTGACATCGCATAGCGCAACGATTGCCGACGCCCCGGCAGCGCGCACCTCTGCCGCCGTGTCGTCCAGTGGGCGGATCGAACGCGCCGCCAGGGTGATCGTCACGCCAGGCGCGGCGAGCGCGAGCGCCGTTGCCCGCCCGATGCCCCGGCTGGCGCCGGTGATGAGGATGGTTTTGAGAGCCAAAATGTCCTCTAGTAGGGGGCAGGACCCCCGTACCTGCCCGCTGCGTCTGTGCGGGCGCCCACAGGGGGGCGCCCCTACAATGGCGTTCTCCTATCCTGCGCGTCCCACGTGACCATCGCCTGCACCGGATCATGCGCGCTCGATGTGCGCCATGAACTCGCTGCGGGTCTTCGGATCATCGCGGAAGACGCCGCGCATCGCTGATGTGACCATCGTTGCGCCTGCCTTCTTGACGCCACGCATGACGGCGCACATGTGCACGCCCTCAGCGACGACTGCCACGCCAAGCGGTTCGAGCCGCTGATTGATGAAATCGGCGATCTGCACCGTCATCCGCTCCTGCACCTGCAGGCGCCGGGCGAACATCTCGACGATGCGCGGGATCTTGCTCAACCCTACGACTTTGCCGTTGGGAATGTAGGCGACATGCACCCGCCCCATGAAGGGAAGCATATGGTGCTCGCACAGGCTGGAGAACTCGATGTTCTTGACCAGCACCATTTCGTCGTAGCCGACGCTGAAGATCGCTTCGTTGATCAGCGCATCAGGATCGATATGGTACCCGGCAGTCAGTTCGGCGTACATTTTGGCGACGCGCGATGGCGTCTTCAGCAGACCTTCGCGCTCGGGTTGTTCGCCGATCTGCTGCAGAATGACCCGCACGGCGTCTTCAATCGCCGGATCAGAGTGATAGATCACCCCTTCGAGTTTACCGCGCCCCTGAATGATCAAGGGTTCGTATTCGCGCTCGTCGATGTCCGCAAGCGCGTGGTCATGATACCCGTTATTATCGTTGTGGTATGTCATACGATTTCGTTCCTCGATTTCAAATCGTGATCTCAGGCACGATCAGGGCGGGTCTCAGACCCGCCCTGACGCGCCGGTGTCTGGCGCGTCAGGAGGCGCTGCGTGGCAGCGGGCGCCGCCCCCCTACGCGCTGGCGCTTTGCCTGGACGTTCCTTATTGGTGTGCGTCACGTGGCCAGCGCTCCGCCGTGTTCCAGGCTTGCGTGACAGGAGACATCTTCGTCGCGTATGCTCTTCGCAGCGACAACGAGGAGCCAGACGCAGGATGTGACTTGTGAAACACGGATCCACGCCGACGCGACCAATTTTCACGGATCTGCTGTTGACAGAAGGCGATCAATCCGTGCGAATCCGTCTTGCTTTGCAGCAATCCGTGCGCCCCCCGTCAGTGATCATGCCAGGCGTGCAGGCGACGATGTGTTCGGTCCGGCATATTCAAATACGTTTTTGCGCGTTTCCCACAACTTGAGATGGCACAGCCGCCCCTCGAAGCGTGGCGCGAGTTCCTCCCACAGATGGACGACAATATTCTCGGCAGTGGAGGGTTGTGTGGCAAACGCAGCAATTTCACGGTCGAGATGCCGGTAGTCGAGCCGGTCCAGCACGCTGCGCACCGTCCTATCCATTGCTGTCAGGTCGATCATCATTCCAGTGTCAGGATCGAGAGGACCGACGACGCTCACCTCAAGCATATACGTATGCCCGTGCCCGTTTGGATTGTTGCATTTGCCGTAGATCGCCAGGTTCTCTTCATCGGAAAGCATCGGCGAGTGCAGCCGGTGCGCAGCAGAGAAGGCATACACTCGCGCAAAGGTCGTTTCGTCCGCGCCATCGTACTCTGCCCACAGATCGCCGGTTTCGTACAGGCGCAACCGCGCCAGGCGCGCCGTGTGGGGCAAACGCGCCGCGATCAAGCGCCACAGCACCCGCACGATGTTCTCGGTCGTCGGCAGTTGATCGCGAAAGTAAGGTGTATCCTCATTCAGATGCTTATGGTCGAACTCCTCCAACACCTCTGAGACCAGCGCTTTGAGTTCAGTCATATTCATGACCATCCCGGTGCGCGGGTCGAGGTCGCCGGTGATTGTTACATCAAGTGTATAATTGTGCCCGTGACCGTATGGATTGGCACACGGTCCGAAGACGCGCTCATTCTCCTCTGCGCTCCAATCGGATCGCCAGTAGCGATGCGCTGCTGAAAACTCGAAGCGACGGGTGGCGTACACCATAGATCGTTCTCCTTCTTTTCCCTCAGCCTACCCGCCCGGCGACGAAAGTCGCGGGCTACGGAACGCGAAGCCTGCCTGCACAGACTGGCGTGGTAGATACCAGATTATTTTCTCAAACCCCACTGGTCGCAAGAGGCGGCGAATGGGTAAAGCCTCGCTATCAAAACACTGCTCCCTGGCGTCAGCCTTTCTGGGCATCCCTCCGTGGTAATGGAGGGCTCATACGTCGTATCTGCAGAGCGCATATAACCTATGTCTCGCCCTTCCAGCGAAACATGACTGCCGACCTCATCACTTCACACTCAGGGGGTCGGTCGAGACCGGGGACGCAAGACCATTGTGCGCCGCATGGTACGCCCGTATAACAATACACCCTTTACACAGGTTTTGTCAAGGATGAAGCGGTCGGGTACATTCATGCATTGGCAGGGAACGCTGCGCCGCTCTGCGCCGCCGATCTCGACGGGCTGCCGCCCGGTCCGCCCTCCTGGTCACAGACAGCGTAAGGGCAGGTCTCAGACCTGCCCCAACGTTGCGCGATCGTGGTCGGGTGGCAGGACGTTCAGAGGGCAGGGCTATCAAGCGGAATACGATCCAGGGCCGACTTCATCCGCTCAAGCCCTTCCACGAGCAACGCACGCGGGCAACCGAAGTTGAGACGAACGAACCCTTCGCCGCCAGCGCCGAACGGCACACCGTCGTTCAGCGCCACTTTTGCCTCGCGGCGGAAAAATTCGTATGGATTGCCCTCGATCCCTGCCGCGCGACAATCGAACCACGCCAGATAGGTCGCGTGCGGTACGGTCGTTTTGATCTGCGGCATCTGGTTGATCACAAAATGCGTGACAACATCGCGGTTTGTTGTGAGATAGGCGAGCAAATCGTTCAACCATTCGTCGCAATCACGGTACGCGGCTTCCATTGCTGCCAGCGCAAATGAGTTGAGCCAGGGCACGATTCCGTCCATTGCCGCCATCAGGCGCTTCCGCAGATCCGGGTTGGTCACAATGGCAAAACTGGCTTTGAGTCCAGGAATATTGAATGTTTTGCTGGGCGCCATCAAGGTGATAGTGCGGGCAGCAATGTCGGGCGCGAGCGTGGCAATTGGTATATGGCGCGTATCGCCGAGCAAAAGATCACAGTGAATCTCGTCAGAACAGACGATCAGATCATACCGTTCGCAAAATGCCGCCATGCGTATCAGTTCCTCGCGGCTATAGGCTTCGCCGGTTGGATTGTGCGGATTGCACAGAATGAAGAGGCGCGTGCGGTCGTTTACCATTGCTTCCATACGCTGGTAATCGACGCGATACGTAAAGGTGCGTCCATTCGGAACCAGCGCCAGCTCCGCCATCTGCACCACGCGCCCCTGGTTGGTCGGAGCAGTGAGGAACGGCGGATAGACCGGCGTTTGCACCAGCACGCCGTCGCCAGGTTCGCCGACAGTGCGGCAGACAGCGTTGAGACCGGTCACCAAGCTGGGGATGTAGACAATCTGATCCGGCGTAACATCCCACCGGTAGAGGCGGTGCATCCGCTCGCAGATACATTCACCAAGCGAGCGCGACGGCAATTCATAGCCGAAATCGCCCATCTCAACCCGGGCGTGAAGCGCAGCAAGGATCGGCGGCGGAGCGGGGAAGTCCATGTCTGCCACCCACATAGGCAGCACATCGTCGCCATAGAACTTCCACTTGATGCTTCCGGTGCGGCGGCGATCAAAGACGTGATCGAAATCGTGCGGCATAGATGGCATGTTTCCTTTCGTGCACGGTATCTTTTGGGCGGTAGAGAGCGATTATTTCTTATAAGGAGCGATAACGAACGTCAGGGATGCTGCCCACTCCGGCGCGCCTGCGTCGAGATGACATTGTAATGCCTCATGTGCGCATCGCCTGATGGAGTCAAGGGAAATATATTGTACTATAACGTCTGGTACACCAGGATGTCATTCCATACCTTCGGATCAGGGACGCACCTGCCTGTGCGATACCGCTCAGTGCCCTGCAGCAGAGAAGGAGCCAACGGTGACGGCAAAAATCCTGATAGCAGATGATAACCCGGTCATGCGTGAAGCGATTGTCCGCTTTGTCGAAGCAGAAGGATATGTAGCGCTGGCGGCGCGCAACGGGCGCGAGGCGCTGAACCTGGCGCTGGAAGAACTGCCGGATCTGGTGCTGCTCGACGTCACGATGCCGGATTACGATGGATTCGAGGTTTGCCGTCGGCTGAAGGAAGATCCACGCACTGCACTGATACCGATTACCATGCTGACCGTGCTCGATGCCCCGGAGCATCGCTGGCGCGGCATCGAGGCTGGCGCCGACGACTTTCTGACCAAACCGTTCGATGAGCGTCTGCTCCGCGCCCGAATTCAATCGCAATTGCGCACCAAACGCCTGACCGATCAACTCGAACGCACCGAAAGCGTCATTTTTGCGCTGGCGCTGGCGGTTGAGGCGAAGGACATGTATACCGAGGGGCATCTCTGGCGTCTGGCGTACTATGGTGAACAACTTGCAACTGCCGCCGAGTTGGGGCACGACATCAGACGCGCCGTATGGCAGGGCGGGTTGTTGCACGACATCGGCAAGATTGGCGTGGCAGACAGCATTCTGCGCAAGCCGGCGCCGTTGACGCCCGAAGAGTATGCGCAGATCAAGCAGCATCCTGAGAGCGGCGCGCGGATCATCGCTCCCATGCGCTTTGCGCGTGAGGTGGCGCCTATCGTGCGTGGGCACCACGAACACTGGGACGGCAGCGGCTATCCGTATGGACTGCGGGGGGCGGAGATTCCGATTGGTGCGCGGATCATCGCCATTGTCGACGCCTACGACGCTATGACCACAGACCGCCCATACCGGCGGGCGCTGTCGCCGGAGCGCGCCATTCAGCGGCTGCGCGCGCGAAGCGGAATCCAGTGGGACCCGGATCTGACGATGCTCTTTATCACGCTGATCGAGCAAAAACGTTTGATTGCGCCCAATGATGCCAGCATCGCGCACCATATCTCTGCGGTGTGACGCCCGGCGGTAACGAGTGACCTGCTCATTACGTTTTGCGCTGCTCTCTTTCCGCCGTGGTGTGGGAAATGTTGCACTGCAACGCTCCGCACAGGCGCACCGCCTGCAACCTTCCTCCCGCCAGGACCTCTGAAGTGGGGACGCGCGCAAACCGGGAGCACCGATCGTTCCGCCAGCCAGGTTTCATGGGAGCAACTATCAGTGGCGGAGACCTCAAGGGTTGGGTTTGTCTTCAACCTCGCCACGTTCGGCGACCGTCTCGCGCAACCGCCAGATGATCCACAGACCTGCCAGACCCGCCAGCGTGACGATCACCTCGGGGATCAGAATGGCTATCGTTCCCCGCAACGCGAACGCAGGCGCGACTCCCACTGCCAGCAGGTTGACCAGTGTATGCGCTGCGATTGCCAGCCAGAGCCACCAGATCTGTCCACGTCGAAAGACCTGTACCACCATCACCGAAAGCGCCACGTGGACCGGCAGCGTCCAGAGACGCTCCCATGCCCCAACCAGCGGCAGCCAGTCGGGTTGCGCGGCGACTGCGGCTAACTGCTGGCGTGTCAATTCACGCTGTTCGTCCGTCAGCGGCAGCGCCGCCAGATCGACCGCGCTCAACGCCAGAAGATTGATCAACCCCAGCAGCGTCAAACCGGCGACCAGCACCATCGACTCCAGACCGCCGTGCCCCAGACCATACATTACGGCGCGCGCCCATGTTTTTTCTTCTTGAAACAGCCAGCGATATCCCACGTACCGGCCAATCTCCTCCGCCAGCCCGGCGGTCAGCGCCAGCGCCGCCAGCCAGCCGAAGAGCAGCGCGCGCGACGCCTGCAACTGTGGCGCCAGCGCGCCCTGGATCGCCAGCACAAGCGGAACGCGGGTGATCAACTGAAAGAGGAGAAAAATAATGGCGCCGTAAGCGAAATAGCGCCAGGAAACGTGCAATCTACGACTGACGAACCATGCCGCTGCCAGTGGGAAGAGCGCTTCAAACAGGATCGCGACAATTGTTGCAACGACTCGCCCTGTGCTTATCTGAAAAGAAGTCTCCATTCAGCGCAGCGTCACATACACGATGACCAGCAGCATCAAACTGCCAAGCACGCCATACTCCCACATCACACGACGGGTTAGCGTTCCTTCGAGATATCCTTGCAGCAGGCCGGTAATAATGTAGAACAATGCCAGCAGCAAGGCGCCGCCGATCAGAAACGACGTCGCCCAATAATTGAGCGCCCACGTCGCTTCCGCCAGCGTCAAACCGACGAGCAGCGCCAGCACGAACAGGTTGCGCGCGGAGGTCTGGGAGAGCAGCGCATACGCGAGGAGTGCGGCGCTGGCGCCGATCAGGGTGGCGGAGTAAAGCGTGCGCATGCGGGTGTAATAGATGGCGCTGAACACGCCGAATGCCAGCAGCAGCGCCATCGCCTGCAGCGCCAGACGCGCGCCCTGCCGCACGTTGGTGCGGCGGTCGAGCGAATAGTGTTGCGCCACCAGCGCGCCGAACAGAAACCCGCCGGCTGCAATCAGCGCCAGCACGAATGCGAGCGTCTCGAGGCTCGCGCTGAACAGGCGGAAGAAAGCAAATGACGCGATGATCGCAAACGATGGCAGAATCCAGAAGGATGGCGCCAATTCGATCCGGGTAAAGCCGAGGTTGACGGTTGGCAGTGATCGCGTCTGCATCTGTGGATGTGTACGAATGGAGATATCTGCCCCTGTACTGGCAATCACCACCAGCGAGGCGATCAACAGCCACGAAACGGTAATGGCAGGAAAGTCGCCGCCGAAACGCGCACGCAAAATATTCGGGTTGATGTCGATCAGAAAGACGACCGCCAGCCCGAGAAGTGCGAGCAACACCAGCGACACAATCCGATCATACCGTGGTGCGGGGTTCATAGGGTCCTGACCTCAATCAAACTGGATTGAACGAAAATCACGCCTGAGACCAGTCGTGCAGCGCCTGGAGCAGCAGGCGCACCCCGACGCCGGTTGCGCCTTTCGGTTGATACGCCTTGGGTTTCGAGTCGGTCCATGCTGTTCCAGCAATGTCGAGGTGCGCCCAGGGATAGTCGCCGACGAAGGCGTTGAGAAACGCGGCAGCAGTGATCGCGCCGGCCTGCCGCCCGGTAGCATTGCGCACATCGGCGATCTCGCTTCTGACCATCTCGCGGTACGGTTGCCACAGCGGCAATTGCCAGGCGCGCTCGCCAGCCGCCTCGCCAGCGCGCAGCAGCCGCTGTGCCAGCGCGTTGTCATTCGTAAACAGGCCGATGGCGTGTGGTCCGAGCGCCACGCTGATCGCGCCGGTCAGCGTCGCAAGATCGATGATCGCCGACGGATGGTAGCGTTGCGCATAGGTCAGAACGTCCGCCAGCACGATTCGCCCTTCGGCGTCGGTATTCAGCACCTCGATCGTTTTGCCGCTGAGGGTCTTCAGGATGTCGCCAGGGCGATACGCCGACCCACCCGGCATATTTTCGGCTGCCCCGATCAACGCCACCACGCGCAGCGGCAGCCGCAATTCCGCAATCGCGTGCAGTGCGCCAAGCACGGCTGCAGCGCCGCTCATATCCATCTTCATTGCGTCCATGTTCTCGGCGGGTTTGATCGAAATCCCGCCGGAGTCGAACGTCATCCCCTTTCCCGCCAGGCAGATGGTAGGCGCATCGGCATACTGCGCGCCATAGTCGATAGCGATGAAGCGCGGCTCATTCACCGATCCCTGCCCGACGGCAAGAATACCGCCGAACCCCTGCTCACGCATCTCTGCCGGACCCAGCACCGTGATGGGCAGATCGAACGCTACGGCGAGTTCACGCGCGCGCTCCGCAAGGCGCGCTGGCGTCAGATCATTGGGCGGAAGGTTTGCCAGGTCGCGCGCCAGATTGACGCCACGCGCAACTGCTCCGCCGCGCGCGACGCCGCGGGTGGCTTCCTCCACTGCATCACCCGGCGCCAGGAGAGTCAGTTCATCGACCTCGCGACGATCTTCGGGCTTGAGGTCGCTCTTGTACTCCAGGAAACGGTACCCTCCGAGCAGGCTGCCTTCGGTGATGGCGGCGGCAACCGTTTCATGGGTCTGGTCCGGCACGGTTGGTAGCGCAAAAGCAAATCGTTCGCCCTTCAACTCACGCGCGCGCTGCGTTGCCATCGCCGCAACTTCACGCATCTGATCGAGATCGGGCGCTGAACGTTTGCCCAGACCGATCAACAAAACTCGCCGCGCAGCAAGAGCGCCGCGCGGGTAGATCAACAGCGTCTGTTTCGCCTTGCCCGACCAGTCGCCCGCTTCGATCAGATCGGCGAGAGGGGATGCGAGCGGCTCCTCTTCCCACAGGGCGAGAACCAGCAGATCGGTTGCAGTAGTCAGCGGATCAGCAGCAGTAACCGTTACGCGCATAGGAGCACTCCGTAGACCTCAGCAAAGCATTGAAGCGTGCGCATCAGGTCGGCGAGCAGCGCCCGACAGCGCCCACGTCATGCACATACTGCCTCGAAAATGGAAGGACATTATACCACGGCATCGAGAAAGCCTATCAGACCATCCCCTTGCTCAGGTCAGGCAAGCGCTTCCGGGTCTGTCGCGCGTTCAGCGAGGCCCCTGGCTTGCAGTGATACAGCGGTTTCTGGCAATGCAGGACTGGATCCTCAGCGCTCCGGGCGATTGACACCCTCGACTGGACGGCATATACTCTTCTGCACCATGCAGGTTCCGTTGTTTCCCGCAAGAGTGCGATCTTACGAAGGATGGAGACGCATCATGATCAGCGATCAATTTCGTGTGCCGGGAATGTCGTGCCAGCACTGCGTCAACGCCATCACCAGGGCGGTCAACGCACTGCCTGGCGTGCGTCAGGTCGTCGTCAGCCTGAGCGACAAGAGTGTGCGTGTCGATCACGATCAGCAGGTGAGCGCCGATGATCTGATCCAGGCGATCAACGACGCTGGCTACGACGAAGTGGCAATTCTGGCATAGGGATTCGAGGCTACCGTAGTGGGGCGCCGTCGGGCGTCGGCGGCGCCACGTTCGGGAGACTGAACCGCAGCACCCGTGCGTTCCCCCGATCCACGACAACCACCGAGCCATCGGGAGCAAAAGCCATCCCACACGGCAGGTTGACCGATGCGAAGTCGTTACCGCTTCCGCCCCATGTCAGCAATCCAACGCCGTTGTCGTCGGTCAACACCAGCAGGTTGCGCAGTGGGACGCTGACAACCACCCGCCCCCCCTGCGCAGCGATGTAGGGATCCTCATAGGTTTGCGGTTGCCAGCCGGGAATGCGCCAGGTGGCGTAGGGCAACGGATCGACCCGCCCATCCTCGCCGCGCGCAAATGCCTGCACCCGGCTGTTCCATGTGTCGGCGACAAAAACCGTGCCATTTTCATCGACGGCCACACCGATCGGTTCATTGAACTGCCCGGCGGCGCTTCCGTCGTATCCCCACTGATATTTGTAGTTGCCGTCGCTGTCGGTCACCACGATGCGTTTATTGCCGGTATCGGCGATATAGACGTTGCCTTCGGCATCGACAGCCACGCCGCGCGGACCGAAGAAATCCAGCGGTCGGGCGAGGTTTTGTTCCTGCGTGCCGCCGGTTGGCGAGGCGCGCCGTCCATCGCCGAAATCCTCGCTCCCTACGCCCCAACTGGCAAGGAACGTTCCCTGTGGGTCGAGTTTGACAATCCGCGCATTCCAGGTGTCGGCGACGTAGATGTTCCCGGCAGCGTCCACAGCCACGCCGCGCGGTTCGTAGAACTGCCCGTCGCCATTGCCGAACCCGCCAATGGTGCGGATCGGAGTCCCGGAGGGATCGAAGACGATCAGGCGGTGATTGGCGCTGTCCGACACAATGATGTTCCCCTGCGGATCGACAGCCGCGCCGCGCGGCTGGATGAGTTGTCCGGGTTCACTGCCGAATTCGCCAAAAATATCGGTGGCCACGAGTTTGACGATGCTGCTGGTTGCCGCGACGGCAGGCGCATCGCCGACGAGCGCCAGGTCGCGCCGCACCCACACCGACATCTCGCGCCCGTCGAGGCGCAGCGGCGGCGGCAATTCGCGGTAGAGCAGGTACCGTCCCGTGTTAGCCCAATGCGAACTGTCAAAGACCCAGAAAATCGGCGCCCAGACCGGCGGTGCGTCCTGTGGTTGCAACCCGGGACAGGCTTGCGCAATATCGCCTGCGCTGCCCGGATAGGCGAAGTAGAAGCGTTTGTAGCCAGCGCTTTGCGGATCGCATTTGTTGCCTTCGGGGAACCACCAGTTCAGTTTGGTGTCGTACAGGCGCACATAGTTCGCTTCGAGCGCCTGCTGCGCGGTGCTGTTCAGGCTCACGCGCGAAACCAGCACCACCGGCGCCAGAATGCGCTCGCCCACGCCCTGCGGTGGATCGACAAGCAATGTATCAGCGGTTGCGGAACGGAAATCATCGGAGGAGCGCGTCTCCAGTCGCTTGAAGTCGCGCAAATACCAATTGTAGGGCCATGCCAGGCTACCCTCGCCATCCTGCGCCGGATCGCCGCGATCCATGATGATCGGCATCGAGAGACCGCCGGTCGGGTCGTTGGCGCTACGCGCGTTGCGCGTCTGACTGATCGCCAGGTCGCGGATCTGCGCGACGATCAGCGGCGTGTCGGGCGTGCTCTGGGTGTAGACCAGCGGCTCGACCGGCGTATCCGGGTGATCGTAGACGACCATCCAGGTTGCACGCAGCGTATACGCGCCCACCAATGCCGCAATGGTCAGTGCGCAGAGAGCCAGTGTTGCCCGCGCGCCTGCCCATTCACCGGCGCGGACGATCAGGTAGATCAATCCGCCTGCCAGCACGATCAGCAACGAACCCTGGAGCAGGTTTGCCTGTCCCTGCTGCCCGACCGCAGATTGTCCGAAACGCCAGAAGGCGACGGCGATTGCGATGAGCAGCAGCGTGAGCGCCGGTGGCACGAGCCATACACGGCGATCGAGGTCGCGCCAGTTCAGGCTGGCGCCCAGCCGCGCCAGCGCCCATGCCAGCAACAGGTTGGCGGGCAGCGCGATGTGCGAATTGAGCCAGGGCATCTTCTCGCCCGCCCACGAAAATGCTACGAATGAGCAGAGGAACCAGAAGGCGAGGAACAGCGGAAACAGCGCCGTCGCCGGACGCCCGACGAACGACATGTGCGTATCGGCGCCGTCTGGCGCAACCCTGGCAGTTTCGATGCCATCGTCCGACGGTGCGTTCTCCTGGTCCGGAGCAGTCTGCTCCTGGCGGTGCAACCGCACGCCGCGGGTGAACAGATAGACCGTCGCCGCCAGGCTGCCGAAGAACGCCAGCGGTTCGTAGAGCGACATCAGCATCAGGTAGTAGTACCACGGTTGATCGCCGCGCGCAAATTCCTGCTGTGATCCGAGCCAGTATGCCAGACCGGCGTACAACCCGGCGAACACACTCTGCATGTCGGCAAAGAACGCGCTGTAGAGCACAACGAAGATCGACGCCAGCATGCCGAGCGCCACCCAGAGCACAGTGCGTTGCTCCTGCCAGAGCGCGACGAAACGCGGCACAAACAGTGGCGTCGGGTCCCACACCCGCGACATGATCAGCCCGCCGCTGGCGACCGTAAAGAAGAGCAGCGAAATGCCATCAGCGCGCAATGTCGGCGTCAGGCGCCCGTACCACAGCCCGGTGATGATGCTCAACTCGACCAGCGCCGCGACGCCGGCAATGCTCCCCAGCGCAATGGTCATGGTTCGGCGCGGCAGCAGTTCGTACAGCACCCGGATGATCAGGAACCAGCCGAAGATGAACCCCAGGATGTAGTAGAGTTCGTGGGTTGCCAGCGCCAGCGCGATGCCAACCGCCAGCAAATACAGGTAGCGCGGTTGCGCCGTGTCGAGGTAACGGAAGAACCCGATGACGATCCAGAGCGTCCACAACACCATCAGCCCGTCGTGGCGGGCAAACCTGGTATAGTAGAGCAGCGTCGGGGTCAATGCCAGCAACACGCCTGCCAGCAATGCGCCGCGCGTTCCCAGGTAAGGGCGCAGCATCCAGGCGGAGGCGACGAGCGCAATGCCAGCCGCCGCCTGCGGCAGGCGCGCCTGCATGTCGCCATCACCAAACAGAAAATAGGAGAAGAGGGTCAGCACGTAAAGCGATGGTCCGTGATACACCGGGTCGTAGCAGTAGGTCGCCGAGACGCGCCCGCCCCAGCAAATGAAGCCGCCTACGCCGGTGTAGAACTTCCAGCTCATCCAGGCGTGGATCGACTCGTCGTGGTGGAGCGCCATGCGCCCCAACCCGTACAGGTGCGCGATCACGCTGGCGACCAGCAGCAGGGCAAACAGCAGCACATCGCTCGACAGCCACGCCAGGCTCAGCGGACGATCCAGCCCGACGGGCGCTGCGGTGACGCTGCGGGGATCACGTGAGAGCATTGCCATCGTTCATCCTGCCAGTATGATATCGCCCACTCCGTATACATCCGTCTCAATCGGCGTGTATCCGTGTTCTATCACACACCGTGCTCACAGGAGCGAGCGCATTGTTCAATCTCAACCACTTGCTTTACCGCTCGCCGCCAAACCCCAGACCCATCTCTGGCGCCACTTCGGGGCGCACTGCGACGACAAAATCGGTCGATCCGAGCGGATGCGGCGGAACGCGGTACAGCAGATACTGCCAGAATTGCTGTGAGGTGCGCGCGTCGAACGGTTGGCGCAGCATGCGCATCAGGAGCGAGGAGCGCTCATCGAGCGGCGCTGTCATCCAGTCGCGCGGCAGGCGGTAGGTTTCATCCTCCGGGAACCACCAGCGCAACGGGTAGCGCTGCACTCGAAACCCTTCCAGAAACCGGCGGTTCTGCTCGTTCTCGTAGTTTTCGAGCAGCATGAGTACGACGATCACGTCGTCCCCTGGCGCGCGCTGCAACAGCGGCGGCTGCTCTTCGGCGCGCGCAAAACGGATGTGGTACCAGTCCCACACCGTTTCGTTGTCATACCAGACGGTTGCGGTCGTAGCGTTGCTGCGGCGGCGGAGCGCTTCCTCGAGCCGGTCGATCACCCGCTTCACGTCCGGCGACGTCTGGGTGTAGATCATCATTTCGCGCGGGATGTCGCCGTAGCGGAAGCTCAGGGTGTAGGCGCTACGCAGCGTGTACACGGCGATGATCAGCGTCACGCCCGCCGCCAGTGCGCCAATCGCCCAACGCCCGCCGCGCAGCATCCATGCGCCAGCCGTGAGCAGCGCCGCCAGCACGATCCAGAGCAGCGTGATCCACGGCGTCAACTCCGCCAGTTGCGTGTCGGCGCGGATCGCGACAGTGATCAGGAGCAGGCAGTAGACGCTGATGACCGTCAGCAGCGCCAGAAAAATCGGGAACGGGCGCACCATCCGGCTCAGGGAGAAGCCGTCGTGTGCATGCTCGTCGTTGATGCCGCGTCGCCACCACGCCAGGGTGCGCCCCGCCGCCCACGCCCCCAGCAGCGTCAGCGGCAGCGCGACGTGCACCGTCAGCCAGGGCATCTTTTCGCCCGCCCACGAATAGAGCGCAAAGGTTGCAACGCTCCACCATGCCAGCACGAGCGGCAGCCAGGAAGCCGGATCGTTGCTGCTGCTCGACATCCCTGCTGCATCCGCGCCAGATTCGTGCCCGTTTGAGGGGTCTGCGTCGCGGTTTCTGCGCATCAACCGCCGCCATCCCAGCACCCCTGCCATCGCCAGACCAATCAATCCCCACAGGATCAGCAGCGGCTCATAGATCGCCAGCAGCACCGTGTAGTAGTGCGGCGGCTGTCCGCCGCGCTCGACTTCGTGCTGCGCCAGCCAGTAAAGGAGCGAACCGGTCGTGCCGGTGATCACCCCGGCGGTGTTGGTCAGGAACGCGGTAAAAAACAGGGTGTAGACCAGGAGGAACAACCCGCCGGCGATCAACAGCCGCCGCCCCTGCCCCAGACTTGCGAACGTCGCCACGGTCACGTCGCCGCCGGCGCAGGCGCGTTCCCAGATCGTCGCGCCGGTCGCATCGCGTCGCCGCCAGACGACCCACCACAGCGCCGCCAGGGTTGCCGGAACGAGCACAAGCCCGGTCAGGATCGCCGGATGACCGACGAACTCGCCAAGTTTGATGAAGTACAGCCCGAAATTGTCATCCGGTTGATGGCGGACGCACAGCGCATAGTTGTTATCGAACGTTGCCAGCGGGGACCAGCCGAAGATCGGTCCAGGACGAGCGACGCGCATCGGGTTAGGCGGCGGGAAGGGTTGCAGTTCGCTGGGGCAGATATACGGACCGGCGACCCGATTGACCGTATCGCTGGTTGGGAACGGGCGCTCCGGGTACCCTGGCAGCCAGAAGACCAGCGCCACGACCGCGATGCCCAGCGCCGCCAGCGCCGCCGCGCCCGGCTTCCACACCTTCCAGAAGAACGCCAGCGCAACCAGCGGCGTGAAGATCGCCATATACAGGAAGAACGTCTCCATCGTCACGAACATAAACGCCAGCGCCAGCGCAACCACGTACAGCCACAGCGGACGGCGGGTGGTCGCATAGCGCACAGCGCCGATCAGCGCCAGCAACTCGAACAGAATCGTGTACGGGTCGTGGCGGATGAAGCGCGCAATGTACAGAAACGCTGGCGAGATCAGGAGATAGACCGACGCCAGCAGCGCTGCGCTGCGTCCCAGTTCACGGCGCAACAGGTATGGCAGCAGAACCAGCGCGATGCCGAACAGCGCCGGACCCAGGCGCGCCGTTGCGTCGCTAACGCTGAAGAGGAAATAGATCAGTGCGCCAAAGAAGTAGAGAAATGGCCCATGGAGCAGCGGGTCGTGGACATACCCCTCACCGCGAAAGATCAGCCACGAAAAGTAAGCGTGCAGCGTCTCGTCGTGGTGCAGCGCGCGGTCGCCCAACCCCCACAGGCGCGAGATCACCGCCAGCAGGAGGATGACGAGATAGGCGACCTGTTCGAGCGAAATAGTCGCGGCGCGCAGTCGCGTTGTTGCGAGAGATACGCTGTCGCCAGGCGGTGCAGTGACCCGTGGCGGAAGTTCGGCAATCGACATGGTTCGTAGCTCAATGACCTCCGGTATTCAGCCACGGCGAGATTGTACACGATACGCAAGTAGAACCGCAAATCCAGAGGTCACGAATACGCCAGACTCCGGAGGCGCACCAGGTCGATCAGATGAATGGCTTCGTCATCGACCCGGATCAGTCCAGCGGCGCGAAAATCGCCAATTGCTTTGGTGACCGTTTCGCGGTGCGATCCGATCAACTCGGCGAGCTGCTGGTGCGTCGAACGCACGGTCGGCGGCATATCCTGCCGTTCCGCCCACAGGCCGAGCAGCGCCGCCGCCAGACGTTGCGGCACGCTCTTGAAGGCGATATCGGCCAGTTTACGCTCGATGGCGCGCAGCCGTCGGCTCATAACAGTCATAAACCGCAGAGCAAGCGATGGTTGAGTGCGCAGCGCGCGGCGTAACGTCTCACGATGAACAACGCCAATCGTGCACGGAGTGACGCTGATCGCATAACTGTCGTGGTGTGACCCCTCCGCCACCGTCACTTCGCCAAAGACTGCCGGTGCATCGAGGATCAGGACGGTAAGGGCGCGTCCTTCGGGCGAGATGGTGTAGAGCCGCACTCGCCCCCGGTAGAGCAGGTACATCTCCGCGCCCGGATCCTCCAGTCCATAGAACATGTGCCCGGCGGGACGCTGGACCGCTGCAATCTCGCCGTGAATGTCGCGCAGCGCCGACATCAACTGCGGAAAAAGATCCGCATCGGTGATGACATCGACCGGCGGCGGATCAGACGTGGTCACGCTCAGACTCCAGTTCACGAAGGTGCCAGCAGTCGTTATGGGTGATCAACTGCCACTCCAACCGTCCATCACGGCTGGTCGTCTGGCGCCAGTGAGTGATGGCGGTATTCTGCACGTGGAACGCATTCCTCCCGCGTGTGTGAGGTCCAAGCCCCAGCATGAAGAGGAACGACACTTCGATGATGCCGCCGTGACAGACGGCCACAATCGTCTGCCCGCGATGGCGGGTTATCAACCGTTCGAGCGCCGCTGAGGCGCGGAACTGAAAACTGGCCCAGCTTTCGCCGCCAGGGGCGATGGGGGTGAAATACTCTTTGAAGAACAGGGTCATCTGCGGGAAACGTGCGCGCGCCTCGTCGATGTGCATCCCATCCGCTTCGCCAGGACGCAGTTCCTGAAGGTCGTCGTCCCAATGGATCGGCAGGTTGAGCGCCTCCGCCACAGGTTCGGCGGTCATGCGGGCGCGCGGCAACGTGCTGGCGTACAGGACATCAGCGGCAATCTCGCCGCGCGTCAGGCGGCGCGCCAGCGCGTGAACCTGCGCAACACCTCGATCTGTCAACCCCCGGTCGCCGTGCATCCCTCCCATGATTGGTTCAACATTAGAAAACGCCTCACCATGGCGGATCAGATACAGATTGGTGATCATTATACCCTCGAATAGTCGATGCCAGCCCGCGCGGCTCCCGCCGCAGCCCCCTTGCACAACTGCGACCCGGTCGGCGGTTATCTACGACCGCCTGGCGGCAATCAGCGCAAACGCGCCGCGCCAGAGGGCCATGATCGCCAGCACGGTGATGAACGTCACCAGCGCGAACGAAAGCGGGATGGTCGTCTGCCGGATCACTGCGCGCAACCCCAGTCCAATGGGCCAGGCGATGAGCCAGGTCAGCGCGGTGCGTGCCAGCATGGGCGACAGCGCTCCAGCCACGTCGGCACGATAGGCGCCGATCGGCGGGGCGACCGCAAACCAACCGATAATGAACGGCGCTGCTGTTTCCGCCACCTGCGCCAGCGCCCTCAAACCGGCATCCTCGCCGTGGCTGGCGCGCCCGATTGCCGCGAAGATCACGAGCGCCAGCGCATCGCCGACGACCAGCAGCGCGGTTCGACGCCTGGCGGTTGACGAATGATGCGACTGTTCACGAAGCGCCATGGCAGTCCTTCCTGCGCAGTCTGCCTGCTGACGCGCCGTCTCATCGCGTCAGCATTTCCCTCCCAGGCAGTATACCATGCAACCGGCATCTTCTGTCTGTTATGGCCGCCGCAGGGTGATGATCGTCGCTTCCGGCGGGCAGAGGAGGCGCAGCGGCGCGCCGCCAAGCCCGCGCGACACGTAGAGGGTCAGCCCATCGACCTGATACTCGCCGATGACGTAGCGTTTTCCATAGCGCGGCAAGGTGAAAGGACCGAGCAGCGGGAGACGCAGGTGCCCGCCGTGTGTGTGCCCCGACAGTTGTGCGTGAACGCCGGCGTGCGCCGCGCTCTCCGCCACATCGGGTGCGTGGGAGAGGAGCAGTTTGAACCCTTGAGTCGGCACGCCGCGCAGCGCCTGCCGTAGTGATGGTCGCCCATCCCACACATCGTCGATGCCGATCAGCCACAGATCGCCGCCATTCCACGACAATCGGCGGTGTTCGTTCAGCAGCAGCGGAATGTTTGCCAGCGTCAACGCAGCGCGCAGGTCCGCCAGCCCTTCCCAGTGGTCGTGGTTGCCTGGCACGGCGTAGACGCCGAGCGGCGCGTGCAATCCGCGCAGCAGCCGCGGCACATCGGGGATCGCCCAGTGATGCGTGACGATATCGCCGGTAAGAACGATCAGGTCAGGTCGCTCATCCTGCATCTGCTCGACGCCCCACGCCAGGTTCGCCTCGCTGTAGCGAAAACCAAGGTGGCTATCGGTCAGATGACCAATGCGCAACCCTTCGAGTTCCGGCGGCAGCGCCGGGATGCGCAGGGTGACGCGCTCCAGGATCGGGCGCGCCGGTTCACCAAGCAGCATATGACCAAGTGCCGCAATGCTGAATGCTCCTCCCGCCGCCGCGACGGGCCAGCCAAACAGACCGATCCCCGCAAGCCCGGCGGCGGTCGCCGCGGCGCCAAGACCGAGCCACCCACGGTTGACGTGCAATTTCGTCGCCTCGATCGTCTGGTGCCCGCGCAATGCCCGCCGCTTGCGGGGCCGCACTCTCAGCGCGTGCGGTTCGTGCGGGTGTATTTCGATGGGCACGTGATATTCCTTTGCTGCGATGAACCGTGTTTTCGATGTAGTCAGGAGTGTCATGCGCGATACTCCAAAGGGTTAGGGGGTAGGGGTCAGGGGGTAGGGGGTAGGAACCAACCTTCCACCCTCGCACCTTCCACCTTCGCACCTTCCACCGGTCCACGTGCCCCGTGCGGGCCCGCTGCTGGCGTGCCCCTACCTGTCCGCCTGGCGCTGGCGACGGGCCTGGCGCCCCGTGCGGGCCCGCTGCTGGCGTGCCCCTACCTGTCCGCCTGCAACCGCTAACCTCCTCACGTTTCCACGACTGACAGCATACCACACGAAGTTTACAATTTGATGATCGCTCCCTGACATACGATGCCATCAACCTGTCAGATTGATCGTTGATCGGATGCGCTATACTTTGGGCATATGAATGACAGATACGACCGCAACACCACTGACCGGCAGGCGCGACGGCGCGCGTACACCGGCGAAACCATCGTCATCCGGCGCATGCAGGTTGCCGCGCCTCCCGCCCGGCGCAGTGTGCTGCAGCGCATCCGGCGGGTGCTGATGCTGATCGGCGTGCTGCTGATCATCCTCATCGCTCTGTTCTACTGGCAATTCGCCGCCGCCGTCGCGCCGCTGATCGTCGCCGATGCGCGACCATTCCCGCCGCTCAATCCGCCTGGCACGGGGATCAATGTTCTGCTCATCGGCGTCGATGAGCGCCCGGACCACCCGGAAGAAGGGGTACGCAGCGATACTCTGATTGTCATCCGCCTCGACACTCTCGGTCGGCGGATCAGTCTGCTCTCCATCCCGCGCGATACGCGCGTTGACCTGCGCGACATCGGTCCAACCAAGATCAATGTCGCCTATGGATATGGCTACACGGCTGCGCGGAAACTCTATGGCGAGGAGACGCCGCCAGCGCAGGGGGGAATGGCGTTGGCCGCCGAGACCGTCGGGCAGTTTCTCGATCTTCCCATTCACTACACAGCGCAGATCAATTTCGACGGGTTTGCGCGCGTGATCGATGCGCTTGGCGGTGTGACCATCGACGTGCCGCGCCGGATTGTCGATGATGCCTACCCGACCCCCGATTTCGGCACAGTGCGCATCGCGTTCGAGCCTGGTCCGCAGCGGATGGACGGGGCGCGCGCACTGATCTACGCCCGCACCCGCCACGCCGACAGCGATTTCGGGCGCGCCGAACGTCAGCAACAGGTCATTCGCGCCGTGGTCGACGAACTGCGCGCCCGTGGTCCCATCGGTGCTGCGTTGCTGATGCCAGCGCTTGGTCGGGCGCTCGATGGCGCATTTGCTACGACTCTGCCGCTGTCGCGCCCCGATATGCTGCTGGGAATGGCGTGGATCGCAACCGGGCTTGACCCGGCGGCGATTGGGCAGCACCGCATCGCGCCCGACACTGCGCCCAACTTCCGCGAAATCGGGTCTGACATTCTCTGGGACGCGGCAGAGGTGCGCGAGGTAGTGCGCGACTTCCTTGCGACACCCGGCGTCGAAACCGAAGACGCGCGCATTCAGGTGCTGAACGGCGCCGGCGTCACCGGGCTGGCGCGGCGCGTCAGCGGAGAACTGGAGTCGGCGGGATTCACCGTCGTGCCCGCCGCCGATGCGCCGCGCAGCGATGTTTCCCGCACCACAGTGTACGATGTCACCGGCAAGCCCGCCACTGCCCGCCGCCTGGCGGCGCTGCTGAACGCCGAGATCCGGCGTGGTCCGCCTGATGGCGTCAATCCGACGGTTGACATTATCGTGGTGCTGGGGCGGGATCAGGTGAAATAACATCTATCCAGGAGCATGCCAATGATCCGCGAGTACGACGTGATCACATTCGATTGCTACGGTACACTGATCGACTGGGACGGCGGCATCCGCAGCGGATTTGCGGTTGCAGCGCAGCGCGCTGGCGTCGCTATCGACCTCGACGCCGCGCTGCTCGCCTATCACGCTATCGAGCCGAAGGTCGAGGCGGCTGAATACCGGCCCTACCGCCAGGTGCTGGCAGAGACGGCGCAGCGCGCAGCGGCGACGCTTGACTGGCCCATGGACGATGATACTGCGCAGTTCTTTGCTGCGACGCTGCCGCAATGGATCCCGTTCAACGACACGAATCCGGCGCTCGAGCGGCTGCACGCCGCCGGATATCGCCTGGGCATCCTGTCGAATGTGGACGACGATCTGCTTACAGCAACGATCAGGCATTTCACCGTGCCTATCGATCTGATTGTCACGGCGCAGCAGGTCGGCTCATACAAACCGGATACCGGTCATTTCATCGCTGCCCGCGAGCGGATCGGGGGGGTGCGCTGGCTGCATGTGGCGCAGAGCCACTTCCACGATGTTGTGCCCGCTGCGCGTCTGGGGCTGCCGGTTGTGTGGGTCAACCGCAAACGTGAACCCTTGCCGCCGGGTGGTCCTGCGCCATTTGCTGAGATGCCTGATCTGCGAGCGTTTGTGGAGTGGATAGGAGGTTAGGGGTTTCCTCTCAGTGACGGTCACTGCTGCCAACGTTCAACATTCAACGCTCGGTACACCGCGCCCCATTCGTCGAGGGTCACGGTTTCAGCGCGGCGAGTGGGGTCGATGCCGGCGGCGGCGAGCGCCTCCAGGACCTTCTGTTTGTCGGTTTTCATCCCCATGGCGGCCATCCCGCCCGGCAGCGCATTCCCCAACTGTTTGCGGGGGTGGAGGAACCCGGCTTTGATCAGGCGCAGCAGCGCTTCTGGTTGATCGGGCGCAACGGCGGGTTGCGGGCGGATCCGCAGCCGCAGGACCGTTGACTCGACCTCGGGCGCGGGGAAGAAACAGGACGCCGGGATACGCGCGACGACCTCGGGTTCAGCGTAGATCTGCACGGCATGCGCCAGGACGCTCAGATTACCGGGGCGCGCGCAGATGCGGTCGGCAACTTCGCGCTGCACCAGCACGACCATCAAATCCGGGCGCAGCGGATCGCTGAGGAAGTGGCGCAGAACCGCCGATGTAATGGCGTAGGGGAGATTTGCAACGACCTTGTATGGTCGGGCGCCGGAGGCTGCGTCGGGGTCGCGTTCAGCGAGGATCGCTTCTGGCGGCAGGCGCAACACGTCGCCCTGGATAATCGCCAGGTTTGGGAAGGTGCGGAACTCGGTGCGCAGCCGGTCTGTCAGGCGGCGGTCGAGTTCGACGGCGATCACGGCACGAGCGCGCTGCGCCAGTTCCCATGTCAGCACCCCCAAACCGGGACCGACTTCGATCACCGTGTCGTCGGAGGTCAACCCGGCAGCGTTGACGATCGTTGCCAGCGCAGCCCCGTCGATCAGGAAGTTCTGCCCCATGCCACGGGAAGGGCGCAGGTCCAGAGCGTGGAGCGCGGCACGGACGCGCGCAGGGGAGAGGTACGGATTGCTGGCAGTCATTGGAGTGGCACGATCACCTTCCACGTCGTGCCTTTGCCCGGCGTGGAGGTCACTTCGGCAACGCCACCCATAAGTGATGCGCGTTCCTCGATGTTCAGCAGTCCAAACGAACCTCGCTGATCGTAGCTGGCGCGCACCTTTTCGACATCGAAGCCGCGCCCGTCGTCTTCGATGATCGTTTCGAGCGTTGTTGGCGTCTGGTGCAGGCGCACCCGGATGTGTTGCGCTTTTGCGTGTTTCAGCGCATTATTGACCGCCTCCTGAATGATGTTGAACAGCGTGCCCTCAACTTTCGTGTCGAGTTGCGCATCGATCGTGTCGGCTTCGAGGATGATTTTGGTCGGGTTGTCGCGGAAGCGCTCGAAGTACTGTTGCAACGTCACATCGAGTCCCTGTGTTTCGAGCGCCAGCGGGCGCAGTTCGAAGAGCATCGTGCGCACGTCGTGGGTTGTGCGTTTGGCGAGTTGTCCCAGTTTATCGAGTTCGGGCAGTACGCGCGCCGGATCGCGATCCAGCAACCGCTTGATAAACTCGACATTCATCGTGATCGCCGCCAGCGCCTGCGCCGGTCCGTCGTGCAGATCGCGCGCCAGTTGGTGGCGCACCTCTTCCTCCTTCGACAGGAGTTTCGTGCGTTCTTGCTGCAGGTCGTAGATCAGTTGAGCGTTCTGCAGCGCCACCAGCGCATAGGATGCCAGCGCCGCGAGTTTCTCGACCTCTTCACGGCCGAAGGCGCGCTCGTGTTCGCTGGCAAACACCATCGCACCGTAAATGTTCAGACCGAAGCGCAGCGGGAGCAGGCAGGCGGTGCGGCACCTGCGCAACGACGTGAACGCCATCAATTCAGGATCGTCCCGAATATCTTCCAGCACCACCGGGTCCGAGCCGCGTACTGTCTGCTCAATCGCGCCATTTGCAATGGTCACAATGCGTTCCCGGTCGTCGGGTTCCAGTGCCCGCGACGCGGCCACGAACAGTCGATAGGGTTGCCCGGTGGAGAGGAGCACCATCCCACAGGTGTAGGGCGCCAGTTTCTGGCTTTCGGCAAGTGTCACCTCGAGCACGTTCTGATAATCGTTGGTCGTCGCCAGCGTGTACGCCGCCTCATAGAGCGCGCGTGTCTGGTCGCGGTAAGCGTTCGCCTCACGCAGCGCCTGAGCCGCTTTCTCTTCCGCAAGCGCCACGCTCAACCGGTTGCTGGCGCTCCAGCGTTCCGCCAGTCCTCCGGTAATCCATGGAATGAACACGAGCGCCAGCGCGCGCAACGCCAACCCGACATACCCAAGGGGATCGGACGGAATAGAGCCATTGCCCGGACCGATGCGCGCCACCAGATAGGCGCCAATGTACGCGAATGCAGTAATCAGCCCGGTGAGCAAACTCGCCGATGAATTGAGCCGGAAAGCCGCATTGACCAGTGGCAGCAGAAATAGTGGATACAGAATCTCACGAGGATCGGGATTGAGCAGAGTCAACAACAGCAGCGTCAGAATATCGACGGCAAAACTGAACCGGAGGAGCGACGCAACCTGCGGAATAAACACCAGGATCGTCGCCAGCGTTGTGAAGAACACATATCCCCACATCACGACGATCATCGGGCTTTGCGCGGCAGCGGGAGGCCAGAGCGACTCACCGGCAATCAACTGGACAATCCCGATGAGCAAGAGAGTCACGCCCCAGCGCGCCAGGTTGTAGAAGCGGTCGCCGCCAATCATCTGGCGTTGCAGAGAAAGCTTTGATGAGAGCGGGATGTGCTCTGCTGCATCCATGACGTGTTGCCCTAAGATTGTGTCGTAAGACACTGTAGTATGCGTTGCCTGCAATGTCGAGGATGGCTCCTGGTGCGAAAAGCCTCCTCTCCGCATCGCCCTGGCCATCGCCCTCCGATGGTAACCGCCACCGGACGGCAACCAGCCCCTACGCGACTGTCGCCTTTCCCCCGATACTACATCTGCTTGAGCGCTGCAATCGACGAACCGACCGCCTCGGCGCTCTTCTTCACCAGCGCCAGCTCCTCGTCGTTCAGCGGCAGCTCCAGTACCCGTTCGACGCCGCCGGCGCCAAGGATGCACGGCACGCCGAAGTAGATGTCGTTCAATCCGTACTCCCCTTCGAGATAACAGGCGCAGGGCAATACGCGCTTCTTATCGCGCAGAATCGCCTCGACCATCTGCACGGTTGCGGCGCTCGGCGCATAGTAGGCGCTGCCGGTCTTCAGCAGACTGACAATTTCGCCGCCGCCTTTGCGCGTGCGTTCAATAATCGCGTCGAGCCGTTCCTTGCTAATGAACTCGGTCACCGGAATGCCGCTGATGGTGGTGAACCGCGGCAGCGGCACCATCTCATCGCCATGCCCGCCCATCAACATCGCCTGAATATCCTCGACCGACACCCCGGCTTCCATGGCGATGAAGGTCCGGTAGCGCGCGGTATCGAGTACGCCTGCCTGCCCCACGACGCGGTTCTTGGGGAAGCCGCTCACCTGCTTCGCCAGGTACGTCATAGTATCGAGCGGATTGTTTACCATAATGATCACGGCATTGGGCGAGAGCGGCGCCGCCTTGGAGATGCAGTCGCGCGTAATGTCGGCATTGACGCGGATCAGATCTTCGCGGCTCATGCCAGGTTTGCGCGGCGCGCCCGAAGTCACGATGATGATGTTGGAGTTTGCAGTTGCAGCGTAGTCATTCGTCCCGGTGATCTTCACATCGAACCCCTCGATAGGTCCGGACTGCAACAGATCGAGTCCCTTTCCCTGCGGCACGCCCTCGATAATATCGACCAGCACCACGTCACCCAGTTCCTTGGACGCGATCCAGTGAGCGGACGTCGAACCAACGAACCCTGCGCCAATGATCGAGATTTTCGGTCTCATGGCTCCTCCTCTTCGAAAGATTACACCCTCTGCGAAACCGTGGCGGCGTCCTGACCGCCTCTCCTGCAGCAGGCTGTTGAAGTCTCACCTGCAAATCATACCCGCTTGGGGAGCGTCCCGGGCAGGCAGAATGACGACTGCAGGCATAACGGGATCGGACCTCAACAATTGTTGCACCCTGTCAACCGAATGTGACGGACTGCCCTCACGTGCGCCCGGGGATCGCACTGTTGGCGCGTTGGCGCAACCGGGCAAGCGCCGCTTCCAGGTCGGCTGGCAGCGGCGAGGTGAACTCAACCCACGCACCGCTCGACGGCAGCGCAAACCCCAGGCGCTGGGCATGGAGAAACTGGCGCGTCAACCCGAAGGTTGCTCGCGGACGCTTTGGACCGTAGAGCGGATCGGCGAGCACTGGCCGGTTGCGCGACGCGAGATGCACCCGGATCTGATGAGTGCGTCCTGTCTCCAGGCGCGCCTCGATCAGCGTATACTCCCCCAGTTCTTCCAGAACACGCCAGTGGGTGCGCGCTGGTCTTCCGCTGGCAACCACTGCCATGCGCACCCGGTCAGTCGGATGGCGCGCGATGGGTGCATCTATCACCCCCTCAGACTCATTCATCCGGCCTTCGACGACCACGAGATAGATTTTCAACATGCGGCGCGCCTGCTGTTGCGCCTGCAACGAACGCAGCGCGCGGTCGTTGCGTGCCGCCACCAGCAAACCGGATGTATCGCGGTCCAGCCGGTGGACAATGCCGGGGCGCAAATCACCGCTAATCGCTATCTCGGGGTAGCGTGCGATCAGCGCATTCACCAGCGTGCCGCGGTCGTGCCCGGGCGCAGGATGCACAACCATGCCCGGCGGCTTGTCAATCACGACGACATCACTGTCCTCATAGACGATCTGCAGCGGGAGTGTTTCAGCGACGAGGCCGACCGACTGCGGCTCGGGCAGGTGCACCGTGACGACGTCGCCGGCGCGCACTGGCGCACTGGGGCGCGCCTGGCGATTATTGAGGAGCACACGGGCGGTTACGATGAGATGGCGGGCATAGGTGCGCGAGAGATCGGGCGCTTTCCCGGCGACATACCTGTCCAGGCGATCGCCTTCATCGGCAGCCTCGACCACCAGTTGCAGCAGTTCACCACTCACAACACCCTCACTCGAACCCGACCGACCACACTATCCCCTTCGTTCGTGCAGCCTTGCCGGTGCGGCTGCACTCCACGACACCTCCTACGAACCGGGTCTGCGCGGATCCTGATTAAGGAGATCGCTCAAAAGCGCATCGTCTGAAGCTGCGCGGCGTCGATCTCCATCCCCGGTGAGCAACAGGAAGAGCGCCAGCACAGCGACGCCGATGGTAATTGCGCTGTCGGCGACATTAAAGATGCCGGGGAACCAGTGCACATGGACGAAATCGATGACATAACCGAAGCGCAACCGATCGATGATATTCCCGACGGCGCCGCCGACGATCAGTCCCAGGCATGCCTGGGAGAGGAGGTGTGGTCCGGGTAGATGATAGCGGTAAAAATACATGGCGCCCAGGCTGATGATAATCGACGTCGCGGTGAAAACATGCGAGAAGCCGGCATCGAACATTCCGAAAGCGATGCCGGTGTTATGGATCAGCGTCAGACTCAACCAGTCGCCAAGCAACGGCCGGGTTGTTCCTTCAACCGTGCCCAGGGTATTGAGCACCCACGCTTTTGTCACCTGATCGAAGGCGAGAATGGTTGCAGCAATCACAGCCGGACGCAACCAGTAACGCTGCAATTCGTGCCATGCTGTTCTGCGCGAATCGGTCAATGCACTCTGTCGCTTTCTGAGAACCGGGAACTGAGAACCAAGAACCGGAGGTTCGGGGTTAGACTTCGCACCGCTTGCCTCTCACCGCTTGCCCCGCGCCTCGTGCCTTGCTTCACCTTTCCACGTTCCACGTTCAACGGTTCCACCTTCCCACCCGCAACGTGCACCCTTCCATCTTCGACCCCTCGCGCCACGCGCCATGAACAGACAGCCCCTCGTGGCGCCACACCGAACCGCAAGGGGCTGTTTGCACGCGCCCGTTCATATGGCGCGCCAGAAGTCTACCAGCGCCGGGTGCGCTCGCGCACCGCCTGGCAACGGACACACAGCGTCGCATATGGGAGCGCCTCCAGTCGCTCGAGCGGGATAGATTCGCCGCAATCGGCGCAGATCCCATACGTCCCTTCATCGAGGCGACGCAGCGCGGCATTGACCTGCTCGAGAAGATCGCGCGCATTGCTGCGCAGGGCGAGGTCTCGTTCACGAACCAGCGTTTCCATCATTTCTTCAGCAACCACGTTACCGATACCGGCGCTCTCCTCACGACTGGCGCGTTCACGCTCCAGTGCGGCGATCTCGGCGAGTAACGCATCGCGCTCCGCTTCGAGTCGCTCTCGTTGTGCTGCGAAGATCGTCATCGATGGCATCTTCGCCGCTCCTTTCTCGCCAACAACAAGACAGGCTCGGCAGCGTCTTCTGCCGCACCTGCATCTACCACTTGATCACACACGCGCCATTGGCGCGTATGCTCCTCTTTGCACACCGTTATTATACCACGCCGCGAGATCAAACGCGGTTACGCTGTGTCCACCGAGCGATAACCGCCAATACCGCCAGGAGTAAACGTCTCACCCAGGCTGTGCAGCAGCGTCGCCACAATGAGCAACTCACCGCGCAGCACATCACGCAGCGCCTCAGAACTCCGCTGTCCCCACAGATCGCTCAGATCGGTGACATTCGTGCCGATAATCTGAACATACACGGGCGACGGTTTATCGTCGATGCGGTATCCCCGGCGTATTTCGACTGCAATATAGTCCGATGGCGGCGGGAGGTCCGGCGCAACGCGACGCAGCGCCGCGCGGACTGCGCCGTTGAAAGCGCGGATCAATTCAGCATCGCTGCGATCAAATGATCGAATATCGATGGTGTAGGTCCATGCCAGTTCGAGCGGACCGGGAGCGATGTCGCGCCCTTCTGAATACAACTGGTGCGCTGCTGTCCAGACCAGGTTGAGTTCGACCCATGGCGGCGAGCCTCCCTCACTGATCGGTTCGGGATGTTCCGGGAAGAGTTCAGCGCGGTAGGTGCGATCCAGCGTCTCTGGCTGGATGCTCTCGATAACAGCGTGCTCGTGCAGACCAGCGATCAGCCAGGCTTCCTCCAGGCCCGCCGCAAGTTCTTCGTAACTGATCAACGCCATCTCCCGTCGTGTCAGGTGTCTTATCTGCTATTGTACCGCCAGGCGTCCTATACGACAAGCGCCATCCAACGACCGCAAAAGCAGCATTTGCGCCTTTTCAAACGATCCGTTCGCGTGTTACAATAGTGATACAGAGCGGTTATTTGGTATCAGTGCGATGCAGAGGGGAGAAAGTATATGAGCAATGAGCAGAACAGGCGCCGCCGCCGGGTGACGTATGTCTGGAAGCCTGAAATGATCCGTGCATTGCGAGAACATATGGATATGACCCAACGCGAGCTTGCCGACCTGCTGGAGGTTCGCCAGCAGACGATCAGCGAGTGGGAAACCGGTCTGCATACGCCGCATCGCTCGACCCAGAAAACATTGAGTATGGTTGCTGAGCGCGCGGGCTTTCCGTATCTGCCACAAACCTCCGAAACCTCTGTCGATGGCGATGGTGCGCAGCAAAATGGCGAAGAGGCCATAGAGCGCGTCGATGCCGGTACGCCGGGTGCTGACGGCGCTTGACATTTACACGTTTTCGTGTTAGAATAGATCGTAGAGAAAGGGCGCAATCGAAGCGTCCTTCTTTTTCGCTGGATTTACACGAAAACGTGTGGAATTGCCATGCCGCGTCGTCTTTCCTTGCCGTGCGACCGCCTCCGCACCCTGTACGAAGCGGGTGCCACCACCATTGTGCTGGCGCGTCTGTATCACTGCAACCCGGTCACCATTGCGCGGCGTCTGCGGCAGTGCGGCGTAGCGCTGCGCAGCGGGCGCTTTGCCGCCAAACCCTTCGACGAAGCGCTCTTCCGCCGTCTGTACCTCGAGGAGCGGCTGCCGCTCACCCGGATCGCTCTCGCGCTCAACGTCTCGGTCAGCACCATCGGGAACTGGCGGCGGCAGCTTGGCATTCCACCGCGCGGACGCAAAAGGTGACGTTGCCTGCGGGAGGTGCCGTTGCCGGCTTTCTATGGACGGCAATTCCCCGGTGAGACGCTATGCTTGTTCCACGAGTTCGAGAGCGGGTTCCTGATGCAAAAAACGCCTGATCCGCCGTATTCGCGCCCGACGGTGGTCGCATTTGATGAAGCATTCCGCTATCCGCCCACCCGCCCGGCGACGAAAGTCGCAGGCGATGGAAAGCAAAGTCCGCCTGCGCGGGTCAGACCAGGCGATACCGGATTATGTTCTCAAAAACCATCACCATCGGGCTGGCTTCCACAAAGGGCGCACCGCGTTCGTGCTCTAGCGCGATCCTGCCCGCTGCTCGCCTCGTGTTAGCAGGGCTTGGTGCAATCAGCGTGTGCAGGACGTTCTGTTGCAGCGCATGTCGCCAGCAATGAGATTGACAACGCAATGCGACATGGGGTGATGGAGCGGGTGAAACGCAAGGGTGGCGGACTCCTCCGGTTGGCTCGAATACGTTACCGGTGCGGATCGCGCTGATCTGTTTGCGCCAGCCGTTGAAGAATAGCGAATGACGTATGCCCGCGTGCAGCGTGCATCTGTCTGCGTGTCGTCAGGAAACGCATGCACGACGTGATCGGGGAAGCGCACCTGGCTGAGCGTCGGAAACGCATTGCGGAACACATAGGCGTGATGCAGGTGATCCGGCAATCCGGTCACGCACACGGTCGCGCCTGAAGGAATATCCGCCAGGGTATCGTCCATCCAGGCGATGGCGCGTTCCATTTCCTGCCCCGCCTGGCGCCACCAGAACGCGCGGTATGAAGCCACCCCTGCGTGCGTCCCGATCAGCAGGATCAGCGCCGCAACGCACCACGCCCGCCGCCGGTCAGCCGTCTGCCAGACCGATCCCCAAACCGCTGCGATCAACCAGGCGATCCCGATCGTCGCCATGAACGCGGTGCGTCCGGTGGCGGTCAGGATGACGGGGTATAGGGCGACGATGCTCCACAAGGCGGTGAACAGCAGAATGCGCGTCTGACGCCGGGGGATGGTTTTGCGCACTGTGTGGCACAACCACCCCAGGATGCCCAGCGCAGCGGCTGCGGCTGCCATGGTGACCAGCGGCAACGCCGGTTGCTGCCGCCACAGTGGGAGCGATGTGAGGTAGCCGTAGTTATCCGGCAGAGCGAACCATCCTACCGCCAGGTAATACGCAAGGTTGACGGCAATTCTGACAGGTTCGATGTCAACCGGGTAGGGCGAACCGGTCCAGAAGCGAAAGGCGACGAATACGCCCTGGATTGCCAGCAGCGGCGCGACCGGCGCCAGGCGGCGGAGGCGTTCGTGCCCCACACGCTCGCCGGTGTCGAGCAGATCGTAGATCGCAAGCGCAAACGGCAGGAAGATGGCGGTTTCCTTCGCGCCAATGGCGAGCACGTAGCACACGATGGTCAGTGCATAGCACGCGCCCGGCGATGCGGAGGCGCGGAACGCCAGATAACTCCGCAGACTGAGAAGAACGAACAACCCCGCCAGCAGTTCGTTCGACGCCGAGACCCATAGCACCGGCTCAGCGTGTGCGCCGTGAACGCTAAAGAGGATGGCAGCCAGCGCGCCGATGGCGGTACGCTGCGTCAATGTGCCGAGAATGTCGGCAACCAGCACGGCAACGGCGAGGTAGAGCACAAAGGCGACAACATGATGCCAAAGCGCCTCAAAGCCGAAGAGTCGGGCGCAGACGCTAATGAAGAGGTCGAACACCGGACGATACCAGCCGCCGTGGGTAGCGGTAAGCAGCAGCGGCAAATCCTGGAGCGACAGGTCCAGGTTGCGCTGGATCACCGCCCAATCATCAGCCAGGGGCGCATTGGTGAAGCCGGAAAGGTAGATAGAGGATGCAGCAAGTGACGCAAGTGTGAAAAGGAGCAGGCGGCGGATCATGCACCATCCTGTGCGGCTACGTTCTGCGCGCCAGAACGTTCAGAACCCCAAGGAACGCCACCGCCGCCACAACGTGGAAAATGATCAGAATCAGGTAATCCGTTCCGCTCCCTCCCATCGGCATTGCCGACGGATTGGCAGCGCCCGCCAGATTGGGAAGAAGTGACACAAAGAACGCGACGACGCCAATGATGTTGTAGGTTCGGAGCGGGTTGGCGGCGACGCGGTTGACCACTGCCAGGACCCCGACGCCAGCGAGTGTGAAGAGCAGTGTAAAGGCGATGATCGGTCCAGGGGTGAACGGCATGAAATCCGGCGATAACGGCACAATAGCGCCAAGTATCAGACGAGCGACAATATTCGCCACAACCGCCGCCAGCACTGCTGCGCCGCCTGCTCTGAGCAGGGTTGCGTTCGAGAGACGGGTCTGTGCAATCGTGGACATACCACAGCCTCCCTGGCTATCATGATACAGAAACAGGTCGCGGACGAGCGATTGCTCGTCTGAATCATTATAGCAGACGCTGGACGAGGCATATCTCCTGATACCGCTACTCTTGCAGTTGAGGGCAGGAAGGTTACAGGTGGTCGTTGAACCTTGAACGTTGAATGTTGAATGTTCAACGTGGGAAGGTAGAACCGTAGTAGAGCCGTTGCACTGCAATGGCTCCATATGCCGTAACGGCAGGTGCGAAAGTGACAGGTAGAGCGGTTACAGTGCAACGGATGGAGCACGAAGTTGCGACGGTTGCAGGTGGCAGGTTGGTCCCTGACCCCTAACCCTTGACCTCCGGTTCTCAGTTCTCAGTTCTCAGTTCTCAGTTCTCATAACCCCTATCGATTCGCATCCAGGCACGTCTGAATCTTACGGTCTGCAATGGCAAACGCGCCTTCGACCGACACTACCCCGCGCACAGCGGCGTCGAGCGCGTCGTTGATGGCCGACGCCGCCGGTCCGGTGTAGACGCTGCCGCATGCCGTGGGGTAGCGTGGCGGCGCAATGCCCGCTTCGCGCCCAACGACGAATGCGCGCATATTTGCCGGTGGCGCAGGCAGTTGCATGATTGTCGGATCGTCGCTCAGTGACAGGAGCACAGGTGTGCCAAGATATGCAGCCGTCAGCGCACGTTGTGTTTCCGGAGCGATAAAGAGCTTCACAAACTCCCACGCCAGTTGCGGGTCGCGCGAAGCGCGCGTGACCGCAAAGCCATACGTCCCGATGCCGGTGAACTGTCCCGCCGGATGCTGCGGGACCAGTTGCACATCCCAGGCGAAGCGGTCGCCGATCTGATCCCGGTAGCGCTGTGCGACGCCGGCAAACGAAAAGAACGCAGCGCACTTCTGTTCCACGAAGCAATCGCCGGCGCCGGGAGCGGGTTGGGCGGCGATTTTGTGGGTGAGCCAGAGATCGACGTATCCCTGCAACCCTTTGAGCGACTGCGGTGAACTCAACGTTGATTGGGCGCCGTCGGCGCTGAGCGCGTCGCCGCCCGCGCCGCGCACCCACGGCAACCAGTAGACCCACCAGGCGTACCCGTTCAGGCTGGCGTTCGTGAAACTCAGACAGTCCACCCCCGGCGAAGCCTCCTGTAGCCGTTTGCAGGCGGCGATCAGGTCGTCCCATGTCCAGGCGTCGCGTGGCAGCGGCGCGCCGGATCGTTCCCACAGCGAACGATTGTAGTACATCTGAATGGTCTCGAGCGACACCGGAATCATGTACAGACCAGGGCGGTTGCGCGATCGTCCGAGTTCCAGCGCCATTGGGTGCACATCCGCCAGGTTGACGCTGCTGTCGCCTCTGGCAAATTCTTCCAGATCAATGATCAGATCAGACTCAACCAGTGACTCGGCGAGCATGTCGATCAGCCAGACGACATCAGGAACGTTGCCTGCGGCGGCGCTGCCCTGCAATTCGCTATAATCGCCGCTCCCGTCGATGAGTTCAATCTGCACGTCGGGGTAGCGGCGGCGAAACTCCCGGCTCACGATCTCGATCACCCCCTCGATGGCCGGATCGCTCACGGTATACACGCGCAACACGCGCGGCTCCGGAGTCGGGGTCGGCGGCGGCGGCGCGAGCAACCCGCACGACGCCAGGATCAGGGATGCCAGCACGACCAGCCATCCGCAGCGCACTAACCCATGTCGCTGCATAGAAACATCCTTTCGTCTTAACCCTGCCTGCGCGGGACGACGCCGCTGTTCGGGTTTGCGCACGTTGTGTCGTGGCAGGAACGCTGATCCCACGGATCTGCCGGTAATGGCAGGCGATCAATCTGTGCGGATCTGCTTCAATCCGTGGCAACCCGTGTGCTCCCATCCGTCGCGTCAGACGGAGCGTTCGACCTTCCTGCCAATAGCGATAGCGCCTGTGCGGCGCAACCATCTTGACGATCTCCATTCCGTCGGATATTGTAGCAAAAGAAAGCGGCATCCATCCGGAGAATGGCGATGGCAACCTCGACGATGTCCATCGAAGACCTGATCCTGCGAACCGACGCCAGCGACGCGCTAGTACGTCTGGAGTATGTGCGCGGGCGAACCCGTTGGGAGGCTTCACCATCGCGCCGGCATCAAAAAGCGCTGCAACGGATCGAGCGGTCGGTTCGCCCGGCGAGCGACGCCGCAACCGGTTGCGCCTGTTTTGCGCTTTCTAATGTGCTCATTCGTTTCCCCGATCCCGAACGTTCGATTAAGCGACCGGACCTCGCCATCTTGTGTGAGGAGCCTCCGGACAGCGATGAGGCGCTGGACATGGTTCCGGTGGCGGTTGTCGAAATCCTGAACCCTGGCTACGAAGACAAAGACCTGGGACCTGACGGTGCGCCGTTCTACCTGGAGCACGGTGTGCTCGACGTTGTAGTTGTCGATCCGCGTGGCAGCGCCGTGATCCATGTTCGTCCCGATCTTCCTCCGGTGACCCTTCAGGCGCCGGCGATGCTATTCCTGACCTGTGGATGCGCCCTGAATGTCCCGGTGCACCCTGCACGATGAACGGAAGAGGCTTTCAGCGTGCCTGCGGCGCGCGGATCGCTTCCCTGCCTCTCTGCGAGTAGCAATTGCGAATCGCTGTGTGCCCGTTTGTGCGTGTCTCTCTGCCGCTGGTGGTGCGGTGAGCGGGGTGTGGTACGCAATGCAATTCATGATTGCCCCGCTGTACCATATCATGGTATGATGACGCAAAGCGGCATGAAGTGCACACACTTCCAGGAGGACGGTCATGGACGACCACACTAACGACGATCTCCCATGCTATGGGTTGTATATCGACGGCAGTTGGACGGATGCCGAAGGCGGCACGATGCCGGTCAACGAACCGGCGCTGGGGCGCCCCATGGCATATGTGGCGCGCGGTTCAGCCGCCGACGTTGATCGCGCAGTGGCTGCGGCGCGCGAGGCGTTTGATCGCGGTCCCTGGCCCCACACCCCCGGTCACGAACGCGCTCGCATTCTCAATGCAATTGCCGACCTGATCGAAGAGCACACCGCCGAATTCGCCGAACTCGAGTCGCGCAACCTTGGCGCACCGCTCCGCAAAACCACCTTTGTCGATATTCCCTGGTCAGTTGAGCATCTGCGCGTGTTTGCCGAACTGGCGACGATCCATCCGTATGAGGCGCTGCCGTGGACGGATATTCCCTCGGTGAGCTGGAACTTCGTCTGGCGCGAGCCGATCGGCGTGTGCGGGCAGATTGTGCCGTGGAACTACCCGCTCCTGATGACGATCTGGAAGATCGCGCCGGCGCTGGCGGCGGGGAATACCGTGGTGCTCAAACCGGCATCCTACACGCCGTTGACCGCGCTGATGCTGACGCGGTTGATCCACGAGTCCGGGGTGCTGCCGCGTGGCGTGCTGAATGTCGTGACCGGTCCGGGGGCGGAGGTTGGCGACGCACTGGCGCGTCATCCTGGTGTGGATAAGGTATCGTTTACCGGATCGACCGAAACCGGGCGCCACATCATGCGGCTGGCGAGCGACACGATCAAGCGCCTGACCCTCGAACTGGGCGGCAAGTCGCCGAGCCTGGTGATGCCCGACGCTGATCTCGAACTCGCCGTCGATGGCGTGCTGTTCGGCGTCTTCTTCAACGGCGGGCAGAGTTGCGAGGCGGGAACGCGCTGCCTGGCGCCGGAAAGCCTGCACGACGAATTCATCGAGCGCCTGGTGACGCGCGCCCGCTCGCTGCGGATCGGCGACCCGCTCGATCTGGAAACTGACCTGGGTCCGCTTGTCTCCGAAGCGCAGTGCCGGATCGTCGAGGAGTACATTGAAGTCGGCAAGCACGAAGGCGCGCGCCTGGTGACCGGCGGCAAACGTGCGCGAGTCCCCGGCTTCGAGCGCGGTCCATTCATCGAACCGACAATCTTCACCAACGTGCTGAACGGCACGCGCCTGGCGCAGGAGGAGATCTTCGGTCCGGTGCTGTCGGTCATTCCGTATCGCACGGTGACAGAAGCGATCGAACTGGCGAACGCCAGCCGCTACGGGCTCGGCGCCGCTGTCTGGTCGCGCGATTTGCAGGGCGCGATTGAGGTTGCCAAGCGCATTCGCACCGGCACCGTCTGGATCAACGACCATCACATTATTCTGCCGCGCGCGCCGTTCGGCGGCTACAAGCAGAGCGGCATCGGGCGCGAGCATGGCATCTACGGCTTGATGGCGTACACCGAACTGAAGCACATTCACGTCGATCTCATGCAGAAGCGCAGCGGTCGCGTCTGGTGGGACGTGCTCATTCCGCAGAGCGAACAGGGTGCATGAGAGGGGCTGGATAAGATCGCTCTTCTTTTTTCGAGAGGGCGTGTGAGGCGCAGGCGTTTCGCGTCTTGACGCCCTCTTTCCGTTGGCGCAGTCGCAACGCATCGCTGCGCCGGAGCAGAAGAGTTGCTCTTTCGTTGCCACCGTGATGGTTACCAATCGGCGTCCTTCTGCCGGGGAGGGTCGTCGCCTCAGCGTGTATGGTGGCGTCTACTTCCTGCAGTTGTCACGGTTTATCGCACAAGCAAGGTTGCGCAGCATTGGAGGCAGGAATGAAGGTCATCCACGATCGCGAAACCGATACGCTGACCGTGATCTTTGCTGAAACGCCGGTTGCTGAGAGCGACGAGGAGAAGCCCGGGGTAATTCTCGATTACGATGCGGCTGGTAATCTGATGTCAATCGAGATTCTCGACGCCTCACGTCGTGTCGCGTCTCCAGAGCGTATTGAATATCAGGTAACGCTTCCGACGCCGTGAGCCGTATACTCTGACACATGGCTCAGGAAATTCATCCGAATGCACCGCCAGGCCAACCTCTCAGAAACATGTCGCCCCTTCCTCTGCCCCTCATCTCGACCGGCGGCGCGTGTGCGAACGTGCTCCCCAGCCCCCAGCGCACAAAGCCCCACGCGAGCGGGGTTGCATGCAGCGGAAGGGCGCCTGCCAGCCGGCAAGCAGGCGTGAGCGCTCTTTGTACCATCCGCCCGACGGTTCAGTGTCGGGCGGAGCAGCGGGCTGCCGCCTGACCATGCCCGCCCAGACCCTTCGCACACGCCTGCGGGCGCCAGCGCTATGCGACGATTGCGATACAGCACGCTGGCGCCGTTCATCTTTTCTTTGCACAGAAAATCATTGCATGCTATTGACAAAACCTGTGCGTCCATGGTAGACTATTCCTGACCGTTCGGTAGAGTGGTACAATGAGAGGAGGAAAGGAGTGCGCACAACCCGTTCAGTGTGAAGAGCGCAGCAGAGAAGCCATGCAAGATGCGATTAATGAACCAGCATACGGTCCAACCGCAGCGCGCATTCTGATGACGGCGACGCGGCTGTTCATGCAGCGCGGCTACAGCGCAGTTTCGATCAACGACATTGTGCAGGCTGCTGATGTGACCAAGCCAACGCTGTACTACCACTTTTCCGATAAGGAAGAGTTGTTCGTGCTCGTTGCGATCCATATGCTGGCGGAAATGTACGCGACAATGCGGCGCGCCATCGCCGATCAGCCCGATACGCGCGGTCGTCTGGTCGCGCTGGCGCAGGTGCTGCTCCACGAGCCGAACAGTGACACGCGCATGATGCGGCATCAGGCGCGTGAGCACCTGAGTCCGGAACGTCAGCGGCGGCTGGCGGAAGCGTTCAAACGCTACATGGTCGATCCGTTGCGCGATATGATGCAACAGGGGCTCGACAGCGGCGAACTGCAAGGGCGTAACGCCGTCGATCTGGCGATGCTGTTCCTTGGTCTGATGGAAGGGTTCCAGCGCCAGACGGCGCCGCCGGTCGAATCTGAGCGCAGTGACGTGTATCGGGCGATCTCGACCGATCATTTCTCTGCCGAGACGTTGGTCGATCTGTTTCTCTACGGCACTGCCGCGCGTTAGACCAGACACTATCGCAATTCTGTTCTGATTGCCTTTCTGCGGTTTCTGCAGAAGGGCAGGCATATCGTTTTGTTCGTAAGGAGAAGAGTTCCGTGACTTCTATTCCACAGGCGAAACCTGGTTTACGTCTTCCCCGTCCTTCGCTGCCGGTGATCATCGCTGCGGTGTTGATCGTTGTGGTGATTGCCACCCTTGTTGTGCCGCGGCTGGCGGGCAGCAGCGCCGATCCGCTCCAGGGTGGCACGCCGGTGACCGTCACCCGTGAGACGCTCATTGCTGGCATCAGCGCCACCGGACGCATCGAGCCGCGCCAGGAAGCAGCGCTTGGTTTTACCGTCCCCGGTCGCGTCGCCGAGATCCTGGTCGCCGAAGGCGATCTGGTGCAGGCAGGCGCGCCGCTGATCCGCCTCGACAGCCGTGAAGCCGAGGCGCAGGTCGCGTCGGCGCGCGCGGCGCTGGCGCAGGCGGAGGCCGATCTGCAACAGTTGCAGGAAGGCGCAACGCCGGAAGAGATTACGCAGGCGCGCGCACAGGTTGAAGCTGCGCGCGGCGCGCTGACGCAGATCGCTGGCAGCGTGACGGATGCTGACATCGCCGCCGCGCGGGCCCGCGTCGAAGAGGCGCGCGCGCGCCTGAATGCGGTGCAGGGCGCGCCGAACAACGATCAATTGACGGCGGCGCGCGCCGCGCTCACCGAGGCGCAAGCGGCGCTGGAGCGGCAGCGCAGCGCCCTGACTGCCGCCAAACTCGATGCTGAACGCCAGGTGCTCGAGCGCGCCAATCGTTTGCGCGATGCGCAGACCGCCTTCGCTGCCGCGCGCGACAATCTGGCGCGCGTCGAAGCGGACGGAAAGGACCCGCTGACCGGTGCGTCGCTCACCGATGCCGGCAAACGCGCCTACGCCGATGCGTTTGCGCAGGCGGAGCGCGCTATGCAAGACGCGGAACGGGCGCTCAATCAGGCGCGCATCGCCTATGAGACGGCGCGCCAGAACGAGATCACCGGTCTGGCGGAAGCTGAGGCGCGCGTTGCCACCGCGCAGGCAAACCTCGATGCCTTGCTCAATCCCAATCCCGACCGGATCGCTGCCGCGCGCGCGGCGCTGGCGCAGGCGGAAGCCGATCTTGCCCGGCTGATTGGCGAGCAGCGCCAGGGTGCGCTCGCAGCACAGCAGGCAAACCTCGCTGCTGCCGAAGCCAACCTGGCGCGTCTGACCGCCGATCCGCGCGCGACTGACCTCGCACGGGCGCAGGCGCGGGTGGCGCAGGCAAAGGCGCAGCTCGACCTGGCGCAGATCCGGCTCGATGATGCCACGCTGAAAGCGCCGTTCACCGGCATGGTGGCGCGCATCAATGTCGCACCTGGCGAGCAGGTCGGTCAGAATCCCGTGCTGACGCTGATCGACATCAGCCGGTTCAACGTCACTGTGACCGTCGATGAAGTTGACGTGGCGCGCGTCGCGCCCGGTCAGGAGGTCGACGTCCTGATCGATGCTCTCGGTCCGCCGCCGCTGACCGGCGTGGTGCAGCGCATCGCGCCGCAGGCGACGAACGAGCGCAATGTCACTGCGTATGAGGTGGAACTCGAAGTGACGCCTGGCGAACGGCCGGTGCGCTCGGGTATGACCGCAAGCGCCACGATTATCACCGCGAAGCGCGAAAACGCGATCAGCGTTCCGGTTCAGGCGATCCGTGAAGGGAATGGCGTGACCGTCGTGGATGTGATTGTCACCAACAACGGGCGCACAACTCTGGTTGCGCAGCCGGTCGAGGTTGGCATTCGCGCTGGCGACCGGGTCGAAATCGTGAGCGGATTGCAGGAAGGGCAGCAGGTGCTGCTGCCCGGTGCGCGATGACCACAAAACCTGCGGGAGGTGAAGGAGATATTGATATGAATACCGAAACAGAATACATCACCCCGGCTGAAGCAATCGACTACGTGACCGAACCGGTGGTGCGCGTCGAGCATGTGACGAAGGAGTTCGTCACCGGCGGCAATCGTTTCCTCGCCCTCGACGACGTATCCCTCGAGATCCATCGCGGCGAAATGGTCGCCATTATGGGTCCGTCGGGCAGCGGCAAGAGCACCCTGATGACGATCCTGGGCTTGCTCGATGTGCCAACGTCCGGTTCCTACTGGCTCGACGGTCAGGATGTCAGCAAACTCGATCGTGTGCAGCAGGCGCGGGTGCGCAACCAGAAATTGGGGTTCGTCTTCCAGAACTTCAACCTGTTGCCGCGGCTGACCGCCCTGAAGAACGTGGAACTGCCGCTTGTCTACGGGCGTGTCGGTGCGCGCGAGCGTGAGGAGCGCGCCCGTCAGGCGCTGGAAGCAGTGGGGTTGGGGGCGAAACTGCACAACCGCCCGAATGAACTGTCCGGCGGTCAGAAGCAGCGCGTCGCCATCGCCCGCGCGCTGGTGAGCAATCCGGCAATGGTGCTCGCCGACGAACCGACCGGCGCGCTCGACACGCGCACCGGCGCGGAGATCATGGGGCTCTTTCGGCAGTTGAACCGCGAGCAGGGCATCACCATCGTCATCGTCACGCACGACCCGGAGATCGGCAAGCAGATGGACCGCGTCATCGGGCTGCGCGATGGGCGGATTACTGAGAACATTCTGCAGGAGTACTACCACGTCGCTCTGGCAGCCGAGGAATTGGAACTGCCGGCGCGCGAAAAGGAAACTGTGGCAGTTCCGGTGATCAGAACAGAACAGGAGTAAGCGCCCGTGTTCAAAGAACTTGCGTTCATGGCAATCGACAGTCTGCGGGCAAACAAGTTTCGCTCGCTGCTGACGATGCTGGGCATCATCATCGGCTCCGCCACGCTGGTTGCCGTCCTGTCGCTTGGCAATGCGTTGCAGAGCCAGGTCTTCGAGCGGTTCGTCGATCTGGGCACCCGCCGAATCGCAGTGCTCCCCGGCGACCCGCAGGCGCGCGGCGCGCGTGATATTCCCGGCTACGGTCTGCTGTCGATCCAGGACTACCGCGCGCTTGAGCAACTAGTGGCGCGCCATCCGGATGTCTTTCGCACCATCGTGCCCGAAGTGTCGCTGCGCGTGCAGGCGCGCTTCGGCGGTTCCGCCGCCAACCCAACCGTTGTCGGTACAACGAAGGATTACCAGATGGTGCAGACGGTGCCGGTACAGTATGGCCGGTTCCTGACCGACGACGACGACCGGCAGGCGGCGCGGGTTGCGGTGTTGGGCGCGCTGATCGCCGAAGACCTCTTTGGCAAAGAGAATGTCAAAGATGCCGTCGGCAAAACCATTGAAGTCAACGGCCAACCGCTCCAGGTCATCGGGGTGCTGCGGCAACTCGGCGGTCCCTTCTCATCCGACCAGCGCATTCTGGTGCCGGTCAGCACGGCGCGGCTGCGGATCGCCGGCAGTCAGGACCTGCCTGGTCGCGGGTTGCAAATGAGCAGCATTCTGCTCAGTTTGCAGAGCGAGCGTCTGGTCGAGCGCGGCGAGGCGCTGGTGACTGCGACGCTGCGCGCCACTCGCAACGTGCCCGACGGCGCAATTGACGACTTCCGTCTGAACCTGCCAACCCAGGCGCTTGGCGTGCTGGCGGGCATCAACGGCGCCATCACTGGGTTTATCGCGCTGGTGGCGGGCATCAGCCTGGTGGTTGGCGGCATCGGCATCATGAACATCATGCTGGTGGCGGTCACCGAGCGCACCCGCGAAATCGGCGTGCGCAAAGCGCTCGGCGCCACCGACGGCGACGTGCTGAGCCAGTTTGTGCTGGAAGCGGTCGCCATCAGCGTTGCGGGCAGTCTGCTCGGCGTCACCGGCGCTATCGGACTCGTGGCGTTGGTTGGCGTGGCTGCCGGGCTTGCCGTATCAATCTCGTGGGTCGCCGTCGTCCTGGCGCTGGCATTTGCATGTGCCATCGGCGTCGGCTTCGGCTACTACCCCGCGCGGCGCGCGGCGCTCCTCCTGCCAATCGAAGCGTTGCGGTACGAATGAGGTGAGCGGTGAGAAGGGAGAGGGGAGGCGAGAGGATTGCAGGTTGAGGGTGGGAAGGTTTGCCGACCTTTGGGGTCTCAGACGTGATTCCTGCGCGTACCAGAGCGTTATGTTGGTGTGAACGGGTCACGAGAAAGTCGCGCACGCGACCGACCTCAAAGGTCTGCGCCGTTGAACGCGGCGAAGGGTAACTGTCACCACCAGATTGCCAGCGCCTGCCTGATCGTCGCGCCGCGCGGCGGGTGTGACGGGGCAGGCGGGGAATACCAGCGGTAACAGTCACTGCGGGGAGACCGACTCTCAGTTCTCAGTTCTCAGTTCTCGGTTCTCAGTTCTCGGTTCTCAGTTCTCAGTTCTCAGTTCTCAGTTCTCAGTTCTTCCTACGAAATCACGCGCAACGCATCGAGGACCGGCAGGAACACCTGCTCATAGAATTCGTCCCGGTTGCCCGGCGCGCTGATCATCAGCACCAGTAACGCGCGACCGCCGTCCTCTGCCAGCGCAATATCGGTTGGTTGGCCACGGATCGTCGTCGTGTAGAGCTGCCAGGTGTACTGTTCACTCGTGTACTCACCTGCTGCTTCAGGCTCGCTATCCATATTGAATCGGCGGCTCATCCCCGCCAGCGTTTCGAGCGCTGAAAGCGGCGTCCTCATCTGAACAATAGCAACATCGCCCGACGGACGACCATACACCCCCTGCCCGAAGTTCGTCCACCCTTGCGGCGTCACGCCAGCAATTCCCGACTCACTGTCACGGAACGGGATCATGCGCACAGCCGCACCCTCGACATCGAACGCTGGTCCGCCGAGTTGCGCCACGCACGCCGCGTCCGGCGGTCGCTGTGGATTGTCGAGGAATGCCAGCGCCATGCTCAACGGGCAGCCGCCATCGAGAACGACGCCATGCCCGGAAGCGGGGAACTCGAAGAAGAAACCGTTGCGCAACGTCGCCGCCGCTTCTTTGCCATCGTCCGGCGGCGTCGCCGGGTCGTAGGTTCCGGCGAGAATGAGCGCAGGAATATCGCTGCGCACCGGCTGATTTTCGACCGGCGGCGCAACGCCGACCCCCCAGGCGTTGCAAATATCCCAGAACGCCGTCATATCGAACACGTCCTGCTGATGCGGAAAGGGTTCATCCGCCTTCACCATCGCCTCGCGCGTCTCGAAGAGAATCTCATCATAGCAGCGCGCCGAATACATCACCCCATAACTGAAATAGTCGCTCTGCGAGACATTATTCATAATCAGGCGCACCCACAGATCGAAATTATTCTTCTGCGCCGCATCATAGATCGCGCGCGGCAGCAGCGGAATGACTTCGGTGGAATACATTGCCTGGAACAGCGTGCTGATCATCGTATCGCCATTGATCAGCACCTGATAGGTGCGCCCCGTGAACGGATCAACGCCAGGGGACGTCACCGGTTTCGTATTGAGTTGTGCCACCAGATCGTAGAACACCCGCTCAAGGTTGGGGTACGTCGCATTGCAATCCGGGTCGGCGGCGCAACCGCGGAACAACGTCTGAAACGCGCGCTCAGCGTCAGCCGGCGTCTGTGACTCATTGATCTGCAGCGGGCGGGTCGAGTCGAGCACCACACTGCGAATCCCCTGCGGATACTCGCGCATCGCCGTCAGCGCCAGGCGCGTGCCATACGAGCTGCCGATCAGGTTCCACTGCTCATAGCCGAGCGCCAGGCGCAGGTCTTCCAGATCGGCGGCGCCGGTCAGCGTGTTGTACTGCGCCAGATCGACGCCATTTGCAACCAGACGTTCGCGGCACTTGAGCGCCGCTTCGCTCCAGAGACGCGAACTTTCGGCGGCGCGGATATCCATCGGCAGCATATCGAAACTGAGTTTCGTCAGCTCAGGGCACGCCAGCGACGGGGTCGAATAGCCGGTGCCGCGCTGGTCGAACAGGATAAAGTCGCGGTTGGCAAGGAACGGTCGAAACCAGATATCGAACACCAGCGGCAGACGCTCCAGCGCATCAACGCCAGGACCGCCTTCGAGGTAGACGATCGGGTCAGGTGGCGGGTTGGAGCGCGTACTGCGGAAAATGGCGACGTGGAGTCGCACCTCTCTACCGTTATCGGGTTTCGCCCGATTTTCGGGGACGGTCAGCCAGCCACACTCGACCGAAACGCCGCCGGGCGGTGGAAACTCACAATTGCCTGTCTCGTAGCGCACAGCGGATTGCGCTGGCGCCGCAGTAGGCGCAACCGTTGACCCTGGCGCTGCCGTCGGCGCCGGAACCGGCGTTGCCGTCGGCGCGCCGAGCAGTTCCTCGGCGCCTGGCGCCAGCGTTGGGGTTGGATTCGACGAGGAAGGAACCGTACACGCGCTCAGGAACAGCGCGACGATCAACAGAGCAAACCGCAGGTGCATGAAAGTCTTTCCCTTCTCCAATCACCCCCCGATACGCGATCATATTTCCATACATTGTACCGTAATCGGGCGGAGTGTGGGATAACGTTCCACGTTGAACGTTGAACGTTACAGGTAAAGACATTGCAGCACAACTTCATCAAGTGCTGGGATTACTACGGTGTCATGACACCGGAACGCTTCTTCTCTGCGACGATTGCCGATCCTGGCTATGCCGGGCAGTCGTTCGTCTACACCGTGGACTTTGCGCATGGCGTCTGCCACGAGGCAACTGTCACGATCCTTGTTTTGAAGCATTGCCGTGATAACGCACCGCAGCATGTGTGCTATAATATCACTCCGTCACAGCGCAGCGACATCCTCGCCGCCGAGCCGGTTATCTCATCCACATATCTCCAGGGAGCGTAGATAGCGTCAATGGACCGCATTCTTGTCACTGAAACGATCGCCGAAGAAGGGCTTACCCGGCTGCGCGCCGCCGCGCACGTCGATGTTCGCACCGATCTCGACAAAGCCGGTCTGCTCGCCATCCTTCCCGAATACGACGCCCTAATCGTCCGTAGCGCCACGAAAGTCACCGCCGACGTGCTGGCGGCGGGAACCCGTCTGCGCGTTGTGGGGCGCGCAGGGACGGGAGTGGACAATATCGACCTGGATGCCGCCACCCGCCAGGGGATCGTGGTGGTCAACGCGCCGGCGTCGAACAGCGTCGCGGTGGCGGAACTGACCATCGGTTTGATCCTGAGCCTGGCGCGCCATATCCCGCAAGCGCACAGTACAGTGGTTGCAGGGAAATGGGAACGCAATCGCTTTATGGGCTTCGAGGTGCGCAACAAAACTCTTGGTCTGGTTGGATTGGGGCGGATCGGCGCGGAAGTGGCGCGCCGCGCGCGCGGGCTGGAAATGCACGTTGTCGCCTACGACCCGGTCGTTTCGACGGAACGCGCCGGGCAACTCGGTGTGACGCTCGCGCCGCTCGAAGAGGTACTGGCGCAGGCGGATATCGTGTCGCTCCACGTGCCGCTGATCGACTCCACCCGCAATCTTATCAATGCAGAGCGCATGGCGCAGATGAAACGCGGCGCCTTTCTGATCAATGCGGCGCGTGGCGGCGTGGTGGACGAGCTGGCGCTGCTCGAAGCCATCAATAGCGGTCATCTCGCCGGCGCTGCCCTTGATACCTACTCGACCGAGCCGCCAACCGGCAATTCGCTGGTCGGGCATCCGCGCGTGATCACCCTGCCGCACCTGGGGGCATCCACGGTTGAAGCGCAGGCGCTCACCGGCGTCGATGTCGCCGAGGGGGTTCTGGTGGCGCTGGCCGGCGGGTCGCCGCACTATGCGGTGAATGCTCCCTACATTCCGCCAGAGCATCGCGGCCTCGTTGCGCCCTACGTCGATCTGGGGCGGCGGCTCGGCATGCTCTGCGCCGGTCTGGTCCACGATCCGGTGCGCAACTTCGAGATTGAGTACCGCGGCGAACTGGCGACGGTTGATACCACACCGGTGCGGCTGGCTGTGCTTCAAGGGCTGCTCGCCAGCACCCGCGAAGAGCGGGTGACTCCGGTGAATGCGCCGATCCTGGCGCGTGAAGTGGGGTTGAAGTTGACCGAGTTCTCGACGGAGGACGCGGGAAACTTCTCAGGATTGCTGGTGTTGCGGGCGCAAACGAGCGATGGCGCGCGCGAGTTTGCCGGAACGATCCTGCGCGGAGAACCGCACGTCGTCGAAGCCGATGGCTTCTGGGTCACCTTTGTGCCCGCCGGTCCGATGCTCTTCACCTACCACCGCGACCGTCCTGGCATGATTGGAAAGGTCGGCACGCTCCTTGGCGAGGCGGATGTCAACATCGCCAGCATGGACGTGGGGCGGCTGGCGCCGCGCGAGCAGGCGATGATGGTGCTGCGCCTGGATGATCCGGTACCGCCGCACGTCATCGCGCGTCTGCGCGAAGAACCAGACATTCAACACGCAACGACGCTGATTATTTAGCCGCTACGCCAGTCGCGCCTGCAACGCGATCAGCCCGGCTGTCAGCAACGCCAGGAGCAGCAACAGGTCATACCCCAGATAAAGGCGTGCCCACCGCAGCGCAGTCTGGCGGTGGGCGCTGCGGTGAAACATCCACAGCGCTCCGCCGAGCGCCAGCGGCGGCAGCGCAATGCGCCACCAGTCATCTGCGCCGTCGCGGGTCAACAGCGCAATACCCGGCAGCGCAGCGATCAGGATGATCCCCAGCATCCGCAAACACAAACCGGGACGCAGTTCGTCGCGTGCATCGAGTGCGAACGGTCCGACCTCGATCAGCGGCGGCAAGGCGATGATCAGCGCCCCTGCGCCAAGCCAGAACCACATCGTTTGCTGGAGCGGAGCGGCGCTCTCAGGGATGCGCAGCAACCCCACAACTTCCAGCGTTCCCGTTCCCAGCGACACCAGGACGAGAGAAAGAACGAGCGGCGGATAGCCATTCAGCGCCGTCGCCAGTCGCTGTACGCCGCGCGCGCGGTCATTCCCCTGCAGATCGGCAGCGATTGCCAGCACACGGGGCCATTCCAGCAACGCGATGATGGCGATCAGGTCGATGGGGCGCGACAGCGCCACGGCGCCTGGCAGCGGCATGAGCGCCACACCAAGCCACGGAAAAATAATTGCACTCGCAGTGAGCGGCGAAGTAAGCCACGATGTCGGAAAGGAGAGCAATCCGGTTTGCGCGCGCCGTCGCTCGAACGCCGCCGCGAGCCACACCGCGCTGAGCAGGCACGCCCCGCCGGGGAAGATCAGCAACCGCGACCACGCCAGCCCCAGAAACGATAGCAACTCAGCGATCGTCATGCTCCGGCGCTTTCGTTGCCGCTTCGCCGAGCCAGGGGACAGCGCGGCGCAGGTCCTGCAGCACCTCGTCGTATGCTGTCGAGGCAGGGGAAGAAGGGTTCGGTAGAGGCATTGGACGCAGCAAGCGAGACAGCAGGTAAACCAGCGCGCTCAGCACGACCATCAACCCGGCGGCGCCGATGGTCGGCAAAGCCGTGATGCCGGTGCGCGCCGAATTGACCATCGCCAGCCCAACCCAGGGCCAGACGTTGACGTCGCCGTAGACGCTCAACCCACCCTGTAACTGTTCGATCACCGGCTGAATGAGGGTGCGCACAATCAGCGGCGACGCAATCCCGAGCGCTAGGCTGATGGCGCCGCCGAGCCACCGACGGCGCGACGCGACGGCTGGTAGATCAAGAACCACCGGCAGCGCGCCGATCAGCATCGTCAGCCAGGCGACAGCGGTCAGGATGGTGATGCCGCCGGCTGCGCCTGCTCCGACGATCATCCAGGTGGCGATGAACGGCGCAGTCAGTGGAAATGCCCCAGAGAGCAGCCAGGACGGGACAGACGGCGGCAGCCTCCACACGGTTGCGCCGGTCGCCACTGTCTCGGAACCTGCATCTTCTGTCACGACAAGCAACAGGTAGACCAGCACCGCGTAACATGCCGCTGCCAGACCGGCACCGCTGCTGAGACCGATCCCCGCCAGCGCCAGTGCGAGCAGTCGGCGGCGATTGTACTCCGCACGCTGAGAGCGCACCGTCGCCGTCAGTGCGCCGAGCGTCAGCCAGAGCAGTGCGCCGCCGCCGAGCGTCAGCGTTGCAAATGACCATCCTTCATTCCACGGGCTGAGGGTATACAGTCGCACAAGCGGGTAAAGCCAGGCGAAGGCGAACAGGTCCAGCGACAATCTCTCGCTCATGTCATATGGTATTTGCGAATATACTCCAGTATCATCCATGCCAGCTCGGGCAGGCGGGCTGTGCATCCCGTAGCCCGCAGCATTCGTCGCCGGGCGAGTCGGCGGGTAGCGAAATATTTTCTCAAATCCCACATCTCCCGGCGGCCCAACCGACGGAAGGAGCGGAATGGCGGCAGACAGCAGGACGAACCAGAAGGCAAACGAGTCGAGCGCAGCGCCTGCCAGCGGCACAGTGAGGTCTCCTGCGCCGCGCAGCGTCAGCGCGCCATACCCGATTGCCAGCGCCACAGCCGCCAGGAGCGGAACGATGGCGCTGCGAAGCGCAATCAGTAATTCGCCGCGCCGTAGCGGCAGCGCATGCATCAGCGCCATAAGGATATAGACCGTGATAATCACCGGGGTCAGCGAAGTGAGGAACCCGACTGTCAACGCCAGCGCCGTCAGCCAGACACGCCATCCATGTTCGGCTGGCGCACGCAGCGCCGAGGAGAGCGCCGTTCCGCACCATGTGGCAACGACGAAGAACGATCCCAGCGCATCGAAGTACGCCAGCGGCGGCAGGGTAAGCGGCTCGCGCCGCGTGATCCACAGCAACGCCAGTGCGCCGATCAGTCCAATGGAGGCGCTTGCGACCGATGCGGCTGATCGAACGCGCAGAATGGTCGGCATCATCGCCCTCCGCTTACGCTGACAATGATCGCCTTCATTCGTACAACATCTTCTGTCCGATTGAGATTGATGAAAGACAACCCCTGCGGGTCGTACTGTTGCCAGACATCTGGTGCAAGATACCGGGTATCAACCATCGCCAGCGGATCGACAAGCGCGCGCGCGCCGCGCTGCAGGCAGGCGCGGATTGCGGGGAGGCACGTGCGCCGGTAGACCGCCAGAAGCGGTTCTGCCGCCAGCGAGTTGCGCGGCGCGCGCGCGCCGTCATCAAAGCGGAGCGGCGCCAGCGCATCGTAGGGGCGCGGATACGCCAGAAGCGCAGCGATCAATGCCTCCTGCACCAGCGGCATGTCACACGCCAGCGCCAGCGCATATTCGTAACGGCACGCCGCCAGCCCGGCGGCCAGCCCGGCAAGCGGGCCACCCTGTTCCACTTCGTCACGCACCAGACGCGCAGGCAACTCGCTCCAGGCATGCGGGTCGTTCAGTGCAACGATAACATCGTCGCTGACGCGGGCCGCTTGTGCAACCACATGCTCCAGCAGCGTCGGACCACACTCGCCCCACAGCCGCAGACGGCGTTTGTCGCTTCCCATGCGCTGGCTTGAACCGCCAGCAATGATGATACACGATGTGGACATGAGAGAACCAAGAACTGAGAACTGAGAACCGGGAACCAGCGGTCAGGGGTAAGGGTTAGAGCACTTGCCTTCATCTTCTGCCTTCCCCTTCGCACCTTCCGATGTTGGCGCCTGTGAATTCGCCACAGAGCGGATCACCTGCAACCTTCCACCTTCGACCTTTTCACTCTGCGCCTTCGCGCCTTTGCGCGATCAACCCCTTCAACGGTCAATGCTCCTGCCTTTGCGCCGTTGTGTAATCGAAGACGTTTGACGTTCAACCCGTCCACTCCTGGATGCGTGGGGCTCCCGCCCGCTTCCCGCACCCAACAGGCAGTCTGACGTTCGCGCGGGTAGGTAGCCACGCACCCCCGCACATCACCAGCACCCTGCCACGCTCAACGTGTAACGCGCAGCATTCAACATCTGTAACGTTCCCGCCAGCAACGCTCACCGCGTGAACAGATCGCCAAGCACCTCTTCCGGTGATGATTGGAACGACCAGAGCACGACCCCTGCGCCGCGTGCGTTGCGGATGGTGTGCAGGGCGATCCGCTGGTCGCGGCGCAGATCGTCGAGCGTGCGCGTGGCGCCAGGACCGGTCGGAAACCCAAGTTCAGTCACCACCACCGGCTTTCGCAGACCGAGCGCGTGGAGTTCGTCGATGGCGCGCCGCAGGTCGGCGGGGAAGCCTTCGCCATAGTACCAGTGCTGCCGGTAGCGCCCGCTGTTGTAAGGTTCGTTGTCGTAGTAGTGGAAGGTATAGAAATCGACCACGTCCGCCATACGGATCGCTGCCTCGGCTGGCTCGAAGTAACTCTTCGCAAATGCCATGCCTACCGTTGTCAGGCGTTCAGGGTCGAGGCGCTTCACCTCGTCGTGGACGACGCGCACAAACCGCTGGCGCTCCTCGGCGAGTGGGAAACAGAGCGGAAAATCGCCATTGTCCCAATCCCAGCAGCGTTCATCGATCGGGCTGCCGATATCCGGTTCGTTGAACAGGTCCCACGCCAGAATGCCGGGTTTGCCGGCAAAATGGCGCACCAGCGGTCGCACGTGCCACTCGAGCGCGCGCTCGTAGTACGCCGGTCCGAACTGATCCTGCGGATACTCGACGAGCAGCACTGGCAGCACGTAGAGACCGCGCTGATTGGCTGCTGCAATGAACTCTTCCAGATGCCGCAGCGCGTCGCTCTTCTGATAGGACGCATCGGCTTCGCGCTGGCCGCCGAAGACGTAGTAGTTGAGGAAGATGCGCACTGTATTGACGCCGCGCGCGCGCATGGCCTCGAAGTCGGCTTCGATGACCGGCATGCGCCACGGACAGTTGATGTCGGCGCCGAACTGAAGCGTCCAGCACTGGCGTTCATCTTCTCCGGTCGGGCGAATGTAGTTGACGCCGCGCACCTCGAAGTCGCGCCCGCCAACGCGCAGGCGCTCGCCATCAGCCGTGACCGGCGGCAGTGTTCCGGGTTGCAGATCGTTGGCCGAACCACAGGCGCTGACGAGCAGTGCAGCGATGAACAGGAAGAGCGACCAGCGGCTGCTCCGGAACAGCGAACACCTGACCAGACGGGTTTGATGATGACGATAGCGTATCATCAGGGTAATGCTCGAATTTCCAGATTATCGAACCAGGCTTCGCTGCGCGTATCTCGCGCAACCACTGCCAGCCCGAAGCGCGATGTCGCTGGCAGAGCGGGCACATCAGTCTCGACGATGACCTGCCCGTTGACGCTGATCCTGACCTGGTTGCCGCGAAGACGGACATCGAGGCGAAACCGTCCGTCGGGCAAGCGGAGATCGCTCCGCATTCCGCCAGCGATCGGCGTTGGCGTCCCATTGAGCACCTGTTCGAGCAGGAAATTGCCCGTTTGCGGCGCAACGGTGAAGATCAGGTAGTTCTGTTCATTGCGAAACCGAAGGATGACTCCTCCTTCGCCTTCGACGACTTCAACGTCAACGTTCATACGAATGTTGCTGGCCGGAACGCTGCGGTAACTCCAGATCACTCCGACCAGCGTTTCAGCAGTGATGCGATACTGTTCATCACGTGGACCGACACTCCAGGTTGCGCGTTGCACCGATGCCCACCCATTTGCGAACGTGTCGTCGCGCAGAAGCAACGCGCCTTCCGCTTCGGGGGATGGGGGGAGAGGGGTTGTCGTTGGAGTGAGCGATGGCTCGCGGGTTGTCTGTGTTAGTGGCGCAACCGCCGTCGCCAGGGGCAGCGAGGATGCGGGGGGCGTTGTCGGCGCTGGCGGCGCTGTTGGCAATGGCATCGTCGACGCTGGCGTATCTGGAGTCGGCTCAACCGGCGCTGGCGATAGCAGAGCGCCGGATGTGGCAACCACACCCGCATCGGCGGAGTGCAGCGCGTTCTGCGTTCCCAGCCACCAGACTGCGCCGCTGACCAGGGCGATGACCGCCGCCACCCCGGCAACCAGGGTCAGGCGTCGTTGCGTGACCGGCGATACAACAGGACGTCTTCCATCCACACGACGCCGCAGACGGGACTCGGCATCCGCCAGCAATTCGGCGCTATCGCGGTAGAACGGATTGATCTGATGCAACTGGCGCAACGCTGCAATCGCCTGAACATACCGTCCCGCATCGAGATGGTCGCGCGCCTGCTGGTAGAGTTCCGCCTGATGGTCACGCTGGGTTGGCGGCTGCGGCGGTGGCGCAGGACGTGGCGGCTTCCGGGCAGGTTGACGGCGGCGATCGAGGTTGTAGGCGCTCCGCGCAGACGGATTGCTAAGCGTTGCATACGCCTCGGTCAGCAACTGGCTGCGGCGGCGCGCATACTCGAGGTCTTCAGGGCTGGCATTGACGAACCGGTCGGGATGATACCTGGCAATCTCGCGCCGGTATGCGCGTTTGATTTCATCCGGCGACGCCGACCGCGACACACCAAGCAGTTCGTAGAAGTCTAACTCCTCGAAGTCGTACACTGGCACACCATGGAGCATCCGGCGACGGGGAGAGCGCCCGGCGACGGGGACATGCCACACCATCTATTCGAGATAATCACGAAGTTTCTTGCCGAGGCGAGGGTGACGCAGTTTCCGCAGCGCTTTCACCTCAATCTGGCGAATGCGCTCACGGGTCACGCCAAACTCCTTGCCAACTTCTTCGAGGGTGCGGCTATGACCATCTTCGAGCCCGAAACGCAATTGAAGGACGCGACGTTCACGCTCGGTCAGTTGATTCAGCACCTGCTCGACCTGCTCGCGGAGCATCTGATGACTGGCGGCATCGGAAGGCGCGAGCACTTTTGAGTCTTCGATAAAGTCACCCAGTTGACTATCTTCTTCCTGACCGACCGGCGTTTCGAGCGAGACCGGTTCGAGCGAGGTCTTACGGATCGAACGAACCTTATCTACCGGGATGCCCAGCGCGCGTGACAACTCCTCATCGGTCGGTTCGCGCCCCAGCTCCTGGAGCATACGGCGGCTTTCGCGCATCAGGCGATTGATCGTCTCGACCATATGCACCGGAATACGAATGGTGCGCGCCTGATCCGCAATCGCGCGGGTAATCGCCTGACGAATCCACCAGGTCGCATATGTCGAAAACTTGAACCCTTTGCGGTAGTCGAACTTTTCGACCGCGCGGATCAGACCGACATTCCCCTCCTGGATCAGATCGAGCAGTTGCAGCCCGCGCCCGATATACTTCTTCGCAACCGACACCACCAGACGCAGATTTGCCTGGGTCAGATCCTCGCGCGCCATTTTACCCTGCTCGATGGCGAGGTTCCAGTCGCGCCAGAGTTGATCGCGCACATCGGCGCACATTTGCTGCACTTCCTCGACGGAAGGCCAGTCGGTGGATGTTGCCAGCCGTTGCTGAACGGCAGCAGGCATGAGCGAGAAGATAATCGTCGCCTGCGCAAAGGTTTGATCAAACTGTTCTGCTGTCATGCGGTGGTGTTTGATCAATTCATTGCGGCGCTTGTCGAACAACTGGCGCTGTTCGAAGATCATGCGCTCCTGGATGGCGGAGACATCGCGCAGGCATCCAGGATTCAGCGGATCGGGAGGCGGTTGCTCGACAATCGCATAGAGCAGTCGAATGGCATCCTCGACCACCGACCAGGTTTTTTGCAGGCGATGGTACATTTGCGCGCCGACCATGTCGATCTGTTCGGCGCGCCAATCCGCCGCCAGTTGAGTACGGTATGACTCCAGGTATTCGCCGATCTCAATCTTCTGCGCCAGCAGCGTTTCCTGACGCGCGGTAAGCAGTGGCACCCGCCCAATCTCACGCAGATACATGCGCACCGTATCGTTGATACTGATGCCCTCGACGCTTAGATCATCAAAATCGCCTTCTTCCTCGAAGCGGACATCAATATCGGCGCCGCCAGCGATCATCTCATCGCGCGTGGCAATGCCTGCCGACTGGAGCGCCTGTTGAATCTCCGCCAGACGGTCGCTATCGGCGTCGCTGCCTGCGAGCAGTTGCGCAATTTCTCCCTCGGTGACAAAACCGCGTTGTTTTCCGATCGCCAGCAGATCGTTCAGACTCGTGATCGTCTGCGGCTCCTCTTCGGGTTCGCGGGAGGCGCCGGTAAGGTCATCGTCCAGATCGTCGAGCAGCAGATCATCTTCCAGAAGTGGCTCGTTCGGTTTTTCCATCGAAACCTCCGCAGGCAACCACTGCCTTCCTTGTCAGCGTGGCTCAGGACTCTTTTCATGTTTGCAGTGCTGCGAAGACCTGGCAGCAGAGATGTGCGGCCATTGTTACGAATGACATATCTGCTTCCAGTAGCGTTCTTGTTCCCGGCAGCGGATTGCACGTTACCGCACCTGTCAGAGCGTATGCAGGGCGTGCAGGTCAGAATATGCTGAACTGCGGCGTGGGATGCTCAGCATATTGATAAATTGTTTGACCTGCACTAACTGGTCGAGCAGGGTTTCCCGCTCAGCTTCGCTGGTCGCCTCCGCCTGCATACGTGCGATCTGGACGAGCCAGCGTTTTGCAACGTCGCGCTGAAGGATTGTAGCACATTCCAGTACATCGTTGACAATCCGATACGCCTGTGGTTGCGGCGCGTGTAATTCAAGCACACGCTTCGCCGTTGCGTCAAGTGGCGCGTAGAGGGTAGTCGCCCACCCATCCGGGTCGCTATCGGCAGGAGCGGCGATCCAGGCGCGCCACAGGGCACGGCATTCATCGCGGGTGAACAACTCGTCGATAGTTCCGCTCATGAGCGATTGCAGCGCCGGATACGCCGTCAGGTCGCGGTAAAGTTTCTCTTCCACGGCTGCGCGCGCTGCCGGGTAGCGAATAATCCAGCCCAACAGATGCTCCTCCTGTGTTGGCGGCGGCGCTGCTTCGCCGGAGTGCTGTTTTGCGCCATCGGATTGCTGTGCCGGAACGGTTGCCGCGCGTCCCTGATCCGGCGGACGGCGCTGCCCTTCCTGGCGCGTCTTGTTTCCCAGCGCTGCAAGTATATACCGTTCTTCGACATCGATCAGTCGCGCCAGGTGTTGCATGTAGTGAGCCTGCTCGACCGGATTGGCGATCTGCGCAAGGAGTGGGGCGATCCGCTCAACCGCCTCCGCTTTCCCGCGCCCGCTCGACAGATCCAGATCGGAAGTCAATGTCTCGATGTAGAAATCCATCGCGGGACGCGCCGTCGTCAACGCTGTACGCCACTGTTCCGGATTTTCCTGAATGACCTCGTCGGGGTCTTTCCCGTCGGGAAGCGTCAGAATCCTGATCTCGACATCCTGAAGACGCTGCAGCCTGATGATCCCCTGCGGTGAGATCACTGCGGTTAATTCGCCCTCCGGCTGGCTCTGGAGCGCCTGCAACCCTTTGAGTGTCGCTCGCACGCCTGCGGCGTCGGCGTCGAGCGCCAGATACACCCGGTGCGAGAGTTTCTTCACCAGCGCCACGTGATCGGCGGTCAGCGCTGTGCCGAGCGGCGCCACGACATTGCGGAAGCCGTACTGATGCGCAATAATCACATCGACGTACCCTTCGACGATCACAGTGGCATCGCTCTGGCGGATCGCATCACGCGCCAGGTCAAGCCCGTACAGCACCTTCCCCTTATCGAAGAGCGGCGTCTGTGGCGAGTTCATATACTTCGGCTGCGCATCTCCCAGCGCCCTGCCGCCAAACGCGACAATCTCGCCGCCCGCGTTACGGATCGGGAACATGAGCCGGCGGCGGAACCGGTCGTAATACCCCCGTGTTTCGTGATGGATTGCCAGACCTGCCGCTTCGATCTCCTCCGGCGCAAAGCCGCGCCGTTCGGTCAGGTAGGTGAGCAGCAAACTCCAGTCGTCGGGAGCATAGCCGAGCAAGAACGCCTCGCTGGTCGCGTCGTCGATGCGTCGTCGGGCGACATACGCGCGCGCCTCCTCGCCACGTTGCGACTTCACCAGCATGTGGCGGAAGAACGCTGCCGCGGCTGCATTCACGTCCAGCAAGCGGGTGCGCAACCGGTCCTGTTGCTCCTCGGCTTCGGTGCGCGGGTGCAACTGCACGCCGGCGCGCTGCGCCAGGCGCTCGAGCGCGTCACGAAACTCCAGCCCCTCACGCCGCATGAGAAAGTCGAAGACCGTCCCCGATGCCTTGCACCCAAAGCAGTGAAAACTTTGCGTGTCGGGGAAGACGTGAAACGCTGGCGTGCGCGTGTTGGGATGGAACGGGCAGAAACCCACGTAGCTGCGCCCCGTTTTCCGCAGTTGCACATACGCCGAGATGAACTCGACGATATCGATCTTTTCTTTGATCTGATCGGTAATGCCAGGCATACCTGTTCCATGGAACAGCGTGCGCGCGCTTCAGGCACTCCAGGTGCGCGGCACGTACAGGTCGTTGAACACCTTCAGCGCAAAGCGATCGGTCATACCGGCGATATAGTCAACGACGGCGCGCTCGATCGGTTCGCCGCGTTCCTGATTGATCCGCAGCAGATCCGCCGGGATCTGCTGCGGATGTTTCAGAAAATGATGGTACAGCAACTCGATCATCAGCAGGACCTTGCCATCGTCCGCTTTGGCTCTCGATCCGAGATACACATGCTGATAGAGAAACTCCCGCAGCGTATTCGTCGCCTTCAGCACATCCGGGCTCATCGACAGTTCCAGCGGATCAGGCGGCGGCGCTTCTCCGGTCGCCCACCAGTTATGGTCGATCAGATCGCAGACCATCGTATCGAGGCGTTGACCGTGCGTTTCGCCGAGGACCTCGATCGCATCGCGCGGGAGGTCTTCGGGGTGCAACAAACCCCCACGGATTGCATCATCGATATCGTGATTGATATAGGCGATGGCATCGCACAGTTTCACGATCTGCCCTTCCAGCGTGCTGGCTGTGCCCCAAGCGCGCATGGTAATGTCGCGCCGGGCTTTCGAGTGCATATAGATGCCCTCACGCACCTGGTCGGTCAGGTTCAACCCGGCGCCATTCCGTTCCAGCACATCGACGACACGCAGGCTCTGCTCATTGTGCCGGAAGGCGCGCCCCATCGCATGCGACAGCGCCGTCTCGCCTGCGTGACCGAAGGGCGTATGCCCGAGATCATGCCCGAGACCAATCGCCTCGACCAGGTCTTCGTTGAGGCGCAGGGCGCGCGCGACCGTGCGCGCAATCTGCGTCACTTCGAGGGTATGGGTCAGGCGGGGGCGGTAATGATCGCCCTGAGGTGAAATGAACACCTGCGTTTTATGTTTCAGGCGTCGAAACGGTTTCGAGTGCAGAATACGGTCACGATCGCGTTGAAAACTGCTCCGCACCGGCGACGGTTCTTCGGGACGTGCGCGGCAGGCGCTATCACTGAATGCCGCCAGAGGCGAAAGGCGCGCGCGCTCATCCGCTTCGATACGCTGGCGTACACCAACATGCGCTCGGTTCATGCCGAACCTCCAGCATCGGCAACGTCAGATACCGCTGCCGCACAGAGAACCCGGGAATACACCACATCAAACCGGACGGAAGATGTCAGGTCGCCTCGCCTGCCGGACGAAGCGATGCGTTCTGCATTGTACGGCGTTGCAGCGCGCGCTGCAACGCCGTGACCAGCGCGGCGATCAGATGCATCACGACGATCGACTCGAAATAGACGCGATGATCACTGGCGTTGGCGAGCGCCTGCGCCTGTTCTGTGTCGACGAAGCAACTGATCAGGTTGAACGACCCATGCACGACAACGCACGTCTCATAGCGTGCTGCTATGAATGTGGAAAGAAAGTAGATGCAGAAACAGACGAAAGCCGCCCACCAGCGTTCCGCGCGCCGTGCCACAAACCATCCCCAGAACATTGCAAATGGCGTGGCAAACACCGTCCAGATCAATGCTGGAATCTGCGCTTCACCATAGGGAGGGACCGTCGTGCTGCGCTGATAGGTCGCCCAAACTGCACCAATGCACGCTGCGCCAAAAATGAGCAGAAACGTGCGGATATCGAAACGCACCATTGACAGGCATCTCCATGCGCCAGTATCTCTCTCGAATTATAGCACACAGGTGAGGAGCGAGGTTGAAGATTGCATGCAGGAAGGTTGCAGGTGGAAGGTGAGAGGTGGACTTCTAACCCCTATCCCTGAAACAACGAGACGCCCCTCGCGGAGCGCCCCGTTCAACACAATGGACGACGTATTACAATCCGAAGAATGCGCGGTTCTTCTCGATGTAGCTGTGCCACTGCTCTGGCACCGAGTCATCGGCGAAGATCGCCTCAACCGGGCACTCCGGCTCACAGGCGCCGCAATCGATGCACTCTTCGGGGTTGATGTAGTACTGATCCTCGCCCTCGTAAATGCAGTCAACCGGGCAGACCGCCACACACGAAGCATCTTTCACGCCAATGCACGGCTCCGCAATGATATACGCCATATCTGTCTCCTTTAGCGCAGGAAAGTGTACCGTCGCCTGCAATCATAACACGTCACATTCAACTTTTCTGTGACTTTAGTACCACACTTCAACGTTCAACCTTCCCACCTTCTTTACTCTCGCATCACACCTCGCGCCTCACCCCTCACTCACCATCTCCGATCCGCGCTAGCCCGTCTGCTACTCCTAACCGACGCGAGGCGGTTTCGGCAAGCGCCTCACTCACCATCTCCGATCCGCGCTAGCCCGTCTGGGTTGAGCACCACGACACGCCCGCGCTCCAGCCGCACGAGACCCTCCTGCGCCAGTTGACGTAATGCACGTCCGGCAATCTCGCGCACGGTACCGGTGCGTTCTGCAAGTTCTTGATGGGTCAGTTCGGCAGCCCCTTCGCGCGCCTCGCGCAACAGTTCGCGCGCCAGTCGCTCACGCACCGACCGAAACGCCAGGTCTTCGACCAGCACTGCCAAACTGCGCAGTTGCCCGGCCATTTCACGCAACATCGCCAGCGCCAGGTCAGGGTGACGGCGGATGAGGGCAATCAGCGAGTCTCCTGGCAGGATCAAACAGTGAACAACACTCATCGCGCGCGCTGTCGTCAGGGTGCCGTGGGTGTCGAAAATGGCGACGGCATTGAAGTTTTCACCAGCGCCGACCATCGCCAGCACCTGTTCGCGACCATCCGGCGCGGTGCGCGATAAGCGCACCCTGCCGCGCTGCACAAAGTACACTCCCGCCGGTCGTTCGCCTTCGTAGGCGATGTATTCGCCAGGCCGATAGGTGCGCGCCTCCATGTAGCGCGCAGTGTCCGCCAGCGTCCGATCATCCAGTGTGGCGAAGAGTGGAATATGTCTCAGTTCTTTGAGTGTCGTCATCGCCCGGAAGTATAGCACGATCCTGTTTTGCCAACAGTAATACGGCGGGTTTCCTGGCAGTTCCAAACAATAATGATATAATGCGTCTATGCAACGATTACCAATGGTGCGAGCGTGGTCTGTTGCGCTAGCGCTGATGGTGGCAGTGCTCTGGCTCAGCGTCACACCGCTCTCTGCAGCGCCGAAAATCAGTGACCCGTTTGCAGCGCCGCTCGAGGTGCAGCGGCAGGAGGCAGCGCTTCTGCCAGCCTTCAGCGCCGACCTCGACGCGGCAGGGCAGTGGGATCGGCACACAGTACGCGCCAGCATCGATCCGGAGCGACGGACCATCACTGGCAGGCTGCGGCTGGAGTATACCAATCGCGCCGCCGATCCGCTCGACCGTATCTACTTCTACCTCTTCCCCAATCTGCCGGAGTTCGGCGGACGGCTCGATATTCGCAGCGCAACCGTTAATGGTGTGACGGTGCGGGTGCAGTATGCGTCGAACCGGTTCCTGCTGCGTCTCGACCTTCCCGCATCGCTCCCATCCGGCGCTTTTGCTGACGTTGTGCTCGATTTCAGCGCCGCCGCGCCGCTCGATGCCAGTCAGCGCCATTATGCCGCCTTCAACCGCGAACGCGGCGTGCTGGCGCTGGCGTCGGCGTTGCCGATGGTGGCGCGGCGGGTCGACGGCGCCTGGCAACTGGCGACGCCCCTCTTCCGCGGCGACCTTGTTACCAGCGACACGGCGCTGTACGATGTGACGCTGACCATCCCCGCCGCCTGGACTGCCGTGACCACTGGGACGGCAATCGAAAGCCAGACCGATGGTGCGGCTCGAACAACACGCTTCGTCAGCGGTCCGCAGCGCGATTTTACGATTGTGCTCACCCGATTTCCCTCGATTTCTACCGAGGTGGAGGGCACGCGCATCACGTCGTATTTTCGCCCTGAACATGCCGAGGGCGGGCGCGCGGCGCTCGATGCCGCCGCCAATGCGCTGCGCGCGTTCAATCGCCGGTTCGGACCCTACCCGCTGACCGAACTCGATATTGTGCAGATCGATGCGCGCAAATTTCTTGGCGTCGAGTATCCCGGTCTGATCATGATCGACGGGCGCCTGTACGCCGGTGAACGCGAGGGTCTGGAGATCATCGTGGCGCACGAAGTGGCGCATCAGTGGTGGTACAGTCTGGTTGGCAACGATGTGCAGGCGGAAGCCTGGCTCGACGAGGGATTGACCTCGTTTGCGCAGATCGTCTATCAGGAAGAAACCCGCGGTGCGATGGCCGCCGGGCGCGAACTCGACGGGTTCCGTAGCGCCTACCTGCGCGCGCGGCAGGCGGGACGCGATGCGCCGCTGAAGCGCCACGTATCGGCGTTGCGCGGCAACTACACCGCCATCGCGTATGCAAAAGGGGCGCTGTTCTTCCAGGCGTTGCGCGTCCGCATCGGCGAATCGGCGTTCGACCGCTTTCTGCGCGACTACTATGCTACCTTCCGCTACCGGATTGCGTCGAGTGACGATGTGCGTGCTGTTGCCGAAAACGCCTGCGCCTGCGACCTCAACGATTTCTACCGCGATTGGGTGCTGACAGCCGCACCTGTCGCTGTTCCCTGATACGCTGTAATGGCGGCTTTTCCTGTTCTGGTTGCTCACGCCGATTGGGGATCGAGCGCGGCGCGAAGGCGGCTGGCGTATGCATTGCGCCAGCCCGATGGAACATTCCTTGCGTCTGCGCCAGGTCCGGCGGGCGATCCGCAGACGCTGCCGGGGCGGTTGCGCGCACTCGCTCCCGATGGCGGCATCCTGTTTGGCGTCGATTTTCCGCTCGGTCTCCCGCTACGCTATGCGACTGTCGCCGGAGTCGCCGACTTTGCTGCGCTTCTGCCGGATCTTGGTTCGGGGCGATGGGCGCAGTTCTATGATGTCGCCGGTCATCCAGATGAAATTAGCATCGAGCGCCCGTTCTACCCGTTACGACCGGGCGGAACGCGGCAATCGCACCTGATCCGGGCGCTCGGTATGACGACCATCGACGACCTGCGCCGCCGGTGCGACCGGGCTGCCACCGCGCGGCGCGCCGCAGCGCCGATCTTCTGGACGCTTGGCGCACAGCAGGTGGGTAAGGCGACGATTGTCGGCTGGCGCGATATGCTGGGTGCGGCGCGCCGCGCGTATGCCCGACACGATGCGATCTTCCCCTGGCTCTGGCCCTTCGAGGGGCGCATGGACGATCTGATTGCCGCAGGGCGTCTGGTCGTCGCTGAAGTTTACCCTGCTGAGTGCTACCATCATCTGGGTATCGTGCTGCGCGGCAGCAAACGCGCTCAGGCAACCCGCGTCGCCGCAGGAACGGCGCTGCTGGCATGGGCGGATGCGGCAGGGGTTGCGCTCGAACCCGCGCTGCGCCGTGCAATTGATGAAGGATTCGGCGCTGCACCCGGCGGCGACGACGATTTCGACACGACGGTGGGGCTGTTCGGTGCGCTCAATGTTGTCCTCGGACGCCGCGCCGCCGGTGAACCCGATGACCCGGTCGTTCGCAGCGTCGAGGGATGGATACTGGGACAGGAGTCAGGGGTTAGGGGTTAGAGAGACTGTTAACCTGCAACCGGTAACCTTCTAACCTTCCCGCCTGCCACCCCGCAGTGACGGTCACTGCTGGCGCTGCTTGCCTGCCCGCCAGACGCGCCACCTGGCGCGACGACCGGGAGCACGCCGATCGCCCGGCAGCGGTCGCATCCACCGAGAAGCGCACGCCGTGCGTCCCTGCGTCGCCTGCCACGTCATCACTGCCGCTCCTCATGACCCTGCAGACGCGCTGCATGGCGCGACGACCAGGGAGCACGCCAATCACTCGGCGGTGACGGTTACATCTGCGGACCTGAGCGCCCCTGCGTCGCCTGCCTTCCGCAATCAGCAACGCCGTTGCAGGCGTCCCTATGCTGATCGCTGCCTGCCACGCTCCCCCGAAACCCTTGAAGTCGGGCTATGTACAACCTGGAGACACTGATCGTTCCGCAGGCGAGGCTCCGCTGCAGAAACCGATCAATGGCAGGATACCTCACGGATTGGGTGCATTCCATCACGGGCGCACGCCGTGCGCTCCTGCGCTCGTCCACGTTCAACGCCGTCACCGCCCGACGAACTCGCCGAGAATCTGTCGCCCGATGACCACGCGCAGAATCTCCGACGTACCCTCGCCAATAGTGAGCAGACGCTGGTCGCGGTAGATGCGTTCGAGCGGGTACTCGCTGCTGTAGCCGTATCCGCCGAGTACCTGGATCGCGTCGCGGCAGATCTTCTCGCCGACTTCCGAAGCGTACAGTTTGGCAATCGCTGCCTCGCGGCTGTACTGGCGCCCCTGGTCTTTCAGCCATGCTGCCTGATAGACCAGTAGACGCGCCGCTTCCAGTCCAACCGCCATATCGGCGATCATGTTCGAAACCGACTCATAGGCGCCGATCAGTTTGCCGAAGGCGGTACGTTCCCGCGCATACGCGGAGGCGACCTCGAAGGCCGCCTGCGCCAGACCGATCGCCATGGCGCCAATGCCGATCCGCCCGCCATCGAGCACGGCAAGAAACTGCTGCAACCCGCGCCCGCGTCGCCCCAGCAGATTCGCTTCAGGAACCCGGACATCCTCAAATGTCACTGCATTGGTGATTGAGCCGCGCAATCCCATTTTGGCTTCCGGCTTGCCAAAACTCAGCCCCGGCGTTCCGGCGGGGACGATGATGGCGCTGATCGCATGCCGTTCCCCAGGATCGGTAACGGCAGTAACGATCAGATGACCGGCAACCGACGCGCTGGTGATCCACATCTTCGCGCCATTGATCACCCATTCCCCATTTTCGAGGCGAGCAGTCGTGCGGGTGGCGCCAGCGTCGGACCCGGCATGCGGCTCGGTCAGCGCGAATGCGCCGATATGACGCCCTTCGGCTGCGGGTTGCAGGAAGCGGCGTTTCTGCTCCTCAGTGCCGAACATGGCGATCGGCATACATCCCAGCCCCAGGTGCGCCGAGTAGATCAGCGCTGTCGAACCGCATGCACGCGCAATTTCCTCGATGGCGATCGCAGTGGAAATGCTATCGGCGCCTGCGCCGCCATACTCTTCGGGGAAAGGCAACCCCATCAGCCCCAACTCCGCCATTTTACGTAACGTTGCGGCGGGAAACTCGCCCGTCTCATCGATGTGACGGGCGAGTGGCGCGATTTCCTGATCGGCAAAACGCCGAACCTCGGCACGGATGCGCTGTTGTTCAGGGGTAAGTTCAAAATTCATGGCTTGTTCCTCTTGAGTCGACGAGCGGCTTCACTGCCGCAATGAACGCCTGGATGTCGGCATGGCTGATGCGCGCCGGGTGGATAAGCGGAAGGATGGCGACGTTATTGCTGAAAAGTACGGTTGCGTGCAATGTGCGGATGGCGCCCGGATTGCGCCCCAGATACCGCATCCCAACTTCTCGCAAGGCAATGCGCCCAACCGGGATGATCAGGCGTGGCTTGATGATGTCGAGTTCCATGTGCAGCCATTCGCTACAGGCGCACACTTCGCGCGGCGCTGGTGTGCGATTCCCTGGTGGGCAACAGCGAACCGTGTTGGTGATGAAACAGCGCAGCGTTGCGCCAGCCGTCTCGTCGCTTGCCAGCCCAACCCGCACCAGTATCCGGCGTAGCACCCGTCCGGATCGATCACCCCAGAACGGAATGCCTGTCTGATCAGCGCCGTGACGGCCAGGCGCCTCGCCGATGAACACGATGCCGCTTGCCGCATCGCCATAGCCGTGCACAATACGCCGCCGGCTGGCGACGAGCGCCGGACAGCGTCCACAGTCCTGATGGTGCAGCAGCGTGACCATACCCCGATTATTCCTGCCAGTCCATCCCTTCCGGCGGATTGATCGGTAGCGCGACCCGCACGGTCGTTCCCCGATCCGGCAGGCTGGTTACCAGCACCTGACCGCCATGTTGCGTGACGATGCCATATGCGATGGCCAGTCCCAATCCCGACCCCTGCCCTGGCGAACGAGTGGTGACGAATGGCTGGAACAGGCGCTCGATAATATGCACCGGGATGCCAGGACCGTTGTCCGCCACATCGAAGCGCACGAATGCGCCATTGTTCTCGACTGCATGCACGGGCAGCAGCGACGGTGGTTCGGCGTGTCCACGCGAGACGCTCAACCGCACCTGCGGCGAGGGCAAGCCCGACAGCGCCTGTTCGGCATTGAGCAGCAGGTTGAGCAGCACCTGTTGCATTTGCGGAACATCGATCCACAGCATTGGAAGATCAGGCGGGCAGATGACTTCGAGCGCAATGCCAGCAGAACGAAGCGCTGAACGTTTGAGGTCGAGCACACGCTCAATCAGATCGGAGGGCGCCGTCCATTCTTTGATCATCGATCCGCGGCGGGCGAACGTCGCCAGACTCTGGATCACACGGCGGGCGCGTTTGGCGCTCTCGATAATCTGTTCGATGGATCGCTGATCGGCGGGATTGCACTGTGGCAAAAGGAGTTCGGCGTTGCCAAGGATGATGGCAAGGGGATTGTTCAATTCGTGCGCTACACCGGCAACCAGTTCGCCCAGCGCAGCGAGTTTTGAGCTTTGCACAAGTTGCACCTGCATGGTGCGCAGTTGTTCGTTTGCGGCTCGCAGTGCGTCGTTTTGCGCTGCAAGCGCCGCCATCACCGCATCGCGTTCGCTTTCGGCAGTGCGAATGCGCAGCAGCGCTCGCACCCGCGCCAGCAGTTCCTCAATATAGAACGGCTTGGTCAGATAATCATCGGCGCCCGAGTCAAGCGCGGTAATCCGATCTGACACTTCACCCTTCGCGGTCAGCATCAGAACAGGTAAAAATCCTCGACCGGAGCGCTCCTTCAATGCCGTGCAGATCTGAACGCCCGGAATATCTGGCAGCATCCAGTCGAGAATGACAAGATCGATGTCGCCGGTCTCGATGAGGGTGAGCGCATCAGCGGCGGTTGCCACCAGAAGCGTCCGATAGCCAGCCCCTCGCAGGACGAATTTAATAAGGCTGGCAATCGTCGGATCGTCCTCAACGACCATAATACAGGTTTGATCGTGCATGACGCTATTGTATCACGCCTCTTTTCGGCAGTTGCAGCGCAACGCATCAGGCTCGTGGTACAATACCTGCTGTGAACGATGCCATCCGTCTGATCGATTCTCACGCGCACCTTGGCCTGGCGCAGTTTGATGCGGATCGCACTGCGGTACTCGAACGCGCAATGGCTGCGGGGGTGGTGCGTATCGTCGAAATCGGCTACGACCTGGCGACATCGCGGGCTGCGGTTGAACTGGCAGCGCAGCACGAATTGATCTACGCAGTGGTCGGCGTCCAGCCTAACCATGTCGCCGCTCTGCCGGACGACTGGCTCGATCAGGTGTGCGCCCTGGCGCAGCAGCCAAAGGTGCTCGCTATTGGCGAGATCGGCCTCGACTACTATTGGAATGCGGCGCCTGCCGATGTGCAGGAGGCGTGTTTTCGGGCACAGATCGATCTGGCGCGCAACCTGCGCCTTCCGGTCGTCATTCATAGCCGCGATGCGCGCGACGATACCATCCGCGTGTTGCGTGACGCAGCGCACGGTCTTTCTGGAGTCATGCACTCGTTCTCGGGCGACTGGGAATATGCGTGTGCGTGCCTGGACATCGGGTTTTACCTCTCTTTTAGCGGTCCAATCACCTTTCCAAAAGCCGTCGATCTGCACGATGTTGCGCGCCGCGCTCCGCTTGATCGTATTCTTATCGAAACCGACAGTCCGTATCTGGCGCCGCATCCCTTTCGCGGAAAACGGAACGAACCTGCGTATGTTCGCCTGATTGCTGAACGGATCGCTGCTCTGCGCGGTCTGTCGCTCGATGATCTGGCGCGCGCGCTCTGGCGCAATGCGGAGGCGGTCTTGGGGCTATGAGTTCTTCCGTTGCGACCATTCCGAACGAGACTTCTGCTCGTTCCTGGTTTGCCCGGCTCGAACCGGGATCGCTTGTGCTTCCATTGCTGCTGGCAGTCGCCATGACCTGGAGCACGGCGCGCAGTATCGAGGTTGCAAACTGGGCGGATGGGCTCACCATGCTGGCAGGCATCGGCCTGGCAGCTCTTTTCACCGGCTCGCTCTTTGCGCGCGTCGCCTGGATGCATTCGTTGCTGGCGCTTCCGCTGGCGTTGTTCCTTGGGATCGTGTTCGTTGTTCAGCAGATCAGCCCGATCGTCGAAGCGCAGACAGCAGCGGAGTTTGGCGCAGTAAAGGCGCAGCGTCTGACAGCATGGAGCGATTTTGCTGCGGAACTTGCAATTCGCGTCATCATCTGGCTGCGCACGCTGCAGGCGGGCGGACGCGGCGAAGATGTTGCGCTCTTTGTCCTGACTCTGGCGTTGATGATCTGGTGGATGGGGTATGCGACCGGATGGCTCATCTTTCGCCATCAGCGCGCCTGGATTGCCGTTGCGCTGCAGGCAGGCATCATTCTGATCAATTATACCTATGCCTGGCCCAAACCAACGGGATTGTTCTTCGTTTTTCTGATGACGGCGCTGCTGCTGATCGCCTACCAGCACATCGACCGCCATCAGCGCCTCTGGCGATCCACGCGGGTCGAGTTCCCTGACTTTCTGCCGGCGCGCGTTCTGCTGGCTTCGTTCCTGGCCCTCGCGTTCCTGCTGGTTGTCACGTCTTTCCTGCCGAACCAGCCGGACAACGAACATCTGGCGCGTCTCTGGCGCACCATTCGCGCGCCGATGACAGCGCTGCGCGAGGAATGGCAGGAGGCGTTCAGTACGATCAATGCGCCGCCAGGATCAACCGGCGCGTTTCTGACCCGTAACGTACGGGTCGGTGGTCCCCGCCAGTTGGGCACAGCGCTGGTGATGACGGTACGATCGGCTGAGTACAGTTACTGGCGCGCTGCTGCTTTCGATCGCTACACCGGTCGCATGTGGCAGAACCTGGTCGGCGAGCGGGCGCGCGCTGCGCTGGGTGTGGCAACGGCGGAAGCGGCGCGAACGCCGCTGGCGCCGGGCGCGCGCCTCGAACAACCCGAACTGCGCGGCCGCACCCTGGTGACTACAACGGTTGAACTGGCGCAGACACGCACCGATGGGCTGGTGATGGTCGGCGGCGCACTGGCGTCCACCGGTCTGCCGGTGTTGATTCAGCATGGGTATCTGGAAATATCGGGCGAACTGTTGCCCAACTTTACCGAAACCGCTACTGTGGTCACGGAAGCGCCGCTGGAGGCGACGCAGACGTATACGGTCGCCACATATCTTTCCACGGTCGATGAGCAGAGTCTGCGCGAAAGCGGAACTGCCTACCCGGAATGGGTACGCCTGACGTACTTGCAGTTGCCCGACACCCTGCCGACCCGGGTGCGTGAACTGGCAGCCTCTATCGTTCGTGACGCTGGTGCAGTGACGCCCTATGACAAGGCGCTGGCAATTCAGGAGTATCTGCGCACGCTGCCGTACAACGATCAGCGCCCAATCCCGCCAGACGACCGCGACTGGGTCGACTGGTTCCTGTTTGATGCGCCGGGTGGCTACTGCGATGATTTTACGTCGGCGATGGTCGTGCTTCTGCGCGCCGAGGGCGTTCCGGCGCGCTGGGTGTATGGGTACGCTGGCGGCGAACTCGACCCGGATCGGCGGGTGTATCTGGTGCGCGAGAATGTCGCCCATAGCTGGCCCGAAGTCTACTTCCCCGGCTATGGCTGGCAGCGCTTCGAGCCAACGCCGGCGACCTACGCCAGTGTGCCGGTGCGTCCGGCGCTCCCTCCCGCTGATGAAACGGAACAATCGGAGATAACGAGCGGGTTGGGGGGCGCGCTGAGCGATCCGGAGGCCATGCTGCGCGAGATGATCGAGCGCAACACTGGTCCTGCAATTGGCGACGATAGTGTGCTGCAACGCGAAATCGAGGCGCGACGCGCACAGGAGCGTTTGCGTTTGGCGGCGCTGTTGGGCGGGATGCTGGCATGTATGCTGACGCTGGCCGGTGCTTTGCTCCTGTGGTTGCACTGGGACGTGCGCGGTCTTTCGCCGGCTGCCGCCGCCTATGCGCGCATGATGCGCCTCGCGGGATGGGCGGGCATCGCGGCGCCGCCCGATGCGACGCCGTATGAGTATGCAGCGCTCATCCGGGAGCGCATTCCTCGACAGAAGCACGTGGTTGATCACATTGTCGGCAATTTTGTCGCCGAACGGTATCACCCGGCTCATGCTGCTCCCACTCCATTGCCGGTCGAGGACTGGCGCGCGCTGCGACACGAACTGCTGACTCTCCTCATTGGACGGATTGGCGTGGCGATTCGCCCTCCTGTAAGAACTGCGCAATCGCGGCGCCGTGGTGGCGCCCGGCATGCCCAACAGCACCCTATGCGTCGCCTCCGGTGAGGGCAGCCTCCCCAGGTGCTGAATCTGCGGGAGGCTTTTCGCGGATGGCGACTACGCGCATTGCGTTGAGAGCGCATCGCGCCCGTTGTGCGCTAACTCAACGGTTATGACTCATTCTTTCCACTCGCGCGTGAGATCGTCCGTTTCCCTGCCGAGGAAGCGCATGAACGCCTGATACTCCTCGTCATACGGCAGCGGGCAACGCATCACCGCATCGATGAACGCCTCCGGCGGGCGGTACTCGTGGTCGGTCACGTAGCGGAGACGCTCCTGGAACTCGACCGGCGTCGGGCCGAAGGGAAAAGGATAGCGATCATCGAGCCAGCCGATTGCCAGGACGGTGTATTCTTCTGGCGCCTGGAGAGCGCCCTGGTATTGGCTCAGATCAGCAAGGTACATGGTGACTCCTCCTGTGCAGGTTCGAGTATGCAGATTTCTGACACATCAGGGTGAGGTGCGAGGCGAGCGGCGCAAGATGAAGGGCAAGGCGCGCCTGCCCGTTCATTCGTGTTCATTCGTTCTTTCGCTTTCCTCTTCATTGCCCCCGCTTCACTTGCCCATTCGCAGACAGCGCGCCGCGAGGCGCGCCCGCTCATTTGTTGCCATTCGTTTATTCGCGCACCTGTTCGCTGACCGCTCAAGATGAAGATGGGCGCAGGAGTGTGTCTGCGCTCCTGCGCCCACAACATTATCAGCGAATGCGCGGCTCGAACAGTATCCAGCGACCATTGTCGAACGGTAGAAGTGTATACGCACACACAAGATCGTTCGCCGCCAGCACAGGCGCTCCCAGAAGGTCTGCGAGCTGCTGCGCCAGCGAATTGGGACCATACCCCGCACAGCACATGATCAGACGGACGGGTTGTCCGAAAGAATATGCGGGATGGGTTGCGATAATCTCGAAAAGCTGCTCTGCGTTTAGCGCTTTTGGCTGCGAACCGTCTTCTTCCGCATATGGCAGCGCAAATGTTTCGCCTTTTTTATTGGGCAACGAACCGTGGCAGATCAGTTCAAAGAACGGCGGGTATGCCGGATTCCTCAGTGCTGTCCGAATCCGACTATCCGGGTAACCCAGAATGAAGCGGTTCTTGAACTTCGTGGGCATGACAGGAACGTTATGTAGCATTGCTGTCTCCTGGTGCGATTCAGGAGCGCAGAGCACGCCAACGTTCCGTGACGTCCCGCGCGGGACACGTCCAGAATGCTGGTGTGTCCCTGCGCGGGAATGGATACAGATAACGATAAGTGCGGCGTCGCGCTGCCGGATGGCGGTTGTGGCGCGGCGTCACACAGAAAGCGGAGGAAGTGTTTTCCTGCTGGTGCTGTCAAAAGCGCCGGATGGCGCAGCAGTATTGTGCGAGACGCTCAATGCGTCGTGACTGCACCAGCCGGCGGTTGACAACGGAACGAAAGGGGGCTGGCGCACTGAGCGCCAGCGAAGGTTCTTTCCGAAGGCGTGCGCATGTGTGCGCGTGAATGCGCATCGAAAAGCAAAACGTGGTATAGGCGTTGTCAGGGTGCAGTGCAGCGGGTTCCCGCTGCCGGCCCCGCCGGGCCGGTGATACGAAGCCAGCCGACGTCCTCGCCGGTGGAAGAGGGGAGTTGGTGGGCTGGCCTGGTCTCGGCGGCCCGGATGACCGACCGCCGGTTACCACCGTTTATTGTGTCTGCTGCCGTTGCGCACGGCGGTGTATCGCGGCGCGGCGCAGTTCACGCGCCTCGCGGACGGTTGCGGGCGCGCCGTTCAGTAATTCGACATATCCTGCAACGACCCGATGGATGATGGTGTGGGTCGCTTCCCAGCGCCGCCGGGCATGGTCGCGCTCGGCGGCGCGCGCCTCCTCCTGGGTCATGACCCAGGCTGCGCGCTGCTTCGCCGTCTCCTCCAGGTCTGCAAGTTCCTGTTCGACCTCCGATCCACTGCGCGGCAACAGTGCCTGTTCCAGCATGCCTTCGATCACGACGCGATTGCCGGGGCGCAGGAGCGCAGGCGTTCCCGGATGGTTGAGCGGGATGACGACCGGGACCCGTGCCGTTTCGGTGAGCATGGCGCGACTTCCGGCGCGGGTGCGTGGTATCTGGACGCGCAACGTGACGTGGGCAAGGGCGATGCCGGAGCGCAACGGATGCCGCCCGATACGCGCGGGTCCGGTGACCTCGCCGCACATCTGGATGTCGCAGCCATCCTCATCGTCGGGAGTGACGAGGCGCACGGCGCCAGCAATGAGCGTCGGCGCAGGCGGCGCGTTGTCAGGAGATGTGGTCCACTCCAGCCGCCCTTCGATCAATAATCGCACGCCATGGTGGTCAGGATCGAGCAATTCGCGCCCGGAAATCTCGCGCATCACCCGGATTGGCAGGCGGAAATCGCCGCCAAGCGGTCCCGTTATTCGCAACTGAGGACGGCGGGACGGGTTCTGGCGATGAGCGGGCGGAACGTCGAGCATGCCGATTGCCGTGGCGTGGTAGATGCTGGTGTCGGTAGAAGATGCGTCGCTCATTGCAGGCTCCCTGTCGGGTCTGGCGGTGTACGTATCGTCAGGCATACGATAGCAGCGAAGCGCCAACCAGAAAAGCGCCCGACAGTCCCGTTCGAAGGCGCAATGCGTGTGGTCATGTGTTAGGATGGAAGGGGTATGATGCCAGCGATTCTATGATCGAAATCCGATGACGCTTCCCGTTGGCTTCTGTCTGGGAACATTCGGCGTTTCCTACGCCAAATTGCGCGATGCCGCCCGTCTGCTCGACGAACTGCGGTTCGACTCGGTCTGGCTGTGGGATCACTACGTTTCGTGGAACGATCCGCGTGAACCGGTGATCGAAGGGCTGACGGCATTAGCCGCACTTGCCGAAGCGACGCAGCAGATCCGTCTGGGTCACTGGTGGCGAACAATCTCAATCGCCATCCAGGGCGGCTGGCAAAGATTGCTGCAACATTGCAGGAGATTGCACAGGGGCGGTTTGAGTTGGGGATCGGCGGCGGCGGGTGGAAACCGGAGCAGGAAGCGTTCGGAATCGATCAGGGAACGCTGGACGAACGCACAGAGCGCGTTGCTGAGGCGGTGCGGGTGATCAGATCGCTCTGGAGCGGCGAGCCGGTCACGTTTCACGGGCGCTATTATCGTTTGACGGACGCGATGATCGCGCCGCCGCCGCAACCACCCTCGCCGATTATTGTTGGGGCGCGCGGCGCACGCCTCTGCCGCATTGCCGGGCGTTTCGCCGACGGGTTGAATGTGCAATGGCGCGATCGTACACGCCTGGACGAACAGATTGCAGCGCTCGACGCAGGGCTGGCGGAAGCGGAGCGCACCCGCGCGGGATTCGATCTGTCGGTGCATGCCGACTGGCGCGACCTGAGTCCTGACCCGGTCGCTGCGCTGGAACAGTGGCAGGCGTTGGGTTTCAGGCGCGTCATCGTCTATGTGGCCGCGCCCTTTCCAGTTGACGACTTCCGACGCCTGGCGCAGACGCTGCAGATCACCAGATGATCGAAAACCCGCGTTCTTCGCCAGTTGGCTTCTCCCAGCGAACATCGACCGCATCGACGCGAGCATGCGCGGGCCCACTGTAGCACCAACTGACCATCCGCTGCACTGCCGGGCGGGCGCCCTCGAACACCGCCTCGACTCGTCCGTCCTCAAGATTTCGCACCCAGCCGGAGACGCCGACTTCGCGGGCGTAGGTGCGGGCGCTGGCACGAAAGTTGACCCCCTGCACGCGACCTGAGATGAAGACGTGTGCGCGAGCCATGTCTATCATGGGTTGATTTCCTCCGCCTTTGCAGTGGCGATGAAAATGACCCGTTCCGCGATATTGGTCGTTCGGTCGGCGAGACGTTCGAGCACGTGGGCGGCATCGATCAGGAGCAGTGCGCAATCGAGTCGGCGTGGCTCCTGGCGTGCGATCTCCTTCAGCATCTCGACCACCCGATCTTCCAGCGCATCGACCTCCTGATCCCGCTCGCCGAGCGAGCGCGCCAGCGCCACATCGAGTTGCACAAAGGCATCAAGGCAGGTATGGAGCATGTTCTGCACAAGCGTTCCCAGGCGGTGGAGTTCTATCGGCGCCTCGATAATCGCTGGCGTTTGCAGGCTACGCTCGACTTTCTTGGCGATTCCTTTGGCGTAATCGGCGGCGCGCTCCAGTTCACCCGCGATGGCGACGGCTGCCAGCAGGCTGCGCAGGTCGGTGGCGACTGGCTGCTGTGTGGCGATCAATTCAAAGACGCGCTCATCGATAGCCGTGCGTGCGGCATCGATCTCACGGTCGCGCGCAATCACCTCGCGCGCCAGCACGATGTCCAGACGATCCAGCGCTTTGATGGCGTCGGCAAGTTGATGTTCCACGCGGCTCCCCACGCGGAGCAGGTCGTCGTGCACCGCTTGCAGTTGCTTGATGTAGTGATCCCGCATTGCACGCTCACTCTCTGAAAGAGATGCCACAGCACGCCATCCTTCGCTGAGTCGGCGCGCCTGCGAAAGATGCCGCCAGGTGCTTTGGTCTCCGGTCTTGTCTATCGTAACAGACATTTTAACCCTTCAGTGCTAAAAATGTGTTAACGATTGGTAATATCCTGCTTTGCCAGGAAAAAGTGAAGGTATCGTGAAAGAACATTCATTATGACTCCATGTCGTAGCGTTATCTATGACAGGCTGTCGCAGGTCCATATTTGCAGGGCAGTTGAATTGATAGTATCAGGATATCTGTTCATGTCTGGAGATCAGGCATTGGAATGAGGCGGAGAAGCACATATACACCCGAAAAGAACAGCCAACACCTGTCCACTTCTGCATGCTCATTGAACGGAACATTGTGCGAATGAGACACGCCTCGTTCATCTTCACAGCATACACTGGCGGTGTGTTCAAACTCCAGTTGCAACCGCATCACCTCAACCAGGCAATAGCGTACCGACGCACAGTAAAGAGGCAGACAATGGCGCACAAATTCGCACCAACCGACAATCACAATGACAGTGAGGCGCATATTATTGCGCGCGCCAAGGCTGGCGACGCCGATGCGATCAGCCTGTTGTACGAGCGTTATGCGCCGCTGGTGCGCCGGTACATTGCGTCGCGCCTGGGCGATCCGATTCTGGCTGAAGATGTGTGCAGCGATGTGTTCGTCAAGATGCTGGAAGGACTGGATCGCTACGAGGATCGCGGCTGGCCCTTCTCTGCCTGGCTCTACCGCATTGCCTACGCACGAACGATGGACATGCTGCGTCAGGCGCGGCGGCGACCGTCGGTTCCGCTCGACGAAAGCGCGCCTCAGGCGCTCGAGCCGCCCGATGAGGCAGTCATCTCCCGCATTGCCTACCATGAACTTCAGAGTGTCATGCGCGTGTTGACCCGCGATCAGCGCCTGGTGCTGCGGCTGCGCTTCGATGAGGATCGCACCCTCGCCGAAATTGCCGAGTCGCTTGGGCGTACGGTGGGTTCGGTAAAGGCGTTGCAGCACCGGGGATTGACGCGCCTTGCCGAGGCGCTCGCCGATCATCCAGTGCGACGACCGGTTGCCGCCTCCTGACGTTTGTCGCCATCAACCTCTGCCTTCTTGCCATCGAATCGCCTCGTATGCGATACAAACCCTTGACGCCTGTTCCATCGCCCGCGTATAATGCGCAGGGAATGTTGTTTAGGGCGATGGGAGCGTATGGACCGCGAAACCTTCGAAGCGATCGTCGTCGAGGCGCTCGACTCGCTGCCGCCAGAGTTCGCCCGCTATCTGAACAATGTCGAGGTGCGCATCGAAGCGCGTCCTTCCCGTGAACAGCGGCGCGCGCTAGGCCTGCGCCCCTGGCAGACGCTCTATGGTCTGTACGAGGGTGTGCCGCTCACCGAGCGCGTCGGAGGCGAACCGCTCCTGCCGGACGTTATTACGATTTTTCAGGCGCCACTGGTGCGCGATTTCCCTTCCCGCGACGCATTGCGCGAAGAAGTGCGGCGCACGGTGCTGCACGAAATTGCCCACTTTTTTGGCATCAGCGATGAACGACTCCATGAGTTGGATGCCTACTGAGCGAATACCCTTCGCTCTCTTTCGATCATGCGACACTTTTTTTCATCATCGCTGTCTGCATCGATCTATGCCGTGGCGCTGATCGTCTGGGCATTGCTGGTGGTCGATACGGTGAGTCTTGCCCGCCGCGCCACCGAGCCGCCGGTGTTTCCCGCTCCCACGCCGGCCCCCACAACAACCGCCGCGCCAGCCGCTGCCACCCCGGCGCCTGTGCCAACCCTCATCCCTTCCGCTCAGACGAACGATGCGGCAACCATCGTACCTGCCCCGGCGCCCGGAGATGGCTGGTTCCATCCAAAGACCGGACGCTATATCGCTGCCTGGCTCCCCGACTCGTTCGGTTCCGAAAATCGTGAGTCGTTCGAGGCGAATGCCGACATTCTCGATGAGATCAGTCCCTTCTGGTACTCGCCGTCGCCCGGCGGCGGGCTGCGTTTCGGGCGTGAGGCGCGTGATCGTACACTGGTCGAACTTGCGCACGGCAAAAACGTCCTGGTCATCCCAACCGTCCACAACGTTGTCACCGGCGAAGACCCGGTGCCGGGTATTCTGCGCAATCCGCGTCTGCGGTCGTACCACGTGCAGCAGATCGTCGATGAGGTGTTGACCTATGGCTACGACGGGATCGATATTGATTATGAGTTTCTCAGTAGCAGTCTGCGCGATGAGTACAGCGCCTTCATTCTGGAATTGGCGGATGCGCTCCACGCGCACGGCAAACTGCTGACGGTCGCCGTCCACGCCAAAGATTGCGATTACTGCGGGTTGGGAGGCTTTCAGGATTGGGCCGTCATCGGTCAGGTGGTCGACCGGTTGCGTATCATGACCTACGACTACCACTGGCGCGGCGGCGGTCCCGGTCCGGTGGCGCCGGTGTACTGGGTGGAACGGGTGGCGCGCTATGCGGTGACAGTTGTCGATCCGGCGAAGGTAGTAGTCGGCGTGCCATTCTACGGCTACAACTGGCCCCGTGACGGCGGCGGCAATGCGCGCGGGCAGACGTGGGCGATGATCAATGAGATCATTCAGACGTACCGCCTGTCGGTCAATCTGATGGAGAGCAATCAAAACGGTCTGGTGCAGGAAAACTGGATCACCTACAGTTCGCGCACCGAAGGACGGCGCGAGGTCTGGTTTGCTACGAGCAGCGGCCTCGACGCAAAACTGCGCCTGGTGCAGGAACTCGATCTGGCGGGGATTGCGATCTGGCGGCTTGGCGGCGAAGACCCGCGCAATTGGGAGGTCATTCGCGCACGCCTGCTGCAGGACCCGTATGAGTCGCAGCGGGTGTTGAGCCGCCTGTTGCCGGAGCATTGATGATTAAGTCGGAGATCAAAGCGAACGAGCGTGAAGCGGCGCAACTCTTTGTGCGCGGAGTGGCAGCGGCGCGCGGCGGTCAGCGACGCCTGGCGGCGGTGCTGTTGTCGCGGGTGGTGCAACTCGACCCGCAGCACGAAATGGGGTGGTTGTGGCTCTCCGGCGTGCTCGATGATCCACAGGAGATCGCGTTCTGTCTGCGTTCGGCGCTGGCGATCAATCCGCACAACGAACGCGCGCAGCGTGGGCTGGAATGGCTGAAAAGCCGCCGGTTGCTGCGCGATGACGATACCGCTATCCCTGCCCCGTTTGCGCGCGTGGCGCCTGCAGCGGCGACAACCGCCTCCCCGACCGATGATGAGGTGCAGGAAGCGCCGCTTTCGTGGCGGGCACGAATGGCAGGAGCATTCCGGCGTCTCGTCCCGCAATCAGCGCCGTCGTCCGATCACGCCGACTCCTGGTGGGTCGGCTGGCGTCATTCGCGCCAGGAAATGGGGCGCGCGCGCGCGCTGCTCTGGAGTATGCCGGTACTGCTGCTCTTACTTACATTGGCGCTCAATTATGCCCTTCGTGCAGCCGTGGAACGCAACGAGGCGCTGATTGCGGCAGAGTTGGCGCAGCAGGTGAGCGCTGCCGGGGCGCAGGCGCAACCGGCGAACCATGCTGACGCTCCATTGCCGGATGCTCCGGCGATTCTCGCAGCGGAACTGGCCGCGGAACGCGAGGCAGCAACGCTGGCGTACCTCAGCCGCCTCGAAGAGCCGCGCGCCCGGCTGCGCGGCGCGATCGAGTCGTACCGCAACGCGACGAGTCGCCCCGGCGGATCGTCGATCGTTCACGCCACGTCGGCGCAGCGGTTGCGGGATGAGATTGAGCAGGCATACGCTGTGATCGCGGCTATCGAACCGCCTGCGACGCTTGCCGAGGCGCATGCGCTCTACCTGCAGGGGCTGGAACTGGAACTGGCGGCGCTCGACCACATGCTGGCGTTCTACAGCGGCTTCCGCGCCGAAGACGCCAACCGCGCAGCGCTCACCATGGCAGAAGCCGCGCGGCGTCTCGATCAGGCGCGCCAGGTCTTCGAGCGGCAGCGGGCGGAACTGTCGGTTGAGGGACCGCTGCCGCATACCATCAGGTGATGGTTGTCTCTTCCACGTGCGTATCTTTACGCCTGCCGGAGACCGGAGTTTTACCCCCGCAGGCTTGCAGCCTGCGGGAGGGTCTGGTTACCAGTCCCCAACAAACCTCCGGATATGCTCACGAGTCTCGGCGTCATCCTGATAGTCGGCAACAAACCGGCGGTACGCTTCTAAACCGCGTATAAGCGCCAAATCCTTCAACGTCCCGTCCCGTTGTCCGATCCACTCCAGATAATCGGAAGCGACCCTCAAACAGTGTGCCGCTGCGGCCTTGTTGCTTGTTGATCGCCTGAACATAGGCGTTGAACAACACATTGACAAACCTTGACAACGGTTGATCAGCCTCTAGATAACAGGGAGCCTCCCGCAGGTTAAACCTGCGGTTACCAGATGTCACCGACGGTAAATCCATTGGGATAGGGGTCGGATGGATCCACAACAAACTGGTTGATGGCTGTGATCCAGGCGGCGCCGCTGATAGTAGACACTACCGCCTGGTATGGTCCCACCTGCGCCTCCTCAATCAATCGTCCGGTAAACAGCGTACCAAGAATGCCTTCATGGTAAAAATCGGTGTGCAGCCCTAACTGTCCGCGCGCGTAGAGGGTCGCCATTTTGGCCGATGTGCCGGTGCCGCAGGGAGAACGGTCGATGACGCCAGTCCAGGTGGAAGGATTGTTCCAATCAAATGTGCCTGTGGAAAGCGTGACCACGTTTTTGGCGTGGGCTTGTGGGTGAGCAGGCGGACCAGAAAGCTGTGAGATTGTCGGTCCCACGATTTCCGGGTTGTCCGGATGAACGACCGGATACTGTTCACGGGTCGCAGCCCTGATCATCTCGCTAATGCGGGTGATATCCCGTCCTTCATCGGGAGTCAGGCGCAAGCCAAATTGGGAAGCATCCGCGATCACATAGAACATGCCGCCCCAGGCTACATCAACTTTGACCGTTCCTACATGCGGCACTTCGACGCTCACGTCCAGGTGAACGGCGAATGCCGGCACGTTCCGAAATGTCACTCGCGTCACTTTTCCATCGTGACATTCCGCCTTGACTCCGATCAAACCGGCAGGGGCTTCCAGAAAAAACTCGGTGATCGGCTCAGTCATCGGCACCATGCCCGTTTCCAGCAGTGTGGTAGCGACGCAGATGGTATTCGTTCCAGACATAGGGGGATATTCCGCCTGCTCCATAATGATGAAGCCGGCCTGTGCTTCGGGGTGCGCAGGCGGCAGAATGACATTTGCGCATAGAGCCGGATATCCGCGAGGCTCGCGCAACAAACGTACACGGATGTCATCGTGGTGCTTTGCGAAGTATTTCATCTTCTCGAACATGGTTCGTCCCGGCACGTCCAGCACGCCGCCGATGATGACCCTTCCAGGTTCGCCGCAGGCGTGCAAATCGACAGCAGTGATCAGGTTCGTCAGGCGCATAGATGATCCTCTCAGACGGTGTTGGATGGTAGTGTTGATATTGCCTCTGTCGCCGAATAATAATGTGCCAGATCCGTAGTGGAGACAACGCATTGCCCATCAGAAACTTCACGGCATTTTCGAGGGCGGATCGCGCTCGAACACTGCTTCGGCAGCATAACGAAGCGCTCCCTGGATGTTCCTGGGCTGAGGGAAATGCGCCAGCGCCGCGCGTCCAGGCTCGATGCGGGCTTTGAACGCGCGCTGAGGAATGACCAGAACCGCCAGGCAGCCTTATCAGGTGGAGTATATCTCACCCTCCACTGGGTGTCCAGTGTAAAGGACGCCGGGCATGTGCGCATATGAAGGTAACGCTGTTTCCGGCATTGCCTGACCGGACGCACAGCGCCATCCTCTCCTTCCTCACTCCTCTCCGCTCGCTCCTCGCTCCAGAAAGGTGGAGGTGCGGTACAATAGCGTACATACCAGAGGGCGTGAACTCGAATGCGCGGATTGTGTTCCAGGCGTCTGAATACGATGGCAGAATGGTCTTTGAGAAAATAATCCGGTATTCGCCATGCCGGTCCACGACGGCGGGCTTCGCGTTCCGTATATCGCGGCTTCAGCCGCCGGGCGGGGAGGCGGATAGCGGAATATGTGTTCAACGACCATTATGCCAGCAGATTTTGAGGAGCAATGATGAACGATCACTCGCTTGCCTTTCTGAAACAACTGCTCGCCACTCCCGGTCCTTCTGGCGAAGAAGCCGCTGCCGGGCGCGTCTGGCGGCGTGAAGCCGAAACGTTCGCCGATCGGGTCTATGCCGATGTGCGCGGCAGTTCGTATGCCGTGCTCGAAGGGGGCGCGCCGCGCGTGCTGCTCGCCGGGCACATCGATGAAATCGGGATCATGGTGAGTTACATCGACGACGATGGCTTCCTCTGGTTTTCACCGATCGGCGGGTGGGACCCGCAGGTGCTCGTCGGGCAGCGGGTGCGGCTGCTGGGGCGCGCTGGCGATGTGATCGGCGTGATTGGGAAGAAGCCTATCCACCAGATGAAATCCGACGAGCGGGAAAAAGCCAGCAAGATCGAGGACCTCTGGATCGACATCGGCGCTGCGGACCGGGCGGAAGCCGAGGCGCTGGTGCGTGTCGGCGCCGCCGGGGTGATCGATGCGCCGATCTACGACCTGCCGGGGGGCAAGATTGTCTCGCGGAGCATCGACGACCGGATTGGCGCGTTCACGGTGCTCGAAGCGCTGCGCCTGCTGGCGCGCGACCGTCCACGCGCGACGGTGGCGGCGGTGGCGACGTCGCAGGAGGAGATCACCTTCGCCGGAGCGCACACAGCGGCGTTCAGTTTCGAGCCGTAGGTGGCGATTGCTGTGGATGTAACTTTTGCAACCGACCATCCGAATGCGGATCGGAAGCAGTATGGCAGTGTGCGGCTGGGCGGTGGACCGGTGCTGGCGCGCGGTTCTGCCAACAGCCCGGTGGTGTACGATATGCTCGTGGCGCTTGCCGAGCGCGAAGGCATTCCGTACAGCGTGCAGGTCAACCCGCGCTACACCGGCACCGACGCTGATGCCATCCACGTCTCGCGTGGCGGCGTTGCTACCAGCGTCATTTCGATCCCGAACCGCTACATGCACTCGCCGAACGAAATGATCGCTCTGAGCGATGTTGCGCATGCGGCACGCCTGATCGCCGCCTTTGCGCGCAACCTGGGACCGGAGATCGATTTTATTCCACGCTGATGAACCTTACGCAATCGCGCATCTGGGAACTGATCGAAGTTTCCTACGACCCAGACAACCACTCGCCTGTGCTCGACTGGTACGATGCGGGCATGATGGCGCTCATTCTGCTGAATGTTCTGGCGGTCGTCATCGAAAGCGTTGAGGAGATCGGCACGCGCCTGGCGGGGTTTTTCCATGCGTTCGAGGTCTTCTCGGTCGCTATTTTCACCATCGAGTACATCGTCAAACTCTGGGCATGCACCGCAGACGCGCGTTATGCTCATCCGGTGCTGGGGCGGATGAAATATGCGCTGACGCCCATGGTCACATCGATCTCCTGACGTTTTGCCCTTTTACCTGTGGTTTCTTCCGCTTGACATGCGCTTTCTGCGCGTGTTGCGTCTCTTACGGTTGCTGCGGGTGCTCAAACTTGGGCGCTACTCCCAATCCGTGGCGCTGATGGGGCGCGTCTTTCGCCGCAAACGCGCTGACCTGGCGGCATCCGCCCTGCTCCTGTTCGTGATGCTCATCGTTGCATCGTGTATAATGTACTACGCCGAGCATGAAGCGCAGCCCGAAGCGTTCTCGTCGATCCCCGCCGCCATGTGGTGGGGAGTCGCTACATTTACGACAGTCGGGTATGGTGATGTGTATCCGATCACGCCGCTGGGCAGAGTCCTCGGCTCATTCATCGCCATTCTGGGGATCGGCATCTTCGCGTTGCCTGCCGGGATTCTGACTTCGGGATTTTCAGAAGAACGCGAGCGGATGCGAAGTGAACGTCGCCGGAATGTGTGCCCTCATTGTGGACAGGCAATCGATGAGTAATGTGAGTGCTGATCAAACGACGCCGCGTGCTATTGCCCTTCAGCCTGACGGAGGGTGTTCCGCACGACGGCGAGGGAGTGTCACCCCGCGCGATTGTCGCCCTGCGCGACACAAGGGGTCTCGCGGAGGGAGCGGCGAGATGCTTTCCCTTCGCTGCTCTTCGCTTCGCTCAGGGCATGGCTCAGGGCTTCGGCTTCTGCGTTCCGCACGACGGCGGGGGAGTGTCACTCTGTGCGTGTGTTACCCCGCGCGACACAAGGGGTCTCGCAGAGGGAGCGGCGAGATGCTTCTCTGCGCTCCGCATGACACACGGTACATCCTCACGCAGCGATAGTCGCCTCACCTCGCGGCAGCGCAATTGACACCGTTGTGCCGACGCCGACGGCGCTCGTCACGCTGATGCGCCCGTGCATCGCTTCAATCAGACCCCTGGCGATGGAAAGACCCAGTCCGGCGTTGCCATTCTGTCGTTCGCGCGCCGGAGCTGCGCGGTAGAAGCGTTCAAAGATGTGCGGCAGGTGTTCTGGCGCAATACCGCTGCCGGTGTCGGCGATGTCGATCTGCACCATGCGACCCGTTCGTCGCCGCCAGGGTGATCCGTCCACCGGACGGGGTGTAGCGCAGCGCATTATCGAGCGCAATCAGCAGCACCTGTTGCAGTCGTTCGGCGTCTGCCAGCGCAACCCCGCTGGCGCTCGCAAGCACGATGGAGATGCCGCGCTGTTCCCCCAGTCGCGCAGCCTGGCGCTGCACGTTGCGCAGCAGGTTCGCCAGATTGACCGGCGCTATCGCCAGTTTGAGTTGCCCGCTGTCGAGGCGGGTGAGGGTCAGCAGGTCGTCAACCAGGCGGCGCATGTGGTCGCTCTCCGCCAGAATGTCGCCCAGCAGTTCGTGTTGATCTGCCGCATCGGGCGGCGTTTCGCGTAGCGCAACCTCGGCGCTGGCGCGAATGAGGGTAAGCGGCGCGCGCAGTTCGTGGCTGGCGCTGGCAATGAAGCGCTGTTGCCGCTCCCACGCTTCCTGCGCCGGACGCAATGCACGACCCGCCAGCCACCAGCTTGCCGCGCCAACCAGCGCCATGCTGAACGCTCCCAGCCCGATCAACCCCAGCGTCAACTGGCTCAACACCTGCTCCTGATCGCTCAGTTCACGCGCCAGTTGCAACGTCGCCGGCGCGGGCGAGCGCAAATGAGATTGCCTTCTTCAATGATTGAATGAAAATATATTGAGGGAACCAATGACATCACGCACATCCACGCCCCGTCTATCGGCACAAACGCTCAAACTGGTCATCAGCGCGGCGTCGGTCGCAGCAACGCTTGTCGGATGGGCGCTACTGGCAGCGCCCAACACCCCGGCAACGGTACAGACCGAATCGCCCGCCGGCGCAGCTGTGACAGCGCCGCCACCCGCATGGCTGGCGGAACCGCCGATCATCCCGACGTTGCAACCGTTAACTGGCGTCGCGCAACCAGCAGACACAGCCGGGTTTCAGATCGCCAATCCCCCGGCGCTGCGCGAGGTGAGTGCGCCGGTGAGTGTCAATCCGCTGGTTCAGGCGCAGCGACCGGCGCCGGTCGTCGTCACGCGCTCGTCACGGTAGAGGAGGTCGTTGTGCCATCAATCGCTTTCCGCGCCATGGGATGCCAGATGCACGCCTTTCTCGACAGCGATACTGATGCGGCAGCAACGACTCTGCGCGCGGTCCCGCACTGGTTCACCGGATGGGAGCGCATCCTGAGCCGCTTCCGCAGCGACAGCGAACTATCGGCGCTCAACCGGCGCGCTGGCAAGGGATGGATGAACGTCAGCCGCACGCTGTGGGATGTGATCAACGATGCGATCACGGCAGCGCGCCTCAGCGACGGTCTGGTGACACCGGGGGTGCTGACGGCGCTGGAGGCGGCTGGCTATGACCGGGACTTCGCGCAGATCGCCGATGGCATCCCGGCGCGGTCTCTGGCTGTGCTGTCGCCTCCTGGCGACTGGCGCGCCATCCGGCTCGATCCGCAACGACGCGCAGTAGCGTTGCCCAAAGGGATGCGCCTCGATCTGGGGGGTGTTGCCAAGGGATGGGCTGCAACCAGAGCAGTGCAGCGGCTGGCGGCGCACGGACCGGCGCTTGTCGATGCCGGCGGCGACATTGCCGTGCGTGGCGCGCGCCCTGGCGGGGATCTATGGGCTATTGGCATCGCCAATCCGTTTCAGCCGGATGAACCACTCGACGTTGTGTTGCTGGCGGATGGCGGCGTTGCGACATCGGGGCGCGATCTGCGGCGCTGGCGGCAGGGAGATGTCGAACGGCATCACCTCATCGATCCGCGCACCGGCGCGCCGACAACCACCGACGTGCTCACGGCAACAGTCATTGCGCCTTCCCTGCTCGAGGCGGAAGTTGCCGCGAAAGTGGTCATCATTCTGGGAAGTGCGGCAGGGATGGCGTGGCTGACCGTTCGCCCGTGGCTTGCCGGTCTGATTGTCACCGAGACACATGACATTCTGCGCACAACGACGCTCGAACAGTTCCGCTGGCGTGCGCCGGCAGCGAGGGAGGTTGTCTATGAGTGATGAAAAAGCTGCGCGACTGGCCGCCATTCGCGCTGCCAATGCCGCAAAGCGCGGGGGCGCGGCGCAAACGTCCGCGATCGCAGAGAGCGCCCCGGCACACGTCGCGGGAAAGACCCACACGGCGTCTGCGACATCTTCCGTCGGCAGAAACGCGCCGTCCCAACCGCAACGTGCGCCTGAATCCGACGCTTTTGCCGATGTGCCGCCAGCCATGGCATTTCAGACGTTTCTTGGCATCACGGTTGCGGCGATCCTGGGCGCTTTTGCGGCGATTGTGGCGCTGCCCGCCTGGCTGCCTGGCTTGAGTACATCGCTGCTTGGCGCAGAACCAAAAGCGTACTGGTATCTGTCGCGGAGCAGTGCATTTGTGGCATACATCCTGCTGTGGCTCTCGATGGTTTTCGGGTTGCTGATGACGAACAAACTGGCGCGCGTCTGGCCCGGCGGACCCACCGCCTTCGATCTGCATCAACACGCCAGTCTGCTCGGTCTGGCATTCGCCCTGTTTCACGCCCTGATTCTGCTTGGCGACCGCTACATTCAGGCGACGCTCTTCCAGGTGCTCGTGCCATTTCAGTACACCGGTTATGAACCGCTGTGGGTGGGGCTTGGACAGGTGGGGTTTTACGGTCTGGCAATCGTTGGGTTGAGTTTTTACGTCAAAGACCGGATCGGGCGGCGTGCCTGGCGATTGATCCATTTTCTCAGTTTCGCCGTGTTCGCGCTCGCGCTGCTGCACGGCTTCTGGAGCGGCAGCGACAGCCAGAGCGATCTGGCGCGTGTAATCTACTGGACAAGCGGCGGCAGCGTCCTGTTTCTGACCGTCTACCGGGCGCTGATCACGTTGAACGTTGAACGTTGAATGTTGCACGTGAGCAGGGACACGTCAGGGCGCGGCGCCGCCGCGCCCGGCGGGCAGATGGGCAGATGGGCAGGTGGACGTTGAACGTTGAACGTTGAACGTGAGCACATGTTCAATCACACAAAGGTATAAAGGCACGGAGGTCGCAGGAAGGGAAGGTGGAAGGCGGAAGGTGGAAGGTTGGTTCCTAACCCCCCAACCCCTAACCCTTATAAGGAGGAATCCAATGACGACCTATACTCAACAAAAAACAGTATCACTCAACGCGCGACGAATTGCCGTCAGTGCGCTGGCAGGCGTGATGGGTCTCTTGCTGATCATCCAGTTCATTCCGTATGGGCGCGACCATACGAACCCGCCGGTCATCGCTGAACCGGCGTGGGACAGTCCGCAGACGCGCGCGCTCTTCTTCCGCGCCTGCGCCGATTGCCACAGCAACGCGACGACATGGCCCTGGTACAGTAACATTGCCCCTGCGTCGTGGCTGATTACCCGCGACGTCATGCAGGGACGCGAGGAGTTCAACGTCTCCGAATGGGGACGGCCAGACAACGAAGGGGATGACGCTGCGAAGCTCGTGCAGAACGGCGAAATGCCGCCATGGTTCTACCTGCCGCTCCATCCCGAAGCCAATCTTTCGCAGGTTGAACGGCAGCAACTGATCAATGGCCTGCTGGCGACGTTCGGCAGGGAAGCGGAGGATGACGGCGAGAGGTAGTTCTTTCACCCAAACCGCAATTGCGTCTGCCCGACTTGCAGCACATCGCCGCGGCGCACCGGCATCGGCTGGGTGATGCGCACACCATTGAGATAGGTGCCGTGGCTGCTGCCCGCATCTTCCACGGTCACCTGGCGGCCATTATTGCGAATAATCGCGTGGCGGCGGGAAACGCTGCCATCGCCGATCAGTACGATCTGGCACTCCTCGCTGCGTCCGATGATCAGATCGGCGCCGCTGAGCGGGTAGGTGCGCGGTTGCGCTGCGCCGGCAATGACCGCCAGCGTCCCCCATGCGCCGGTCGGCGCCGGTTGGGGCGTGGGAAGCGGCTGCGGCGGCGCGGGTTGATACGGCTGCGGCGGCGCGGATGGCGGCGGCGGCACATAGACCGGCACAGGGGCAGGCGCTGGCGCGGGACGGGGCGCTCGCCGCCGTCCCGCGCCTATGAGCGCAAGTGCTGCAAGCGCGAGCGCCAGGACGATGCCACAGACGCACAGCGCGAGCAAGCCAAGCAATGACTCACTGCGCGGCGCCGACGGGCGCGGCGCCGGTTGCGGCGCCTGTTCGGCGGGAGGACCGCCGAATGACTTGCAGGCGTCGATCCGACCCGTTCCCAGTTCAAAGCGGGGATTCAGATCGCGAATGTCCGTTGCATTGGTGCGAATGGTTTCTGCAACCTGCGCCACGCTCCAATCGGGATTCGCTGAAAAGAGCAGCGCTGCCAGCGCCGCCACATACGGCGTTGCCTGCGACGTGCCGCTCATATAGTCGTAATCGCGGCGAAACCGCTCATCGCGCGGCACCTGATCGCTGGTCAGAAACACCTCGTAGGTCGGCATGGTGGAGAGGATGTTGACCCCCGGCGCGCTGACGGCGACCCAGGGACCGGAGTTCGAGAAGGGCGCCTTGCGGTCGCGCTGATCGGTGGCAGCCACGACCAGCACATCAGGATTGTCGATGGCAATCGCGTTGGGCAGCGGCACGGCGTCATTGCCGGCGGCGACGACTACCAGCGCCCCCTGCTGCTGCGCGTAGATGATCGCGTCGTTCACAAGCGCCGATGGTTCATCAGCATTGATGGTGAGGGTGGCGCCAAGGCTGAGGTTAATCACCTTCGCGCCCCGGTCGGCGGCAAAGCGAATACCACGAGCAATCGAGCGGTCCGAACCTTTGCCGCGCGCGTTCATCACCCGCACCGGCAGGATCGTCACATTGGGCGCCAGCCCGGCAATCCCTTCGTTGTTGTCGAGAACGGCGGCGACAATGCCTGCCACATGCGTGCCATGACCATTTTCATCGCGCGGGTCGTCATCGTCATCAACGAAATCGTACCCGTCGGTGCGCAGCCGCGCCGCCAGATCGGGATGGGTTGGATCGACGCCGCTATCCACCACGGCGACGATGACCTCTGCGCTACCGGTCGTGCGTTCCCAGGCGCACAGCGCGCCAACTTTGCGCAATGCCCACTGTTCGTCGAAGCGGGGGTCCGTCGGCGACGCGGGGGTCACAAGCAGGGTGATCGCCAGAGCGAGCAGGAGGCGAAGCGACATCATTTTCTACTGCTGTTCCAGTTCCGGCAGTTGCAGGCTGCGCAGGTACCACGTACCTTCCAGCATCACCAGTTCGAAGATCGTATCGAATGGACGTTCACCTGAGTAGACGGAGCCGTAATCGACAACGTAGCGCACCATGCCGGTCAGGCGGACGTGCGCAATCGAGCCATTGTTATCGACCAGCGTGTAAGTCTCATCGTCGAACCGCAGGTCGGTGATGTACTCCATATATGAGCGCAGCTCCGGACTGATCTGCCGCTTGAGATCGGTCGGCTCGACGTAGGAGAGCATCTGTGACACATCACGCGCTTCGGTGGCAGCAACGAAGTTCTGCACCGTCTGCACCGGTCGTGGGTCGCTCATGGGGTCAGGAGGGCGGGTGAACCACCAGAGCGCGATCCCCGCAACTGCCAGGATTGCGATGCTGGAGCCGAGCATCGTCCTGCGCGACGTGCGGCGCGGCGATGGCGGCGGTTCCGGCAGCGGCGGCAGCGGACCGGTATCGACTTTTTTCTGCGCTGAGGTTTGTTCCTGTGTCATAACGTCTGGGGTTCGTGGCGTTGGTGGACTGGCAACCAGGCGCCGCGCCGTTGAAATTCATACTCGCCAAGTGGCTCAAATCGCCCGCTCGTTTCGACATACCGGCGCTGGCTGATGTGAATGGTCGTGTCGTCGATGGTCAAAACAGTGTAGGCATTTCTGCCGCGTTCGCCTTCCCGAACGCGATGTGATGTGCTGGTGCCGGTCTGGCAGACGATAAAACCTTTTGTGTTGCCGGCGACGCCGACATACGACACATGGTGATGCCCGCAGAGCAACACGTCCACGCCGATCTGCTCGAGCATCTGCGTCGCTTCGGCGGCATTGCGAACGATGCTGCGCTTCTCGCATCCGGGCGGGCGCACAACGCCATGGTGCAGCACGGCGATCTTGCAGGCATCGTCCGGGCAGCGGGCGAAGAGTTGCGCCATTGTACGCTGCTGCTCACGCGACACATACCCGCCGTCGATCGTTAGACCGTGGGCGCTGTTGCCGCCGATAACGACGAGACCAGGGCGCTTGAACACCGGGTTGAGGTTGGTCGAAATATGCCGCCGGTAGCGCTCGAGCGGGCGAAAGAATCGTTCCCCAAGGTGAAACAGCGGAACATCATGATTGCCTGGCACGATCAAACGCGGCTCGGGCAATTGCTGGAGATAACGGACGATCGCTTCCCACTGCGCCACAAAATCGGCGCGCTGCACGAGATCGCCGGAAACGACCAGCAGATCAGGGCGCAGATCGTGCGCTTCGCGGACGATCTGATCGGCGACGCGCGGATGAAACGTGCGCCCGGCGTGCAGATCGGAAATGTGCATCAAAACAGAACGCACCGACAGTCACTCCGCAGCAGGGGCGGACTTTGCGGCACGCGCCTTTTCCAGCGCGACACTGATAATCGCGCGCGCAATCAACACCACTTCGACTGCCAGCGCTGCAATGAAGGTGTACTTTACAATGTAGACGAAAGTTTCCACAGGCGCCTCCTGCTTGTCTGTCTCAAATCGCTCCCTGCGATTGTAGCACAAAATCGGGTGTTTGTGCCGGTGGTATAATTGCGCCTTAATTGTTCCAGGTAATTTCTCCCTAACCATTGAGATGAGAGCGGCGGGAGGTGCGTCGCGCAGCGCATCGACCCCGTGCGTGTGGTGTGAGGTTCGCGCATGACGATCAATTACACAGCCTGGCTGCGCAGTTATGTCGGGCACCAGCGCCTGTTGCAACTTGCTGCCAGCGCGTTCATCCGCAATGATCAGGGGCACGTACTGCTCGGTCAGCGTTCCGACGTGATGCTGTGGGCGCCGCCGTCCGGCGTGGTGCAGCTCGGAGAAACGCCAGCGCGCACCCTGGTGCGCGAAGTGCTCGAAGAGACCGGTCTGCACGTCGTGGTTGAGCGCCTGATCGGGCTATACACCGGGCGTGAATTCGAGTGGACCTACCCGAACGGCGATCAGGCGCAGATCGTCAGCGCTTTCTTCGCCTGCCGCGTGACCGGCGGCATCCTGAAACCTGACCACGCTGAGTTTGTGTCGCTCGCCTATTACCCGCCGGACCGCCTGCCGCCGCTGATGCCGCGCTATGTGCGCATGCTGCGTGATGCGTTCGCCGGGCGCACCGAGGCGGCGTTCGATTAGCGATGAAACGGCTTGCCTACGCCTCACCGGTCAACCCCGCTCCTTCGGGCATTTCGGACTACAGCGAGGAGCTGTTGCCGTATCTCGGCGTGTATGCCGACATCACCCTCTACGTTGAGGACGGGTTGCGCCCGACGAATCTGCGCCTGGCGCAGCATTTCGAGATTCGTCCGATCAGTCGGCTCGAACGTGACCATCGCCGCCGTCCGTTCGATGCCGTCATCTATCATATGGGCAACAGTCCGGCGCACCTGGGGATCTGGCGCGCGTTGCAGCGCACCCCCGGTATCGTGGCGCTGCACGACTTTGTGCTGCACCACTTTATGCTTCAGGAGATGGTGGCGGCGCGCGGGCAGATCGACCGCTACCGCGCCGAGATGCGCCGCCGCTACGGCGATGAGGGCGCACACGTCGCCGAACTGATGCTGCGCGGGCGCTTCCCCGAAGCCGCCTTCGATTTTCCGTTCTGCGAGGATGTGCTCGAACGCGCCACCGGCGTCCTGGCGCACAGCCGTTATGTGCTGGACCGGGTAGCGGCGCTCAAGCCGGGGCTGGCGATGGCGCTCGTGCCGATGGGTGTGCCGCTGCCGCCGCTTATTCCCCGTCATGAAGCGCGCGAGCGCCTCGGCCTGCCGCAGGAAGCGCTGATTCTCGCGTCGTTCGGGCATATTAATCCATACAAGCGCCTGGAACCGGCGCTGCGTGCGTTGCGTGACCTGCGCGCCGCTCGTCCCGATGCGCACTACCTGCTTGTTGGCAGCATCTCGCCGAACTACAATGCGCGGAGCGTCGTCGAACGACTGGGGTTGACCGAAGCCGTCACGATCACCGGCTATGTGTCGCGCGCCGCTTTCGAGGATTACGTCGCCGCCGCCGACATCTGCCTGAACCTGCGCCATCCGACGGCGGGGGAAACATCGGCAAGCCTGCTGCGGCTGCTCGGCGCCGGTCGTGCCACGCTGGTGACCGCCACCGGCTCGTTCACCGAACTGCCGCCAGGGGTGGCGGCGCAGGTAGACCCGGACGGATCGGAGAGCGACCTGATCCTGGCGTACTGCCGCATGTTGGCGGAACGCCCTGACGTAGCAGCGGCAATGGGTGCGGCGGCGCGGGAGTACGTCGCGCGCTGCCATACGCTCGAGGGCGCCGCGCGCGCATACATTGAGTTTCTGGCGCGCCACTGCCGCTGGGGCGACGTTCGACCGAACCGCGTGACGCCGTTGTGGCAGTTGGAAGAAACGCCGACTGCTGACGCACCTCCCCGCTCGGCGACAGCGGCGCCGCACGGCGCCGCGCACCGCGCGCCCGCGCCGCCGCCAGCGCCGCTGGTGCAGACGGTCGCCGGGGCGCTGGTTGAACTGGGCATGACCGGCGACGACCGCGATGTGCTGGCGGCGGCGGCGCGGGCGCTGGTAGAATTATCTGCCGGCTCGCCTGGCGACTGAAGCGCTGCGGTTCCTGACCTATCATGACGGCGCCCCGCCGGCAGACACGGGTTGAAGGTCACACATCAGCAATCCTGTGCTACACTATGATCAGCACACTGTCGGCGCGCCCCTTGTGAGCGCCCGCAAGGGCGTAAGGGCGTCACCCCATGAGCGCCCGCCCTGGCGGGAGGCAGCAGGGTCGGGGCGCCCCCCCGTGGGCGCCCGTGGTGGGCGGTGGCAGTCGGGGCGCCCCCCCGTGGGCGCCCGCTGGAATGACCATCGTCGGGGCGCTCGTGGTGGGTGTTGGCAGACGGGGCGCCCCCCCGTGGGCGCCCGTGGTGGGCAGTGGCAGACGGGGCGCCCCCCCGTGGGCGCCCTGGAATGACCATCGTCGGGGCGCTCGGAGAGGATGCCCATGACCGTCATAGCAGCCGTTCAACCAATGCAGATCGCGCTCGCAGGCGAGATTACCGACATCGACCTTACGGCGCTCCAGGGGACGTGGAGCGTCGCGCAGTATCTTGCCATGACGGCGCAGACCAACCGGTTGATCGAATACACCGACGGCGTGATTGAGGTCCTGCCAATGCCGACCGACAAGCATCAGGCTATCTCGTTATTTTTGCTGCTCAGTTTTCTGGCGTTCGTGCGACCGTGCGGCGGCGTGACGTTCTATGCGCCGCTGCGGCTCGAAATTCGTCCAGGGAAGTTCCGCGAACCCGATCTGATGCTCCTGTTGCGTGGCGATGATCCACGCCGGCAGAACGACTACTGGCGCGGCGCCGACCTGGTGGCGGAGATCGTCAGTCCCGATAACCCGGCGCGCGACCTGGACGAGAAGCCGCGCGACTATGCCGAAGCGGGCATCCCAGAGTACTGGATCGTCAATCCGCTCGATGAAACGATCACCGTGCTGACCCTCGCCGGCGACGCCTACACGGTCTATGGCGTCTTCCGGCGCGGCGACGAGGCGCGCTCGAAGTTGCTCGACGGCTTCGCCGTGCGGGTGGATGAGGTGTTTGATGCGCGTTAGAGGCGAGAAGCAAGAGGTGAGAAACGTGGAAGGCGCCGACATTCGATGTACACTATGCGACCCTGACCCCTTTGCAGGCGCGCACAGAGGGCGCCCATGTGCGCTGCCCTCCCGCCTGTCCCGCACACCGGACTACAGGACATAATGTGCTCCTTACACGGTGCAATGTTCAATACGCATCGCGCATCGTCATAACGTTCACTGTGCAGCGGGTCGCATTCAACGCTCCACGCGCGCTGTGCAATCCGCAATGTGCAACGTTCAACGTTTCCCCTTACCCGCCTGTCCCTCGCTCCCCGCACCTCTGGACTTCTTCTTACCGTGTGAGCGCCACTTTGACCACCGCCTGCCCGCTGATAGTGACGTGCGCAGCGTGCGCTACGAAGCGTCCATCAACTGTCGGCGCCTGATCGCGGGCGCTGAAGGTCAGGTCGCGTTCGGGATCGCTCTTGCGCTGGCGACGCGGGTTGAGTTGCGCGGTGATGCGCAATGGCAGCGCAGCGCCGTGAGGCAACACCCGCCGCAACACGGCGCGGGCGCGTTGCAACGCATCGCGCGGCGCTTCCGCCTCGTCGAGCACCACACGGGCACGCGGCTTGGGCATGCGCTCCAGCGCCACAATCGTGCGGTCCGCGTTCCAGGGTTTTGGTTCGATGGGCGCATCGTAGAGCGCCCCCCACGGATCGCCAAGCAGCACGAATTCGATCAGCGTTTTGATGTCCACATCGTCAAGGAAGCCCTGGCGGCGATACATGTCCTGCGCAAATTCGATCCGCGCCTGGTGGAGCGCGCGACCAACCGGCTCGCCGCGCGCCAGATGCTTCAGCATGTGCTGAAACAGGAGATCGGCGCCAATCAGCGGGTCGGTCATCGTCCCGTAGGCGTTGACCGTTGCGCCGACGAATGCGAGTGCGCCGTGCGCCAGCGCGCGCAGTGGGATGGATGTATCGACGGTGCGCCCGACGATTTCCGCGCCATAGCACGCTTCGCTCAGGATCAGCACGCCATCCGCGATGTCAGCGTCGATCTGATCGGGGCGCAGCGCCACCGGCAGGCGCGTCGCTGCGCCGGGCCAGACGGCGTCGGGTTGCCCGTAGAAGTTGGGCAGCCCGGCGGCGCCGTGGAGGTTGAAGTAGAGCAATCGTCGGTTGCGCAGCGCGCGCAGGTCGAGGTTTTCGGCAAGGTGTGGCGGGCTTGATGTGAGCGGCGCGTCTGGCGTGAGCGCGTCGAGCACGGCGCGCGACACATCGTTCCAGATTTCGGCGCAGTACCCCGCGCTCAGCATGTCCAGTTCAGGGGGATCGTGCGCCTGCCGCCCTCCAAACAGCCGTCGCGACCGGTTTGATTGCGGGCGGCTGCCGTAGTGGTATGCCGTCATCCGGTCGAGTTGGGCGAACAGCAGCGACGGATCGCCAGAGTTGCCGTCGGGAAGGCGTGCAACCATGCGTTGCGGCGCGACATATGCCGGGTCGTCGGTGCCATACGGGTTGTCGGAGAGCACCACAACGTCATCGTCGGGCAGCGGGTTGGGCAGGCGGTGAAAGGGTACGATCTCGTCGCCGCCGACGATCAGCGCTGCGCCCAGGGTGCGCCCGCGTGCAGTGAGCGCACCGGAAAGGGTGCGCAGCAGATCGCGCAGCGTCCCCGCCTCAGCAGCCACAGGTGCGGCAGCAATGCCTTCATCGAGTTGGAGTGAGACCGGATCATCGCAGTAGCAGATATGCGCGATAACGCCGCGCCGTTGCAGCGCCATTGCGTACTGCTGCAACCGTCGATCCACTGCGATAAACCCATCCGCGCCGAAGCGCTGCTGCAATCCCGCACGCGATGACAACACCACCTGAGTGAATGTGCGACCATCCGCATAAGGAAGAAGTGGTTTCGGCGCTGCGTTGGCATCGATCAGGCGCTGACGCACCCGTTCCGCCACAGCAATAAAGTTTTTGACCTCTGGATCGGCGGCGCTCTCCGGTTGCCTGATGCTGTGACAACCCACGCCTGGCGGGTGTGGTGCAGTAACCTGTCGGTTGCCCTCTTCCAGCGCCGAATCTGGCAGGGTGTTGGTTTCCGGGAGACGTTTTGGCGCTGCCATTGGCTGGGTGGCGTGGGTGTGGCCGTTAGAGGTCGCAGACGGTCCATGCTGCGCAGCAGGCGCCTCCAGATACGGCAGCACGGGATCGAACTCTTCACTCCAGTGAACGGCGAGGGGCGGCGACAGCGTCCAGGGTGGAGGCTCGGGTGCAAAGAAGCGGCGTGTCAGACGTCCGTCGGGGTCATACTCCGCGCAGCGTCGCTGTGCTGCCGTATCATGCTCGTCGAGTGCGGCGCGCACAAGGAGCGCCGGCAGATGCCCCGCGTCCGACGATACGCGTTGCGAAAACGCATGCCGTGCGCCAGCCAGATCCCCGCTACGGCGCAGCGCTTCAACGTAATAGAGGCGCAGGTCGTCGCGGCGCGGGGAGCGGGTGAGCGCCGCAGCCAGTTCAGCAACTGCAACTTCGACGAGACCACGCCGCAGATACTCAACACCCTTCCCGGCAGAGGATTGTTCGGGAGCAATGCCTGGCGCCAGCGCTGCGCTGCCGAGCGGATCGTGCAGTGCAGCGCGACTCAACGCCGCTGCCGCCGCCTTTATCTGCCCGGTGCGCGCCAGCGCGCCCGCCAGCCCTGCCCAGGCAACGGCGTCGAGCGGGTTCAGGCGCAGCGCGCGACGGAAATAGTCCACTGCGACAGCAGCGTTTCCCGCGTCGAGCAGCGCCTGCCCCAGCCAGACCTGCGGGGCGATCGCTTCGGGAAAGATGCGCCGTAGCGCATGCGCCGCGCGCCAGGCTGCGCCAGGATCGCCCAGTCGTAGCGCCAGCTCGATGGCGCGTACCAGATGCGGTAATTCAATGGTCTCCAACGAAGACCCGGCAGTAGTCATGGCGGAACGTTTCCTTTCGAGCAGGTCCGAGCATAAATTGTTGGGTGGCACACCCCGACGCTGCGGGCTGATTAGACTTTGAGCAATTAATCCGTTCTCGCCCACGCAGGCAGGCTTCGCTTTCTGTCGCCCGCAACAGGTGAACATTGAGCCAATTCATCCAGCATCATCCGCGTTATCGCGCAGGCGAGCTTCGCATTCCGTCGTCCGCGGCTTCAGCCGCCGGGCGCCAGGGAATGGCGGAATATGTATTCAAACTCCATCAGCCGCCAGGCGGATGGGCGGATGGCTGCACCATTTCAGGGCGTATCAGATGTTCCAGTCCGGCGGCGGATCGGGTTCCGGGTCGGGAGGATGGGGGTTGGGAAAAGGAACCTCGTATATTTCCAGAAACATTGTGCGCCTCCTTATTTTCGATAACCAGGAAAACCGGCTAAGCAGCATCGCTTTCACCACGCAAATGCTGCGCCACAAACGCCAAAGGTCCGAGGGTGCTCAGTTCGATGACCGCCTCGCTATAGCCCGGACGGAGTTTGACCGCACGGCGGAACCGTTCGATCGCCCGACTGTACTGTTTCAACCGACGATGCGCGCGCCCGGCGAAGAAGTGATACCGCGGCTCATCAGGTCGCTGCGCAATGGCGCGTTCGAAGGCGTTCAGCGCCTCGAGGTGCAACCCGACCGTCAGCGCCATCTCGCCGTAGCGCGCCAGCAATTCGGGGTCGGACGGCGCGCGCTGCACTGCGCGTTCGAGCGCCTGTCGCGCTTCTTCAAAGCGGCGCATGTGCGCCAGCGCTTCTGCGAGTTGAATCTGGAGCGCCGGATCGTCGGGGCGCAGTTCTGCGGCGCGCTGACTGTGAATCAGGGCGGCACGGCTATCATTTTCAGATGCAAAGAGACGTGCGATTGCCGCATGTGCGTCTGCTGAGCCGGGATCGAGCGCCAGTGCACGTTCGAGTAACTCACGAGCGGCGTTCGGGTTGCCCAGTTCGAGTTGAACACGCCCCAGTTGCCAGCAATACGTGGCGTTCTGCGGGTCGTGCTTGAGCGCGCGCTCGTAGTGCCACGCCGCCCGCTCGATTTCACCCTGCGCTTCCTGAAGCGCGCCAGCAGCAGCGTGCAGCGCAGGATGGTCGCTAAAGCGCAGGAGCGCCCGTTCAACGGTTTCCTGCGCCGCGTCGCGCTCGTCGCGCTCCAGCAACCCCTCGAACATCCCCATCCAGTGGCGCGGCTCGTCGGGCGCGAGTTGTACGGCGGCAGCATAATGTTCGATGGCTGCCGGGTCGCGCTGCTGGCGGAGCAGTTCCGCCAGTTCGTAGTGCCAGGCGCCCTGATGCGGTTCGTGCTTCAAGGCTTGATCGAAAACCTGACGCGCCTCGTCGATGCGTCCCTGCTGGCGCAACAGACGCGCCAGCGCGTAACGGTAGTCGGCATGGTCGGGCGCCAGGTGCACGGCGCGCGCATAGGCGCTGCGGGCTGCGTCGATCATGCCCATGCGCTGGCAGATATCGCCCATCTGCGCGTGCCAGGCGGCAACGTCGGGTTGCAGGGTCAGCGCGTTGATCAGGGCGACGCGCGCTTCCTGGAGTCGTCCGCTGGCGGCATAGAGCGTCGCAAGCAGGTGATGGTGCTCGCCTGCGGAGGAGTCGAGCCGGACAGCGCGTTGTGCAGCGGCAATTGCGCGTTCGCGCCGTCCGGCGGCGGCATATGCCCGGCTGAGCGCGGCAGCCGTTGGCGCGTGATCGGGGCGCAGTTCGGCTGCCTGTTCGATGGCGTCAATTGCCGCCTGCGGTTCATTCAGTGCCAGGCAGGCGCGTCCGAGGAACAGGCGCGCCTGAGCGTGCGACGGGTCGACTGAAGCAGCGGCCAGTTCGGTGCGCGCAGCGGCGGCATCGCCGGAGTCGAAAAGGATGCGCCCCAGCAAGTAATGGTCCGATGGGAACGCTGCGTTGTGCGCGATCAGCATTTCGAGATCGGCGCGCGCTTCATCGAGACAACCGACCAGATAGAGCGACAGCGCGCGGCTGCGCAGGATCGCAGTTCGTTCGATGCTGGCTGGCGGGGGATAGACGCCTGGCGTCGTGGCGGCAGGTTGCTGATCCATCAGCGCCATGGCACGCCCGAACGCTTCAACGGCGGGTGCGTGGCTGGCGGATTGTTGCTCTGTCAGTCCGAGTTCATACCACCAGCGCGCGCAGCGTGGATCGAGGGTAATTGCCTGCTGCAACGACCGCCGGGCAATGGTCAGCGCCGCGCGACGGCTGGTCGGCGCAGTGTGCAATTCGTCCGGTTCGATGATGGTTGCGACCGTCGAACGATGGGCAATGCCGAGATATCCGTGGTGCGCCGCTCTGTCGGGCGCTGACGCCACCGCAGCCGCAAGTGGAGCGACTGCTGCCGCTGGCTTCCCCTGTTCGAGGAGCGTCAGCCCGAGCAGAAACGCGGCAGGCGCCGATTCGGAGTCGAGTTCATGGGCGCGGCGCAGCGCCTCAACCGCTTCGTCCATGGCGCCCTGCGCCCGTAATACCGTGCCAAGGATGCGCCAGTGGTCCGCGCACTGCCCCTCCAGCGCAACAGCGAGTCGCGCAGCATCGATCGCTGCGACAAGATCGGCGGTGCTGCCGCTCGCGCTTGCGAGCACCGCCTCGGCAAGGCGGGCATGCGCAGCAGCGTAATCAGGACGCCGGGCAATGACGGTGCGCAACTGCTCTGCAGCCGCGACAGGTTCGCCAAGGTGCAGAAGCACGTCGCCAAGGCGAAAGCGCACCTCGGCGTGATCGGGAGCAGCGGCAACAGCGTGTTCGAGCGCGGTGCGCGCAGCAGGAAGATTGCCAAGCGCCAGGTAATCACCGGCGAGTTCTGCCCACCATTGCGCCGGGCTGTCGTCATTCACCACGCTACTGAGTTGCTCGATGGCTTCGGCGCGCCGATCTCCGGCACGTAGCGCACGCGCCAGTACGTGTCGGTATTGTGGCCTGTCGGGTTGCAGCGCCACTGCGCGTCGGGCGCTGTCAAGCGCCTGGGTTGTATGTCCCAGATCGAGCAGGGTTTCAGCCAGCAACGCATAACTTTCGGCGTCGCGCGGATTGCGGCGTAACGCCTCGACAAGATCGGCGCGCGCGCTGTCGATCTGACCGATTGCGATGAGAACGCGGGCGCGGGCGCGTCGCACATCCGGACGATCAGGGGCGGTTGCAATCGCCTGATTGAGTTCCGCCAGGGCTTCGCCATGCCAGCCGCGTTCCAGATGCACAAGCGCCAGTTCGACGCGCCATGCGGCTGAGTCGGGGCGCAGGCGCAACGCCTGTTCGAGCGCTTCGGTGGCGGCGGGAAGGTTGTCCAGCGCGCGCAGGCACATGCCGAGCGCGTGGTAATCCTCGGCGGCGCCGGAACCGGCAACCGCGCGGCGCAGTGCGTTCAGCGCTCCTGCGTAGTCGCCGATGCGATACAGGAAATGCCCCAGACGCTGCTGCCAGTCGATGCGGTCGGGTTCGGCGGCGGCGGCGCTTTCCAGTTCTGCGACTGCCGCTGCAAGGTCGCCAGCGCCCTCTAATGCATCGGCGAGCAATGCGCGATACTCGCTGTTGCCCGGAGCACAATCGACACATGCCCGCGCATATGCGATAGCCTGTCCCCAGTCGGATGCACCGATGCGGGCGCGACTCAGTGATGCGTAGATGTGGGCGATTCTCTGATTGTGTTCCTCTGTGCCATCAAATCCGGCGATCAGATGAAGGGCGTGGTGCAGCGCCTGTTCCGCCTGTGCCAGGTTGCCAGCTTCCAGGAGCAACTCTCCCAATCGTGTGTGGTGGACGGCGTCGGTGGGTGCGAGCGCTACGGCGCGTTGCGCCAGGTTCACCGCTGCGGGGTAATCGCCGGTGCGCGCCAGCAGGTCGCGCAGCGCAACACAGGCGGGCAGGAGCGTGGCATCGAGCGCCAGCGCCTGTTCGAGCAACGGGCGTGCTTCGTCATCACGTCGAAGCGCGATGAGCGCTTCAGCCGCCAGCGCCGCAGGTTGCGCCTGATCGGGGGCGAGGGCGCGCGCCTGTTGCGCGGCTGCCAGCGCCGCCTCGGCACGCCCTGCGACGAGGAGCGCCCGGCTCCGCGCGATGTGCGCCGCAACCAGGCGCGAATCGAGCGCCACAGCGCGGTCGAGCCATTCCAGCGCCTCGTTCACGCGCCCCAGGCGAAGCGCCAGATTTCCGGCGCGCTGCTGAAGCGCGGCATCCCCTGGCGCGAGGCGCGCAACCCGTCGCCCGATCGTGTACGCGGCTTCGAGACGACCACACGTTTCCAGGGCAGACCGATAGGCATCGAGGGTTTCCGTATCATCGGGTTGCAGGAGAAGCGCGCGTTCGAAGGCTGCGCAGGCTTCGTTCGCCATGCCGAGGTGCAAATAGGCTCTGCCAAGCGCGCTTTCGCATCGCGCACTGCCGCTCGAACGCGCGGCGCGTCGGAAGGATCGTGCCGCCAGACGCCACGCTTTGGCGGCGGCGTGGAGCATTCCCACCTGAAACAATGTTTCGGGATCGCGGCGCGCGCGACGCAGCGCGCCTGCCAGTAACGAACGCGCCCGCGCCAGGTCGCCGCGTCGCAGGAGGAGCGCACCAGCGGCGCGCGCATAATCGGCGCGTTGCGGGTCGAGCGTTGCTGCCTGTTCGTATGCCGCGAGCGCCATATCCCACTGCTCGACGGCTTCAGCGGCAACGCCATAGTCGTAGTGCAGGTCGGCTCGTTCGGGCGCCAGCGCCAGTGCCTCGCGTAACAGGCGTTCGGCGTCGCGCGTTCGTCCAAGGCGACTGTATGCCAGACCCAGCGCGCGCGTGTGCTCGGGCGAGTCTGGCGCGAGCGCGTGGGCGCGCCGGTAGGCGTCGAGTGCCTGTTCGGTATCGCCGGTGCGCCACAACAGTTCCGCGAGTTCACCATAGGTTTCGGCGCTCTCCGGGCGCAATTCGAGCGCTGCGCGCAGCGCTGCCGCAGCGCCGTCGATATCGCCGCAATCGCGCAGGAGCGCACCCAGGCGCCGGTGATACGCGGCGCACTGCGGGTCGAGCGAGACTGCTGCGCGGTATGCTGCCAGGGCGCTTTCCATCTCGCCGCACGCCGCGAGAACCTGCCCCAATTCGTCCTGCAAAGCGGCATTCGCGGAATGGAGTTCTACCGCACGTTGCAGCGCGGCGCGCGCGCCAGGCAGGTCGCCAATGCTACGGCGCACCTGCCCCAGACGCGCATAGAGCATTGGGTCATCGGGGCGCAGGGCAACGGCGCGCGCATAACTCTCGACCGCTTCCGCGCAGCGCCCGGCGTCAGCGTAGACCTCGCCGAGTTCTGCGTACGTTGCCGCGTCGCCGCCAGACGCGGCGATCAGATCGTGCAACTCTGCTTCCGCCTCATCGAGGCGTCCCAGGCGCCGCAGTGCCATTGCCGTGCTGCGCCGGTGTGCCGGTTCGCCGGGTTGCTGCTGCGCTGCGTGGCGATACGCCTCCAGTGCACGCGCGAAACGCCCCTGTTGCAGGTAGACGTGCCCCAATTCGTGTGCTGCCGCTGCGGAACGCTTCTGCTGCGTGTCGAGGACGGTTTCCAGCGCCGCCGCCGCCTGTTCCAGCTCACCCATCCGGCTGCACACGACGCCAAGTTGTTGCCGGTAGCGCAGGTCGTCGGCTTCGCGCGCCAGCGCCTGCTCATAGGCGACGCGCGCCAGCCGCCACTGACCGGATCGGCTGTAGAGATCGCCCAGGCGACCGAACAATCCGGCTTCGTCGTATCCCTCGTTGCCGGCGCGCTCCAGTTGCTCCAATGCTGCGCGATCCAGTCCCTCGGCTGCAAATGCATCGGCGATCATCACGCGCAACGGCGGCGTCAGCGAGCCGCTCCGTTCGAGCAGTTCATCGTAATGGGCAGAGTTCTCGGCGTCGATCAGGCAGCGCGCCGTCAATCCGACGGCGCCGGCCGCCAGCAGGCGCCGCACCACAGCATCGCGATCCTCAGACAGGCTGTAGGCGAAGATGACTGCGTCGGTCCAGGCGCGGCTCAGAATGGAAGAGGTCCACTGATCGGGGCGCATGCGCGCAAGCAGCAACGCCTGGGCAAACGAGCGCAGCACCGGATGACGGAAGTCAACCATGCGTCGCTCGACTTCGAAGGTCAGCACACCCGCATCGATCAGCGCCAGAAGCGCGGCTTCGCCGGTCGAGGCGCGCAGTGTCCGCCCATGCATCGACGCCGGTTGATGCAGCACGCCTGGAGCGAGGTGTATGTCGGGTGCATAGGCGCCGACCTCGATGGCGGTAATCGCACTGTCGAGAGAAAGGCTATCCTGCCCCTGCCGATCACGCAGGCGAGCAATCTCAATCAGCGCATGCACCGCCTGTGACGCCGGGATCGAGCGCGGGTGCGCCGCAAGCGCTGCTGCGACGACAGCGGGTATCCAGGTTGCCAGCAACTGGCCGCGACTCTGGATCGGCGCGGTCAGCGCATCGCGCGCTTCAATCAGCGCAGAGAGCCAGCGCGGACGGGTCGCCAGGTGCGCGATGTCGTCATTCCGTTGCACCCAGGCGGCAGCCACATCGCCGATCTGGCGCTGCACCTGTGCAATCACATCGCGCGGGCGGAGCGGTTGCAGCGCGCGCACCTCGGCGCCGTTCAACCAGGGGCGGAATAGCCCCAGGTACTCACTGCGACATGTGCTGATCCAGCGCGTCTGAGCGCCGGTTGCTGCCAGGGTGTGGCTCAATGCCGCCAGAGTGGTGAGTTGCGTCGCCGGCGGTAGCTCGTCCAGTCCATCGAGCAGGAAGAGCAGCGGACGTTCACGTGCGAGTTCGTCAAGCGGCGGCGGCGCTCCGATACCGAATTCCGCCGCCAATGTCGCTTCGATGCTTCCCTGGAAACGCGCCAGTTCGATATAGAGCGGCAGAGGAGCGTTTGCGCTACTCCACGCTGTGCGACTGTTGCCGGAGAGGAACGCCTCCGCCAGCCCGATTGCCAGCGCACGCAGGGTTGTCGTTTTGCCAGCCCCCGCCGGACCAATCAGCGCCAGCCGCGGGAAGATTTCCGCCGCCATTTGAATCGTCAACGGCGCAGAGACTGGCGTTCCGGTTTCGGTCGGATGGCTGGTATCGGATGCCAGCCAGAGCGGAGCGACAGTCCGCGCAGCGCTGAAGTGCTGCTGCGCGCAGAGCGTCTCGAGATATGTATGCGCCCAACCAGCAAGTTGCACTGCCATGCGTTCTTTCCTTTGCCGCCGTTTGTCTGGCGACGCGCCTTCCAGCAGGCTGCTGCGCCCGCACCTGTTACGCGCCGATCATCATCATCATCCAGAAAGCCAGTCCACAGAGAATCGTGCCAAGCAGGCAGAGAAATGCGCCTGTGCCGATAGCAGTCTGAACCAGGCGCGTAATGGCTTCGAGCAGGTGCGTCGCCCCATCGAGCGCCGCCTGGACGCCGATATCCGCCAGCGACTTGCTGCTCAGGCGCGATGATTGCCCTGCCAGCGAGCGCATCGCTTCCTGATATTCGCGCGTCATAATGATCACCAGTCCACAGATCAGCATGCCGATGCCGGTGATGAACAGGGTGATTGCCATACCAATCTGGATGGTTGTGGTCATAGAGAAAACTCCATGGCTCAGTGGATGTTGCGCTCGGTCTTTGAGAAAATAATCCGGTGTTCACCACGCCAGCCTGTGCAGGCAGGCTTCGGATTCCGTAACCCGCAGCATCAGCCTCCGGGCGAATAGCGGAGTATTTGTTCAAGATCCATCAGAGGGCGCGCAGCCCATCAATCGTTCGCCAATCAGGTCGCCGAGCAGCAGGAGGAGCGCTTGCAGGGCGGCATCGTCCACGGCGCCGCGCGCCGCCAGCACGAGCGATGGTTCGCCCGCCACGCGCACCGGCAGGAACGCCAGCGTCCGCTCCTGTTCGACACGCACCAGGGAACGCCCGCTACGCAACACTTCGGCAGCCAGGCGAAAATGCGCCGGTTGCAGGCGAGGTGACGGTGTATGTTCGCGTCCGCGCGCGATCAGGAACGGCGCGAGCGTCTGGCGTTCATCGGGACCGATCAGCGCCATCCAGTCCAGGTCGAGTGCGGCGGCGATCCGCTGGCAGACGTTCAGCAGTGTGGGATTGAGATGTGGAGCGGCGCGCAGAATGCCCGCACCCTCCCACAGCGCGATCAATGCCTGGTGATGGCGTTCGAGTACGTCGATGGAGCGCAGTGCGACTGCGCGCTGCGCCGCAGTGGCAACCAGATGTTCGAGCGCATCGCGTTGCGAACGGCTGAGTTCTGCCAGGGTGCAACGCACAATCAGGCGTCCTATGCCGGGAATGTCGAGCGTATGCCGGGCGAATGAGGCAGGCGCCTGCGCCTCCCCCAGCGCCGCCGATACGCCGGTGATTGCAATGGCGCGCTCGACAGCACACCGCGCCAGATCATCGAGCGACGCACATGTGCTGAGCGCCGCCAGATTCTGGCGCTGCCACTCAAGCGTTCGACGCGCTTCGTCGCGTTCCTGATCCAGGCGCTTCTTTTGGGCGATGTCGTCGTGCAGGCGGGTCAGCGCCAGGCGCGCCTGGCGCGTGCCCCAGACGGCGGCAATACTCACGATTGCATGCACTGCTGCGATTTCGATCAGCAGATTGCCTGCCTGCGCCGGATCGAGTGCGGCGACAAGCAACAGCACGATCACACCGATGCCGGCGGAGGCGAGCGCATCGCGCTCTTCAATCGACAGACTGCTTTGAATAACCAGCGCTGGCGCAAGAATGAGCATCGGACTCACAGCGCCGCCAGTCGCCAGGATGAGCGCGCCTGCGGCAGCGCCGTCGGCGACCAGCAACGTCCATGAGGGGAAGGCGACGATCAACCCGGCGATCAATGCGCACACGGTGATCGCCAGGGCAATGCCGAGCATTGGCGTCGTTGGATGCGATGCGCCATGCAGGATCAGTTCAACACCGCAGATCAACAGCAGGACCACTCGAAAGAGAATGGCGCCATAATCGCCGAGCCGGGGTTCTCGCCCTTCTCGGGAGATGCGCCGGGTGTGTCGCACCCGCGACAGTCCCGCATCGGCGGAAGAAATGACATCTGCCTGATTGCGTTGTAAAGGGATGAACATGGTTGAACCTCATCTCTTCCTGGTATCCACGAAGGACACGAAGCGCCATGAAGAACTCTGCTGCTATTAACCACAGAGACGCCAGAGGGTGCATAGCCCACCCTTGCGGGCGCCCGCCAGAGGCGCTCCTCCGCCATCGCAGAAACCGATCAACGGCGGAGACCTCAAAGGTCGGCGAGTATTCAACCTTCCTACTGCAGCCCGCAACCTTCCGACATTCAACGTTCAACATTCAACGTGTAACTCTCATGCCTCACAGATCGCTCAGCCGCTGGACGTTGTCCCATTCGCCGATGGCGCAATACAGCACATCGAGCGCAAACGCTTCCGCCACGTAGTCGCGGCCATCGAACGACACGCGAAAACTGGGTCCGAGCGGAGCCCCCAGGCGCTCCCGGAGTGCGTACTGTTGCGAGGGCCATGTTGGGCGCCACTGGCTGCCTGCCCGCTCGTAGAGTCGTTCCAGCAACGCCTGCGCCAGCGGGTCGCGTTCGCCGCGCTCGTCGATCAGCGCGCTCAGGCGACCGATTTCTTTCCAGCGCCCAACCGGACTGTACAGCACATCGAGTGCATAGATCGCTGCCGACCACTCATCATTGCCGGCGCGCACCCGGAAACTCGCGCTCAGTGGCGGTCCGACAGGTTCGCGCAGAGCATACTGGTGAAATGCCCAATCCGGTCGATACGTTTCGCCCGCCTGCGCGTAAATTGCCTGCAACAGCGCCTCGCGCAACGGTTGATGTTCGGGCGCTGTCAGCGTACTCAACCGGTCGACGCGCTTCCATTCGGCGATCGGGCTGACCAGCGTCTCGCGTCCAAACGACTGCCCGATGTAGTTGCGCCCTGCAACGGTCAGCTCGAACGACGGTGCGACCGGTAACCCAAGCTTTGCCATGCGCGCCGTGCGAGTCATTGCCCAGTCGGGCCATTCAACCGCGCCGACCTGACGGTATGCTTCGTTCAGCAGAACCTGGCTGAATGCAGCGCGTCTGGCTGGTGGAGTCGGGCGATCCGGCGCGGCAATGGTTGTTTCGGCAAAGACGTGTTGCAGAAACTCAGCCCATGGGAAGCCAGCCGGATCGTTTTTGCGACCTCGCGGAACAGCCACATCCAGGTGCCGCACGACCATGTCGGGTGCGATGCGGTATTGAGCGACCTTTTCGCGGGTCAGATGAATAAGCGCGCTCAGTTGCGCCGCCGGGTAGGGATCGCGACCATCGTTGGCATTCTCGAGTTCGATGCCAAGCGAGATTTCGTTGATTGCCGTCTCACCGCGCCACGCAGCGCGCCCGGCGTGCCACGCAGCGTATTCATCAGGCACCAGGCGGTAGATCTGCCCTGCTTTGTCGATCAGATAATGCGTCGATACGCGCGCTGCCGGGTTGGTCAGCCATGCCAGCGCGCTGCGCGCCGTGCCCGCAGTTGCATGGAGGACAATCATCGAAATCGATCGACCGCCGCGTGATCCGTAGTTGGGAGAGCGAATAGATGTGTTGATTGCGACTGTCATTTCGTTGAAATCTCGTTAGAACGTGCGCATGCACCATAGCACGTCTGTGGAGTGGTGTGCTATGATGGGTTTGTGTATTTTTGATTCCAGAAATATGGAAGACGGCTCTCACTGGGTTCAGGTACCGGGAAACTGATGAGTTGAGGGGTGACAACGGAAGGTGTGGCATGCTATTTCTCTCATGGCGTTGGGGGAGGAGGGAGTAGGGAGTGAGTCTGGTATGCGATTGCTCTCGTAGTCTCGATCCTGCTATTGACGATGTTTGAGGACGCACCATGGCTTCACGGCGCTCGCGCATTGTGCTCGCCGACCAGCAGCATCTGTTTCGACAGAGCCTGGCGCACCATCTTTGCAGCGCGGGACATGTCATTGTCGGTGAGGCGGACACGCTCGAAAGTCTCGACCGCTGCATGATCGACACCGAACCGGAGATCATTATTCTGGACCGGTATCTGCCGGGCAGAGATGTGTTCGGATATGTTCACATGCTGAACACGCTCCAGCCGCAGACGGCTGTTCTGCTGTTGGTAGCCTATGAACACGAAGCGCAGGAATTGCAGGGGCAGGCGTTTCTTGCAGGGGCGTCGGGGTGTCTGTCGAAAGAATTGCAGTCAACGGCATATGTGCAGGCGGTGCGACGCCTGCAGGACGGGCAGTTGCTCTTCCCTGCCGAGGTGTTGCGCCGCGCGGCGCGCCCGCCGGCGATCAGCGGTCCAGTTGCGAGTTTGAGCGAACTGACATCGCGTGAACTGGAGATTCTGCAACTGATCGCCGAAGGGCTGGGAAATCGAGAGATCGCCACACGGCTCGACATTACCTACAACACGGCGATGAAGCATGTGAGCAACATTCTGGCGAAACTGAAGGTAAGCAACCGAATGGAAGCCGGATTGCTCTTCCTGCGCCACACAGCCGATGGCACGTTGTCTGGAGTTGCTCGCCAGCCGCGACTCAGGTAGCGTCAACGCGCCACACGCTCGAAGCGGCGCCCGGCGCGCGCGCCCGGCACTCCCATGGCCTTCACCACGTCCGCGACGACATCGGCGGCGCTGACATTACGAATACGCGCCGAAGGATTGATGATCAGACGGTGCGCCAGCACGGGCGCCGCCAGCGCCTTGACATCGTCGGGCAGGACGTAGTCGCGCCCGAGAATCGCCGCCAGCGCCTGTGCTGCGCGGTAGAGCGCCAGCGAGCCGCGGGCGCTGACGCCGAGGTAGACATCCTCGTGGTTGCGGGTGGCGGTGACGAGTGAGACAATATACTCCTCGATCAGTTCATCGACATAGACCGCCTTGATGCGTTCCTGGAGATCGAGCAGTTCCTCGGCGGCAGCGACCTGCGTCAGCGACTCGATTGGATGCGACTGGCGCTGACGGCGCAGAATGGCAATTTCGTCGTTCCGCTCCGGGTAGCCCAGGTGAATGCGCATAAAGAAGCGGTCGAGCTGCGCTTCGGGGAGGGGAAACGTCCCCTCGTACTCGATCGGGTTTTGCGTTGCCAGCACCAGGAACGGCTTTGGCAGCGGGTGGGTGACGCCGTCGACCGTGATCTGCCGCTCTTCCATGGCTTCGAGCAGCGCGCTCTGGGTCTTCGGCGTTGCGCGGTTGATCTCGTCCGCCAGCACAATCTGCGCAATAATCGGTCCGGGGCGGAACTCGAATTCGTGGGTGCGCTGGTTGAAGATCGAAATGCCGGTCACGTCGGACGGCAGCAGATCGGGGGTGAACTGGATGCGCTTGAAACTACAGCCGATCGAGCGCGCGACGGCTTTGGCGAGCATCGTTTTGCCAGTTCCGGGCACGTCTTCGAGGAGGACGTGCCCTTTGCAGAGGAGCGCGGTCAACACCTGATCGATGGCGCGGCGCTTCCCGATGATCACCTGCTCGACATTGGCGGCGATGCGTTCGACGATTGTTTTGACGTCTTCCATTCTCCGGGTTCCATGGACAGATGTTCCAGGGTACTGGTAGTATACCACTCCATCCCCAAACCGGCGCTCCGCCATCGCTCGAAACGACTGGTGCAACGTTCCGTGATCGTAATGTCCACTTTTGGGTGGTTGCCTCAACATTGCCTGAGCACTCTTTAGAGCAGCCGCGCCACATCCGTCGCGGCGTGCAGCCGCGCCACGTCGTCGCGGCGCATACGTCCGGCGCCGACCATCAGTGTATTCGCGGCGCCGCATGCAACCCCCATGTGGAGCGCTTCCGCGAGTGAGCCGCCATGGTGCAGCACTGCAATGACTCCCGCCAGCGCGGCGTCGCCACTGCCCACCGGGCTGATCGGATCGAGCGGCGGTGTGCGTGCATACCAGGCGCCGTGCGCGTCAACCGCCACTGCGCCCTGCGCGCCAAGTGTGACGATGATCCGCTGCGGACCGCGTTGCAGCACATCGGCAGCGGCAGCGCCCGCCTCATCTGGCGTGTCGATCGTTCGCCCAAGCGCGGCGCTCAGTTCATGCATATTGATCTTCAGCAGATCAATCGGCAGATCAAGCGCGGCTGCCAGAGTCGGACCACTGGTGTCGATGCACACGAATGGCTTCGACGGCAAACCGCGCACCAGGTCGAGGTACTGCGCAGGTGTAACGCCGGGCGGAACGCTGCCAGAAATAGCAACGAACGCGGCATCGCGCGCCTGACGCCAGACCAGTTCCATAAATGCAGTCCAGTCAGCAGGGCTGACCGTCGGACCGCTTTCGTTGATCGTCAGATGGTCGCGCGCGTCGGGGTCAGTAATCAAAAGGCAGATACGCGACTCACCAGCGTTGAGCCAGCTCCAGGCGCCTTCGAGACCTTCCGCCTGCGCCAGTGCAGCAATCTGTCTGCCATTCTCGCCGCCGAGCAGGGCGCATGCGCGTACCGGAACATCCAGGGTGCGCGCCGCGCGTGTGACATTGAACCCCTTCCCGCCCGCCGAGTCGATCCGCTCGACAACGCGGCAGACATCGCTATAGCGAAATCCAGGAACGATGAGCACGCGATCGATGGCTGGATTGGGAGTGACAGTGAGAAGCATCGACACCTCTTGACGACTCTGCCATACCTGATTAGAATCAGAATGCGATGCGGGAGTGGCGTAGTGGTAACGCGAGAGCCTTCCAAGCTCAAGTCACGGGTTCGATTCCCGTCTCCCGTACCAGATCATACCATCTCTGGCACGCGGAACCGTCTCCGGAAGGGGACGGTTCCGCAGTGTTTGGTGAGAGCCGAGAACCAGGAACCAGAAACTGCTGAGCCTTAGCATGGACAGAGCCAGCTTTTGCTTGTTATGGATAGAGTATCTGTAGGACGTTTTTCTCTTGCACGCTACTGGCCAGAGGTGGTCGCATTCGTGATGCCTCTATTCGTTGCCAGTACATTGCTTTTTGGATATGTCGGACCACTCAATGGCTTCTGGTCTACCGATCAGGGGGTTAAACTGATTCAGGTGCAGAGCCTTCTGTTGAACAAATTCAGCAGTAGTGCACTGATTTACCCCGGTGCGGCGATCGATACGGATGACAGGGTCAGTCCGTTGCGGGGACAATACTATCAGCACGACGGGCATACTTATGCAATGTTTTCGGACGCCTTCGCTTTGATCAGCAGCGTTCCCTTCTTTTTCTTTGGGTTTGCCGGGTTATACCTGTTTCCGCTGGTTTCTCTCGCTACGCTGTCTTTGATCTGTACTTGCATCGCCCGTCCGTTGCTTGGTTCGAGGGGGGCGTTGCTCTTGGCTCTGGCGCTGACGTTGACATCGCCGTTGCTGTTTTACAGCGTTATTTTCTGGGAACATCTGCCAGCAACGTTGCTGACAACTCTTGCTCTGGCAGGCTCTGGAAGGGTATTCTCGCAATGAGCGGCGCCGGCTCCTCGGCGCCGGCATCGCGATTGGCGCGGCGGTGTGGTTGCGCAACGAAGCCGTACTGGCGGCGCCGGCGCTGATCGGTGCGATTCTGCTTCCCCGGCGTTCACAGGCGCTGCGCGCCGCTGGCTGGATTGGCATCGGCGCAGTGGCAGGAGTGCTGCCCTTGCTGACCTACAACCAGATCACATTTGGCGCGGCGGTCGGTCCGCATGTGCTGGTTGCAGGCGCAGCACAGTATCAGCAAGCGAGCGATCCGTTGACGATGCGCCTGGCATGGCTTGATCTCCTGCTTGTGCCGCAGGGCGAACCTGTTCTGGTTGGCTTGGTGATGGCAATGGCGATGATTGCCCTTATCACGGCGATATGGCGCGCGCACAGTGCGACGAATGTCGGATTCGCGCTCGCCGTTGCCCTGGCGATCGTGATTGCTGCCATCATTCAAGGAGCGCCGCGCGGCGGGATGCAAACGACGTTGCTGATTACGTTTCCGGTGGTGTTACTGTGTTGCTTCCCGGTTGCCCCGAATGAGCGATCAGATCGTGTGGACGCGCCATTGATCCTGACAGCATTCGGGGTGACGTTTATCGCGCTGGCATGGCTGGCGCCGCTGCCTGACGGTGGTGCGCAGTGGGGGTCCGCGTATGCTTTTGCCGGCGTTGCCAGCGCTGACAATCGCAGGCTTCTGGCGCGCAGACTCATGGCTGTGCCAACCCACGACTGGCGCAGCGGTTTCAGGTGTTGTCGCCATTCTGCTCTTCGTCGCCTTGTTGTCGCAATGGGCGGGGTTGCACCAGCTTCGCGATTTCAACACTGCCAACCATACCTTGCTCACCACAGTCGCGCAGAGCGGAGCATCGGCGATTATCACCGATACGTGGTATGGTCCGCCGCTGCTGGCGCCGATCTTCTATGACAAACGCATGATTTTTCTGGTTGATGACGGCGCTGATCTTGATTACCTCATCGAGCGGTTGGGCGCCGCGGGGTTCGATACGGTCTACTATTTGAGCGCGCGGCGTGATGAAATTACTTCCGATGCTCGACGATGGGACGAACTCACGGCGATTGGAGCGCCTGTGCGCCTGGCGCATCATCTCACCGGACAACTCTACCAGATCAACACGCCCCTATCATCAGACTGATCCGCAGGTCTGGACCGGTCATCGTTTCAGTCTCATGGCAACCTCGCCTCGCGCAGCCTTCCCGCCTGCACTTCGCACCGCAACCCGCTTGCCTCGCCCACATCCGCTGCTCGCCTCATATTCGAAGATCAATCGTTGACGATCTCAGCGGCAGCGAGTATACTACTACGCTATGGCATCGATGAAAACCACGATGGGAATACGACTGCTGATTCGCTGGCATCTGCCAATCGACGATTGGGCGGATGCCACCCTGCCCTCTGCGTCCCGGTGCGCAGAGGGTCTTTTATTCACCAGAAGGAGGGCGACGTGACGATCGACTGGGACGATAAATACGCTCGCGAAGGGTTGACGTTCGACGATGTGCTCCTGATCCCGGCTGAGTCCCAGGTTCTGCCGAGCGAGGTTGATGTCACAACCCAACTGACCCGTTCCATCAGGATCAATATTCCAATCACCAGCGCCGCCATGGATACGGTCACCGAGCATCGCCTGGCGATTGCGCTGGCGCGCGAAGGCGGCGTTGGGTTTATCCACAAGAATATGTCCATCGAAGCGCAGGCGGAAATGGTGCGGAAGGTGAAACGTTCCGAGAGCGGCATGATTACCGACCCGATCACCATGGGACCTGACAAGACCGTCGGCGATGCGCTCGATCTGATGGCGGAGTATCGCATTTCCGGCATTCCGATCACCTCGCCTGACGGCGACCTGATCGGCATCGTGACCAACCGCGACCTGCGTTTCGAGACGGATCGCAGCCGTCCGATCCGCGATCTGATGACAACTCGCAACCTCATCACTGTGCCTGAAGGTACGACCCTCGAGCAGGCGAAGCAGATTTTGCACGAGCACCGGATCGAGAAACTGCTGGTGGTCGACCGGCGCGGCAAATTGTCGGGAATGATCACCGTCAAGGATATTATGAAGCAGATCGAGTATCCGAACGCTTGCAAGGATACGCAGGGGCGCCTGCGGGTTGGCGCGGCGATTGGGTCCTCCGGCGACCATCTGGAGCGCGCCGATGCACTGGTGCGGGTTGGGGTGGATGTGCTGGCGATCGACACGGCACATGGGCATTCGCGCGGGGTGCTCGATGCAGTGCTGCGTATCCGCGAGCGCTACCCGGATGTACAACTGATCGCCGGGAATGTGTCGACCGGCGCTGCGACGGTCGCGCTGTGCGAGCGTGGCGTCGATGCGGTGAAAGTTGGGCAGGGACCGGGGAGCATCTGTACGACGCGGGTGGTGACCGGCGCGGGAATGCCGCAGATTACGGCGATTACCGAATGCGCGCGGGCGGCGTCGCGGTTCGGCGTTCCGATCATTGCCGATGGCGGCATTCGCTACAGCGGCGATATCGCCAAAGCCATCGCCGCCGGTGCGCATACGGTGATGATCGGCTCGCTCCTCGCCGGCACCGAGGAAAGTCCGGGCGAAACGATCCTGTACGAAGGGCGCAGTTACAAGAGTTATCGGGGGATGGGATCGATCGGCGCGATGCAGCACGGTAGCGGCGACCGCTACTTCCAGGGAGGCACAGGGCGGAAACTCGTGGCGGAAGGGATCGAAGGGCGCGTGCCTTATAAAGGTCCGCTCAGCGATACGATCTTCCAGTTGGTCGGCGGCCTGCGATCAGGCATGGGGTACGTCGGCGCGAAAGATATTGAGTCGATGCGGCGCAATGCGCGCTTCATTCGCATTTCGATGGCCGGGTTGATCGAAAGTCATCCCCACGATGTGACCATCACCAAGGAAGCGCCGAACTATGAACGGCGGTGAGCGATGCGGGATATGTTCATCGTGCGAAGGCGAACAGTCGCAGCTTCCAGCCTGCACCGCATCGCGCCCGGCAACATGTGACCAGCCAGCGCACACTTTATAGTTTCAATGCGGACATCTGCTGAGCGTGTCACGGCTACGTGACCCGCTCGACACGCCCGTTGACCGGCACGGGTTCGACCAGCGCGCGAAAGACGGGGCAGAGCCGTTCCACATCCGCCTGGATCTGCTCTAGGTCGTCGTCGGAAACGTCACCTGATACGCGGGCAACATAGGCGAGACCAGAGGGAGGAATCGGCGCGCTGGCACTAACCTCCAGAATGCCGCGAAAGTCGATCTGACCGTTCACCTCAACCTCCAGCGCATCGAAGCGCACCCCGCGATTGATGGCGACGATCAGATAGGTGTGCGCCAGGCAACTCGCCAGCGACGCCAGCAGCAGTTCTGGCGAGGTGGGTCCCAGATTGTACCCCGCCAGCGCTGGCGCCGAGTCGGTCACAATCGTGAACTCGCGAATGCTGACCGGTCGCACCCCTGAGCCGCCTGCGACTCGCGCCAGCGCGCGCAACGGCGACGGAGCAGTATCGGAAGCGGACAGTTTCTCGCGCAACGCCGCTACACGCTGCGCCTTGAACTCCAGGTACTCGGGAAGAGTGGTCATGGCGATCTTCCTTTTGACTCAGACTGCCAACTCCTATCAGGCGGCGCAGGATAGGGGTCGAGGGGTCTGGTTCGTAATCCACGAAGGACACGAAGTGACACGGAGCAGCGCCCACTCCCTGTGACCCGTCTCCTTTCCACATGCGTTCACTGAGCGGAACCAGGACACTCCAGGCAGTGAAACTGCCTGTGACCTGTCACCTTTGCACGCGCAACGCGCAACGTGCAACAGGCGACACGCAACGGGCATCGTCGATACGCAACATTCAACGTTCAACTCACGCGCCGCTTGCCTCTCTGCGCTATTGTCCTGGGCGCGCGATCACCCGCGCCAGGCGCGGCAGGAAGGCGGGCACAGGTTCGCGCAGCGCCTCGACTACCAGCACGCCGCCAAGCAGCAGCATGCCATAGAACTTGTACGAAACGCCGGCTATCGTCAACACGCCGTGAACAGTTCCATCGTAAAAACTCCACTGATTGCCATAGGCGATCAGCGCGAAACTGAGCGCCAGCACCACAGCATACGGCAGCGTTACCGTGCGTTCGCGAAGGTGGAGGATCAGCGCGCCGAACGGCACAATCAGCAGCGTTTCGTAGTGCATCCACGCGGCTGGCGACGCCAGCACCATCAGCAACAAAAACATGCCGTACTGGAGCGTATACCCCGTGCTCTCGCGCACCGTCGGGCGCAGCGCCAGCAGACAGACCGCCAGCGACACCGCGCCGGAGATCAGCGTCCCTAGCAAACGCACCATCTCGTTCTGGTAAATCGTCGCGCTGCGCGGCGAATCGGTCAGGCGGGCAAGGAAGCCGGAGATCGTCTGATTCTCGACCCACGAGGTTGTGCCGCCGATGTTCGGCAGCACCTGCGTCAGATAGATCAGATGTTCATTCCAGCCGACAACAGCGATGGCGACGCCGTTGCACACTGCCATTGCCGCGACGAAGCCGATCAGTGCGCGCCAGTGACCCTTCACGACGAAGAATGCCAGCAACAGCACCGGATAAATCTTGAACAGCGCTCCCAGCGCCACCAGCGCTCCCGCAACCGCGTCGCGCCCGCTGCGCAATGCCCACAGCGCCAGCGTCAGCAGGAACAGCAGCACCAGATCGATCTGACCATACGCCAGCGTATCCGCCAGAGGACGAAAATTGAAGAGAATCAACAGACCGGCAGCGCTCAACGATGCCAATGGCAATCGCCACATCCGCAGCCAGACTAGCGCCGTCGCAACAATCAGGACTGTGTTCATGATCCGGTGCCCGAGCAGCACGGTCAGTCCATCCAGTGTCACGAACGGAACGAACAGCATGCCGTAGAAGGGCGGCACCTTGAACACATGCCCGAAGTGATTGGTCAGCACCGCGTTGATGTCGTACATCGAACCGCCGCGCGTCCACTCACGCGCGCTGCGGAAGAGGATCCAGAAATCGGGCGCCTGGCGGGTGTAGGCATACCACAGGTTGTAGATCAGGTGCGCGGCTGCGGCAAGTGCGAAGAGAACCAGCGCAAGTCGCGCCAGGCGCACCCGCCGCTCATTGCGGGGCAACATGCGCCCGCGCATAACGTACCATCCGCCCCCGACAAGCGCCAGCGCTCCGGTCAGACCAGCGCCGAGCCAGAGGGTTTGTGACGCCAGCCCCACACGCGGCGCTTCATCCCAGCGCATCGCCACTTGAAAGAGCGGCAGCATCCACCACGCGATAGCCATAGCAAGCGGCAGATGCGTGCCAGAGAACGTTAGAGCGTCACGGTCATGTTCCCTTACGAGCGGAACGAGGATGCGCAGCAGCGCGACGCCGAAACACGCACCGAGGAGCAGCGCCACGAATCGCTGAATAAACGGCAGCGTTTCCAGCGGACGCAGCGCAATACTCGTCCCTATCAGCGCTGCGAGCATCAGGCTGGCGAGCAGCGCGTGTCGCCGCGCCAGTCCGACAGTGCGTGGCAGGGCGAATCCCAGCGCTCCGATCGCCAGAGCACAGATCGCCACCCATAGCGATGGCGGGGTTAACGGTGCGCTCACCGGCGTCAGCACGACCGTATCAACCGCCACTCCCAGCGCCCGCGCATCGGTCGGCGGAGTAAATGTGTCACTGACGATCCCGACGCGCTGCGCCCAATCGAGGCGCGCCGTCGGGGGCAGCAGCAGGCGGTAGATCCGGGGATGGTAATCAGGAACGACGAACGATGCCAGTTCACGTCCATCAACTGCTAGGGTGACATTAGGGAGCGGAACATCCGCCGGACGACCATTCGGCAGCCGCAGCGCCAAAACCGAAGGCGTCAGCGCTGGCGGCTGCGGCAGCGCAATCGTCGAGTCGCCGTCACTCCAGCGGAATTGCGTCAGGTTGATAATATCCGTTTCCGTATCGTGGAACCCAATCGCAAAACGCATATCGCGTCCGCCAACATCAACGACCAGAGGCCATGCCCGGGTAGAAGCGATGCAAACCGTCACAAAAGCGCATAGTGCTGCAATTGCCGCATATGCAACACTACGAATACCCATATCATTGTCGCCCTTTCCATACCGCATACTTGTTCAACGCACACAAAGCCACAAAGGCGCAAGGATTGCAGGCGGCAGGCGAGAAGATAGAACGTTCCACGCATGCTTCGGGCAAAGCGTGAGGGTTGAACGTGTTCAATCACACAAAGGCGCGAAGGCGCAAAGGGTTGAAGGTTGCAGGTGGGAAGGTTACAGGTGAAAGGTGGCGTCCCCAACTGCTACCCTCTACCCTCTACCCTCTGCGATCGCCCGCCTCACCGCCATCGCCACAGCATGCACCTCATCATCGGTCAATTCAGGGAACATTGGCAGCGAAAGGATCTCGCGCGCCAGGCGTTCAGTCGTCGGCAGACCGTCACGCGGCGCAAATGGAGCATACACCGGTTGCATATGCGTCGGCAGCGGATAGTGAATATCCGTGCCAATGCCCTGTTCTCGCAAACGTCCCTGCACGACGTCGCGCTCTGCCACGCGAATGACATACAGGTGAAAGACGTGTTCGCCTTCCGGCGGCGCCTCGGGCAGAATAAGACCGGTATCTGTCAGAAGGTCGGTGTACATCGCAGCGATAGCGCGGCGCCGCGCATTCCACGCAGGCAAATGACGCAACTTGACCGACAGGATGGCCGCCTGTAGTTCGTCGAGGCGCGAATTGAGCCCGCCAGCATCGCGCGTGTAGTATTTGCGCTCCCAGCCGTATTGCCGAAGACGGCGCAACCTGTCCGCCAGCGCCTCATCATTCGTCGTCACCGCGCCGCCATCACCAACCGCGCCAAGGTTTTTGGTCGGGTAGAAACTGAAGCATCCCAGCGCCCCAATACTCCCGGCAGGGCGCCCACGCCAGGTCGCCCCGTGCGCCTGGGCGCAATCCTCGATCACCGGAACGCCATAGCGACTGGCAATTGCCATGATTGCGTCCATATCCGCCATGCGCCCGTAGAGATGCACGGGCATTATTGCGCGAGTACGCGGGGTGATCGCCGCTTCAAGCGCCGCAGGGTCCATCGTGTGACTCCGCTCGTCCACATCCACGAACACGGGACGCGCCCCAATCGCCACAATCGTGATTGCCTGATAGATACTGGCGTTGGCAACCGTGATCACCTCGTCGCCAGAACCGACGCCAAGCGCAGTGAGCGCCAGTTGCAGCGCCTCGGTGCCGTTAGCGACGCCGATGCAAAAACGAGTGTTGCAGAACGTCGCAAAATCACCTTCAAATGATCTCACCGCTGGACCAAGAATATACCATCCGCTGTCGAGCACATGGGCGATGGCAGCGTCGAGATCGGCGCGAATAGCATCGTGCTGGCGCTTCAGGTCGCCAAAGGGGACGTTCAATTGCATGGCAAGGCTTCCTTCTCACTTACCAGTAATACTCGCGTTCGCGCCGATAGAACTCGAGTGTGCAGCGTAATCCTTCGCGCAACGATACTCTGGGGCGCCAGCCGAGTCGTCCCTGGATCAGACGGTAGTCAGCGTAGTAGTCGCCAATGTCGATTGCTTTGCGATCGGGTGGGAACGGCACGATTTCAAAACTGCCGCCGCCATTGATCTCAACCAGCAATGCCGCCAGATCGCGCAGGTTGATCGTTTCGTCGCTGCCCAGATTGAAGATGCCGCCATCCGCCGCTGGCGACGCGCCTGCCATCAGCATCGCTTCGACCACGTCATCGACATAGTTGAAATCGCGGATCTGCGAGCCGTCGCCGAAGACCTGGATCGGCTCTTCGTCAATCAGGCGCTTGATCCAGATGCCGAGGAAGGTCTGCCGGGCATCCTTCACGCGCATACGCGGACCGTAGGTGTTCGTCAGGCGCAGGGCGCATGCGCGAATGCCATAGACATTGTTATACAGAATGTGATACCACTCGCCAGCCATCTTATTGACGCCGTTGACATCGACCGGATGGAGCAGGTGGCGCTCATCGACCGGCAGATAATCCGGCTTGCCGTAGATCTGGCGCGTCGACGCATACACCAGTTTCAGACCGGGGTTGTATTTGCGACAGGCTTCGAGGATCGACAGTTGCGCGCGGCAGTTGATCTCCAGGTCGGTATACGGGTCGGTCATCGAGTCGATGTGCGATGTCTGACCGGCAAGATTGAAGAGGTAATCCTGCCCCTGCACCAGGTAGTTCATCGAATACTCGTCGCGCACATCAGCGATATTGACGCGCACACGATGCTCAATGCCGGCAATGTTGCGTTGATTGCCGCCATAGATCGGAATGAGCGAGTCGACCAGCGTCACCTGCGCTTCGAGTTCAACCAGGCGATGCGCCAGATTCGAACCGATGAACCCCATCCCGCCGGTGATGAGCACGCGCGCGCCGCTATACATATGAGCGTAGTCGTTCCTACCCGGCATGCGGTTACTCTTCTTCGCACTAATTTCTCTCAGGCATCCCCCTGAGCGTCGCCAGATGCGCATGAGGCAGATTGAGCCTGTTGAAGCCCGCGATCCGCTGGTGTTGGCTGAGCCTGTCGAAGCCAACGCCGCTTATCAGCCAGTCAACCGGTGGCTCAAGCGCTGAGAACTGCTCCAGACCCAATGCCTTTCAAACAAGGATGCCAGCGCGTCATCGGCGAGGCTTCATTTGCGAAATCTCTGGGCCTTTGCGCCTTTGTGTGCGCTTATTTGAAAGGTTTTGTCTTTCGACCGGGTGTGTCCCCTCGGTCAGCAGTCATCGTTCGACTGGAAGTTCCTGCCGCTTCCGACGGACCTTGATCCGGCGCATATGATCGCGCCGGATAACCAGTTTCCACCAGAGACCGATCAGTTGAATGCCGGTGCGCCACAATCGTGGAAAGTTAAAGAACTGGCTCTGCCCGTAGGTGCGATGGTAGTGATGCACCGGCACCTCGGCGAAGCGATACCCGGCATCCTGCAATTTCTTCACCAGTTCCAGGCAAATGGTGCCACTATCGGACTCCAGGTTGATCGTGTCGAACACATGCCGCCGGATCAGGCGAAAGTCGCAATCGACGTCGCGCAGTTTGAAACCGAAGAGAAACTTGACGGTATGGTGGTAGACGCGCCCAATGATTTTCCGGTGCAGCGGATCGCTCCGGTCGATCTTCCAGCCATTGACGATATCGACGTTCTCATCCAACGCCGGAAGCAGCAGTTTGAGTTCGCGCGGGTCGTACTGCGCATCGCCATCGGTGTAGAAGATCAGGTCCTTGGTGCACGCCGCGAATCCGATGCGCAACGCCCCGCCATAACCAAGCGGCTCGCGGTAGGAATAGTAGCGAAAGCGCTCAAAACGCTGCGCCAGTTCTTCCAGCACATCGACAGTGTAATCGGTGCTGCCGTTCTCTACGACAATGACTTCGTAATCGTCCGTCAATTCCTCTAGCGTCCTGATAGTTGTGACCACCAGGCTGCCAATGGTGCCGCCGTCGTTGTATGCCGGAAAGAAAGCCGAAATGCTTGGTCGTCGCTGCTCCTGACTCATCGCGTCCCTTGCCATTGCGTCTCTGAATGCAAGCCTGAAGATTATAGCATACCGGCGCCTGCGCCGTAGCAGCACACGGTGCAGGCCCCTGGCAGCGCAGTTCTGACAGGACATGATAGCCCTCTTTGTTCACCATCATACGATGATTGATAGCATGGATGCGGTCTGTTGTGAAAAACCTGTAATTGTGATCCAGTTTCGCCAACCTTATACTTTGTGAGGTGCTCCCTCCAATGGCGTGACAGCATCTCAATTTCTGGCAGGCGTGACAGGACAGCATTTCGCGCGATCGTTGAACCAGACACGAGCGCAAGCCACAGGCGCATCGAACTGCACAGTTCACGCCACAATACGTTCAGGAGAGAGTATGCGTCCAACACGGCAGCCATTGGCTGTACTGGCGACCTTGATTGTGATTGGTGTGTTGACCGGTCTGATGACGCTGCTGCCGCGCCGTGTCGAAGCGCAGCAGGGATATTCGCTCCGCTTCTACGGAACCGGCGCCGGCGATGTCGATCGTGTCAAGATACCACTGGACGCACCACCCCGTCCTGTCGATGTCGGAGCGACCGATTTTACTATCGAGTTCTGGATGCGCGCACTGCCAGGCGCCAATGCCAGCGCTCCATGCGTTGCCGGGCAGGATACCTGGATCAACGGCAACATTATGTTCGATCGCGACATCTTCGGCACAGGCGACTATGGCGACTATGGCATTTCGCTCTATGGCGGGCGTATTGCTTTCGGCGTTGCCACATCCTCCGCGAGGCAGACGATCTGCGGCGCGACGAGTGTCGCCGATGGGCAGTGGCATCATATTGCCGTCACTCGACGGTTTGGCGATGGTCTGTTGACCATTTTTGTCGATGGCGCACTCGACGCGCAGGCGACCGGTCCGCTCGGCGATATCAGTTACCGGAACGGGCGTACCGCCCAGTGGCCCAATGAGCCGTATCTGGTCATCGGCGCAGAAAAACACGACTATGATCGCACCGCCTACCCATCGTTCAATGGCTGGATCGATGAAGTGCACATGTCGCAGACGCTGCGCTATACTGCGCCATTCTCTCGCCCGACGCAACCGTTCGTTCCCGATGCGCTGACTGTTGCGCTCTACCATTTCGATGAAGGCGCCGGAGTCATCGCTAACGACACCTCTGGCGCAATTGGCGGACCAACGAACGGAATGCTCTTCGTTGATCCACTGTCAGGCGGTCCTGCCTGGTCTACAGAAACGCCGCCCTGGACAGGCGCCGGTCCGCCAACGAACACGCCTTTGCCATCCACGGCGACCAGCACGCCCGTTCCGCCGACGATGACTCCCACACTGCCGCCAACGGCGACGAATACGGCGACCAGCACGCCCGTTCCGCCGACGGCGACGCCCCTGTTGCCGACGGCGACCGTGACGCCGCTGCCGACGGCGACGCCAAATCCTTCTGGAAGCGGCGCGCTGCGCTTCGACGGAGTGAATGACGAGGTGCGCGGCGGACCCATTGCCGGGCTTGGCGGCGCGCAGACCATCGAACTCTGGGTGCGTCCGGCAACCAATGGGCAGAACAGCATCATTATCGTCCATGGCGACGATAACACCGGCTGGTCGCTCGAACTGAACGGCGGACGCGCCACCTGGTGGGTCGCCTCGACCGCTGGCTGGCGCGCGGCGCAGCACCCGACGGCGCTGGTCGCCAATACCTGGTACCACGTCGCGGTGACGTATGACGGTTCGACGGCGCGGGTGTTCGTCAACGGCGCGCCCGGTTCAGCGGCGACCATCGGCGCGATCACGACGGGACCGTTCGTGCGCATCGGCGGGCTGGCAGGGTACGGCTTCTTCAACGGCGACCTCGACGACGTGCGCATCTCGAACATCGTGCGCTACACGGGTGCTTTTACGCCGCCATCGACCACAAGGCTGGCGGCTGACACAAATACGCGCGCGCTCTACCGTTTCAATGAGGGCGTCGGTCAGACGACGGCCGACGCTGCGGGGAACGGCTACAACCTGACGCTTGGCGCAAGTGGCGGCGCCGACAGCGCCGACCCGCTGTGGGTGGCGTCAACCGCGCCGTAAGGGGGGATAAAGTGATCGTGGTCGGGCGTGAAACGAGCTTGCTTTTGCTGTCGCCCGACCTGTTATCCTGTCTCTGGATGGCGCAAGGGCGGGTCTCAGACCAGCCCTTGCGCTATACCTCACGGGATGCCTTGCTTATATCCTTCCTGTCACCTCCACGATTGCCCGCTCCACATCGAGCGCCGGTCCCGGACCGCCGAGCCACGCCAGAAACTCAACATTTCCTGCCGGTCCGATAATCGGCGAGCGGGTGAGACCGTGGGGTGGCAGCCCGATACCGGCGGCGAACGTCAGTGTGTCGCGCAGCACTGCCGCGTGCACCGCCGGATCGCGCACCACGCCACCCTTCCCCACCTGCGCCGGTCCCGCCTCGAACTGCGGTTTAATCAGCGCGACGATCCACGCATCTGGTTGTATGAGGCGCTGCGTAGCGGGCAGGACCAGTTTCAGCGAGATGAAGGAAACGTCGATCACGGCGCAATCGGCGCGGACCGGAGTAGCGGATGATGTCCCTTCCTGTGGCGGCAACGTTTCCAGATAGCGGATGTTGGTGCGTTCGATGACTATCACCCGTGGGTCCTGGCGCAGCCGCCAGTCGATCAGCCCATACCCGACATCTACGGCGTAGACGCGGGCAGCGCCGCGTTGCAGCAGCACATCGGTGAACCCGCCGGTCGAAGCGCCAACGTCGAGCGCCGTCAGGTCCGCAGGCGAAAGCGCAAAGGTATCAAGTGCATGCGCCAGTTTGTAGCCGCCGCGACTGACATACGGCAGCGCGCTGCTCAGCTCGATCGCGGCATCGTCGGGTATCAGTTCGCCTGCTTTGTGCCGGGCGACGCCGTTAACCCGCACCTCGCCAGCCAGGATCAGCGCCTGTGCGCGGGCGCGCGTCTCTGCCAGACCGCGCTGCACCAGCAACTGATCGAGCCGCACCTTCTTTGCCACTACCCCTCACGCTCCAGACGGCGCAGTTCGACTTCCATCTGCGCAATGTACGCATGCAGCCAGGCGGGGGCATCTTTGCCTGCCTCGTCGCGCCGCGCCTTCAGACGGGCAAGATCGGCGCGGCGCTTCGCCAGATCGACTTTGGGACGGGATGGCGGCGGCGCTGGCGGCGGCGCCGGCATGTCTGCCAGATGATCGGCGACGATGCGCGAGACCAGCGCCGATAACGTCATGTCGTATGCGGCAAGATGCGCCTCGAACGCCGCTCGTTGCTCAGGAGTGAGGTAGATACGCACGTGGATCGGCTCACCCTCCACCCCATTCGTGTCCAGGGGAAGTTGGGCAAGCGGATGGTCCGCGAGGATCTGAGACACGACATCCGGCGGTTCGCTGTGGCGCTCACGCACCAGATGTTCGAGGCGCGCCCGGTTTTCGGGTGAAAGGTACAGGCTGGTCTGAATGGTGAACAGTCCCTGTCGCTCAGTCATACGTTTTTCCCTTTTTGACAGGCTATGCGACAACGCCAGCAGACCGGAGCGTCGCAATCTCGTGCGCTACGTAACCGATTTCGGTCAGAATTTCGTCGGTATGCTGCCCCAGCAGCGGCGGCGGTCGGCGGATGGCTGGCGGGGTGGCGGAGAAGTGATACGGCGGCGCCACGACACGAATATTGCCTGCCGTTGGATGCTCGATAGTCACAACGCTTCCCAACGCCTGCACCTGCGGATCGGTGAACACCTGCGCCAGATCGCGCACGGCGCCGCACGGTACGCCAGCCGCATTCAGTTTGTGCTCGATGTCGGCAACGCCCAGGGAGGCAAACACCGGTTCGAGGAGCGCGTTCAGTTCGGTGCGGTGCGCCAGGCGCGACACATTCGTGCGGAAGCGCGGATCGTCGCGGAGCGCCGCAAGTTCGAGCGCGTTGCAGAAGCGAACCCACAAATCATCGGTGCCGACGCCAAGCGTAAAGTAGCCATCGGCGGCGCGATAGACGCCATATGGCACAATTGAGGGATGCTGGTTGCCCGGTCGTGATGGCGCGCGACCGGTGGCGAAATAGTTGCCCGCCTGATACGTCAGCATCGCCAGTTGCCCTTCCAGTAGCGAAGTATCGACCCGCTGCCCTTTACCGGTGCGCGCACGGTGATAGAGCGCCGCCAGAATGGCGTATGCCGCGAACATGCCCGCCATAATGTCGGTGATCGCAATGCCGACGCGCATCGGCGGTCCGCCGGGTTCACCGATCAGGCTCATCAACCCGCCCAATCCCTGGGCGATCTGATCGTAGGCGGCGCGCTCGCGATCCGGTCCCGTCTGACCAAAGCCCGAAATGGAGCAATAGACCAGATCGGATCGGATGGCGCAGCATGCGTCATATCCGAAGCCGCGCCGATCTAGCGTGCCAGGGACGAAGTTCTCCAGCAGCACGTCACTGCTGGCAATCAGGCGGCGCAGCACGGCAGCACCGCGTTCATCACCGAAATCGAGCGCCAGGCTGCGCTTGTTGCGGTTGACGCTGAGAAAGTACGTGCTTTCACCGCCCTCGAAAGGCGGTCCCCATGCGCGGGTGTGGTCGCCGCTACTCGGCTGCTCGACTTTAGTGACATCGGCGCCCAGGTCGCCGAGCATCATCGAGCAGAAGGGACCGGCAAGCGCGCGGCTCAGATCGAGGACGCGCAATCCTTCAAGCGGCAGGGGCATCGATTTCCCCACACGAGCGCGTACATGGCGCTATTCTGGACGTGCAAATCTTTGCAGGATATTATACCATGCTGAGGATGCGCGAAACTGACAGTTTGTTCACGGGGGATCGGGCGTGGCGTGACAGGAAACGCCGTATCGCTTGCGGGCTAAAACCCTTCTGAGCACGTGAAAGCGCTGGAGGGATTGCCTGACCCGGGCAAGGGCTTCAGCCCGAAGCGTCAGGATGCCGCCTGACAATCATGCCTGGACCCATTGCGAGCGCGTGCGGTTCGGTTGGTGAAGTGCATGAGAATATACGGACTCACACGGATTGATAGCCTTCCATCACGCGCGTATTCGTGTCCATTCGTGTTCCTCTGCAACAGAAGCGCCCGCCGCCTGATACGTGATAGTGACGCAAGATGAACACTCCTCTCACCACCATCGACGCTCTGCAACGCGCAGTGGCGCACGCGCCGAAACGTCCGTTTCTATTGTTCGACGGACGATCATTTTCGTATGAGGACACTGCTGCAATTGCCGCCCGCTGGATGGCGCGGTTGCGCGCAGCGGAGGTTGAACGCGGCGACCGGGTGGCGCTGTTTCTGGAGAATAGCCCGGCGTTCGTGACGGCCTACCTGGGCGCGCACATGATTGGCGCAATCGTGGTGCTCGTCAATACCCAGTATCGCCAGACCGAATTGCGCCATATTCTGAACGACTCGGCTGCGAAGGTCGTTGTTGTCGGCGATCAGGCGCACGCCGATCTGGTGCAACAGGCGGACGCGCCCGGCGCGGTCGTTTTCGCGTCTGAAGCGGATCTCGAAGGTGCTGCGGATGCGCCCGATTGGACACGCGCACCCGCGCCGGGTGATCTGGCGCTGATCGGGTATACCTCGGGGACGACCGGGCGATCCAAGGGCGCCATGCTCACTCACGCCAATCTCATGGCGAATAGCGCCGCCGTTACCCGCGCCTGGCGCTGGACGGAATACGACCGGTTGCTGTTGCCGCTGCCGTTATTCCACATTCACGGTCTTGGCGTCGGTCTCAATGGGACGCTCTTCAGTATGAGCACGGTCGATCTGCGGCGCGGCTTCGATGCGACAGATGTACTCGATACCCTGGCGCGCGGTCAGACGACGATGTTCTTCGGGGTGCCGACGATGTATACCCGTCTGATCGCCGAAGCGCGGCGGCGGGCAGCAGGAATGCCGGTGCGCGTCGAGGGCATGCGCCTGTTCGTCTCCGGATCGGCGCCGCTCAGCCCACAGACCTTTGCCGAATTCGAGGAACTGTTCGGTCATCGCATCCTGGAACGCTACGGCATGACCGAAACGGTCATGAACCTGACCAACCCCTACGACGGTGAGCGTCGTCCTGGAACGGTGGGGATGCCATTTCCAGGGCAGGAAGCGCGCATTGTCGATGTGCGCACTCGCCAGCCGCTCCCCGACGGCGAGATTGGCGAAATTCAGGTGCGCGGTCCGAATGTATTCGTGGGGTACTGGCGCAACCCGCAGGCGACTGCCGCAGCGTTCGACGCTGACGGCTGGTTCAACACCGGTGACCTGGGTTGGCGCAGCGCCGACGGGTATTTCACGATCACAGGGCGCGCCCGCGAACTGATCATCAGCGGCGGGTACAACATCTACCCGCGCGAGGTCGAGGAAGTGTTGCTAGAGCATCCCGCCGTCGCCGAGGCTGCTGTGATCGGTCTGCCCGATGCGGAGTTTGGCGAGCAGGTGGTGGCGGTGGTCGCGTTGGCAACACCAGCGACCGGCGGGTTGGAAGCGGAATTGATCGACTGGTGCCGCGCGCGCCTGGCGAGTTACAAAAAACCGCGAAAGGTCGTGTTTGTGTCGTCGTTGCCGCGCAATGCACTGGGCAAAGTGCAAAAGCATGCGGTGCAACAGCAACTTCAGCAGGCGCAACCGGAAAGGACGCCACAATGAATTATGATGATCTTGCTGCCGAGCTGCGCGAATGTGTCAGAGGCGATGTGCAGGCTGATGCGATTTCACGCGCCCTCTACGCGACGGACGCGAGCATCTATCAGATCGAGCCACTAGGCGTCGTGCTGCCAAAGGACGAGGCGGACGTTGCAGCAGTCGTGCAATTGGCGCGCCTGCGGCGCCTGCCGATTGTGCCGCGCGGCGGCGGCACCAGCCTGGCGGGGCAGGCAGTGGGGCGCGCTATTCATCTCGATTTCACCAAGTACATGAACCGCCTGCTGGACGTGAATAATGATGAACAGTGGGCATGGGTCGAACCGGGGATCATCCTCGATCAACTGAATGCGGAACTGGCGCCGCACCATCTCAAGTTTGCGCCGGATGTCTCCCCATCGAACCGCGCGACGATCGGCGGCATGATTGCCAACAATTCGTCCGGCATGTACTCGCTGGTGTATGGCAAGACCATCGATCACGTGCTGGAGTTGAAGGTCATGCTGTCCGACGGCAGCATCACCACCTTTCGCCCGCTCGATGAGGCGGAACTGAACGCGCGGCTGGCAGACCCGGAACTTGAAGGGCGCATCTATCGCACTGTGGCGCGCCTGGCGCGCGAGCACGCCGATGAGATTGCGCAGCGCTACCCCAAAGTGCTGCGGCGTGTCGGCGGCTACAACCTCGATGCGTTCGTTCCGGTGATCGACAATGGGCACACCCGCTACGGCATCTTGTTCGGCGCGCGCGCACCCGACCGACGATTCAACATGGCGAACATGATCGTCGGCTCGGAAGGGACGCTGGCGCTCGTGCTGGCGGCGCGCCTGCGTCTTGTGCCGCGCCCGACGCATACCGCCATTGCCATTCTGGAGTTCGATACACTCGATGCCGCGCTCGATGCGGTGGTTCCCTGCCTGGAATGCCAGCCAGCCGCCGTCGAACTGATAGACGACATTCTGCTCGATCTGACGCGCAAATCGCGCGAATATGCGCAGTATCTGGCGATGTTCGTCCAGGGAACGCCAGGTGCGTTGCTCCAGGTCGAGTTCTTTGGCGAGACCGAGGATGAGGTGCATGCCAGCCTGACGCGGCTGGACCAGCATCTGCGCACCCGGTGCAGCGCCATCACCCCTATCGTTGATGCGCGCCGGAAGAACGCGGTGCTGGCGGTGCGCAAGGCGGGGCTGCCGCTGCTCCAGTCCCTCTCGCCCGACCTGAAGCCCGAAACGTTCGTTGAAGACTCTGCTGTGCCGCCGGAGAAGTTGAACGTCTATCTGCGGCGCTTCCGCGACATCTGCCACGCGCATGGCGTGCAGGTCGCTTTTTATGGACACGCCAGCGTCGGCGTCATTCATGCCCGCCCGCTGCTCAATCTGAAGAACGCCGATGATCTGCGCAAGATGCGCGCGATTGCAGAGCAGATCAAAGACCTGGTGATTGAGTTTGGCGGCGCGCTCTCCGGCGAACATGGCGACGGGATGCTGCGTGCCGAGTTCAACCGCGAGTTGTTCGGCGCAACGTTGTACGAGGCGTTTCGTGAGATCAAGCATACGTTCGACCCTTACGAAATCTTCAACCCTGGCAAAATTGTCGACGCCCCGCCAATGGATCGCCATTTGCGCTACGGTGAGCACTATCATCCGATCCGGTTGCACACCCACTTCCGTTTCAGCGACGCCGGCGGCATTGTCGGCGCAGTCGAGTTGTGCAACGGCAACGGTCTGTGCCGCAAACTCTCCGGCGGCACGATGTGCCCCAGTTACATGGTGACGCGCGACGAAGAACATTCGACGCGCGGTCGCGCGAATGCGCTACGCATGGTCTTTTCCGGCGCGCTCCCGCTCGACGCACTCACCGGCGCACGAATGAAAGAGGTCATGGACCTCTGCCTGGAATGCAAGGGTTGCACCGGCGAATGCCCGTCGCGGGTCAATATGACCCGCCTGAAATCGGAATGGCTATCGATCTACTACGAGCATCACGGCATCCCGTTGCGGTCGCGGGTGTTCGGCAGCATTCGGACGATCAGCGAACTTGGCAGTCGCCTCGCGCCGCTGGCGAACCGTTTGCTGGCGCTGCCATTCATTTCGCTGCTCCAGGAACGGCTGATCGGTATCAGTCGCCACCGCCGCCTGCCGCCATTCGCGCCGCAACCATTCCACCGCTGGTTTGCCAGCCGCCAGGCGTCGGTTGATGCCGACCGACCTTCAGTTGTTCTCTTCCCCGATACCTTCGCCGACTACAACGACCCGCATATTGCGCAGGCAGCCGTGCGCGTGCTGGAAGCCGCCGGGTATCGCGTGCTCCTGCCGACGCGCCGCATCTGCTGCGGACGTCCGCAGATCTCGAAGGGATTGCTGAAGGAAGTCAAGGCGTTGGCGCAGCGCCAACTCGACGCCCTGGGACCCTACGCCGCCACCGGCATTCCGATCATTGGTCTTGAGCCGAGTTGCATCCTGACCTTCCGCGACGAGTATCCCGACCTGCTCGAGGATCCGCGCACCGCGACGCTGGCGCAGATGTCGTTCCTGTTCGACGAGTTTCTGGCGCGCGAGGTGCGCGCCGGTCGCGCACCCTTGCGCTTCCGCGCCCAAGCGCCGCGCCGGTACCTGTTCCACGGGCACTGCCACCAGAAGGCGCTAACCGGCAGCCATCACGCGCTAGCGCTGCTCCGCATGATCCCTGGCGCCGACGTGCGCGAGGTCGATAGCGGATGTTGCGGCATGGCGGGTTCCTTCGGATATGAGGCAGAGCACTATGCTATCTCGCAGAAGATCGGTGAACGGGCGCTCTTCCCGGCGGTGCGCGCACTGCCTGCCGACGCCGGGATCGTTGCCATGGGAACCAGTTGTCGCCAGCAGATCGTCGATGGAACCGGACGACACGCGCGGCACCTCGCCGAAGTATTGGCGGATGCTCTCGAAGAGTAGCGATGCCGTCACGCAGAAGTAACAGTTTCTTCTCTTTATATTTTTTCATGGCGTGCTACAATCTGCCAACATAGAGGGACGAATCCGTGGCGGCATCTTCTGGAATGACGCCGCCTGCACAGGAAAGCAGTCCAAGGCATCTCCGAACGCCCAAGCAGAAGCCAGAAGTAAACAGCGCGGTCGGCGCGAGGTGATCAGCGACGATGATCCCCGCAGCGCGGGCCGCTTTTTATTCGATGCCAGCATCTTCCCTCTGGGTATGCAACCGGTATGAGGGAGCAACGATAGCCTATGATTGCAGAACTCAAACGCCTGGTCGTTGGCCGCCCGCTCGCCAACGAACAGTTAGTCCACGAACGATTGCCCAAGCGCCTGGCGCTTGCCGTTTTCTCGTCCGACGCACTCTCATCGACGGCATACGCCACCGAGGCGATCCTGATCGTTCTATCTGTTGCGGGCGCGGCGGCGCTCTGGCTTGCCACCCCGCTCGCGCTCGGCATCGCCGTGCTGCTGATGACCGTCGCCTTCTCCTACAGCCAGACGATCAAAGCCTACCCGCAGGGAGGCGGCACGTACATCGTCGCGCGGGAAAACCTGGGAACGATCCCGTCGCTCACGGCGGCATCGGCACTGTTGATCGACTACATCCTCACCGTTGCAGTCAGTATGTCGGCGGGAGTGGCGGCGATCACCTCCGCATGGCCCGTGCTCGAACCGTACCGCGTCGAACTGGCCGTCGGGTTGATCGGTCTGGTCAGCCTGGCAAACCTGCGCGGCGTCAAAGAGTCGGGCGCGCTGTTTGCTATTCCGACGTACACCTTCGTCGCCAGCATGTTCCTGCTGATCGGAACAGGTCTGGTGAATGTCGTGACCGGCAATGTCACGTCTGCGCCACCGCCGCATACACCCTACCTGCCACCTGAAACCAGCGCGCTTTCGTTGTTCCTTATTCTGCGCGCCTTTGCAGCGGGTTGCACGGCGCTGACCGGCATCGAAGCGATTGCCGACGGCGTTCCTGCCTTCAAGAAACCGGAGGCGCGCAACGCTACGGTCACGCTGGCGATCATGGCGGCGCTGCTGATCGCCATGTTCCTCGGCGTCACGGTGCTGGCGAATGCCTATCACATCATTCCCGATGGCAGCCACGAGCCGGAAACGGCGAACTCGCAACTCGCGCGCGCCATTTTCGGCGCGGGATCGCCCTTCTATTTCCTGCTCCAGATTGCAACGATGGCGATCCTGGTGCTGGCATCGAACACTGCTTTTGCCGATTTTCCGCGGCTGGCGTACTTCCTGGCGCACGACCGCTACTTTCCGCGCCAGTTCACCCAACGCGGCGATCGGTTGGTCTTCTCCAACGGCATCGTCGCCCTGGGGTTGATCGCATCGATCCTGGTGGTCGCCTTCCACGCGCGTGAACAGGCATTGTTGCCGCTCTACGCCGTTGGCGTGTTCATCTCATTCACCATCTCGCAGGTCGGCATGGTGCAGCGCTGGCGGCGGGTGCAGACGCCGGGGTGGCGCCGCAGCGCCATGATCAACGGCTTCGGCGCGCTGATGACCGGGATTGTGATGCTGGTGCTGGCAGTGACGAAGTTCCGCGAAGGAGCATGGGCGGTGCTGCTGCTCATTCCGATCATGGTGATCGTCCTGCTGCATATCCACAACCACTATGTTGCGGTCGCCGAGCAATTGTCGCTGGAAGGCGCGCCACGCCCTTCGCCAGTGCGCCGTCACACGGCGCTGGTGCTCGTCAGCGGCGTTCATCGCGGTGTGATTCCTGCGCTGCAATATGCGCTGTCGATCGCACCCGACAATGTGACGGCGGTATATGTCGATCTTGATGCAGAGAATACGGAAAAGATCAGGCGCAAGTGGAATGAGTGGGGATGCGGCATCCCGCTGGTCATTCTGCCATCACCGTACCGCTCGCTCATGCAGCCGCTGCTCCAGTACATCGACGAAGTCGAGGCGCGCTACGATGACGACGTGCTGACCATCGTTTTGCCGGAATTTGTGCCATCGAAGTGGTGGCAGCATATGCTCCACAATCAGACCGGGCTGCAACTCAAAGCCGCGCTCTTCTTCAGCCGCGGCAAGGTGGTGACAAGCGTGCCGTACCATCTGGAGCATTGACCATTCCCCCGTGATCACCGTCACCAATACTGGCTGCATCGCGCGCGGCGATGCGTGGGTATGCCTGCCTCCCCGGTGACGATTATCTGTGTCGTTTCTGGGAGCGCAGAAGCTATGAGCAATAGCCACGCCGAACGCAGCGGAGCAGCGTCAGGCGCAAGCACGGGTTGGGCGGCTTTCATTGCCGTGAACTTCCTTGTTCCACACCTTCAGGCTTCTTCAACAGAATGTAGGCTCTCTTACTTTCGTGTTCGTAACCTTCATAAGGGCGCCGTATCACGGCTTCTTGCACCTTGAAACCAACCTGTTTAGCGATCTCAAGTACGCTATCTACGTTCAAAAAATGCCACGTCGCCTTAGCGCCGCTTACGCCGAGAAAATCCGCTACTTCGATAGATTCTTCCCCAACATGAAAGCTAAATAGACAAATCGCATCTGGTCGCAACAATCTAAACCATTCTCTTAATGCCTGCCTGACCTCGGTGTATGTGAAATGGACTATCGCGTAGAATGCAATAATCCCATCCGCGGAACTTGAAGCCATTCTCGACTCCAGTATATCATCCACAACAAATTCTATATCGCCAAAATTCTGTCTTGCTAAATGGATAGCGGCTTCGGAGAAATCAAGACCAACGATTCTGTGTCTGCTTTTGTCGTGGATATATTTCGTTGTCTGGCCAGAACCACAGCCAAAATCATATATCAGACTTCCTTGTGGCAACATCTCATTGAAGCGATCTAATATATTTCGGTCAAATGGCTTGTTTTCTAATTCTTTCAAGAATTGTTCCGCATACTCTCTGGCTGTTCGGTTATAACAATCCATTACTTCACGAGCATTGTATTTTTGCATGCTATACCCTTGCACTATTTGCAATTTTCTTGCCAGCAGCGGCATAACGTTTGGGTTGACCGGCTTGCGACAGAGCGGCGAAGCCGGGCGAGGATGAAATGATCCCCCAGCGCAGCCATGCCAGAGCAAGTCCGGTTGAAAAACGGGTTAGCCCTGCTTTTCCCAGACAAGCCGTTCCACTGCATCGAATTTCTCCGCGACCTTGAGGAAGAGATCAGCCCAGCCGCTGCTGAGGCTGATCTCTTGAAGTGGGCCCGTCGGCGCAAAAAGAACCGAGACCGTGAGGTTGCCCGGCAAATCGCCTGATCGAACCTGCGCGAGCAGCGCCTGAATCTCTTCTCTGGCTTGATCTGAATCGACCCAGGATGACCGTGAGAAGTCGTTGTCTGGCAAAGAAACGAGTTCTAGCGCCGACTCCAGAACGTGTATCAGCCCCTGTATCGGATTGACCAGATCAATCCCTTCGTGGATGAGATCTTTCGTGCGAACGAGATGCATGGTTTTGGAGAGGGCGAACGGCACGCGCTTCAGCCACGCGCGGAGCGAGTGCAGCGAGCGGAGCGTGTCGGCTGAACGCAGTGCTGGGCTGCTTCACTCGGACTCCTCCGCATACTCTTCTCGAACATTGTCCGAAAGCAATAACTCAGAATCGCCTTTCCATTCTGCCAGGACATTGTTTCTGTCACTGCGCGGTATCCATATCCACAAGCCCATACCGACGCCGATGCTTGACAGCGAAGCCTGGATCCTGGTTGACCCCCTGCCTTCTGCGGGTTTCGCCGCCACATCCGCCCTGGTATCTTGTGGCACAGAGACCGTTCCTGTTTTGTCAAGCCAGCGGACCTGGTGAGCCAGAAGCCTCTGATATTCACGTTCATCAACCGGAAATACATCAGTATGAGCAGTATAGATCATATCCTGGACGCGCAGGTCTGCACAGCACTGCGGGAGCGGGGAGTGTTGCAGCGTCCTGATGCCTGAAAAGTGCGATGCAACGTGAGGGTTTGCGGAAAAAACCCGTTCCCGCGAAGTCCCGGTTCTCCCGGCAATGACGGTCATTCCGTCAGAAGTCATCCGCGCCAGGGTTGCCGCGCCCGATCCGCCGCTTCTCGCTGCCTGGCTGCGCCTGCGCCGTCAGGACGAAGACCGCTGCGCCAATGATTGCTCCGAGAACGCCCGGCAGGGTCACCACCTGATCGGCGTGAACGATGCCACTGCCGATGATGCCGCCAAGGAGCGCGCCAAAGACGCCTGCCAGCGCCCGCGCGACCGCGTTCCCGGACACAGAACGGTGCGGCGGCGCCGCGCCAAGCAGCGCCGCTACACATACGCCTGTCATGATCCAGATCACATATGCCATTGCGCTCACGGCGTCGTCGGCGCCGCGGGTTGCTCAGGAGTCGCAGGCTGCGACGGCTGCAACGGTTGTGTTGATGTCCGTTGCCCCGACGACGGGTTGGGCACAACCGTTGTGCCGGTTGCCATCTGGTTCAGCAACAGGGTGATGTTGGTATTGGGATCGATGAACCAGATGTTGCCGCTCTTCAACATTTCGACCATCAACTCTCGGACGCGCAGTTCAAACAATTCCGGGTTCTCGCGCCAGTAGCGCCCCTGGATCGCGCGCACCTGCGCCTCACGGTTCGCCGCTTCGAGCGCCGCTGCGGTCTGCCCTTTTTCGCGAGTCAGCGCCACGCGCGCCTCCTGCTCCGCCTGGAACAGGTTGTTCGCCTGTTCTGCCTCGATCTGCTGGCGACGCCGCTCCTCGGTTTCGATCTTCACTTCCAGATTCGCCTTTTCGGAGAGGAGGCGAGCATACTCATCGCTGACCTTGATATCGAGCACCTTCACCGCTTCGATGACAACGAAGAGTTGATCGGCAGGGCTTTGCTGCCCAGGTCCGGGCGGCGACGTCAGATTGGCGCGAATACGTTGTGAAAACCCGCCGCGGTCAGAGAGCGCCTGGTCGAGCGTGAACTGCGTGCTGGCGCTCTTCAAGGCATCAGATGCAAAGCCTTCAAGTTGCAGGCGGAGCAGATCATCTTCCGCGCCAAGGCGCGCATACATCTGGCGTAACGACTCGGGATCGGTCTTCCGGCTGAAGTCGATCTGAATGTCGATGTCGTACAGTTGCTTATCGCTGCTGGCGACATTCTGCGTGATCTGAAGCGTCTGACGACGGACGTTCACAATCTCGACGCGCGTGAGCGGCGCGAAGGGGCGGAAGAAGACGCCCGGCTCCTGCACGCCTTCAACGGCGCCGCTGGTCACAATGATGCCGCGTTGTCCCTCGTCCACCTGCACAAAGCGCGCGGTCGCCGCTCCCAATCCGACGATGATCAGCAGTACAAACACGATCGCAATAGTTCGCCCTGCGACATTCATGCCCTTTCCTCCTTGTTGTGTTGATGAGGGGCTCTGACGTTTTCGATCGGACATCCTGGTTCTCCGGCGTGACGCGCCCTGCGTGTGCGTTTGTCCCATTATACGAGGAGATATGCGGATTGTCACTATGCGGATGGGGCGGGTGGGAGAATGGCATTTCAGGGGCATGCGCACCCGCAGACGCGATTGTCGCGATGCGGATGGGGCGGGTCTCAGACCCGCCCTTACGCCATCCAGGGTCAGTTGTCAAACGGGCATTCGCCGCGAGCGCGAGCGGGTCTCAGACCCGCCCTTACGCCATCCAGGGTCAGTTGTCAAACGGGCATTCGCCGCGAGCGCGAGCGGGTCTCAGACCCGCCCTTACGCCATCCAGGGTCAGTTGTCAAACGGGCATTCGCCGCGAGCGCGAGCGGGTCTCAGACCCGCCCTTACGCCATCCAGGGTCAGTTGTCAAACGGGCATTCGCCGCGAGCGCGAGCGGGTCTCAGACCCGCCCTTACG